>MDSY01000066.1_pt1 | contig 12407 bp, 7 predicted proteins | sample 811131 | NCBI WGS metagenome assembly MDSY01 (sample SAMN05326643, study PRJNA326480) | marine metagenome | isolation source: seawater | place: Atlantic Ocean: South West | collected 2010
CGAGCCAGTTGAGTCCAATACGGATACGGTTACCTCCTCAGAATCTTGCGTAAGTTGCATCCAAACTTGGGCGCTGCGCATGGTGACGTCGCCTGTGATAGGTGTTCCTTGTAATTCAGTTGTAGTTGTCTGCTGAGTCGTGCATCCAATCACAAAAAGGAGGGTCATTATAGATAAAAATCCGGCAGTAGTAAGCTTCATAATCATGGGACAAACATAGTGCACTCATAGTGTGCTTATCGAGTTTTTAGAGCAAAAAAAAAGGGACCCACGAGGGTCCCTTTCAAATTCTAGTGCCAAGCTCTTAGTGAGCTACAACAATATTCTGTGCGTCGCTGAAGTTAGCGTGCTTTACTGCAACTGTATAGTTACCAGCAGCCAAGTCATGCTTCACTACGATTCGGTTTCCACCGATAATGTTTTCTTGAGCAACCTCTTGAGAAATGACAGACTTTCCAGACATGTCAGTTACTTCGAGTACGATGTTCTCACCACCCAAATTCAACTCACGGTCGAACTTGACGCTGAACGTGCTTTCAAATACTGGATTTGGGAAGATGTTCCACTCAGTTGTGTTGTCAATGTTAGACAATCCGTGAGATGGACCATTGTTTTCGCCGAAGCAAGAACCGTCGTCGTAAGTAGCGGCTGTGTTAAAGTTAGTCGCGTTTCCGTTTGTGCAACCGAAGACCTGAGCATCTGTCGAAGAGAATGTCAAATCATAAGCTCTCCAAGCAGCACCTTCAGCGTCCCAGCCTTGAAGATTCAAAATGCCTGTAGCAGTTCCGTCAGTTGTCAATTGTGCCAATAAAACACGATTGCCTGCTGCTGTTGCAGCTTGAACGTCAGTAGGAACTACGAACCAAGCTCCGTCTGTAACGGTCAACTCAGATCCACCTAAGAATGTGTTGTAGTCTACGCCTACAGTCCACAAATTGTTATTCGTGCTATTCTTAGCACCGATTGTTACCCAGCTATCGTATTCAAGAGAGCCGTCAAGAGCAACAATCTGCTCATTTACGTCCAATGATGAAAAGCTACCATACTGGTGCTGATAGAAATCGCCAGTAGTGCTTAAGTTCAACAAGTGCTCTCCGTCGGCGAAGACAGCGTGCAAAGAATGCTCGGCTGTTGGCAGAACAGCGTACACTCGGTACGTGTTTCCGTCAACCTGGCCGCCATTGTCTACGGCTTCTACTACCAACTCAACGTTGCTGGCACTCGCACCGAAAGCGAGAAAAGAGGCCGCAGCCAGTGTGAAAAGGTTCTTCATTTCAATGAATTATTAGATGTTTCGTGGTCAAGATTTGATGTCAGTTGAGGCTAAGATAGGACAATCCCTCGTTATTCCCAAAATTATTTTATCGAAGCTAATAAAAAGTTCATGGGCGAAAGATTGACTCTGAGCGTGCACAACGAATGTAAAGTTGATTTGCAAGAACTCCAAATTCACAGGAAGATTCATGAGCAATATATATGCGATCAATTGTGAAGAGTCTGCGGTTGATTGATTCCTGTGAGCACTAAGGCGGTCAATGTCTTGAACCATACATTCGCTTACAAATAGATATCGCATGGAGCCGACAGTATTGCAGCATTATATACAAGGTCAGTGGAAGACCCCAGAAAAGGGTTCGGCCCTGGAGATTCATCATGCCATTCACGGCTCGGTCCATGCCCTGTCTTCAACACAAGAGTTGGACTGGTCAGAAGTGTTCGAGTATGGACGTTCCATCGGAAATCCGGCTCTGCGTTCTATGACATTTCAAGAGCGTGGACGGATGTTGAAAGCGCTTGCTCTGCACCTGCATGCCAAGAAGGAGATTTTTTATGCAATGAGTATCGCCACGGGTGCGACTCGAGCGGACTCTTGGATTGATATAGAAGGTGGTATTGGCAATCTGTTCAGCTATGCCAGTCTGCGAAAGCAATTCGGTGACAATTCATTTGCTTTAGACGGTGACCCCATTGGTCTTAGCAAACATGGAAGTTTCATGGCCAATCATTTGCTCGTTCCTAAGGAGGGCGTTGCTGTGCATATTAATGCCTATAATTTCCCTGTTTGGGGAATGCTCGAGAAGGTCGCGGTGAATTGGCTGGCAGGTATGCCCGCTATTGTGAAGCCCGCGACATCCACGAGCTTTTTAACGGAGTGTGTAGTTCGAGAGATTATTGCATCGGGGATATTGCCTCCAGGAGCCATCCAACTTATCTGCGGCCCAGCAAGGCTAATGCTGGATCATGTTGACGAACGAGATGTTGTGACGTTTACGGGTTCTGCTACTACGGGTATGAAGTTGAGAAGCAATGCGAACATAAATAGGCACTCTGTGCCTTTTAATATGGAGGCTGACTCTTTGAACTCATGCATTTTGGGAAGCCATGTAGAGCCTGGTGATCCTGAGTTTACGCTATTCATCAAAGAGGTGAGAAAAGAAATGACAGTGAAGTGCGGGCAAAAATGCACTGCCGTTCGCCGAATTTTTGTCCCTGAACGTTTAATGGATTCTGTTCAAGAGGCTTTAATAGCCAGCTTGGCTCGTGCTGTCAAAGGTGATCCGAGTCGCGAAGATGTTCGAATGGGAGCAATGGTCAATCAAAGTCAGAAGGAAGAGGTTGAGCGCCAGGTGAAGATTTTGGAAACGGAAGCAGATTGCGTCTATAGAGATTCAGCTGACCCCGTTGGCGATGTCGACAATAGGGCGTTTATGGGAGCTGTGCTTTTGAGAATGGATAACCCCGATGACGCTAAGCATTGCCACGATGTTGAAGCCTTTGGACCTGTAAGCACAATGATGCCCTACACGAATATAGGGCACGCCATATCCCTTGCTAAACGAGGAAAAGGATCTCTCTGCTGTTCTCTTGTAAGCCACGACATCACGGAGGCCAAACAGTTTGTCATGGGCGCGGCCGTAATGCACGGTAGAATTCTCGTGCTTGACCGCGATTGTGCTGGCGAATCTACTGGCCATGGATCTCCTCTCCCACTACTTGTACACGGCGGACCCGGACGCGCTGGCGGTGGAGAGGAAATGGGTGGTTTGAGGGGCATTCGTCACTACATGCAGCGCACAGCCATTCAGGGTTCACCTTCGATGCTTACGGCAATCACTAACTCTTATCATCCAGGAGGCAAACAAGTGGAGGCTCAGCCGCATTTGTTTCAGCAGTATTTCGAAGATCTTGTTGTTGGACATACGGTGACCACCGCTAAGCATACGATTACTGAAGCTGACATTGTGAATTTTGCCAACGTTAGCGGAGACCACTTTTACGCACATGTGGACGAGACTAGTCTGGATGGCACCATTTTTGAAAAGCGAGTCGCTCATGGATACTATCTGTTGAGCAAAGCCGCAGGTTTGTTTGTCGATCCTAAAAAGGGGCCTGTTCTTTTGAATTACGGAGTTGAAGAAGCGCGCTTTACGAAGCCTGTTTATCCGGGTACAACAATCGGAGTGCGGCTTACCGTAAAGGAGAAGGTGGAACAAGAAAAGCGATCAGACGAAGACATTCGAAAGGGGATTGTGAGATTTTATGTTGACATGTATGATAATGAGGACGAAACCGTTGCTTTGGCTACCATTTTAACCATGGTGAAATTCCGCGATCAGGAATGAACCATACCCTCTTAGCAGATGGTCATATCCGGGTCTACCCACTTTGCATCAAAAATGTTTAGGATGAGGAATGTGCTAATCGCCATGTTTTTGTCCATCGCTTGCATTGCATGGGGTCAAAACAAACCGGCATCAGAGGAATTCATTCATCTTTCAGGCGCTGAACTTCAGCGCGATTTAGACAGTTTGTCGTCATGGATTTTAGCCACACATCCTGCCCCATTCGCCTACTGTTCAGAAAATGATTGGCTTGAGAAACTCAAGCAAAATCGAGAAACACTGCAGGACGGCGGAAATCTATTCACAGCGGCGAAGGTTTTCGCTGATTTGACCAACCTGCTACACGATAGCCATACAGGAATTTCATTGCAATCGTTTGCAAATCGGCTGGCACGTTCCAATGGTCAAATTGGTATTGAAGTCGCAACAGTGGAAAATCAAACCGTTGTAGTCCATGATTGGTATCATACAATTGCTCCGGGAACTATCATTGCTGCAATCGAAGAGGCTAATGCACGATCCCTCCTTGGAATGGCGCTCTCTCTAGTACCACAAGAAGGACATGCGATGGTTTCCCAACTGCGTATGGCTGACCGGTTATGGAATGATCTCGTGCCGTTTGCCCTTGGAGCAGTTGAAGGCGATAGTCTTAAAGTTGCTCATGCCTCAGAAGATAATTGGATCTTCAAACTTGAAGTTCATCCAAAGTCTGAATTGGACAGCATCAAGGCTTTGGTTAAAAAGCCCGCAATTTCATGGCAGCGATTGCCAGATCATCCAGATGTGATCAAATTGACCATTCGATCGTTTCACCCGGAAAACACGGCTAAGTTTAGACGGCAACTAAAGGCATGCTTTCAAGAGATTCGGTATGCCAGTCGCCGCAATGATTCGGGATTGGCCGGAGTGGTTCTTGATTTGCGAAATAATTCTGGAGGCCACATCGCAATTATGGCTGAGGTACTCGCATATCTTACAACGACGGATGTTCGCCTGCCATATGGCGTACAAGTCAGGCATAGCCCACTCGCTCAAGAGGGATTGAATTCTAGGTTTAGTTTGCAGGCTTTATTCGCTCGGGGTTACGCTTCGAACTTTAAAGAACTGAACGATACAATGCGAAAAACCCACGCACAAGAGATGAGTTTCGTGCAATTTGAAGCTCCTATTAACCCGAGAAAAAGACTCTGCTATGACGGTCCTATGGTCCTGTTGATTAACGGCTTGTCTGCCTCCGCTTCCGTGTCCTTGGCATCATGGTTTGTGCGCTCTGGGCGAGGGAAAACTATAGGAGAGCCGCCCATGGGAAGCATCAGCGGAACCTTTGGGAATCCCATTCAACTGACAATGCCTACTTCTAGGATTCAAGTGAATGTATCCACTGCCCGCTATTACACCCAGGCTCCAATCCGTTGGGAATCTCAGCCTCTTCTTCCTGACCATCCCACCAGCATGACCATACAAAATTACATCGATGGACGCGATCCATGCTTGGAAAAAGGAATTGAATCTTTAAAAGAGACCTCGAAAAATTCCTTTTGATTAATTTGCGCCAAATGACAATCCATCGAATGTACTTTTCATTTTCTGCTGGTTTTTCAACCTGTGTTTTTATCTGTTTCCTCCTAGTAAGTTGTTCCGAAAAACCTCCGCTTGGATTGCACGATGAGGTGAATCCTTTCATCGGAACAGGAGGCCATGGTCATACTTACCCGGGGGCAACGGCTCCGTTTGGGATGGTACAATTGAGCCCAGACACGAGACTTACCGGATGGGACGGCTGCGGTGGTTACCATTATTCAGATACTGCCATTTATGGATTTAGTCATACCCACCTTCAGGGAACAGGTGTTTCTGATTATGGTGACATTTTATTTATGCCCTGCACGCAATTCAAGGCCAATTCAGACTCTTGGCCCGAACGTTACAAAAGCAAATTTTCGCATGATTCGGAAAAAGCATCTGCTGGTTTTTATGCCGTGGACCTTATCGATCATGGAATCCACGTGGAATTGACCACTACGCCGCGCGTTGGAATCCACCGTTATCGCCTTGAACAGCCAGATACTCTGACACTTGTGGTTGACATGAACCACCGTGATGAGCTTGTCCATTATAGTATCTATCCGTTAGACGACACTACTTTGGTTGGCCACCGTGTTTCTGACAATTGGGCCAGAGAACAGCACGTATATTTTGCTGCACGTTTTGACCGGCCATTTGAGTGGCGAGATCAATTGACGGAAATGAGTGATTTGGGTTTTGACGATACAGGGAAATTGCTCAAAGAGGTGGAATACGTGCCCGTATTCGCGTGTGATTTCGGTGTGATTGATGAACTCAATAGCCGCGTTGGATTAAGCTTTGTAAGCATTGAAGGTGCATTGCAAAACTTGGAGTTCGAGACGCCTGTTTCGGACTTCGATTATTACAAGGATCAAGCGGCCGATGCCTGGGATGAGCAATTGTCGACAGCTGTAGCTGAAGGAGGTTCTGATGATGAGCGCAAAAAGTTTTACACTGCACTCTACCATTGCTTTACTACTCCAAATGTTGCCAGTGATGTGGATGGTCAATACCGAGGCACTGATCTCTCCGTTCATCAGCTTGCGCAGGATGATGGATTGCATTACACGGTTTTTTCACTCTGGGATACGTACCGTGCGCTACACCCATTATTGAATTGGCTTGAACCGGTTCGTTCACGTGACTTCATCAGGACCATGCTTCGTATGTACAAGCAAGGGGGACAGTTGCCTGTTTGGGAACTGGCTGCAAATTACACGGGATGCATGATTGGGTACCACAGTGTTCCTGTCATTGCAGACGCCAAGACTTGGGGGATAGGTGGCTTCAATCAATCGCTTGCACTAGAGGCCATGGTTCAAGCAGCGGACAGCCTTCACTTGGGCCTTCCTGCATACAAAGCTAACGGCTATATATCACTTGACGAAGAGCACGAATCTGTGTCCAAAACGCTCGAATATGCATTTGATGACGCCTGCATTGCATCGTTTGCTAAGAGCATAGCATCCAGTCAAGAAGAAGAGGTCGCAAGAGACATCATAGAGATTTCAAGCATATTTCAAAACAGAGCGCTCTCCTACCGCAACCTATTCAATGTGGAAACGGGATTCATTCAGCCCAAAAAAGGTGGAGCTTGGTTGGCCAACTTTGAACCCCGTGAAGTGAACTTCAACTACACCGAAGCAAATGGATGGCAATACAACTTTTATGTGCCGCACGATATTAGCGGACATATTCAGCTTTTGGGTGGTCCGGAAAACTATGAAGCCCTGTTGGATGCTATGTTCCAAAGCACAAGCGAAACGACCGGTCGAAGCCAGCCGGATATTACAGGAATGATTGGCCAATATGCACATGGCAATGAACCAAGCCATCATATGGCTTATCTGTATGCCTATACTGGGAACCACGCGAAAACAGTCGATTTGGTAACGCAAATTCAAGAGAGTCTCTATCGAAACGCACCGGACGGCCTCTCGGGAAATGAAGACTGCGGTCAAATGAGCGCCTGGCATGTCTGGAGCGCCCTCGGTATGTATCCGGTTTGCCCTGGATCTGATCAATTGGTGGCAGGGATTCCATCATTCAATTCAATTCGTGTGACTCCAAGAGGCACAGCGAATGGAACCGCTTTACGTTCACCTTTGGTGATCAATCGATACGGATCTGGAAGCTCTCTTGCTTCCATCCACTCTTCATTTTCGGAAGCAAAACCAATCAGTGATCACGTTACGTCTTGGTTTAGCAAGAAATCTGTCATGCGTGGAGGTAAGATTCAATTTAATATGGACCATGAGGCGAATGGTATTTTCGGCCAGGATGAAGGTTCTAGGCCATTCGAGTCTTGGTTGGATCAAGGATTTGTGGGAGTACCTATTATAGATGCACCTATGACGTACCGTTCGGAAACCATTGAAGTCCGGCTCCTTCCAAATCCCAAAATGGATCAGATTGAGTACCAATTGACAGATGAATTGAGCAATTATTTGGAAAATGACTGGTTGACCTACACAACGCCCATCACACTCGATGGCTCTGTGAAAATATGGGCAAGAAGCGCGGCTTCCAATGGATCGTATTCGAGTCCTGTGGTTCACAAGGTTTCAAGAATCAGCCACGACTGGAGCTTGAATCTACAAACCAAATTTGATCCGCAATATGCCGCTAGCGGACCCAATGCCCTCATCGATGGAATCAGAGGAGTCAATCATTATCAAAATGGTGATTGGCAGGGGTTTTGGGGAGAGGACGTTACAGGTGTAATCGATTTGAGGAAGAAACAAACGATTCTTTCTATTCAGGTTGGTGCCTTGCGCGACATCAGGCCTTGGATCTTCTTGCCTCGTGCTATTCAAGTTGAGACTTCATTGGACTCAATCGACTGGCACATCTTTGGAGAAGGACTTGCAACACACGATGAGTCGAATGATAACAAAGAGGCCTTGGTGCATCGTTTTCAAATAGGTGGCGCTGCTTTTGCTCAATATGTCCGTTTCACGGTTTTGAATTTTGGAGCATTGCCCAGGAAACATTTAGGCGCGGGGAATCCAAGCTGGGTCTTTTTGGATGAGATTGAAGTTGTGACCAAATAACCGCCATGCACACATCATATATGTTATGGTAAACGAAGATTTCTTGAATGCAGGCTTAGCGCAGACCACATTGCACCCGTTGAATCTGCGCGTGAGCAGGGCATTAGGTTCTATCTTAACATTAGATGATGGAACAGAAATAATTGATTTCGTATCGGGCATTGGCGTTAGTTCATTCGGACACGGTCACCCATCCATAGTGTCCGCACTTAAGAATCAGATTGATAAACACCTCCACGTCATGGTCTATGGCGAAATGCGTCAAGAAGCTCAGGATAAAGCAGCAGAGGCTTTGTGCTCCATGCTTCCAGATACATTGAATGCTGTTTATTATGTGAACTCTGGTGCTGAGGCGATCGACGGTGCTCTGAAACTTGCCCGCTCGATGACAGGAAGGCCAAAAATCATGGCTGTTCAAGGTGGTTATCATGGAAATACCTTTGGCGCCTTAAGTGTAAGTTCGAATGAATCAAGAAGGGCTCCATTTGAGCCTCTTCTTCCTGGTGTACAATTCATGAATTGGAACGACACCGAGGCACTAAGTTGCATTGATAAGACGCATGCTGCTGTAATTGTCGAAACGGTTCAGGGAGATGCAGGGATTCGCATTCCGTCAAAGGCTTGGCTGCAATCCCTGCGCTACAAATGCGACGAACAAGGTGTGCTTTTGATTTTGGATGAAATTCAGTGTGGAATGGGCCGGACTGGGCGTCCTTTTGCTTTCGAGCACTTCGATATTGTCCCAGACATCCTCTGCCTAGGAAAGGCTTTGGGAGGTGGCGTGCCAATGGGAGCATTTGTCAGCTCAAAACAAAATATGCGGCAGTTCGCGGACTCCCCTGAATTGAGCCATATCACGACATTTGGAGGGCATCCCCTCCCCTGCGCTTCTTCTTCTGCGGCTTTAGAGATTTTGAAAAAACTTGACCACGACACGATTGAAGCGCGAGCAAAGGTATTTGAAGATGAGATTTCGACCCACCCGCTTGTTCAAGAAGTTCGACGAATCGGAACGTACATCGCTGTGGAACTGAAGCATGTTGAAGCGGTTTCATTCTGCGTTCACCATGCCTTGTCAAATGGTTTGCTGATTTACTTCTTTTTGAGCACTCCAAGTGCGTTTCGGGTTGCTCCTCCTTTGACGATGACAGAGTCAACGTGGCGACAGGCTACAAAAATATTGGTGCAGACTCTTGACGCCTATGAGGCCGGAAGTTGAGAATGTTTTTCTAAAAAAGTTGCCATGTGGTGGATGGATCTTTTCGCTTCTGGTAGGATATCTGGAAACAATTGCCAGCCGTGCAGAGAAGCTTTCTCAATTCGAAATTCGAAGTCAACTTTTTGCTCTTTTAATTGCGTGGCCAATGCCTCAGAATCGGACCAGAGATATTCCGCTCTGGAAGCTTCTAGATAAACGGGTGGCCACTGATCCAGTGGAGCCATTATGGGCGAAGCGAGGGGGTCCATTGGAGAATGCCCCTGCAAGTAATGTGTAGCGTACTCGAGCATGTCGAGTCTTTCAAACGGACTCCATTCAGCTTGGCTCATTGTATTGCTCTCTGATGATGCGCGCAAGTCAATCCATGGAGACAACAAAATCAATCCCGCCGGAAGAGTCAAGCCGCGCTCTATGGCCATGTTCAAAACAGCTGCTGCCAAATTGGCGCCTGCCGAATCACCCATCAACCAAATAGGCTCATCTGTTTTTGTCAGATCCACGAAGCATTCCAGTAATTCTTCGAGCGCTTTAGGAAATGGATTTTCTGGTGCAAGACTGTAATCGGGCAGCCAAACCTCCGTTCCAGTCTTGGCCGCTAACGCAGTTGCAAGAGCTCGATGGGTCCGCATTGAGCCAAATGCAAAACCACCTCCATGAACCAATAGCACACGAGTTCTTCCCTTTGGTTTTTCCGACGCAGAGGGGTTTGAGTAGATTTTGGCCGATACAATACTGCCCAATTTTGTTTCCTCATATGTGACCCCAAATTGTCCTGGGTAGAGTCGAGCAAAACCATCCAGCGAAATTCGGATTTGTTCAGGTGTCATTTTAATGACATCTCGCCTCCAACTTCGCCCCAATTGATGCGTAATACTTATAAATCGTTGTGGAATGTTCCACAAGGACGAAGGTAGTTTGGGCATGGATTCAGTTTCTGAGAGCAGCGGATTGGAAAATTGGATAACGATTCACACTGCCCTCATAATGTTTGGAATTAAGATAAAGCCAATTCAATTGGGCACGGCTACTACTGGTAAGATTGTTGTCGTTCATTTTTGCCGTGTGAAACCGCTTCTTGAGTCGCTCATCCGATTCGAGCATTTCAAGTGCGGTCTCTTCAAAGACATAAGAACTGTAATACTCTTTCTGCTGCATTGCGCTGTCGAAGAAATTCCAAGTGAAATAGGAATCATGGCCGCGCGGATCTAAGATTTCCGCCAAAAACCTCGCTCCTTCTTGTCGTGACGGAATTATCCAATCACCTTGAAAAAGTCGCACCTGTTCAATCCTGTAGTCGATTGAGTCCAATTGATTGATGTGGTGACCTTCGTAGGGCGACTTACTGGCCTCAAAACCGCGAATGTAAAAGACCTTCAGGTACATTGTAGTGTCTGCCGGCAATTGCTGCATCTCGATCTCATTCCATGTGCAGCGTTCCACCACTTCTCTCCATGCCTGTGGAAGGATATAAAATTCAGGAATGTTCACCACATCGTCGGCAACATAATGATCAAAGAATGGAATGTCCCGTTCCCAGACTTCATTGCGGTTGTATTTCAAACGAAGCGCCCCTGTCACACTGCTAATTTCCCTTCGTGACTCGAAACCCTTGAACGGAATCATTGTTGAATCTTGTTGATCAAGGGTCCAGTGAACGGGTAGCTTAAGGGCATTTGAGATTCGAGTTTTTTCCTCTTTCCGCAATTGTTGAATTTCCGTGCCATTCTCAACAGTGAACTCGATGATGCACTCTAAGATTTTCAAGGTCGCCTCGACACGAACCGGAAAGGATTTGAGCATATGGGCTTCTGTTGTAAACCCCAAGGTTCCGAACAAAGTGGTAAAGCCTGTGCTGTACCGAGGTGTTTCTAAGAATTCAATGATTCCCGATTCGGGAGTTTGATTTCGGGTATTTACGTATGGAACAATGGGCTCTCCTCGATCTGCCATAGAACGTGCAATGATAGGTTGCATTACATCCTTGAGATAAGGTCCTACAATAGGGCCAGCCTTGTCAGGTTGCGTAGTGATCAAAGTCATCGCAAAGGGATAATCCGCTCCATTGCTCGTGTGAGTATCAATAAATACATCGGGGTCAATGCTGTGAAATAGGCGGACAAATGACTCTGCATTTTGGCTGTCCATTTTTATGAAATCCCGGTTCAAGTCAAGGTTCCGAGCATTTCCTCTGAATCCATATTGCTCAGGCCCGTCTTGATTTGTGCGTGTGCAACAGTTTCGATTCAGCGCTCCTCCTACATTGTACATGGGGATAATCACCACATCTAATTTTGACAAAAGCTTTTGCTGCCGTTCTGGATTGCTTTGCAAGTCACGCACCCAGGCAATGGAGGCGTCGACTCCACAAGGTTCTCCAGGATGAATGGCATTATTTACAAGCACACATGCCTTGTTGTTTTCTAATGCTCCTATGACTTCTAGACCTTCTTTATTGTCGATTTCACTTGCCATTTCGCTCAAGACAAAAGCATGAATCGGTCGACCGACATCGCTTTTGCCAATTTCAAGGAATGTCGCATTTTCCATTCGGTCTGAAAGCGATTGAAACGCAGAAATGGTTTCGCGCCAAGTAGGTGTTGCATTGTTTGAAATATCAACAGCAGGATCTCCTTGATCACTTTGGCCAAATACTTGAGCGATGCACAGCGACATCCATAAGCAGTGCATACTCCTAAAATGACCTATCAGGGACATTAGTGACCGCAGCTGTGGAGTTGTTTGTTCGTATTTCATCAATTCACTTTCAAACTTTGGACAAAAGTCGGAACTTTACCCCATGATTCGATTCACGCCACCTTCCAAAGCAGAATTGGCTCCGGGAAAGGTTCTTCTTTCCGAGCCGTTCATGAGCGATGCTTATTTTGGAAGAAAGGCAATTTTGCTTTGCGAGCACAATGAAGAAGGCTCCTTTGGTTTTGTGCTCAA
>MDSY01053956.1_pt1 | contig 12405 bp, 12 predicted proteins | sample 811131 | NCBI WGS metagenome assembly MDSY01 (sample SAMN05326643, study PRJNA326480) | marine metagenome | isolation source: seawater | place: Atlantic Ocean: South West | collected 2010
AAAATAGAGAAATTCCCATTTCAAATTCCGTTCCATGCAGCATTTCATACACCATTGATGGAAGAGGTTTCAAAGAAAGCTTTTAAAAAAATACCTATTTCTTTTTTCAATAAACCAAAAATTCCTCTTATCGATGGGAGAGGTCATATTTGGTCACCTTTTAGTACCAATGAAAAAGAGCTTCAAGATTATACTTTAAAAGATCAAGTGTTAAACACTTTTGATTTCACTAGGACTGTAGAAGTTGCTTTAAAAGAATATTGTCCAGATCATATAGTTTTACTCGGACCAGGAAATACATTAGGTGGTTCAATTGGGCAAATAATAATTAAAAATGATTGGCTTAAAATTAATTCAAAAGATAGGTTTATTGAATTTCAAAAAAAAGACCCTTATCTAATTTCAATGGGTGAACCTTCACAAAGGAGTCATTTATTTTAGAGGACAAAAACATTGAAGTACTTGATTCTACATTAAGAGAAGGTGAGCAGACTCCAGGAGTTTTTTTTACTATTGAACAAAAATTAAGTCTTGCAAAAAAATTAGATTTATTTGGGATTGATTTTATAGAGATAGGTCACCCCGCAGTAGCACCAGACATTTATGAAGCTGTTGAAGCCCTGAATTCACTGGACCTTAAAGCAAAAAAAATAGTTCATGGTAGGTGCTCAAAATCAGACATAAATGATGCTAAGGTTCTGGGAGTAGACTGGCTAGGAATATTTTATGGTACCTCACCATTAAGCCGGAAATATAAATTCAATGTAAATAAGACACAGTGCCTTAGTCAGATTGAAAAGGCTATTAAATATGCTAAAGACCAAGGTCTGAAATTAAGATTTACTGCTGAAGATGCAAGTCGAACAGAAGAAAGCTTTCTAATTGAGGTGGCTACTTTAGCTCAAGAATCGGGTGCTGATAGATTTAGCTTTGCTGATACAGTTGGTTGTTTGACTCCATCAAAAAGTAAAAGTATTATTTCAAAAATTGTAGATGAAATTGATATCCCAGTCCATGTTCATTGTCATAATGATTTTGGAATGGGAACAGCAAATTCACTTTCAGCTTTAGAAGGAGGAGCTCAATGCGTTGACTTAACTATAAATGGACTAGGTGAAAGGTGTGGTCTTGCGCCCCTTGCAGAAGTTATCACCGCTTTAGTTAGCATATATAATAAAACAGAAGATCGCTGGAACTTAGAATTAATACCTTCCTTAACAGATATTATAAATAAAATATGTAACTTTAATTCAAGAGTTAACCAGCCAATAATTGGTGAAAATGCATTTACACATAAAGCCGGAATTCATTCAAAAGGGGTTTTAAAAAACCCTGTAACATATGAAGCTTTTCCACCGCAAATAGTTAAAAGAGATAGAAAGATTTTAATCAATAAATTTTCGGGTGTGTCAACACTTGAAGGTAAGTTGAAAAATCTCAACTTAAAATTAAGTAAAGAAGAATTAGGTTTAGCTATAGCTAAAATAAAGTCTTTTGAGACCAAAAATGATTGGTCTGAAGAGGAACTTTATTTTCTTGTTGAAAATATTAAAGAGCGTTAAAAGTCTCTATTTGTTCTATAGCGGCTAACCCAACTTCATAACCTTTATTATCTTGTGTATCTGAAGACCTTGAAATAGCTAGTTCTTTACTTTGACAAGTCAGAACTCCAAAAAGTATTGGTAGTGTGTTCATAATGGTAATATCCATCATGCCTTTTGAAACGGCTTCGCAAATAAAATTGTAGTGATCTGTTTCTCCTTTAATAACACAACCAAGTGATATGATAGCATCATAACTATTTTTTTTCGCTAATATATTTACAAGAGCAGGAATCTCAAATGCTCCAGGAACTCTATAAATTTGGATTTCTTTTTTCTCAATTCCTTTTTCTGACAGTGCTTTAAGGCAACCATCCAATAAACCTTTTGTTACAGGTTTATTAAAAGTGCTGATAACTATTCCAATCATGAGTCTAGCAAATGTCCCATTTTATTTTTTTTTGTATTAAGGTAGTTTTTATTATTTTCACCCGCTTTAACCTCAATTGGTTCTCGATTGACTATTTCTAAACCATGTCCTTTCAAACCAATTAATTTTTTTGGATTATTTGTTAAAACCGTAATTTTGGTAGCACCAAGGTCTTTTAGAATTTGTGCTCCAACGCCGTAATCTCGCAAATCAGGCTTAAAGCCCAGTTTTACATTTGCTTCAACAGTATCAAGACCCTCTTCTTGTAGCTTATATGCTTTGATTTTATGTTTTAATCCAATTCCTCTTCCTTCTTGTTTTAGATAAACAATGATCCCTGAACCATTAGTATTAATCGCGTTCATTGCGGCATCTAATTGCTCTCCACAGTCACATCTAAGTGAATGAAAAACATCTCCAGTTAAACATTCTGAATGCATTCTAACTAGAACTGAATCGGCAGATAAGTAATTTCCTTTTGTTAAAGCAATATGGGAGTGACTATCAAAAATATCTTCATAAAGATGTAATTTAAAATCGCCCATTTTAGTTGGGAGTTTTATTTCCTCTACTTTTTCAACAAGTTTTTGTGTTTTCCTACGAAAGTGAATAAGATCATCAATTGAGATAATTTTTAAATTATGTTTTTCAGAAAATTTTTGTAGAGATTCGCCACGAGACATAGATCCGTCATCATCCATTATTTCACAAATAACTCCACTTGGTTTGAGACCAGATAATATAGACAAGTCAATACTTGCTTCAGTATGCCCGGCTCTTCTCAATACTCCACCATCTTTTCCAACAATCGGAAAAATATGACCAGGCCTGGCTAGATCTTTTGCTTTTGATTTATTATGCAATAAAACTCGAATAGTTTCTGATCTGTCGAAAGCTGAGATACCAGTTGTCGTATTATTTTTAGCATCAACACTCACAGTGAAATTAGTTTCATGTAAGCTAGTATTCTTATTTTGAACTATTTCTAGATCTAACTCTAAGGCTCTCTCTTTAGTTAAAGAGACACAAATTAAGCCCCGACCTTCTTTTGCCATAAAGTTAATTTTTTCAGGTGTTACCAGTTCGGAAGCCATTACTAAGTCTCCTTCATTTTCTCGATCTTTACTATCAACAACAATAATTTGTTTACCGTTTCTTACATCTTCAACCGCTGATTCTATGGTACTGAATTTCATTTTAAACCCCTGTTAAACTTTCTAAGTATTTACCTAGAATATCTACTTCAACATTGATAGTATCATTAATTTTTTTATTGCTCCAACTTGTTACTTCTAAAGTGTGTGGAATGAGCGCCACTGAAAAATCAGTTTCTGTCTTATCTGCGATTGTTAAGCTTATTCCATCTAAGCAGATAGACCCTTTTTTAACTATATATTTTTTAATATCATTTTTTAACTCAAATCTCCATACCGATGATTTATCGTTAAATGTCATATCTCTAATTTTGACGATTGTGTCAATATGACCCTGTACAATATGACCACCCATCCTTGATGTAGGTAATAATGCTCTTTCTAAATTGATACAATAGCCAGGAACCCAATTTTTAGCATTTGTTTTGTTTAAAGTCTCTTGTACAAGCTGTACTTTAAAGGTCTCTATCTCTCGTTTAGTAACGGTAAGACATATTCCTGAGCATGAAATACTATCATTAACTTTTAAATCTGACAAAACCAGAGATGCCTCTATTTCCACTTCCAATCCATCTAGATTAGTTAAGATACCTCTGATAATACCAACTTCTTCAATTATTCCTGTAAACATGTTCCTTCTTTAAGTATGTAATCTTTATATCATTATCAAATTGTTCTATCTTATCTAAATGTAGTTCTAATTTATCATTTATTCTCTTTAATCCATTATAAAGCGGTTTTCCATTAGCTGTTAATTTTGGCGCATAGTAGATGTGTAATTCATCAAATAAATTGGTATCAATGAAATGAGACAGTGTTTTACCTCCGCCTTCAACAAATAAAGATTGAAAAGACATATCAAAAAGTTTTTTTAAAATAATTTTAATGTTTCTAGTATGATTTAGACCTAAAATATCATCGGAAAATACAATTGGATTATGCTTAAAAACATTTGCTTTATGATTTAATTTATTTTTTAAATCTATCAAAATAATTCTAGGGTCTTTCCCAAGTCCATGGCTAGTTAAGGAAGGGTCATCATTAATAATTGTATTGGTACCAACCATTATCGCATCACAATTCGCCCTCATCAGGTAGCTTGAGGATCTTGATTTTTTATTTGTTATCCACTTTGATTGACCATCTTTTTCAGCAATAAACCCATTGAGTGTTGAGGCTATTTTTAAAATAACATAGGGCCTTTTTTTCTCATAAAATGTAAAAAAGCGTTTATTTATTTTTTTTGCAATTTGAGAACATACACCTTTGGTGATAGAGATTCCTTTCTCAGATAATAGTTTTGCGCCTCCGCTTGCTTTAGGATTGATTTCTAAATTAGCAATCACGACTCTTCCAAATGTTTTATTATCAATTAAATTTGTGCATGCATCCGTTTTTCCTATATGAGAACAGGGTTCTAAAGTAACAAAAAGAGTACAGTTTTTATATTTTTCATTTAGATTTTTTATTGCAACAACTTCTGCATGATCACCTCCATATTTTTGAGTATGCCCTCTTGAAATGATTTTGTCATTAAAAACAATTATCGCACCAACTTTAGGATTGGGATATACTTCGGATCCTGCTTTTTCTGCTTCCAAAATCGCAGCATTCATATATTTCACATCATTTTCATACATTTTTTTGCCCTGAAATGAATAAACGTTGATTTTCCAACTACATTTTAGTCTTAATATTAACAAATAAATTTGGACAATTATGAAAGCTTACGGACCTGATTTTTACAATATTTCAGATTTACTCACATCTGAAGAATTACTTGTACAGAAAACAGCATATGAATTTGTAAAAAATGAATTTATGCCATCCATACAAGAGCATCATGATAAAGGAACTTTCCCTTTTGAATTAATACCGAAACTAGGTGAGCTTGGGCTTCTTGGATCAGCGCTTCCTGAAGAATCTGGTGGTTCAGGTGTTAGTAATGTTGCTTATGGTCTAATATTACATGAATTAGAAAGAGGAGATACTGGGCTTCGATCATTTGCAAGTGTTCAAGGTGCTCTCGTAATGTATCCCATACATGAATATGGATCGGATGAACAGAAAAAGAAATGGCTATCAAGTCTAGGGTCTGGAGAAAAGATTGGGTGTTTTGGATTAACTGAACCCAATTATGGTTCTAATCCAGGAGGTATGGTAACTAGTTGTGTAAAAGAAGGTGATGGCTGGGTTATTAATGGTAGTAAAATGTGGATAACTAACGGATCTCTTGCCGATGTAGCAGTTGTTTGGGCTAAGGATGAAGAAGGAATTATAAGAGGCTTTCTGATTGAAAAAGGTACAGAGGGATTCACTTCAAGTGATCTTCACGGAAAGCTTAGTCTTCGAGCATCGATTACTTCAGAACTTTATTTCAAAAATGTTAGAGTTCCTGATTCTTCGAGGTTACCAAACATAAAAGGTTTAAAAGGTCCTCTTAGTTGCCTAACGCAAGCAAGATATGGTATTGCTTGGGGAATGGTAGGCGCCGCAACAGACTGTTATAATACCGCGGTTGAGTATTCAAAAGATAGAAAGCAATTTTCAAAGCCAATTGCTGGTTATCAATTGACTCAAGCAAAGCTAGCTGAAATGGCTACAAGAATTACCGAAGCTCAATTAATGGTCTATCGTCTTGGTCGGTTGAAAGACGAAAAGAAAATGACATTTCAACAAGTCTCAATGGCTAAAAGAAATAACTGTTCTATTGCTCGCGATATTGCAAGAACTGCTAGGGAAATTTTAGGTGGTAATGGGATTATGGGTGAATATTCTCCTATTAGGCATATGGTTAATATAGAATCTGTATATACTTATGAAGGCACTCATGAGATGCATACGCTTATACTTGGTCAAGAAATAACTGGGATTCCTGCGTATGATAATTAAAACTAGAATCTATTAGTAGGAGTACTTTTTAGAAAATAAAAACGTATTATCGTTACTCATTATGCCAAATATTTTATTTCTTTTTGTAGTCATTATAGTGCTCTCCACTTTACATGGATATGTAATTTTGAGAATCTTACCAGCTTTTGGGTTTAGTAACAATTTAACATGGTTTTTAATTGTTTTAATTTGTTTTTTTAGTGCTCTCCCAATACTTCCTCCAATTTTAAGAATGATTGGTTATGAAAATAAATTGATAGATAAATTCTCTCTAATAGGCTACACAAGTTTTGGTTTCTTTTCATTTACTTTTATGATTTTCCTCTTTAGAGATTTTTTTTTACAAGCGACCCAACTAATAGAAACTCTCATCAGAGACTCTGCACCTATCGACACTTCAAAAAGAGATTTTCTTATTAAAGCAAGTAGCTTAGCGATAATTGGTTCAAGTGGAATTAGTACGGCATATGGATTCTACAATAGCAGGAAAGGGCCAAGTATAGTTAATCAAGATGTTTTCTTAAATAACCTTCCTCAAGAGTTTGAAGATTTCACAATAGCCCAAATTTCTGATCTTCATGTTGGACCGACTATCAAAAAACCATATGTTTTAAAGGTATTAGAAGAAATTTCTAGAATTAATCCTGATATTATTGCTGTCACTGGAGATCTAATAGATGGTTCCGTCGATCATCTGAGAAAAGATCTAGAACCTTTTATTGATCTTGTTGCTCCTTATGGAACTTACTTTGTGACAGGAAATCATGAATATTATTCAGGAGTAGATCAATGGCTTGAAGAAACAGACCGACTTGGAATGACTAATCTAATTAATTCAAATACGATTATAACTAAATCGACTTCAGATATTATTTTAGCGGGAGTGACAGATTACAGAGCTCATCAGATAAAAAAAAGTCATAATTCTTCTCCTGAATTAGCATTAAAAAATATATCAAAGGATAAAACAAAAATACTCTTAGCACACCAACCAAATAGTATTTATGATGTGAATAAGGCAGGTGCAGATTTACAGTTATCAGGGCACACGCATGGAGGTCAATTTTGGCCATTTACATATCCTACAAAATTAGCAAATGCCTATCTTTCCGGATTACATGACCATAATGGAACTCAAATATATGTGAACAGTGGAACCGGCTACTGGGGTCCACCATTGAGACTTGGAGTTCCTGCAGAGATAACTTTAATTAGGTTAAAAGCGATAGTTTAATAGATTTTAATTTTTTTTAAATTTATATTATCAGATATGAAAAGAAGAGATTTTTTTAAAGCAAGTGCTATTGGTGTTGTCGCACCTAAATCAATAATAGAAGCATCTAAAATTAAAACATCAAAAAATCAACCGGTAATATTATCAACTTGGAATTTTGGATTAAAAGCAAATATCGAAGCTGAAAAGTCATTAAGAAACGGTGGGAATGCAATGGATGCAGCTGAGAAAGGTGCAATGAATGCCGAGTCAGATGAAGAAAATAATTCAGTTGGATTTGGAGGAGCACCCGATGAAAAAGGAAATGTAACCTTAGATGCATGTGTTATGGATTCTTCAGGAAATGCAGGATCGGTTGCATTCTTACAAAATATTAAACATCCTGTCTCAGTAGCTCGAAAAGTAATGGAAGAGACAAAGCATGTTATGCTTGTAGGTGAAGGAGCTCGACAATTTGCAGTATCAAATGGTTTTAAAGAAATTGACCTTTTGACGAAGAAATCAAAAAAAGAATGGGAAAAATGGCTTAAAACTAAAAGAGAAATGACACCGCATGAAACTCATGACACAATTTCAGTACTTGTTCAAGATAAAAAAGGAGACTTAGCCGGAGCTTGTACTACAAGTGGGTGGGCATATAAGATGCATGGTCGTGTAGGAGACAGCCCAATAATTGGTTCAGGTTTATTTGTTGATAATGAAATTGGTTCAGCCGCAGCAACAGGACTTGGGGAAGAGGTTATTAAGACGAACGGAAGTTTTCTTGTTGTGGAATTGATGAGGCAGGGGAGAAGCCCTATGGAAGCCTGTGAAGAAGCATTAAAAAGAGTAATAAAAAGACATAATGGTAACCCAGATTTTCAGATTGGATATATCGCACTTAGGAAAGATGGTACCATTGGTTCAGCATGTCTCAAATGGTCATTCGAATATGCCCTTTCCAAAAATGGATTAAACAAGCTCTACAAAATAAATGGTTTATTAAGCTAAATAAAACTAAACACTAGTCGCGTAACGATGAGCTGGAAGAGGTTTGAGAGAATTTTTCTGAGCTAAAATATTCTCATTTATTGCATTCCAAAGCTCTATTCGGTGCTCGAGCGCTTTTTCTCCTACCTTGAGTGCTTCAGTCCATTTTTCTAAATCATCACCACAAAGCTCGTGCATCATTTCTAATGCAATAGGTCCATGAGTCTCTCCATCGACTTCAATATGTCGATTTAAATAAAATTTTAGTTTTGAATAAAGAGCATTTTTTGGATCAAGTTCTTCTATAATTTTAATAAATATTTCAGGTATAACGTCTTCGCGACCATATGTAAATGCAGAAGCAATTAAATGAGACTTTTTTGTTTTAATAACTTCAAACGAAAATTTTACAAAATCTTTAATTCTTTGATCAATATCAATTTTATCTAGAGCCTGCTTTGATGGTATATTTTTCTGAATCATTTCTAATAATGAGTTGATCTTTGAGGTCTCTGCACCTATTTCTTCCATTGCTTCTGTATACATTATGAAATGACTTTTTGGTTGTTTCTGTTCATCTAGATCACTTTCTTCAACCAGTACAATTTCATTTATAAATCTTGTTAAAACCGTATTTTTTTTGGGAAGCCATGGGATTGATAATCCAGCCAGTTCAACTTGAAGAGCTTTGAGTAATGACATAAAATCCCAAACTGCATATACATGTGATTCCATAAATAACCGTAAGTCTTGGAGAGTCTCTAAATTATCATAAATATTATGATTCTTTAAAATATCTAATAATTTTTCTCTATTAAACTGAGCGGATTGTATCAATGAAGTTTTCAATTGAGCTTGAGTCTTTTGAGATAGATTTAATTGTTTACTCATGCATAAAATTAAAATTATACATTTATAATTGTCAAATAGTTAAGAATCTTATTCTAAAATAATCGAAGGGTAATCTATTATTTCATCACCTATCTGGACGCTAGCGAATCCATTTGACTTAATCCCTTTAAAAACACCTTTATGAATAGTATTTTGATGTTTAAAAGAGATTTCTTCATTCAAATGGAAGCAATAATTTGACCATTCATCAATCACAACAGATAGGTCATTGAATAGTTGCTCGAAATAAGTTGTGATAATTGCGGCGACAAGTTCTCGTTGATTAGGATGCCCTTTTTCAATAAAAAGAGATGTTGCATTTTCTTGAATTTCAGAATTTAAATCACCTTTTTGATCATTGATATTGAGACCAATTCCAATAACCATTTGATTTGTTTTTTTATTAAGAACTCGACTCTCACAGAGTATTCCACCACATTTTTTACCATTTAATAATATATCATTTGGCCATTTTAACTGTGGGGTAAATCCTTGGTTTTTTAACGCTTTTGCCACCGCGACACTTCCAGCAAGGGGTATTAAAAAAGATTTTTCAATTTCTAAAGGTTCTAGTATTATAATTGACATTGCAAGGCCTTTACTTGGGCTCATATACCATTGATTCTTATTTCGACCTTTTCCAGAGAATTGATTATCTGTGATTACAATCATCCCATGTCGTGCTTCTTCAGAATCAATTAATTCCCAGGCTTCCTCATTTGTCGAACCGACGCGCTGATAATATTCGATTTTATTACCAAAAACTTTTGTTCGTAGATTAGTTTGAATGAGATTTGCAAATATCATAGCATTAAAAATAGGTGTTTCAATTGAAGATAAGCAAAACTTAATGAAAATATAGAACCTGCTATTACTTGCATTGGGGTATGTGCTTTTAAAGCTATTCTAGATAAACATAGAATTATCATCAAGGAGAGCATTAAATAAGGGTATTGTATCCCCTGAAACCAAAGTGCAACCAATGGTCCACCGAGACCAATTACGTGAATTGAGATTTTCCATTTTTTAGTTATGCCCCAGACAAATGCTGTGTTTAAAGCATAACAAAACATTAAACCTTGTATAAGTTGAGGTGCACTATAATAATTAAGAATAAAAAAGCCTATTCCATGATATATAGCGCCTAAGGATATTAAAAGAAGTCGTTCATGTCTGATCATTCCATTATAGTCAGATAGTTGACCTGTGAATTTCAAGTACAGCGCAGATAATAAAACTAGAATACCAGGTGAAATTGAAGCAATAATAATTCTTATATCTATTATATCCTCTGTAGAGGTGTAACATAGAAACAAAAAAGTGAATATTTCAACAGGGAAAGGGTGTAAAAATTGTGATATTAAATATGCAAATCGATTCATCTTATTTAGATTCTGATGAGTCAGTTTTTAGTGTTCGCCAAAAATATTTCTAAGGCTATCAGAAATCTCACCCAAAGTACAATCATTTTCAACACAACGGATTATATCGGGCATGACGTTAATATTATTTTTGGCTGATTCTTCTAACTTTTCGAGTTTTTGTATAACTTGAGTATTATTTCTATTTTCTTTAAAAAGTTTTAATTCTTTTATTTGGCTTTGTACTTTTTCGGGATCAATTTTTTGCAAATCAGGATCATTTTCATCTTTGCTTTTATATTTATTAACACCTACAATTATCGTATCACAATTTTCAACCTGTTTCTGATATTCGTACGCACTTGAAGAAATTTCATTATCCATATAATTATTTTCTATTGCTGAAACCGCTCCGCCTAAATCATCAATATTTTCAATAATATCAAATGTTTCTTTTACATAATTATCAGTCATCTCTTCTATCAGATAGCTTCCCCCAAAAGGATCAGCATATTTGGCTATACCCGACTCGTAGGCAATAATTTGCTGCGTCCTAAGAGCTAATTTAGCGGTTTCAGTTGAAGGTAAAGAAAGCGCCTCATCTTTACTATTTGTATGAAGAGACTGCGTTCCACCCAGAACCGCAGAGAGCGCTTGCATTGTTGTTCTTACAGTATTGTTTTCTATATCAGATGCTGTAAGGGTAGATCCTCCAGTCTGGGTGTGAAAGCGAAACATTAACGCTTTTTCTGAAGTAACGCCAAATCTTTCGCTCATTATTTTTGACCAAACTTTTCTTGCTGCACGAAATTTTGAGACTTCTTCTAAGAAGCCATTATGAGCATTCAAGAAAAAAGATATTCTTTGTCCAAAAATATTAGGATCCAAACCTTTATCAATTGCAGATTGTACATATGCAATTGCATTTGAAAAAGTAAAGCCGAGTTCTTGCGCGGCAGTGCTACCAGCTTCCCTTATATGATATCCTGAAATTGAAATTGTATTCCAATTGGGTAGGTTGGTAGAACAGAACTCAAAAACATCTGTAACTAGTTTTAAAGATGGCCTAGGAGGATAAATATAAGTTCCTCTAGCAATATATTCTTTTAAAATATCATTTTGAATCGTTCCATGTAATTTTTTGATATTTATATTCTTTTTCTTCGCTAATGATATATAGAACCCAAGTAGTACAGGAGCAGTAGCATTAATGGTCATAGATGTAGATACTTTGTCTAAAGGAATATCTCGAAATAAATCTTCCATGTTTTTTAAATAAGATATAGGCACGCCAACCTTACCGACTTCACCTTCAGCCATAGAATGATCAGAATCAAATCCAATTTGAGTAGGTAAATCAAAAGCAACGGAAAGACCATTAACTCCATTTTCTAGTAAAAATTTAAATCGATTATTTGATTCTTCTGCCGTTGTATATCCTGCATATTGACGCATTGTCCAAAGCTTGTCTTTATACATGTTCTTGTATAAGCCTCGAGTATAAGGGAATTCCCCTGGTTTTTCTGCAGTCACTAAATTCCTCTTTCTTTTTTTATTTTTTGATATGCATCATTTACAGCTTTGAATTTTTCTTCAGCTAGGGCCTGCATCTCTGTACCTAAATGAGCTACTTTATCGGGGTGATATTTATTTGCCATTTTTCTAAACCCTTTCTTTAATTCACTATCACTAGATTTTTGACTAATCTCTAAAATTTTATAAGCGGATTCTTTATTTTCAATGAACATTGCTTTGATAGATTCAAAATCATTGCTATTTATGTTCAAATAATTTGATATTGTAAAGATGATACTTACTTCATCCGGATGTACGTGTCCATCTGCTGCAGAAAGACCAAATAATACATGAACCAACTGAAGTCTACTAGGATGGTCCATCGATCGTTGTATTTGTCTACAGACATCTTTTAATG
>MDSY01048412.1_pt1 | contig 12401 bp, 7 predicted proteins | sample 811131 | NCBI WGS metagenome assembly MDSY01 (sample SAMN05326643, study PRJNA326480) | marine metagenome | isolation source: seawater | place: Atlantic Ocean: South West | collected 2010
AGAAGATAGATAGATAGATAGATAGATAGAGGGACCCGGGCGTCGCGGAATTGCGTAGCATACGAGTCGTGTAGTGTGTGAAACCATCTAATCTATCTATCTATCTATCCACAGAACCTCACTTGCTGTGCGACGCCGTCGTCACGAGCTTCGCGTCGCTCGTGTGCGCCGGCTCGATGAAGGAGACCTGCTCCCAGCCGCCCTTGGCGTCCATCTTGTACACGTGCATGCTGCCGTCGTCGACCGAGCTCGCCAGCATGCTGCCGCACTTGTTCCACGACACTCGCCACACCTGCGCGTGGTGCGGCAGCTCGGCCTCGCACTGCACCGTCAACATCGCGCCGCCGGCCTCGCCCCCCGGCCCGCCGGCCCCGTCTGGCGACGACGCGTGCCGAATCGCCCAGACCTTGACCGTCCGATCGCGCGAGGCCGACGCCACCAGGTGGTAGCTCCGGCCCATGTCGGGCGCCCAGCTCAGGTCATGGATGCGCTCAAGGTGCGCGAGCCTGGATGCTCAACGGCGCGAGATGGGCGGCTTTGGCACAGTCTGACCGTTTAGGCAGCACCACAAACAGTGCTGCCTTAAGTGCTGCCACTGGGGGCTCGGCGGCCGAGGCGCTCCCCCGGAGTGCGTGGAGCAGCCCACGCCCGAAGCCCCACGTCCCGGGCAGTCGGGGCAGCCAGCTGCGGCGCCACCAAGGCGGCACTCGCAACGTGCCGGGCGAGCGGCTCGTAAGTGACGCCGCGTGGCGGCTTGCTGCCGGCTGGCGCCGAGTCGAAGGCGAGCACGCGCACCCAGTTGACTGTACCGTCGCTGTGCTCCTGCTGCTTCCACAGGATCGCCGAGCCGTCCGACATGCCGATCACCAGCATCAGCGGCTCCGTGGGCGAAGGGTTCCACGCCACGCACTGCGGCGCGACCGAGGCCCGCCCCTTGCCGGAGTCGGCCTCAAACTCTGCGGTCAGCACCCAGCCAGCGAGGTCCATCACGTCGGGTGCCTCGTGCAACCGCACCTTGCGGTCAGCGCTGCAGCTTGCCAGGAGCAGCCCCCACCGCTTCTGCGCAAAGGTCACGTGGTTGACCGAGTCTCTTGAGTCCTGAAGCTCGCGTGCCAACCTCCACGCGCCGTTGCTGGCCAGCGTGGACTCCTCCGTGTCGCCCCGCTCCTCCCAGATGCAGATCTTGCGATCGAACGAGCAGGACGCTAGCACCTGCCCAAACTCGGGGTGCGCCCAGGTTAGCCGCCAGATGGAGCCGCCATGCGCCTTCCACTCGGCCGTCTTGACGCTGTCATCATAGATCCTGATCCACTGGTCAGACGAGCAGACCGCTACTCGGCGGCCAAAGTAATCGTACGCCACGTCGTGGATGATCTGCTGCGTTTCGCTGCCGCCGGCAGCAGATCGCTGCATCTCGCTGCCGCTGCGCGCTCCGCCGCGCGCGCCGGACGATGCCGCCGACCGAGCGCGCCGCGCGCCCGCGCCTGTAATAACTATAAGCCAACTGAAGCCGTAACAAGCTTGGTGTATGGGGGTGATTTTGGACGTAGATCACGATTTTGAGGGTCCCAGAGCCCCAAAAGCTCATCCTGATACCGTATTGAACAAACCTGTCATCCCACCTCTCTGGGCACCCCCCGTACCTTTAAGGCTTTATTTCATTGCGCGGGGCCGCGCACCCCCACCCGCGTCAGAACCCGCACCCTCTCCGAACGAAGTCCGAACACCGTTGAGGTCGCGCGCGCCCGTAAACCATTAGTAAACGAGAGGAAACTCTTTGTTAGAACACTGTGAGCAACACGTGCCTACCGATGCAGCCTCCGAGTTGTAATAAAAGATCTAGACGTGAATCCTGGCGACTGCAATAGCCGCGGACGTCGAGGCAGAGGCCTGGAGGCTTTTCTTCTTTTCGATCTTACTGACTTCCTGCTGCAGCCATTTCTTGCTCGATGCAGGCGCATCCGTCGAGTCTGGCTCCTCTGCCTGGCGACGGGCCATGAGCTGCTCCAGCCTTGCCATGGAGCTGCTGACGGCGTCAAGTGTGCTGGCCAGCCGGTCCTCCATTGCGCTGACCTGCTTCTGCCCTATCTCCATTTCCTTCCGAAGCTGCGTTATTTCAGGAAAGACACGCCCCGGGTTGTTGACCTCATACCCCTTGACCTTGTTCGTGAGCGACTCCAGACTTCCGAGCCAGAACTTTTTCCCCTCGTTTCTGTCCATTGAGAAGCAATTCTCTGTGGCGGCTGCTTCCGAAGAGCACATTGAACACGCCTGCAGGATGGACGACAGGAACGCGTACGGCCTCGACAGCAGATTGAATGGTGGGAGGTCCTGTGGCTCGCAAGCGTGCAGGTCGTTGATGGTCCTGGCCCGGATAAAGAGGTAGTGCCTCGAGCTACCATGGTACGCATCGAATGTCTTGGCCATCATCGCAATCAGCATGTTCACCAGCATGAGGACGGCCACCAGCATGAACGTGTAGATTATCATCGTGCCAATCTGTGGCTGCGAGGTGGCGCGGAAGCACTGAGTGTCGCCATCTTGCGCGAGCATCGCTTCCATGAGCGTCAAAAACGTGGTAAACCATGTGTCAAAGGCCTCGTCCCAGTTGGGACACGGCGCCATTTTAGCGAGCAGCTCTGCATCCGCACTCCCGTCGGGGTCCTTGTACAGGGCATACAGTCCAGAGCAAAAGGCAAGCACCAGGACGAGGAAGAGGACTAGAAACTCGATGATGTCGTTGCCCATCCGTAGCATCATCAGCACGGAGGCGCCGAACTTCTCGGTGATCTGTAGCGGTCGCAGCAGCCGCGCCCACTGCAGCACGACACCGACGGCAAAGAGCCCCCTGCCGGCCGATGCGAGGTGCGACTGCTCCAGGAAGTGTCCTCCGATGAGGTTTATCAGTAGCGCAGAGAAGGTGAGCACATGCGCCGGGAGCTCGATGATAGTGTTGATAGGGTCTCGAAAGTAGAGTTCGAGGGAGCCGCCCGACGCGGCGTCGAGAAGCTCACCAAGCATCGCAGCGAGGCTGTGCAGCAGGAGGAGCACGTCTCTAATCAAAAACGGCTCAAAACGCGACCCCCCACCGCTGAGGGGGAGGTTGAAGCCGGTCAGGGCAGCGAGATAGGTGAGGTAGATCAGCTGCTGGAGTTGCCACTTCAGCTGGGGCGAGAAGTGAAAGATCGTGTGAGTTTTCGCGAGTGGTGGGTAGATTGCGAGAAATGGCAGCAGCAGAAGCTTCAGGATTACCCAGCCGGCCTGGGCAAACTGCAGCTCGCGTAGTACCGTCAATAGACCTTGCATTCTGAGCTTCACTGCGAGAGAAGGCGTTCGTAAGAACGGGTCGGTCATCTTCATGCCAATCCACCGCTTGTGCAGGCCGTCTTGCAGCTCAGGCAGCGAGACAACTACCATCAGCTCGCCGGTGAAGATGTCGTTGAGAAGCCGCTGCCCGACCGGGGTTTCGATGAGCCGCATCAGATCGTCGCTCCCGTCTGCCGTCGCGCTGTGAAGCGCGCTCCTAAACACTTGCGAATCGCGTAGCACAAGCGGTGGCTTGCTGGGGCTGGTGGGGTCGCCCTTCGCTGCGCCGTTTGCTGGGCCAGAGTCTCCCTTCTGCGTTTCTTCTGGCGTTATCGCTGGCGGGCTAGTGCTCAATTTGTCCCACGAGTGTTTGGCGTAGCGCGAAATCTTCCCATCGGGAAACTGGACGCAGATGCGTGGCGCCGGGTCGAACAGGTGCTCACACACGAGGCCCTCGCCTTTTGCCGCGTGCCAGACCTTCACGCCCACCTTCATCTCGACCAGCTGGTGCAAATCCTGCTGCGCGAGCACCCAGAGCAGACTCCGCACGGTTTTCTGCGCCTCTTCGCTGAGGTCCTCGCACTTGGTAGCGAATTGGGGCTGGGAGGCGGTGTACTTCTCTGCAGCCCGTTTTGCGCAGGTTGCGAGGTCGACGCCCCCAAGCAAGGCTTCCGCAGGCGACGCGATGAACGCCGCGCAGATGCATTCGGCGACTTGCTCCGCGCTGAGCATCGTGTACGCGAGGATGAGCTGCTCCGACATCAGCCATCGCATGAAGACGTTGGGCTCAAGAGCGTGCAGAGAATCAGGGCTGAGCAATCGGCAGGGCTCGTCACCTGACTGAGCCTTGGTCGCTTCAAAGAGCACGTGGTTTAGTATCTTCCGCCTGCCAGCCTCACTATTTCGCACCATCCGCAGGTCCTGCAGCAGCGGTTCGTCTGATGGCCACCGTCGACGTAAGTGCTCCGACTCACTCGATGTCCAAACCGGCTTGCTGCTGCTGACAATGCTGCTGACGACAAACGCTGTGAGCACAGCGGCAACGACCGGGAGCAGCACGGACAGCAGCAGAACGGTCTCGTCGTCCATGACGGGGTCTGGGACGGGAGCGGGCTTTGGCTCGGGCCTTGGGCTCGGCTCGGCTACGGTCAGACGCTCGGTCTGTGCCGACGCAAAAATCTGCACGGGGAATACTACGGGGAATACCGCAACGAGCCGGGACACTTTTCACGTCTCGGATAAGATAAGATAAGCGCCGGCCGGTCGGGCCGAGTCCCTGGGTCTACAGGGGCGTATCATCATCACCGCACACCGTGCCTGCCTTCCTTTGTGTGTGTCTGGGTGTGAGGGGCCTAGCTAGCATCGATCGCGGGGAACTCGGCGTAACGTGCCAGTCGTGTAGCATGCGAAACCCAACAATCTTATTTATCTCGCTTTCCACCTTGAGGCTGGCGGGCACGGGCGATGGGGCGGTTGTGATAGGACCGCCACCCCAACTCTAACCCAACTCCGAACAGTATCCGAACAGTAAATGTCGGGCCATGTGCGTTACCATGCGTGGTTGAGGCAAGCGGAGCATGTCGTTTGCTTCTCGCCGCGCAATGCCATCTGGGCTCTGCATGGCGTACAGCGCATGCGGCAGCTTGCCTCGCGTAGAGTGCATGGAACTCAATCGGCCTCTGCGAGAGCGCTCAATCGTCAAGACTCTTACAAGACTTCGCGACGATGGCGCGAACAAGGGTGAAAAGGCGGGAGGGTGTTCGTTTCTGGGCGTTCTCAGCAGCTCGCCTAACATGAAGTAAGATCACATCCCCGGTATTAGTGAGTAGTAGCGTGCGAGTCGTGTCGCGCGTGAGACCCCTTTTCTTACGATTACTACTATTGTGTTGTCTTTATACTGAACTTGGCTGCGGAACAGATTACCCTTATCCACGGTATACTGTGTACGCGGCTAACTCTACAGTTGATACATTAAATGTGGGTTTGTATACTCCGAATATCATCGGTGTCTGAGGGTGAGGGTGAGGGTGGGGCTGAGGCTGGGGCTGGGGCTGGGGCTGAGGCTGAGGCTGAGGGCTAAATACATATCTGCCCATTCCTCGCCAACTAGAACCACCTCTTCCTTTGAATGGCTCTAAGTCTGGGGCCGATCTCCCATGTCTTAACCATGTCTATCCTTTTCCCTCCACCCCTCTCTTTCCTTTTTTTATTATATGACCTAAGCCACTATCGGACTAAAACGGTTACCTAAGTTGAGAAACGAAAACGGAAACGCAGCAGCCGAACTCCGCCGCCCCGCCCCCGGCAAGCAAACAAACGCCCGCAGCGTTCCGTTTTTTGTACAGCGTTCCAGGATCTCTTGCCTCGGGACGGCGAACGCCGCTGCGACTCGAGCTGGGCCGCAGCGGAGCCGGCAGTAGCCGCGGCGTCGATCGGTGCGTAATGTCTACAGTTTCAGTTTCAGTTTCCCATGGTACGAGTACCTCGTACTAATTACAAACATCCGCGATCTCGAGCGCGCCGGCGCGGCACGCCACCACTGCACGCACGCTGGCTCCTCATGCGACTGTTAGCCCGAACGGCTCTACGCCAGCGTACCTCCGTGTTAGCACCTCTCCTGCTCTGCGCCAGCGTGCCTCGGCCGGAGCTCGTCGTTGACAAACTCATCCCGGAGCTTGCCAGCACGGCGGGCCTTGAGCTTGGCAACACCGTGGAGCAGAGGCTTCGCCTCGCGTGGCAGGACGCGTGGGAGGAGCAGATCAAAGATATTGACGAGCTTTCTGAGGCTAGCCCCCAGCAGGAGCTCGACCTGCAGCAGCTCCTCAAGGACAGCGAGAACGTGACGCTCTCAGACGAGCGGGCGGGCACCACCGGGGAGCAGGCGCTAAGGGCGGACCTCACACGTGCACGTGCGGTCACGCGCGAGTTGATGCGTTTCTGGCGCTTCTCGACGACGCGCACGGACCAATTCCTGGCGGAGCTTGAGGGGGAGCTCGACTCGGAGGAGCTGGCCGAGCTGTCGGGAGCTGGCCAAGTCCCGGGCAACGTCACAGAAGAAGAGGCACGCCAGCAGCGGCGACGGCTGCTGCAGCGGCATCAGGCAGCTGGCGTCGTGGAGTATCGCATCTTCGGCGAGGTTCTGGCGCGCGATGAGGTTTTGCTTGACGCGCTGCCCGGCGTGGAGCTGCAGACCTTCCAGGATGCGTGGCGTCAGCTGGGCGGACTGAGCAACCTCACCGGTTGGGCCGACCAGTTTGAGGCGGAGGCCACGGAGGCCGCGGCTGAAGAGGAGTGGATGGAGGAGTTCACACAGTCCAGAGAGGAAAGCGATAGGTACGTTCATGAACTGCGCGAGCGAATCATGGAGCTGAGACCCGACACGTCCAACGCTTCTCTTTATGAGCTTGAAGACGAGGAGGTGCAAAAGATCCACCTTCGCGTCGAGGTGGAGACCGGCGAAATTTTTTGGAACTGGTGGTGGGTGCCCAACCAAATCGGTAGATTTTGCGAGGCCGTCTACTACGCCACCGAGGCGCTGGAGGAGGGCGCGCTCGAGCCGAGCACGAGCTGCGGACCGTGGCTATCGCTCGTCGGCTCGACCATCCGACGCTCGGCGGCCCAGGGGTTCGCGCCGGCCGACGGCGGCCTGAGTCCCGAGACGAACGCCTTCCCGCTGCTGCTGCTGATCGTTTGCGTGGGGCGCCAGGGCCACATCGAGGCGGCCGCTGTGTATGCCATGGCCCGTGCTATCGGCACGCTCAACTCGGAGGCGATCGCGGCACATGAGGGCTTTGACGTCAGCACTGCGCCCGATGCGCGCGTCTCCGAGGCGGAGGCAAGCAACACGATCTTCCCGATTGTGGTCGAGCTGTTCAAGCTCCTCCAAAAGGAGGTGGGGCCTTATGCTCTTCCGTTGATAGCGTTTGGGGGCTTCTGCTTTTTCTTCACCTTTGGCGTGCCGCTGCTTCTGTTCGGCCTCGCGTGGTCCCTCAGCACTGAGCTTTTCACCGCGCTCTTTGACCTCCTCGGCTTTACTGGTGGTGCGGGAGTGGACCCACTTGACTTCGTGGGATAGCGTTTTGGATTTTTGTTTTTTCCTATATCCTATAATGGCACACTCCGCTCGTAGATAACGCTCAGCCCAGAACTCAAAAAGGCTGGCTTCCGCCCGCTGTTTATTGCCCGGTCTTCGCCCAAAAAAACTTTTCCAGCGGTTTGGGGACATACGAGCGCTGATGGCGAACGCCTCGCTAAGCGTCATCACCGTGAGTGCCGTGAGCGAGGCGGACGTACGCAGCGGTCGCGTGACTTTGCTGCTGCGTCTCGCTGGGGGCGCAACGTGGAGGCTGATCGACTCTGTGGTTGGCATTGCCGTGACTGCCGAGGGAGTCGGTGCCATCCCAATCACACAGGCCCAGCAAATGCATCCGCAGGAGCTCAAGCTGAGCCTGGCGCCAGTGCTCGAGTTCGACCCACCCTCCAGTAGCGCGCTGCACATCACCGTCTCTCACCTCTGCGAGAAGAGCCTCCTGCAGCTCGTGCACGCTTGCCCGTGCACGCTTGCCATGGGTAGTGAGGGTGCCGCTGCTTCAGCGGCAGGGCTGCCTCTCACGGCGCAAGTGCCCGTGAGTGATGGCGGGATGCCACCAGGACGGCCCGGTGCTCCGGAAGTCGTTCCGCTCGAGAGCCATGACGCTGTCGCCGTACGGTGGGCCCCGCCCAGGGACGAGGGCGGCAGCCAGGTCGAGGGTTACGTCTGGGTGGAGCCCGGACAGCCGCATTGGCCGATCGAGCTGAGCCACGACGGGGGCAGAAGCCTGCTCGCCGTGCTCCGCGGCTTCGGCCGGGCCACCATGCTCCTTTCCGGCGCGGTCGCCGCAGTCAACGCCGGAGGCTTCTCGCCGCCATCAGCCGAGTGGGTCGGCGGCATCTTCGGCCAGCCTGCGCCTCCTCGGGACGTCGCGCTGAGCTACTGGCAGCACGCTCCAGGCACCACGCTGCGACTGGACTGGCAGCTGCCGGAGGGTGGGTGGGGCGGCGGCTTCCGTATCCGCCACCACCGGCTGCGGCTTTGGCGGCTGCGGGGAGAAGTCGAGGGAGATCGAGGCGATGCGGCGACCCTGCGCACCGCAAGGGCGGCAGAGACAAGCGCGGCGGAGGCGCCGCGCAGAGGCAGGTGGGAGCTGGCCGCGGTGCTGCGCCTGCGCGCGGGGGTCGAGGGGGCGACCCCTGCGGAGGCGGCGGCGCTGGCCGCGGAGACGGAGGTGGAGGCGGCGGGGGAGGCGGGGCAGGCGGCGGCACTCAGGGTGGACGCGGCGGCAGAGCCGAGACTGGCGAATCGGACGAAGGCCTCGGCTGCCGAGGTGGAGGCGGAGGCGGAGGCGGAGGTGGAGGCAGAGACGGAGGTGGGGCCGGGCGGCGGGCGGAGCGTGCTGCTCAAGGGGCTTCGGCCTGGAAGCCGTTATGCCGCGCAGCTGGTCGCGGTCAACAGCGCGGGCGACGAGAGCGCCGCGCCGCCGTTCTGCACCGCCGCGGAGCTCGCGGCGCGCGACGCGCCCACCTCGTGCGCACCCGAGGCGGTGGTGCCCGAGCTAGAAAGAGAGCTAGAGTGGCCCAATCACGGTGGCCTCATGCTGAGCGGTGGCCTCATCGGCTTGCTGCTCGTCGTCGCGGCGGCGTGCGCGTGCGCGCGCACGGCGCGGCGTCGCGGCAGCGGACGCCGTGCGAGCGACAGCGCGAGCGACAGCACGGACGGGGGCGGGGCAGGGAACGGGGGCGCGGGGCGCAGCGTGAAGCGGCGCGACGACCACCCGCAGCCACTGCCGCCTCCCGTGCCTCCCGCGCCTCCCACGCCTCCTGCTGCTGCGCCGACGCACCCACGCACGCTGCTCTATCGCGCCACCCAGCCAATTTGGCGTGTCTTTGCCGAGGACCGAGAGGGTCGAAGCTCCGGCAGTGGCGCTGGGGTAGCTGGCACCGCTGGCGGCACCACGACCCACTTGGACGTGCCTCCTCGCGCTGAACCAACGCGCCAACGCACGCTGCTATCTCGCGCCACCCGGCCGATTTGGCGTGTCTTTGCAGAGCAGCGAGACGACCGAAGCTCTGGCAGCCCTAGCCCCGGCGGTCAAATTGGCTTGACGGTGACGGTGTGACTTCATTCACACCCCACAGACTGTGGTGACCGCACGACGTGTTTTGTGTGTGCACATCCATCACAGGGAGGCGCGGAGCCCCGAGACTTTACGGCTTTATTGTTTATATTTTTGCAAATTCCGAATGTTCGTTTTCAATACTTAACTAGCTGGAAAAAAATCGCACACCGATCACCGTGCTCCGTGGCACGACCTGGGCACGACGTAGTCGACGTACGACACGAAAAAACGAGCGCTGAAATGTCGAAAAAGCGACTGAGGGCATGTGCGACTGAGTGAGTGCGCACGAGCCTCGAGGCACGTCGTTCACGGTTCACGGCGCAAATTCCGGCGGCGCAAAAGTCGTGTTTGTGTTATGTCTCTTATGAGCCCAGGGAGCAGGGTCCACAGATACTTTATATGCGAGATGAGGTGCAGTTGGTGGCTTGGAGCTCAAGACGACTCGCCCAAAACCTCCATGTGTCCCCCCCCCCTCTGAGATCTATCACTGTGGAGAGTCAGCTCTACCCCGCCTTCTCCTTGCGCTGCAGTCGCGGCGTCGACCAGATCGCGATCGCAGCGAGCAGCGCCAGCAGGACCGCGCCCATGCTGAGCACGCGCCCCAAGGAGCCTGCGGTGTCCATGACGGCGCCGAGTGCCTGGACGCCGAGCGCCCCCGCGAGCTGGCGAGTGACGAGGTAGAGGGCAGTGATCTGCCCGTTGCTGCGCCGGCCGAAGAGGCCGCCGGTGACGACGGTCGGTATGGTCTTGTCCAGCCCTTGGTAGCAGCCGAGCCCCACGCCGACCCCAAGCAGGTGCGCCCCGCGCGTGACGCCGCCGGAGCCGAGGGCGGCGAGGCAGAGGCCCATCGCGATGGCTGGCGCGGCGAGGGCCATCTGCTTACGGGAGGCGGGGAGCGCGTCGGCGAGCGCGCCGCCCGCGAGCGCGCACACGGCGCTCGCCGCGGCCATGGGTAGGTATAGCAGGGAGCGCGCGGAGGCCCCGCCCAGGGTGGCATCGAGGGGCTGCGCGTCAAGGACAGCGCCCATGTGGAAATTGAGCGCGTTCCACAGGCCACCGCACAGCAAGTAGTACAGCGCCAGCAGCCAGAACCCCGACGTCCCGAGCGCCTCGCGCACACGCAGCTCCGGCTCCGGCTCCGGCTCCGGCTCCGGCCCGGGTCCGGGCCCCTGGCGCGCCGGTGCGCGCGGGCTCGGAGGCGGCGGGCGGCGGCAGCCAGTGTCCGGACGCAGCCCGTAGTCTTCGGGCTTGTGAAGGAGCAGCACTGAGACGGCCAGGGCAGCAGAGCCCATCAGCACCGCCATCCACCAGAGTGTCGCCCGCCAGCCGTGTGCCTCCATCGCCATCGCGATGAGGGCGGGTAACGTGGAGGTGCTGGCGCCGACCAGGTTGAGGACGCCGGTGGCGATGCCGCGACGCGCCACCCACCACTGCGTGACCGCCGCGCGGCACGCAAAGTCGATCGTCTCCGGCCCCAGCATCCGGATCGCTAGCATTGAGAGCTGCAGCGATTGCGCGTCGCTCACCAAGGACATGGAGGCGATCGCTGCAGCGTACGGCAGCGCGGCGACCGAGACGAGGAGCCGCGGACCCACGCGATCCACCGCGGCGCCGATCACGTTTGAGTAGAGCGCAGAGACAATGATGGCCACAGTGAAGCAGGTTGCCACCGTCGAGCGGGCGAGACCCACGTCAGTCATGAGAGCGTCTGTGAAGCAGCCCAGGATGAAGGAGTGGCCCGCCGCGCCCGCGACTGTGCCGACGGCGCTCGCAGCGAGGATGACGACGCCGTAGTTGCCGGACGGGAAGAGGCACAGGAAGAGGCGCAAAGCTGCTGGCTGGGATGCCTTGTCTGCGGTCTTGCCTTGAAGGTGTCGCTGTTTGGAAGGCGACTTGGAGCGTGGAGCTGGCCTGGAGGGCGAGGTAGAGCGACTATGTGGTGTGGAGGGTGCCTTGGCAGGCGACTTGGAGCGCAGACGCGGTTGCATCGTGCGTGCGTGCCCGCCCGCGCCAGAAGACCGCGGCAAGACGCGGAACACGATGCTTTAGCCGCAGAATTGTTTTTTTTCAACGGGGGATTTATTATCGGGAACGATTACGTGCGTATAGTGTTTTTTTTGTAGATTTGCGCACCGGCGCCCCGGGACCGACACGCACAACTACCGCCGATTAGCAAGAGCGAGAGGATATTCTTCCCCTCAGCTTCACCGGTGGGGCGGCCGCACACCGCACGGCCCCGAGATGCGACCCCTCCCGGCCCCGACCGGGAAGCTTCCGCGCGCCGCGTCATCGATGATGGGAGGACGTTCATCGGGGTCGCGCTCACTTGGACTCGGGCAAGCACGGGTCGACGCCCGGCGGCGAGCCGAGAAGCGCACGCACGTACAGGTTGATGATGGAAGCGGCACCCCACAATAGCCCGGTCACCTGGAGTTGGAAGCCCTCAAATGGCCTTGCTGTAGAGACAGGTCGCGATGGCGCGTGGCGCGGTCTTCAGCGCCCGGTAGGGTGATAACCAGCGTGTCTTATCGCGGCCCTGGCGTCGTAGGCCCCGAGCCAACTGCGCTAGCCTGATGGGGATCTAAGTGAGGCCCGGGTGAGGCCCAAGCGAGGCCTGGGCGAGAAGGCCAGGTGAGAGGGCCGAGTGTTGCGCCGGCGAGCTGTGGCGCCGCCAAGACGGCGCTTTCGGCGTGCTGCGGCCACGACGCCCGCGTCGACGATCGAGCGCCACGGGTAGGGCAGCCGCTTGACGAGACCCACCATCAGCGCGACGCCCGAGGAGATGGCTGGGGGGGGACATGGGTGGGCGAGTGGGCGAGTGGAGGCGTGTGGCCACGCCATAGCCTCGTCGTGCGGGGCGGCCTGAGGCGAGCTGCTGAGGCCACGGCGCGCTTCCAAGTTGCCACGGCCGCCCTCTGAAGCACGCAGGAGCGGCCTCCG
>MDSY01113275.1_pt1 | contig 12401 bp, 7 predicted proteins | sample 811131 | NCBI WGS metagenome assembly MDSY01 (sample SAMN05326643, study PRJNA326480) | marine metagenome | isolation source: seawater | place: Atlantic Ocean: South West | collected 2010
ATTGACTCAATGCCAAATAGAGCAATTATTTCTGGAACAAATGGATACATTGATATCAGCCCAACCTTCTACGCTCCTACGTCATTTAGAGTTTGTACGGAGGATGGAGCTACAACTGAATACCCAAACGAATATGTAGGCCATGGCCTTCGGGAGCAAGCATTGGAATTAGAAAAATGTGTGAAAAATAATACTATTGAATCAAGTATATTTCCTCATGCTGATATGCTCCAGGTTATGGAGACCATGGACAAGATCAGATCAATTATAGGTTTGGAATATTGATTATCGTAGATATTACCAGGTTATAACCACTTTGCCGTGACCGGTGTTTCCATCGCCAGAGCCAGCTGTATTTGTTTGACTAGAACCACCGTTATAGGAGCCACCACCACCACCAGAGCGATTAAACCCAGACCCTCGATCACCGCCGCCGCCAGAGTAGCCACCGCCACCACCGGTACCCATATTATCAGATCCACCGCCGCCGCCACCACCAAAACCACCATCGCCACCTTCATCATTTCCATCATTTCCTCTTTCGCCACCTTCTCCTCCATTAAGTGGTTTTCGCCCACCATCGCCATTGTAGTATAAATTAGCTTGATATGAAAAATTACTCATTTTTCCTCCGGTTCCGTCTGTTAGCCATCCTGCGCCGCCTCCAGCCCAATAACTAGAACCGCCAGCATTTGTTGTCCCCCCATTGCCGCTACTTCCCCCATTACTAATTTGATAGGAATCATTACCATCCGTTGTTGAGTTTGCATGTATTCCAGCATGGGATTGCCTTGCACCACCACCGCCGCCGCCAGCTGCAATTAAAAGTGTATTGTCACTAGATTTCCAAACATAAGTTCCACCGCCGCCGCCAGGCGCTGCATTATCTTGATTATTCGCACGCGTGTCTTCACCCATTTGCCCCACTATTATCTTTATCACTTCACCAGCACTTAAAGAAAAAGATCCTATCATCTTCGCACCTTTCCCACCAGCATAATCGCTTGAGTATAACTGGGTACCTCCAGCAGCGCCCCAAACTTCTATAGTATGAGTTGCTGTCGCTGTTGCTGTCCATTCTTGTATACCTTGTGTACTTATAGTAACTGCGCCATCCAAAGAGGTGCCAGAATACTCTGTATTACAATCAGATTGTGTGGGTCCAGATTTTCCAGTTGCAGTGCAATTTGTGAAAGTCAATGTTCCTGAAGATGAAGAGCTAGCAATGGAGTTTTGTACGCCTTGAAAGGTAGGCAAAGCTACTTGCGCGCTCAATGTACTATAAACTAAAAGTAATATAAAATTAAGTTTCAATATTGATAATCTTATTTTAAAATTGGTTTTAAACAGTATCTTTGTCTAAAAAAGTTTAATTAAAAATATCCTTAGTCTTTAATTCAATTATTTCACCAAACTCTGACAATTTTTTCATATCAATTTTATCCTTATTACCGACGATAGTTATCGTAATGGGTTTATCTTTTATGTATTTCTCATAGAATTTTTTTATATTGTCAAAATTGGCTCTATCGTAAACATCTTTTTTGGTTTTTCTTGGATCGGTCTCATACCCCTGTTTCTCCCAATTCCTTATACTGAGACTCATCGATCTAAAACCAGGTTTGGATGAACTCAAGGACTCAAGAAGCCCAGACTTTATACCATCTATTCTATTTATTTTTTCAGGCATATTTGTTAGTAGTTTAGTATAAGTGTCAATAGCATCAATTGTCTTATCGGCCTGGGTCCCAATGAAACCCTCGAATCTTCCTGATTTATCAAAATAAAAAGGACTGCGATATGTGCCTCTTGCTGAATAGGCAAGGGATCTATATTCTCTTATCTCTTGAAACACTAGTCCAGACATACTCCCACCAAAGTATTTATTAAAAATATTAGATCGATGCCGCTCCTCAAGATCCATAACCTCACCATCAACTATGATATATATCTGACTTTGAACAGCTTTCTTGTCATTATAGAAATAAACGGTATTTGTTTTTTTCAGTTTTTTTTCCCAAGAAAAGGGAGAATTAGAATCTCTCAGCGTTTTATTGATAATTAAATTATCTCGAACAGATTGTTTCACAGTCTCTTTATCTACATTACCTACGTAGAATACGCTTGTTTCAACAGCCATGGCATCTTTAATCTGATCCATTAATATTTCACTATCCATTTTCTTCACTTCTTTAACAGTGGCCCTTGTTAAATAATCAGAGCTATTGCCCCAGATAGCATATTCTTTAAGAGCATTTCCCTTTGTAGATGACTCTCTAGATTCAAATTTTCTCTCAATAATACTACCTTGAATTAATTTTTTTAGTTTTTTCTCATCTTCTTTTCTGACCTTCATCGTACTTAGGAAGTCACCAGCGATTGCCATGGTTTCATTGAAATATCTATCAAAACCTTTGATATTCAAACCTGTATAATTCCCAGTATTAAAAAAGTCTAACGTAGCCCCAATCTTTTGGAGTTTTTCTTTAAGTTCATTAAAGCTATAGTTTTCACCGCCTATCATACCACCGAGTCCAGCAGCATACGACATCTTATTATTTTCATAATTACCAATACCCCATTCAAGTCTCAATGAAAAAATCGAGTTAACTGGATTAGAACTATGATAAAAATGAAAGTTGTCAAAGAGCTCTTCGTGGTAAACATCCTTCTGAAAATCCACATAATTAATTTTGATCTTATCGGAGGATATCGTCTCTAATTTTTTCGCATATACGGATGTCTGTTCTGCGTTTTTTGGCTTAACTGCGTCATAAGGGGGCTTTTCAACCTTATCCTTTTTTGGAAATCCGAATTTTGACCTGTATACTAAATAATCACCCTTAAAATATTTATTAGCAACCTCAATGATTTCATCTTTGGTAACGGCATTTATTTTATTTGGATAATCCATAATATCATCCCAATCACGTTCATTCAAAATCATATCCAGCGCATAATTTAATCTCCCGGATACACTCTCTAATCCTGTCTCATGTTCTTTTATTATTGTGAGTTTTATTGAATTTAGATAATCATCACTAAAATCTCCTTTTTTCACCTTTTCAATTTCTTTCATAACTGCGTTCTCAGCGCCTTTGAATGTTTGAAAAAGTAATTTAGGAATGAATAAAAAACCCATCGCTCCGTGGTCTGCTCCACCAAGCCCGCTAATAGATGATGAACCAAGTAATTTATTTTCAACACTAAGTTTGTCCAACAATCCTGTAGAGCCGCTGTTATTAAAGATATTTTGAATAACGTTGATCGTGATATTGTCCTCATGTTTTGGCTTAGGCATTCTAAATCCAAGCATACCGAATCGTATAGGTGTAAGTCTTTTTGTAACAACCTCTCTACCATTAAAGGGATATTCATCAACACTAACAAAGCTTGGTTCAGGTCCTGAATTTAATTTACCAAACGTTTTTTCAATATTTGGTTTGATAGAGTTTGCATCAAAATCACCAGCGAGAAGCAAATACATATTGTTTGCGACATAATACTCCTCGTAATACTCCTTCATTTTTCGAATTGAAGGATTTTTTAGATGTTCTTTTGTACCGATAATGTTTTGCTGACCATAGGGATGGTTTTTAAAAAAGTTTTCAAAAAACTTATCAAATAAAACCCTAAACGCATTATCCATTGCCCTATTTTTTTCTTCATAGACAGTTTCTAACTCAGACTGAAACAATCTGTAAACAGGATTTTCAAAACGATGGCTGTTGATATCTAACCATTTTGAAATTTGGTGAGAAGGAAACTGGCTCACATATGCGATAACATCATTGCTTGTAAATGCGTTCACCCCAGTAGCTCCAAATCCCTCCATCAACTTAGTAAACTCATTGGGGATTGCATACTCAGATGCTTTTACATTGAGTTCATTGATTTTTTTTTGAATTTTTGATCTTTCCCCCTCTTCAACTGTAATTCCAAGCTTGTCATAAAAGATTTCGATGCTATCCAAGAGGATTTTTTCAGACTCATAATCTATGGTACCAAGCTGGTCCGTACCCTTGAAAAGCATATGCTCTAAATAATGCGCTATTCCAGTCGCATCAGATGGATCTTGTTTTCCACCGCCTTTCACAACAACCGCACCAAAAATGCTAGATGCATTTTTATCTTCGTTGAGCATAATAGTTAGCCCATTACTTAGTTCATAAACCTCAATTTTTAATTTTTCGGAAGCAAAACAAAATCCTATAAAAGTAATTAATATGATTAATCTATTCATTTATATCCCTCTTATCCTTTTCAGGTTAATTTATCAATCTTTTTATTAAAATTATTTTTCAAAGGTCTCATTTAACTGCTCAGTCTAGCCCTTCTTTAATATCTATCGCAAGCGAAGCCAATACACTTCGTTTACCAAAAAAGGGTTTTCGCCCATGCATTACCATCATATTATTGATTATTAATACATCATTTTTTTTCCAAAAAAGATCAAAGGCTATTCCATCTGATAACTCGCAAACTTTTATCATATCTTCTTTTGATATCTCTGATCCATCTCCGAATGAAATGGACTGCTCTGCTTTGTTTCGTTTATCATTCCATCCTTTAAAAGCTGCTATAAGCTGATTAAAAAAAACGCTAATACCGTTTGGCAATACCCTGATAGCTGGTAGGGAACATGTTGTAATCTTAAGGCTATCATCATCTAGCCATCTCCAATTATAATTAAGATCTTTTAATATTGTTTCAGCTGGCATTTTTTCACTTGTGCTCAAAGTATCTTGCCAGCTACGCCCTTGACCAGAACCCGTATCTACTTCTGAGGGGATTACATTAGTATAACGGACTCCTAGCTTCCTAATTTTTTTTACAAATAGGGGTAAATCATTTTCGAGTTCCTCGAGCAGAAGATCAGATCTGCAGATTGGTGTTTCACCGCCAGCATCAGAAGGTTGTTCGCAATAAAAAAATAAATGCGAGGGGTAAAGGGTTGTCTGGGCAAGTTCGTGATGCAAAAAAATGGAAACATCTGGAGGAGATTCATTTGCGGTAAATATTCTTGGCGTCCTGTTTATGCGAACGGCATTGGACAGCGTATCTCTGTAATCCAAATTCTTCATTTCAAAAGCATTAACAACAGCGTCAAAATCAAGGTCACTTTCTACTGGGAATCCTCTCAATAGTATAGCACCATGCGTGTTTAAGTTATTTATTATTTTATCTTTTTCAACCCCTATCCAATCGATTAGACCATTGACAGTTTTTTTATTGGAAGCAAATGCGTAAACCAATGGCTCTGAATCATTTTTTTTCCCTTTAGGACCGAGGCTTAATATATCTGCAGATACTGATTTCATCTATTTTTAATCATAGATAGGATGAAATTTACCAAATGAAGTTTTACAAAATACAGCGGGGTCATTAAATCTTCGATTGCAATTTAACGAACTAATTAATTCTACTTGCCCATTTGTTAATTCAAAATCAAATATTTCTATATTTTCTTTTAGTCTATTTAGCTTTACAGTCTTTGGGATAATAGCAGTTCCTCTTTCAAGTCCCCATCTTAAAACCACCTGCGCAGGGGTTTTACCAATATCATCTGATATTTTTTTTATTTTTGGTTGTTCTAATACAGAATCATTAGCGCTGGCCATATCAATAGACACGTAAGACAAAGAGCCCAATGGCGAAAAACATGTTACCGGAATATTATAATCTTTTGCTATTTGAATAAGATTATCTTGGGTTAAATATGGATGAGATTCAATCTGAAGCATTTTTGGTTTAATCTTTGCGTATGACATGAGATCATGTAAAAGAGCTGAATTGTAGTTACAAACTCCTATGTTTTTTACTAGTCCTCTTTCTACCAATTTTTCCATACCCATCCAAGTTTCAGATAGCGGAACAGAACCTAGCTGCATTTTTGAATCACCCTCATCTTTATTTCCATATATCCACCCGGGAGGGTAACGGTAATCAAAAGAAACAAATCGTAAAGAAATTGGAAAATGAATCAAATAAAGATCAAGGTATTCTAGTTTTAAATCCATTAAGGACCGTTCACAGGCTTTTTGAATGTATTCTTTCGAGTGATATGTGTTCCATAGTTTTGACGTAACCCATAGTTCCTCACGATTACAATAACCCTTTCGTATAGATTCGTTAATTCCATCTCCTACTTCTGCCTCGTTCCCATAGTCAGCTGCGCTATCCAAGTGGCGATATCCAACTTTTATTGCTTGCTGCACCACCTGCGATGTCCGTCGTTTTTTTATTTTCCAAAGGCCAAGACCAACAGATGGCATATCGTTACTGCCTACTTTTATTGAATCATGCATGTGTATTATTTATATGTGGTCATTGTTTCTTAAGTTGATAATCCATGATAGTCTTTTCTTTTCAAGATAATCATCGATATCTATTTTTCTGCCTGATTCGATGGACTGTTGGGCAGCACTAGCAATTACAACAGACCACAACCCTTCAATAACGGTAGCACTATTCGATGGAAAACCATCAAGTTTTTTTATTAGCTCATTGTGCTCAAAGAACGTTGCGCCATGATGCCCGCTCTTTTCAATTTCCGATGGATATGAAACTATAGAATCGCGCGAAGAGCCTTCTTCCCCTAATTCTATTTGAATTCTTGCATTTGATGAACCATCATTTTTGGGGTAATATTCCTCGGATGATATAATTCTCCCTTTTTCGGCGCAAAGAATGAGTTCCTCACTAAAATCTGGGCTGAACATATTTAATGTAAAGTTAGCCCTTATACCATTTTGATATTCTATAATTACAAAAGCATGATCATCAATATCAGAATTCTCATTTTTGTAAACAAAATCTGTGAAATTAAATGCCCGTCCTCCGCTGGCATAGATACTTATCGGGTGTGACTGAGCAAACAGATTGATCAGGTCAAAATAGTGGCAGCATTTTTCAATGAGTGTACCACCAGAGTATTTAGAAAACTTGTTCCACTGTTTCACTTTATCTAAAAACGGAGGCCGATGCTCGCTTATTGAAATTGTTTTGAGATCACCAATTGTTTTTCTTTCCAAGACTTCGTGGATAGCTTCTACGTACTGAGCTTTGTAACGGTACTGTAGACCAATCTGAATAAAAGAAGGATACCCATCAGCAAGTCTAGCAATCTCAGAAGCATCCTCTATGGTTGAGGCCATGGGTTTTTCTAAAAATATTGGCTTCTTCGATTTCATCGCAACCTTTAAAACATCTAAATGTGTAAAGTTCGGAGTACAGATAAATAGGGCGTCTACATCTGGATCATTACAAGCAAATTGAAGGTCATTGTAAATAACAAGTTTTTTAGATGAATATCTTGAATATTCGTTTTCAGCAATATCAAGGCTATGCCTTTGTTTATCATAAATTCCATGAACCTGCGCCTCACTTAGTAGTGTAGTAACATACATGTGTTCTTGGCCCATTGTACCTGTACCAATTATATTTATTTTATACCTTGGGCTGTGTCCTTCTTTCTTGTATAGAAAGCGATCCTCATCGGTAATATGACGCTGATTTGTAGCTTCCTCAAAATTTCTTAGACGTGGTTTATATGATTTTGACATAAATATTGATCGTTTCAATTTAACTAAAATTCATTCACAATAGGACCACTAGAAGAAATTTATTTTTTTGAATGTTTAAAATTTTAATCCAACATTTAAATCAAAAACTTTAACGAGCCATATTAATACATTTATCAAAATCAAAACAGATACTAATGTCCAAAATAATCCACTAAAACCATTGACGACTCCTAATGGAGAGAATAATAAATACAGAAAAACAATAGCTGAAAACAATGTAATGGAAAGAGGAATCACATACCTCCAAGGTTTAAGATCTACAACTTCCTTATTTTTATATACCCATGGTGTTTCAAGTGGATTTAAAAATCCTAAAACCAGCATTACCGCAACCTCAAGACAAAATAAAATTGCATAAAGATGCAAAAAGTGAATATCTATATAATCTTTAAATATAAACTGAAACAATGCGTAAAGGATTATATGCATAATAATAACTATTTTAGCTCCAATTGGAGGCACGTTTTTTGTAAATAGTCCGACAATGACCAGAACAATCACTGGAATATTATAGAAGCCAGTGAATATTCTTATGATCTGCCAAAGACCATCTGGTGCATACTGCAACAGAGGAGCAACTAAAAAAGATAAAAGGGCTATGATGATACTAGCAAATTTAGCAACACTAACAAGCTTTTTATCATCAGTGGCACCACTGCTCATTGGAATGTAAACATCTAGACAAAATAGAGTTGCCGCACTGTTCAACAGTGAGTTAAACGAACTAAAAACAGCCCCAAGTAAAACCGCTAGAAAAAATCCTGTGGCATAGCTAGGTAACACGTCACGAATTAATCGTGGATACGCCTGATCTATAGATGCTAGGCTCTCACCATACAGGTGATAGGCAATTACACCCGGAATCATCATCATAAATGGTATCATTACCTTAAAAAAGCCAGAAAACAGTACACCTTTCTGACCTTCTGATAAATTTCTAGCAGCTAAGGTTCTTTGAATAACATATTGATTGGTACACCAATAAAATAAATTTGCAAAAACCATGCCCGTAAAGATCGTACCAAAAGGGGTTGGGTCGCTAGCAGACCCGATTGCATTTAATTTGTGAGTATCATTCTTTGTGATAATTGATAGGCCCTCTATTATACTGCCACTGCCCAACAAAGATAAACCTAGCAGGGGGACTGCAATACCAATAATTAGTAGGCCGATACCATTTAGGGTGTCTGATACCGCGACAGCCTTCAAACCACCAAAAACTGCATAAAAAGAGCCAATTAATCCGATAAGAAAAATTGTCATTACAAGTGCTTGGCTATAACTCACATCTAATATTTCTGGCAAATCAAATAAAAGTAAAACCGCTATTGATCCTGAATACAAAACAGATGGTATAGTAACCAACCCATATCCAACCATGAACAATAATACTGTCATTCTCCTTACATCATCATCAAATCTCTGACTAAGAAATTCAGGAAGGGTTGTAAATGCGCCAGCAAGATAGCGAGGTAAAAAAATTAATGCCATACATATGGTAGAGGCAGCTGCGGTTACCTCCCATGCCATACTACTAAGATTAAAACCATATGCAGATCCATTTAAGCCAATCAATTGTTCAGCAGATAGGTTGGTTAACAGCATCGATCCAGCAATAAAAGCACCGTTTAGTCCTCTATTTGCTAGAAAGTAACCATCCCGTGTATCAATATCACCCTTGGTCTTGAAATATGATACAGTTGCAACGATTACCATGAAGAACAAACAACTAAACGCGGTCACTAAATGAGTCATCAGCATTTTATAGCCATCATATTCTAGAGATCAGATCTAGCCATTTTAACTGCCTTAACCCAACCAGAATAATTTTGGACCATTTCATCCTTATTAATTTTTGAATTAAATATTGTTTCTGACTCCCATTGCTTTGCTATATCGTTTTGATCTTCCCAATAACTAACTGCCAAGCCTGCTAAAAATGCAGCCCCCAAGGCTGTTGTTTCTGTGATCCTTGGCCTCACAACGGGAATGTCTAACATATTAGCCTGAAACTGCATTAAAAAATTATTTACAGAGGCACCTCCATCCACTCGTAATTCCTTGAGTTTTATAGCTGAATCAGCCTCCATTGCGTGTAGCAGATCAGAACATTGATACGCGATAGACTCCAGTGCTGCTCTGGCAATGTGCGCGGAGGTAGACCCTCTAGTAAGTCCCGTAATCAATCCCTTTGCATGGGGATCCCAGTGGGGTGCTCCCATACCAGTGAATGACGGAACGAGGTATACACCGCTCGAGTTTTCGACTGAGGTTGCGATCTTTTCAATTTCTTCAGAAGAATTTATTATACCCAATTCATCTCGCAGCCACTGAACAATGGCACCTCCCATAAAAACACTTCCCTCTAGTGCGTACTCGACTTTATCATCCAACATCCAAGCAATAGTGGTAAGAAGATTATGATCTGAACTAATCGGCTGATCTCCTGTATTCATTAGCATAAAACAGCCGGTGCCGTATGTATTCTTGACCATACCTGGTTCGATGCAATTTTGTCCAAACAGGGCTGCCTGCTGATCTCCAGCTATTCCACTAATTGTTATTCTTTCTTTAAACAGACTTGAATCGGTTTTTCCATAAATAAAACTGCTAGGTCGCACTTTCGGGAGTACTTCCTTTGGGATAGAAAACATTTCCAATAAATCATTATCCCAATCCATATCATGAATATTATAAAGTAAGGTTCTTGATGCATTGGTGACATCTGTTATGTGGTGCTTTCCCTTTGTTAGGTTCCAAATTAACCAGGTGTCAATCGTTCCAAATGCCAACTTTCCTTGTTCAGCCTTTTCCCTGCAGCCATCGATATTATCTAAGATCCACTCTATCTTTGTTGCTGAAAAGTAAGGATCTAAAAGCAGTCCAGTTTTATCTTTGACTATTGATTCTTTGCCATCCTTTTTCAATTGATCTGTGTAGTTGGCGGTTCTTCTATCTTGCCATACAATCGCATTGTAAACAGGCACACCTGTTTGTTTATCCCAAACAACGGTGGTTTCTCGCTGATTAGTGATACCAATTGATGCAACATTTTCTACGTTTATCTTATCTAGAACCTGTTTGGCAACAGTGTACTGCGTCTGCCATATTTCAGATGGATCGTGTTCCACCCAACCTGTTTTTGGATAAATTTGCTTAAAATCTTTCTGAGCAACGGTCTTTATCTTTCCTGCTTTATCAAATAAAATTGCTCGAGAGCTTGTTGTGCCTTGGTCCAATGCTAATATGTACTTGAAACTCGCCATGGATATTTAAAAAATAGAAGACTACGGGGATAGTGCGCAAACAAAAAGGGAGTTCATGTAAAAAGTTTTAATTGTAATTAATTTTAAAAATTGTGAATAAATAAAAAACAGGACCTACCGGCGCCTTACTTTCCTGCGACTACCATGTTTTAAATAAACCATCTTAGCATTTTTCTTGGCTTCTTTAGAAGCTTTTATCTGATATAATATATTTTTTGCTTTTCTAACTTGAAGTGAGTGGTCTACTATTGGAGCAGGATAATCGACACCAATTTTAAAGGAATGAATGCTTTGGAACCCAGCGCTCATGAGATGTGGTGAAAAAATATACTCATCCGGTATCTTTTCAAACTCTGGTATCCACCTTTTTACAAACAAACCTTCTGGGTCATGATCTTTTTGCTGTTTCATTGGGTTATAAATTCGAATAGAATTAATTCCCGTTACGCCTGATTGCATTTGAATTTGACTGTAATGAATTCCTGGTTCATAATCTAAAAATTGACAAGCCAGATATTTACTGGTTTTTCTCCAATCTAGCCAAAGATCATAAGACGCAAATGAAACCAACATTGCTCTCATCCTAAAGTTTATATACCCCGTTGATCTGAGACATCTCATGCAGGCATCTACTAGAGGATAGCCGGTCATTCCTTTTTTCCACGCATCGTAGTAATCAATATTAAAATCATTTTCTCGAATATTATCGTAAGAGGAAGACATATTCTTCCATTCAAGAGAAGGTTGATCTTCTAATTTTTGTATAAAATGACAGTGCCATCTAAGTCTACCTAAAAATGAGGTAATTGACGAACTCCAAGCACCCATATTTTTCTTACCTTTAAGCAAATTTCTTTTCTCTTTTGCTGTCTGATAAACCTCTCTGATGCTTAAATTTCCAAATGTTATATACGGACTCAAACGACTACAGCTTGTCATTGCAGTGAGCGGACTAGACATTTCTCTAGAGTAATTACGACCCCTCTCATTCAGAAAACTAGAAAGCAATGCCTCACCATGTTTACGACCCCCTTTTTGAATTTCATTGTGGGTGATCTTTTTATTTAGCATATTTTGGCTCATCAGCTTAAAACTATGTTTAAAAGAGTAGAACCTTACTCCATTAGGTATCGGTAATATTTTCTTATTCATGGACTTGTTCCATTCATAGGACCACCCATCCCTACTTTTTAATGGTCTTTGTACACCATGCTGAGAAAATTCGAACCATGAGACACCAGAAGACCTACACCATTGCTTAATTTTTATATCTCTTTGGTAACTAATCCAGTTTCCGGTTTCTTCATGCGAAAATATCTTTATTGAATCACCTAGCTCGGATTGGAGTCTTGAAAAAACATCTACAGATAATCCATATTCTACGTGCAAATAACCACCTATATCATCAAATTCCTTTTGCAAGGATGAAAGTGAGTCACCAATAAACTGATGGTGCCTCGGGTCATAGTCCTCTCCGCTCAATATATCTGGCTCATAAATATAAAGAGGCAATACCTCCCCTTGTTTTGCAGCCTCATAAAAAGGTCGA
>MDSY01044099.1_pt1 | contig 12400 bp, 13 predicted proteins | sample 811131 | NCBI WGS metagenome assembly MDSY01 (sample SAMN05326643, study PRJNA326480) | marine metagenome | isolation source: seawater | place: Atlantic Ocean: South West | collected 2010
AGCTCACTCGCGCTCCGATCTCGCACAACATGTGGCGTTCTTCCGGAGGAGCTCTCGAGTATCTGGCAAGTAGGAACTCTAATATATGCGAGTAGTTGGCTTGAATTACTCAGGGGCTTCACCAGTGGCCGTTGATCGTAATATGTGTCTTAGCGCGAGCTAGGGTTGTGAATTATTATTGATATTGTGATATGTTATTGCACTCGTCGATCTCGAGGAACACCGCAAGAGAAGCCTGACGATGATTGGTGCCAGCAGGAGAAGGAGGGGCGCAAAAAGCGTCGGTATTTTCATGCATATGTGTTCTCCTGGTTGCGATGACCTGTTCAGTCTAGGCCACAGCGTCTGAGTTGCGTGTGGAGCTGAGTTATGACCGCGTAAAGTTTGCGTCTGTGCTGGCAGCTCATTCGCGCTCCGATCTTGCACGACGGCATGTCCACATGTAGCTATGTATTCATGTGGCATTCGGGTCGCTCTCGGGATACTTAGCAAGTAGGTACTCAGTCTGCGTCCCTAGATGGGTCGCGCGCTGTAGAACTATTAGAAAAACGCGTATTATAATATTTAAGCGCACGTAGACGTATATATTAAAATCGCCGCCGAAATTTTCTTCGCTTAACTACCGTTGGTACTTCAGCGCGGTCCCGGCGGACCGCCGAGGGGGAGACAAGTTGGCTTCCGGCATCTAAGCTCTAGACCTGACCTTAGAACCACTCGACGGATTCGCGTGCATGCTGGGGCGCCGCCCCACGTACAAATCCGATGAGTTTTTTCAACGTACGTCCTCGGTCCCAAGGAAGAGGCTCAACGGAAGCAGCCGAAGTGCGACATCCGCAAACGCAATGAGAAACAGAAGCAGCAAGCCTGTCTCGTACACACAAGCCGCCAATGCAGAACGAACGCAATGAGAATGAGCCAGCACGTCGAGCCGCGTTGAACATGACGAAGCCAGCGAGGGAAAGCGACGGCGCGCCAACCCCGAGGAAGAAGCTCAACGGAAGCAGCAGAAGTGCGATATACGCAAACAGAAGCAGCAAGCCCGTCTCGTACACACACACCGACAAAGAGCGTCAAGAAAATCAACAGCAGGCGGCGCCAAGCTCAGAATGAGAACGCAGGAGCTGAGCGCAGTGCGCACATGTAGCGCTCGTGACACGCAGAGCATAGGGGTCGCCGCGTGAGAGCGATCATGGCCTGACAACTCCCACGCCGAGGCCTAGCAGTGGCTGCATGCCGCGCAAGCGCCAGTAAGGCCAAGACACTGCACGCAAGCGCTGCTGCAGCAACCGGATCAACTCATACTCTGCCGCGCCCTGCGTCGCGAGCGCTGTTCGGTGTCCGTCTCCGGCGTGTGCTCCGCCTTTCGCTTCTGCGCGCCAGGACCAGCCGCAGGCGTCACTGGCACCGCCGGGGCCGATGCGAGGGAATCAGCCATCGGCCCGTGTGAATTGTGGACACGCAAACTTAAACTACATACACATAGACATAGGACCTAGGGTTACCGCAACCACACCACCACTTTTTTCGAGCGTGCTAGGTTCAGGTTGTGTCACCCTGAAAACGGTGACATCATCCAGAGAATACACCCAGTTTTACTGAAGCATGTTAGCCGCGCTCTTGTCATCGCTGCTCGCCACGTCGAACAAGCCGTTCGTCATCGCGTTTATAATCGTTTTGATCTGCTTGCTCATGCTGCAAACCCCGCGTTTGGTGGAAGGCGGCCGGGCCGAGGACACAGCTTCAGACACGAGCATCGACGCCCGCCTCAAGCCTGCGCGACGCACGTGTAGCATTTCGACAGTAGGCACGCTGATCCACTTTGATATCAGCAGCGGCGAGCCGCGCGTGGATGCGCAGGAGGTGGCCACACTTGCGACACTCGCTTCGCGGTACGACATTCACCTGCTCACGCAACTGCAGGAGGATTCGGATGCGGCACGCGCTTTTTGGGGTTGAGGGGAGCATGGTTCTATGTACGCGGGCCTCCAAGCAATAGGAAGGCAGTGTATCACCTTAATTGGACTGTGTCACCGGTGCACACTCCTTGGGCTATATCTTATGGCTAGATGTGTGGCCTGGGAATCATCTCGTCCACGCCCTCACAGGCGGAGGCAGCTGTGCTTGTGGCGCTTGAGGCTGCGGGTGCTTTTGAGGAAGGGGTTTGTGACCAACGCAAGTGCCTGTTCTGCACGACTGAGATGGGCCGCAGCGCTATGTGCCGCCAGTTGATGCCGGCGTTGCACATGGATACGAGCGTAGCGGTTCGTGCTCCCGCTCCCAAGCTCACCTGCACTGATGTGCCCTACGCCCATGATGGCAGTGTGGCACCACTAAACCGCACACCTCAATATGTTTTTAGGTGGGCCAATATCTGGCACCGCACATCCCACGCACAGTTATGTTAGCCGATGCGGTGTTTACCTCGGCCGGCGACATTGCGGCCAGCAGCACTGCTGCGACAGAATTAATTGAGCCTTCCAACGGGACAATTACACAGTTTGTGGCCTCTCTCCTCGCGCATCTTCCACGAGTCAACGCGCTCGATGATGGGGCGTAGGCTTGAAGATTGACCAACCGCACACGGTGTCAAGCGGATATCCAATAAACTATTCTGGGTTAAACACACGACAAGTCCGGTTATACCTAGGTAGCACAATTCCTTGATAGCACCATCATACACGTCGCAGGTTTAGTTTCCGTTGAGTGACGCCCAACGAAAAAACTGACCAAAGTTCTTGATGCACGCAGCTCTCCACTCAAAATCGACGTACAACGCGCATTTCAAGCCGTGCATCTATTGGATCTTGATCTTCGTGCATCTTGATCTTGATCTTTATCTTAAGCTTTGTGTCCCAGGTTGTCCACGCGTCGACCTCCTCCTCTCTTTTCTTTTAGTCTTGGTTGACTAGGCGTTCATAGCTGTTGTTGTACAATTGAATTCTTTCGTCGCACTAATCGTAATCCTATATATATATTCCTAATATCCTATTATAAATATAATATAAATATAATATTATATTTGGAATTTGGATATTATATAGGTACATGACGATACTGATAGGTATTATAGGCGCCAAGTAAGTTCACTCGACGGCTTCTCGCATACAACAAAGCCGACACTCACACTGCCATCCGTCACTGGCAGCCCGTTTCTCGCCATATGCACATTCATATATTCGATATTGTGTGCCCACTGCACTAACACTAGATCGCTATAGTGTACAACTACAAGGCTTAACATTGACCAGTCCCACTCGCAGACAGCGACAAAGATCAGCATTGGTCAAACGCGGTATAATCAGCAACATTGTAATTAAGATAAACGCTGTTGTACATATGGATATGGTATCATATATGCGCATGCTGCGATATGGCCTCGACCCTATTTCAGTTACTTCAGCATACTGAATACTGTAACTGAAAGTCGTCAAACTGTTGTCGTGCTGTACTACCAGGCGGCGTAGAAAGTCGCGGCTAGCCATGGCAATGGCAGGGAAAACGGCATGCACGACAAGTATGCGCACCTGACACGGATTGGAGTCTAACTCTGTCAGGAACGTAAGCGCTGTCCAGACTTGGTCAAAACCGGTGCAGGAAGCATAAAAACGCTGCTTGAGCATCATCACGTTTGAAAATGATGAGGGCGGAAACATTGGGGCACGCGAGGTGTCTCTCCTGGTGTCTCGCCTGGCCGGCATCCGCAGTATTCAGTATTCCTTCGCATCTGCGTCCCTCATATGAGGTGAGGTAGAGATAGAGATCGGCAATGCTGGCCTACGTGGCATAGAGCAGCATGCGAGATGCAATCACAGTGGTATTCATTTGCCATGTACCAACGAAAGGGCTGTGCATGGCTTCTCACCTCGCCAAACAACATTCGGAGTGAATGGACCGCAGCCAGCTTGACTGCAGCGCGCCAAGGCCGTTTTGTGGTGGATAAAGTAACTGTGGCTGTGGCGAGAGTACATGCATTGCCAGGGCAGGGTGCATGCAGTGTCCAGGAAACGCTTAGCGCAGGCGAGCGCCCCGGCGAGAAGCCCGGTGGTGATCGCACATGCTTGCTCGAGCGTTACATGCCGAAGCCTCAAAATGCTGCCTTCTTATCAGCGTATGGTGCGACAGCATCTTAGCGCGCGAATGGAAGAATGGGCGATGCAGAAGGTATGCAAGCTTGTGCATCCTGAAGACAGCGCCAAAGTCCACGACGCGTCAGTCTCGTGTTACCGTTACCCACCGGAGGGTACATTTGTAGTACACAAATTTGCCCCGCCAAGAAGACAATAGTTTCAAGTTTGGTCACTTTTATTATCACGCGGCGTGGCCTAATAGTAATAATATATAATAGGTAATAGGACTGTGTGCCACGACCCTTTGAATTTAAATCAACGCGGGGGGAAATGAATGGTGGTCGTCACATCATTCTGCGCGTCGCGTCTCTCGGATGCGAAGGATGTGCGGAACGTCATGTAACTCCCGCGGGTTCTCCGCATCTGTGGATGATGCACCCCCGCGGGCCGCGGCGTCTAGTCTGGCGATTAAGGTCGGATGGTCGGTGCTTCTCGCCACTATAACTATTAGCGTCAATGAAGCCAAAACATAAGAGTTGATGCAACAACGAACAATGAGCCACGTCAAGCAGCTTAGAACATGAAGCCACCGAGGGAACGCGACGGTGCGCCAACCCCGAGGAAGTTCCTCAACGGAAGGTCGGAAGCAGCAAAAGTGCGACGCATGCGCAAACAGAAGTAGCGCAAGCCGGTCTCGTACATACAAGCCGCCAAAGCAACAACGAACAATGAGAATGAGCCACGTCGAATAGCTTTGAACATGAAGTCAGCGAGGGAAAGCGACGGCAGGCCAACCCCGAGGAAGAAGCTCAACGGAAGCAGCAGAAGTGCGACACATGCGCAAACACAATGAGAAACAGAAGCAGCAAGCCTGTCTTGTACACACAAGCCGCCAATGCAACAACGAACAATGAGAATGAGAATGAGCCACGTCGAGCAGCTTTGAACATGAAGCCAGCGAGGGAAAGCAACGGCGCGCCTACCCTGAGGTATAGAAGCTCAACGGAAGCAGCAGAAGTGCGATATACGCAAACAGAAGCAGCAAGCCCGTCTCGTACACACACACCGATCAAGAGCTTCCAGCAAATAAACGGCAGGCGGCGCCAAGCATAGAACGCAGGAGCCGAGCACATAAAGCGCGCGTGACACGCTGAGGGATCGCCGCGTGAGAGTGATCAAGGTCTGACAACTCCCATGCCATGGCCGTGCACAGTGGCTGCAGCATGCAGCGCAAGCGCCTGTGAGGCCTAGACACTGCACGCACGCGCTGCTGCAGCAACCAGATCAAGTCATACCCTCTAATACTCTGCCGCGCCCTGCGGCGCGAGCGCTGTTCAGTCTCCGCCTCCACAGCGTGTCCCTCGCCTTTCGCTTCTGCGCGCCAGCACAAGCCGTCGGCGACGGCGGCGTCGATTCGCCGAGGTCTCTGGCATTATGGCCCCGAAATGTGAATGTGCGGGAATCGGGCTAGAGATGTCGTCGGACACCACCGCCACTTTTTGTGGCCATTTAATGACCACAGCGTCTTTGAATGCCGCCACTGAGTTGCGGAGATTTCCTGGAGCGTTGTGTCCAGCACGCGTTGCTCATGCTTGCGCTTCTCCATGTCGTTCTCCAGCGACTTCTTGCGAAACCTCGACGAATCAGCACGATCCTACTCATCGCGCTCCTGCAACCTCTTCTTCACGGCTTCCATATTGGCCACCTTCTCTTCCCTCTTGGCCTGAAAAAATCAGGGAGAAGCACTGGATTTGCACATTCCGGCGATCCTTGACGAACCCACTCTGATGACACTAGATTTAAATTTCGGTGCTGGTCTTGGCCCACAGTCCTAGGCCACCTCCCTAGCCCCGTAATATGGAGGCTGAGGCAGCACGCAGGAGCGAGGCATGGGTGTGGTGGTCGCTGATTGGGATTGAGCTCTGGCTCGGGACCGCAGCCTCTTCGTTGCTTGCACTCCTATCCGCTCAATGCGGCACCGACGAGGACCCATGGCGTCTCTGTCCCGAGCCAGAAATCACTACTGGAACTCGTCAGACTTCAGAAATGGTACAGCGGCACACAACGTTGCAGGTGAATGCACGACTCTCATTGAGCTTTTCAGCCAACAACCGTTGCGATGGCCCGCCCTTGTCCTATATGACTGGAAACATTCCCGCAAAAGCCCACCTCGCGCAGGTCCTCGATGAAAATCCCGGGAATCTGCTTCTTCACATTGCAGTGCCATCGGCATGTTCACGCCATCAAGAGCACTGCGCGAGTAAGTCTCACGGCTTTATACGAGCTACGTTTAGCACCAGCCTCTTCACTTCCTTCACCTCCGAGCTTTGCAGCACAGGCACTCGTTTTCTTGGCATTTCTCCAGTAGGCCCTGCTCATGCAGTGACTGTTTCATGGAGGCTCTCTGAGTTGGGCACGAGCGGCAGCAGCACTGGCGCTAGAGTGTGTGAGGCTCGTGAGCACGGGTTCTCGCAGTGGAACGTGCCACCTGACCCCGGAGCACCCAACTCATCGCCAGTGTTGCCCCCTTGCGCCGCTGCTTTTGTCGGCGAATGGATGCAACAACGAACCGAGAATTATATCGAATATCTCCGCGAGGTAAGGCACCAACGCAAAAGTGGTGGGAAGAATGATAGACTCAATTCCAATGATATATGCGAGGCGGAGACCACATTTGGAGGCGTTTCAGCTAGAATGCTTCTTGTGCACCTTTCATACTGAATGGTGACCCGACACTTAGCAGAGGGTGCGAAGCGATGCACCACACATGTCGGCAAAGGAGACAGAACACCTTGCTTGGCTCTCACGCGCGTACACGCGCTCGTCTTTGCAGGTGCTAGGACTCTCCTGGCCCATGCGCAAGATCGCGGAGCAGATCCCGCTCTCTCCCACGATCGCGCTTCTCGACGGACAGCTGCTGTGCACCACTCATTGCCCGGTGCGCAACTGCCCACGCATCCCTCGTCTTCTTGCCCGACCAGTCCGACCCCCACCTGCCGTTTTCCCTCGTCTGACGCAGGGTGCAATCACCGTGCAAGAGACCATGGTTGCTGGCGATAGCCTCTTCTTCGAGCCCAATCAAGACGTTACCTACAAGGTCAACGCATTCTGGGAGGGGGACACCTTTGTCGCCTGTCGGCACTCCCCCGCAGTTTATGGTGCCAAAAATGAAGTAACAAGCGAGAGAGCCAGCTTTGGGAATATTTTCTGAGCACGTGGCGGAATATATGAAATACACACAAATAGGCATGCGGCGGCGGCGGCAGGGACGTTGGGCTGCGCTAAGTACAAGCATGCACCCGAGACCAATTTTGGCGAGTGTGAAGAAGATACATAATTGTACTGGATAAATGTATAGTATCCATCCAACTCATCACGGTGCAACTCCAGGCGGCAAGCCGATTACACAGCGGCGTTGGGTGGACGAGCACGGCAGACTCATCATGAGGACGGTGCGCTGTTGGCCTACCACATAAGTGCTGCTCGCACTGCACTCAACACCCACAGGGAGTCCCACGACGCCCCTTATGTTTAAGCTGCGAGACAGTACCGCATGAGCATCTAAGTTTCCCCCGCTATTCCTGGTTTCCACAGGATTGGTCACATGGGACCAGGCCTTTCATTCAAACATGCGAACGCATAAGCAAAACTAACGCATGAGCTTATCAGAGGATGATCATCCCAGCTCCTGCCACTAACCACTAGCGCCACCTAACATGTACAAGAGGTGTCTTATGGGACTCAGTCTCTGGGTGCCAAGCAAGAGAGGGCCCGATGCACTATTGTTGCGGGAATGTAGTTGCCTTCGAAGTTTTTGTTCGCTTTGAGAGGCATATGTGTGCATTTGTACGAGCTCCGTCGCGCTCATTCTGCGCGTCGCGTCCAAGAGACGCGACGCGCAAAATGATGAGGCGACCAGCATTCATTTCCCCCCCGTTTATTTAAATCTAAAGGGTCGTGGCCCACAGTCCTAGGCCACCCTCTAGCCCCATAATAAAAATAATAAACTTTAGTTTAAGTTTTGGGGTACCCGACAGGGTACAGCCAGCCCAACACCCCCATTAAATGGTCACAAAAAGTGGCGGTGTGGTGTCTGTGTGTCAGTCCACATCACGGGGGGCCTTTGCCCGATTCACGCACATTTCAGGGCCATGATGCCAGAGACCCTCGGCGAATCGATGCCGCCATCGCCGACGGTTGGTGCTAGCGTGCAGAAGCGGAAGGCGGAGGACAGGCTGGAGACGGACATTCAGCAACGCTCTCGTCGCAGAGCGCGGCATGCTAGAGAGTATGAGTTGATCTGCTTGCTCCAGCAGCGCTCGCGTGCAGTGTCTTGGCCTCACTGGAGCTTAAGTGCTGCATGCAGCCACTGCTCAGCCGCGGCATGGGACTTGTCAGGCCTTGATCACTCTCACGCGGCGACCCCTCAGCGCGTCACGCGCGCTTCATGTGTCAGCTCCTGCGTTCTGTGCTTGGCGCCGTCTGCCGTTGATTTGCTTGAAGCTCTTGGTCGGTGTGTGTGTGCGAGACGGGCCTGCGCTTGCTGCTTCTGTTTGCGTATATCGCACTTCTGTTGCTTCCGTTGAGCTTCTTCCTCGGGGTTGACGCGCCGTCGCTTTCCCTCGTTGACTTCATGCTCAAAGCTGTTCGGCGCGGCTCATTGACATTCTCATTGTTCGTTGTTGCTTCGGCGGCTTGTGTGTACGAGACGGGCTTGCTGCTAGTTTGCGCATGTCGCACTTTTCTCATGGTACCCCAGTGTCGAGTGTGGCCCTGGCCCGTAATATTATAATATATATAATATCAATAATAGTATAATAGAGTATAAAGTAACTATAAAGATATTTAATATCAAATATGCGTAGTATTTATCCGCAAATCTCGTCGTGTGATCATATACATATGCTGATGCTCAAAATGACGAAGATTTGATTAGAACTAGAATGAGATTTGCCTATATACAATTCTCGGTAAAGAAGCGGGTGTATACTATGAACTATCGCACTCTAACTCTAACTGACTGTGACTAATAATATACGTCGTGAGGCCACCCTGGGCCAGCGTACAACAAGAGTTGACTCAAGACCTGAAAGTCTCGAGCTGACTTCGTTAATGTTTGCGTTTGGTCCCGAATGTCCGCCGCCATTATAGCAGGTAGGCGGCAGAGATGCAACACTAGTAGTTGTCCCCGAGTGGAACGCGCCAAAGCGTCGACTGAATGCAGATTTCACGTAAACTTATTAGCTTACGAGCTCGCTCCACCTCCAAATCCACACGTAAAGCTGAGCTCCGTTGCTGTCTGCACGTCACTCATAGATGGTTCCAATCAGTGTTTCATGAGAGGGGCCAAGTTTTATTGTAGCGTGGGTGGGGTCGCAAGGCCTTGAAGAGTCTCCTCGAGCCGATTGGCGAAGAGACGAAGTGTCACAGCAGACAGAAATGCAGGGAGGGAGTGGCGCTCCTGCGCAAGTGCAATGAGGCACATATGAGAAGCAGATAGGGTGGCCATCGAGACACGAGCGAGCAAGAAGCAAGCTAAGAATGAGATACGATCAACATTCAAATGCGACTTGACTCCGATGTCGACTATACTCATGACAAGTGGCGGTGCTTCCTGCAGGTACGCGCCCATCTCAGCACCGAGAGAAGAGGCAAAATCGGTGGCAAGCAGCTCAAAATCTCCTGAAAAGGAACAAGAGGTCGTCTTAGCAGTCAAAGTGATCGAGGTCAAAGGCAAGAGCGGGTTCATAGACCATTCGAACAGCTTATGGCTGCGGACACGACGCATGCTTCCCTTTTTGATACTTGGTGGAGCGCTCCTTCTTTGTTGATCCGGAAACTAAGAACTGCAGCACGCGGTGCATAGCTATGATAGAGGTGGTAGCGTCCCTTGTCCATTAGGTCGACTCGGTAACCTGTCAGGGCCATCACCGCCTTGCGGAACTCGTCAATCTTGTTTTTGAAGACCGAGGCGAGGCGATCTTTCTGCTTGATGAGAGTGGCGTTTGCCTCGCGCAATTCAAGGAGCGCCGCAATATGGGAAGCATCAGCCAAAGCGGCAGCAGCAGCGAGAGGTGACTCGGAGGCGCCGGATTCCGACGCTTTCTTTTTGACTGGTCCGCTCCCGGCTTGTAGCTGCAGCTGCAGCGAGCGCACCTTGGCCCGCAACGACTCGAGCGTCGCCTGCGTCGCTCCTAAGGTTGGATTCTTCGTCATGTGCAGCACCTTGAACCGTTTGGCTTCCTCGCCGCCCCGTGTCAACTTTGCCGCTGCCTTGACACTTTGCGGCGTCGCTATCGCTCCGTCCGCATGACGAGTCAGGGCAGCATCGCGCTCAATTAGCGCGAGCGTCAGCTTCTGCATGGCATCATCGCGCGCCGCGGCCATCGCTACCACCTCTGCCTTTGTGATCTGCTCCGCATGACGGCTTTGCGCTAGCGATTCCGCCAGGGAGGTAGTCTTTTCCTCAAGCATGCGCTGAACGGCCTTGAGGCTTCCGATTTGTGCCTGCAACTCCAAGCACTGCTGCTGCAGCGGCGCGGACGCGGCCGCTGTGGCTTCCTCGGAGCCTTTCAAGAGTGCCTCGCGATCCTCCTCGAAGGCGGCGAGCAGTCGCTTCAGACCCTCCCCTTCCGCTTTGAGTTTCCCGCTTATTCGTTCGGAGCGCTCAAGCAACACTGGTAGCCCCAATTGCTCCGCCGCTGCGAGTTTCGCCTTCGTCTCGTTGAGAGAGGTCTGAAGCGTGGCGCCCTTCTGCCGTGCTACTTGAAGCTGCTCGCGCAGCTGCCGGCCCTCGGACATGGCTGTGCAATGCAGCGCGCGCGCGCTCGCGGTTTGCTCGTTACTTTGAGCTAAGAGCGCCTCAATGGCACCCATGATTGATCTCGGTGCAAACACGGCGCCCGCTGCCACCTCTTGAACTGTGGTGCTCGCGCCAGTCACTATCGAGGCGTCGATCATACGTTCCCATCGCGAGAGCTGAGCGCCAAGCGCTCCGAAACACGAACGTAGTTCTAAGAGCTCCGCCGTTGACTCCTCGGCCTCGCGAAGCTGCTTTTGTAATTGCTCTACATTTTCCGCCGCAGTGCGAGCCTCGCGCACCTTGCGTGGCAGGGGGTGGCAGGGAGTAGCAGAGGGTGGCAGGAGGATGATGAGGAGCATAATGATCACTCGAATGAACTACACAATGCGAATCTGCGTGCGTAGGAGAGCGAGCGGAGAGTTGGGCGCGGCGATAAGAGAGGAGGACAACACAAACCTCGACTTGGAGCCGCTCCACTTCGAGTGTGATTGTCTTGGCACGGCTGGCCTCGGCATTCGCGCGGTCAAGATCAATGCTCATCGAGACATTCAGCTGCTCGAGCTCCACCGCATCCGTCAGCCGCCGCTTCGCCGCCTCGAGCTCTGCACGCAAACGCATGTCCTCGGCCTTGATCAGATGCGGTCCAACAGTCAAGTCGTTGCTGCAGGCTCGGGTCACAGCGCCGGCGCCGGCGGCGGCGGCAACCTGCAGACACATCGTCTCCTCGCTTCGGGTCCGCTCGCGCTGCGCCGTCTCATCGTGCAGTCTGGAGAGCTTGGCATTATAGGTGGTGCGCTCAGCTGCCGTCTCACCAGCCAGTGTGAGGCGAAGTTGCTCGAGCGCCACCCGAGCTTCGCATGCGTCCCGCTGACGGAGAGCGTGGCTTTCGGCATTGCTTGCGCGCAAATTCAACCCCTGCTCGCGGAGCCGAGCCTCTGAGGCGCACACAAGCTCAAGCTGGAGCCCAAGCTCATCAGCGCGCTGCTTCTGCTGCTGCGCGTCGAGCCGGGCGGCGTCCCTGTTGGTGTCGCTGCGGACCCGCGCCGCAATGGCCTCCCGAAGCCGCGCCTCGACCGCAAATTCAGCGGCGAACGCATCCGGAAGCTTGGAGGCCGCGACCGTAGTCAGCGGAAACTCAGCTACTCGAGAGCGCTTCATCTGTGCTGAATTGGCCAGGAGAACGGACGGGGGAAGAAAACTTCCCCCGTCCGTTCTCTGGGATTCTGTGAGGAAAAACGCGAGCCTTTACTACGTACATAGTGCAAAGTACAAATACAGTCCACAGTGTACATGCCTCGCCGCTTGCGGCCCCGAATCGGCATCGGACGCCGTGTCCGATGCCCGAGCAAGAATCGCGAGAGCCTCACCCTGGACAAGTGGGGGTTCGCGCTACTGGTGGGCCAAGAGCTCCGCGGATCCACGGATTCGTGGCGCTCTCACCACGACGCCCCGACGCCGTGACGCACGTCATCTACCGCGACGCCATTAGGGCCGGCATCGAGGGGCGCACCGAGGTACGGGGCCTATTCTC
>MDSY01123742.1_pt1 | contig 12397 bp, 9 predicted proteins | sample 811131 | NCBI WGS metagenome assembly MDSY01 (sample SAMN05326643, study PRJNA326480) | marine metagenome | isolation source: seawater | place: Atlantic Ocean: South West | collected 2010
AGAGAGAGAGAGAGAGAGAGAGAGAGAGAGAGAGAGAGAGAGAGAGAGAGAATGAGTGCCTCTTGTTTAAGTTTGAGTAATAGTAATTGTTTAAAAGTACAGGTATTAGTATTCCAGGTCCGGGTCCAAGTGCACTCGATTCAGCATTTGGTTCTCGCGGATATCTTATAAGCATCCTGACACAATTGACAATGATAATACGTTTACTTATAAACTAAAACTCAAACTTAAAATCTATCATCTAAATCAGATTAAAAATCATAATACATATTTAGATTTACATATATTAAAATTTTATTAATATTTATATATAAATAAATATCAAATTGAAATTATGCTTGCTCATTTGCGATGTCTTTATCGCTGAATAATGATTCAATCTGATTGACTGATACATGCTACATCTGCATCAATAAGGGGTTCTATAACTTCAACTAGAACTATATATCAAATCTGAGCTATCCTAATCTGCTTAGAGCTGCACATATATTTCTATTATGATTATAATAATTATTGGACAAGAAAGAACAGGCTATACTGTCTGTGACACTGATGAGTGCTACCTAGTATACATGGCGCTCGCCAGCTGCGGCCGCAAACGCGTCCATCTTGGACCCATTGGCGTGAGCTTCTCTCGAGCGCCTCTTCGAACGGCTCTCGAGGTTCGAAGGGGCGTCACGTACCAAAAAGCGCGGGCTTTTCGAGTGAGCGCGAATAATGTAATGAAAAATGAGTCCATCCACATGGGCTCTCATGCGCTGTGGAGGAGTCCGCGGCTGACGAGTTCTTCGCTCGAGGGCCTCTTCTCCAGCTTGCTCGCCAGCTCCTTCCGCCGCTGCTCCAGCATCATCTTGCGCTGCAGCTCGGCGCGCGCGAGCGACAGCCTCGGGCTCACAAAACTCTTCGCGTCGAGTAGGATTCCTTTCTTCAGGAGCTCCCTCTTCTGGAGCTCGTCCGTCTTGGGCCGTTTAGCAAGGGCGCGCTCGGCGAACTTGCGCACAACAGCCCTCTCGAGGGATACCTTCGCCTCCACAAACGAGATGTTCTGACCGAGACCGCCTTTGATAATCCCTCTGCTCTGAAGCTCTGGTGGCGACGGGCGCGTCTCAAAGGAATGCTCGAGGGTCTCTGCGGCGCAGGCTCTCTTGAGCTCGGTTGGGGAGAGGGGAGCCTTCTCATGGAACCGCTTGCAAGTACTCGTGAGCCCAACCAGGGCTTCGGGTCTCCGAAGGTTGTTGCCGAGCGTGCTCATGATCTGCGAGATGAGATCGTCAGGGAGACCCTCGAGTGAGTCTCTGGCGGATGTCGCATTGTGGATTTCCATCGCGGATGGCCTCCGCAGCTCGGAGACCGTCTCGAAACTGACGCGCACCGCTGCGGGCGCCCAAAGGAGATGCCCAGGCCTCGCCGTGATCTGAAGAAGATAATCGTCCGGCAGATCAATAGTAAATGACCCGTCCAATTTTTCCTATGTAAAAAGACAGAACTTTAACGAAACCATTAGGAACCTACACTTGGGCTTACAATATCACAAGTTCACAACTGCTCACAGCACGTGGGTGCTACTGGTTGTTTGCGTTGCCGCGCGGCAAGAGCTGCAATGCGATTACATTCTGACGACTCGAGCTGACCCAGTCGTGATTTGATTCCTCTTGGTACTTTCTGAGGCACTTTCTGTGAAACTCTCTGTGGCTTCCCGCCGATGCCGAGACTCCTGTGCGAGTAGTGCACTGGTCCAGCGGGCAGCGACGGCGGAGGTTTGTTGCATGTGTCGTCGACCTGCGCCCCTTCCAATACTCTACCAGCTGACTTGTCTTGAGCTGTCACTGTCACGACACATTCTGGCTTCTCGCCTGGCTCTTCCCTTAGCTGTGGCGCCGATGGACCAGGCGCCGATGGACCAGGCGCCGGTGGACCAGGCGCCGGTGGACCAGGCGCCGGTGGACCAGGCGCCGGTGGACCAGTGGCGTGTTTGAGTGGGAAGAAGCGTTTTCTGAGCTCCTCGGGCTGCCACTCGGCGCCGATGGCTCCATCCGCCTGCAATGCCTCGACGCAGTCCGCCAGGAGTTCATAGTATCGGCGCATGTCCTCGGACTGCCGAGACAAAGTTGCATGCTGTGTGACTGATGGCAGTGGCGCCCGCGACGTCGGAGGTGGCAGCGAGGAGGCATCCGAGCATAGCAGTCGCGCGTGCGTGGGCCTGGCGGCCTCATCCGCGCGCAGATACGCCATGACCGGCGCCAGCGATTCGAAAAGGCGATCAGAGCCAAACAAAAATGACCTTAAAAAATTGATGCTTCATTTTGATTTTATTTTTTGGTTTTTCATGAACATCAACATGAACATCAACATGACTGAGACTGGCTTGACAGTAAAACTAAAACTAAAACTAACACAAACTGAAGTGTGATGCCGACCATCCGAATAGTCTGATTGATGATATACATCATTAGTCAAAGAATCGGTCGAGAAAGTTGGGCGCTGTCTTGGAAGCACCAGCCAAGCAAAGTGGCTGTGGATTGCGAAATGGACCCGTACGCCCAACCGTAAGGTCGAGAGTGTCCCAGCGCATCACTGGACACTTTGACTTGAGGAAGCCGGTGTTTTCTTTGTCTACCCCGTACCGTTGCGTCTTTGTTGGCCTTGATGTGCTCATCCCAACGTACCCATTCCCACGCTTTGCCTTCCTGCCCTCATCAATACATTTGGTCTTGTCAACTGCCGATCGCTTCTTTGGGTGAGGTTGCTGCCGCCCTGATTGCTCCCCTGCCTCCCCTGCCTCCCCTGCCTTGGGATTTGGCTCCGACGTGGCAAAGAAACGGCTAGTACCCGGGTGCACAGCTGGTGGGTGCACAGCTGGTGGCTGTGTCTCGCCCACGCCGATCCCTTTCAGTTGGACGTTTTTGGAGTCCAACACCTCGCTCGGCCTTCTTCCTGAATCGGATGCCCCGCTAAGAGCTGTTGATGAGCCCTCGGCGTCGCCAAACGGTTCGAGCGTCGACGGATGGTGTGATGCTTGCTCACATATTTGTATCGCAAGGGTAGGTCCTATCGGGGCTCCGAGGAGGTGCCCCCACGATTGGACGATTGGCTGAGAGCCCGGGCGGAGCGGCACGGTCATGCGCGACACAGGATCCCAGACGGTGGCATGCTTGAAGATGTCCTGCACCTGGCCGGCCAAGTTGAGGTACACTTGGAGCAGATGAGTCCGTGCGCTATCGCTCTTGTCTTGGTCACGAGGCACCAGCTTGTTGCTGAGCGAGGCTGCTGCGCGCTCAAGTGACCGATGCTCGCGCAAGGCGCCATGCGCTGTCTTGAGCCCCACGCCCGGGAAGCCCGCAAGGTAGTCGCAACCCGAGAGAATGCACATGTCTGTGAAGAGCGACGACTCCCAGCAATGCCATTCGTCCGCCCAACCGGGTGTACCGTCGAAAAGGAGCTTGCGACTGCCTCCCTGTGCGAGCTTGAGGTCACTGAAACGGAACTCCCGACAGTATCCGCTCTCCGGCGCCAGCTTGTACAGGACAATGGGGCAGTGGTAAGCGAGCAAGTCACTGTCTTCGGTGATTGCGGCAGCAGCATGCCCTTGCTCCACGAGGAATGTGAGCTGTGCATCAGCCTCATACGGCGCAACGATGGATTTGATGCCTGTCTGCCGCAGCCTGTGGATAAGCTGCTTGCACATGCGTGGCGTCACACTGACCGCCTTACCGAACTCCTTTCTCGCTTCCTCGGCTTGGCCTGAGGCCAGCAGAAACTTGCCACGTGACATGTGCTCGAGACGCGATTCTGAGCGACCTTCTTGGGTACGAGCTTTTGCGGGAAGCGGAGTACCGTCGAAGACGAAGAGAGGTGTGACGCCATGCTTCTGCAGTAGCCGCACCATCTTCATCGCGAATCCCAAGAATGCGTCCGTGGGCTGCCCGAGCACCAGTTCTGTGGCGCAGCTGAAGGCGCCGCGATGCAGCCAGCAGTATGCATCAACGGCCAGCGTCTGCCCGGCAAAGGCAGAAATGTGCGTCTCCTGTGAGGCACTGCCCACGTAGCCGAGCAGCCCCTGGATGCCCATGGGCGTGTCGGACACAAAAGCGAATTCCCGGCCGAGTGGACGACGGGCCAGTCCCTATTGTACTACCGAATGAATTAAAAAGAGCATTCGCGCGACTTTTCAGCATCCATGGGCTCCTCTTCGCTGGAGGATGAGTATTGGTCTGTCCTGTCGGAGATACGGGCGCAGTATCTGGACGAGCTGCTCGCCCTCGTGCGCCATCAGCCGAGCCGTCCCGCCAGCACCCCACAGAAGGCCGAGCAAATGCAGCGCCTGCGCACGCGCATGCAGAGCGCAGCCGAGACGCTTTCACAGGAGCCTTGGAGGGGAGAGCCGCCATTCAAGACGGTGGATGAGCTCCGTGAGTTGGAGGGGTATCTCCGGCTCCTTTTCAACCAGCTCCGCAAAGCCGACACGTTCGCCAAAGCCACCGCTGCAGAGCCCTCCGGAGCAGCAGCAGTACAACCTCCACCAGCGCGGCCAGCGCGGCCAACGCAGCCAGCGCACCCAGCGCACCCAGCGCAGCCAGCGCACCCATCGCACCCAGCGCTCCCAGCGCACCCATCGCAGCCGTCCGTACAGCCTCCACATAGCAGGCTTGCCGATGAGCGGATTGGCGAGTCATCCAAAGCGGCCTCAACCGCCGACTCCGCACCGGGCGAATCAGTCACCTCCACACGGGGCGAGTCTACCTCTTCCCTCCTGCAGCTCGTCTTGGACGGCGTCAAGCGGAAGCGGGACGAGAGTTCCGATACGGCCTTCAAGCAGCGCAAGGGAGAACACATCGCTTTTGCGGAGGAGCTCGGGGTCCATCCGAACCTCGCTGTGGCGCTGTGCAGTCTCATGTACGTTCGCGGCGACGACGCCTCCCCAAGGCTCGAGTGCGCATCCCTCTTGCTCAATGAGGTGGAGGCGTGGCTCTGCCGGTTGGGACGAAAGCTCTCTGAGATGCGAAAGCTCTCTGAGATGCTCAAACCACACAAAGTGACAAAGGTGACTCCCATCACGATTGAGCACCTTAAGGCCATCTTCCCGCGAGAGCATCACTACTTTTCGCAGCTCTGTAAGAATATGAGCACGGGTCAACTCGACGCGGGCGATGAATTGGCGGGAGACGAGTTTGAGCAAGATGCTGCGATCGATGCCGTGATAGATACCGCAAACGAGGCCGACTCTGCAGCTGACCCTACGGCTGACCCTACGGCTGACCCTACGGCTGACCCTACGGCTGACGTCGATACGTCGGACCCTGAGAGGACCGCTGTGGAGGCGGAATTGCCCCCCCGTGGCGGTCCACCAGTCCCTGCGTCAATCTTGGCGCGCCGCGCCTTCGCCAACCTTCGCACCTCAGAGATGGACTTAGAGGAATACAAGGCGTACACGAGCCAAGCCTCTCTTGGGGCCTTCAAAGGCGAAAGCTTCAGGCTGTGGGCTGAAGAGCAGCTGGGGACGCGCTACCTCAAGTCCGCCGCCGGATTCCTTGCGCGACTAGTCAGCTGCTGCGCCGCAGAGATTGTTGAGGCCGCAAACCGCGCAGCGAGCCGAAGACGACGGGATGCCTCCGGTAGCGACAGCGGCGGCGGCGGCAGCGGCAGCGGCGGCGGCAGCGGCGGCGGTGGCGGCAGCGGCGGCGGCGGCGCTGCCGCCCCCATCGAAGATCTCGAGGTGCCCTATGAGCCCTTAGAGCTCGAGGACTATCAGATGGGGATGCGTGAATTGGGAGCCGAAAAGCTACTCGTGGGCCACGATAGCGCTGTGTAATCACAAATCAGCATAATGTACCCGGATGCTGCTTAAAGTGCTCGCGTGCTTGGTGCTACCCACCATGCATGAACTGATGTAATTCAGAATTATGCAATATATGCAAATCTAGGAATTCCTCTTCCTATATGATGATCATCAAAAATGGAATCAACAAAAATATAAATAAGACTGCACTCCGCTGCCACTAAGACTGCACTCCGCTGCCACTGCGCACGCTGGCAAATAACTAAAACTAAAACGTATTGACACACCTATGATCTAGATCTATGGCTCCATCAGATGGCGAGCTCCACATCATCGTCTTCCTCTTCAGAGATCTCCTCCCTCGAGTCAGAGCCCCCCCCCATCCTGCCTAGCGCTGCTGGTGGCACCCACTTTTTCTTCGCCTCAGCCGTGAGCGTCTCTCGTATGAGGCGAAGGGTATGTGCTGGTGCCTTGCGTATCACCTTGTGGACGCTCCGCTTGCCGAGGGGCTGCCCATCAACCGCGATGATGCGGTCGCCCTCGAAGAGGAGCTTTTCGCACGGACCTTCAGGCTTGACGCTCAGGACGACATTGTCCTTGATAGCTAAGCCGAGCGGGTTGCGTCCATTGATCACGTGCACGTTGAGCACCTCCTCGCGCTGCACTGACCTCCAGCCGCCTTTCTTGGCGGGAGGAGGCTTGTTGGCTCTGGTGGCCCTCGAGGCCTTCCAGCTCGCCAGCCGCGACTGCTGGCCCATTGGCTCGCCCGGCTCCCTCACATAGCTCCCGTCGCTGAGCACGACGCCGCGGCTCGTCTGCGAGTTTGTGCGGATGAGCTCCGGTGGCCTGTACTGCGGCGGCATAGTCTTGAGAGCGGCAGGAGGCGAGTCGTCGATACTGCTATCGTCAGAGTCCGAGTCATCGATCGTGCCCGTTGTACGCACCGAGCCATCCACACCCATCCGTGGATCCTTGATCTTTGCCCACGGGCCGACGGCGGCACTTCGCGTTCTCGCCTCCCTCTCCGCCACCTGTTTGGCGCGCACGAGCTTCTCGACCCAGCACTTGGCGGCCTCCTCCTCGGCGCTGCTGAAGGTCATCGCCGGCGTGCTCAGCCGCGCCCGCCCGAGCGTAGAGAAGCGCACGCGCCAGACGTAACGGAAGTGCTTCCGGTTGAATGTGCACCGCTGTCTTTTGACGGGCACAACCTCCGCGATCCAATCCATCGGGCATTCGAAGGGCTGGACGCCGAGGCGACGCTGCTTGAGCGCGGCGAGCCGACCTGGATGCTTCTCACAGCAGAGCGCCGGCGCCGGCCGCTGAAGCAGCCGCTTCGGGCTGAGCTCTACCATGCGCCAGAGTCCACTACTGTGGCCAACCGTCTCGAGTGGGATCGCCATGAGCTCTTTGGCATGTGCGGATCGTTCTTGTCGCATGGCCTTGTCTCTCCAGTACTTGCGCGCGCGGGCCTCCCAGTAGCGGAAGCAACTCGCGAGCCCCTGATTCCTCCAGTACCCCAGAGACTTGCCCAGCTTTTCGTGCATGCTGAGCTGCATTTTGGAGCGTCGGCCGCACCTTTCGATGAGCTTGTTCATCGCTCTCCGCTGTGGAATCATCATGATCGACTTGGCGGCGCGGAAGAGGGTTACCTTTGCATGGCAGATCTCCTCGTGCTGCTCCACCCACCTCCGGAAGGCCATCCCCATCTTGCCGTGGCACCACTGCTGGCGGATGAGGCGCATCTGTACAAGCTGGGCGGCGGCAGTCTCGCGACGCTCCCTCCACGTGCTAAAGGCGCGTGCTACGCGCGCGTTGATGAGGCGTTTGAAGAACATCTGGCCCGTCTCGCGCGTCCTGTGAAGCTGCCTCAACTCGCCCGCCCAAGCATCGAACACCCTCTTCTGCAGAGCGAACGCCCAGTGAGCGAGAACTTGCCTGCCCCTCCGCCGAAAATCGAGTTCGCGCCGCGCGAGCCTTTGCTTATAGAGCGACTGGAGCTTGAGCGCGAGCCACTGGCGCAAGTAGAGCATGTGTGAGTCATAGTAGGCACGCTTCGCCTCCCACAAGGTCATCTCGCACCGCAAGAAGCGCGCGACCGCCTCGGCCGGCTGCAGCGGCCGAACACCGAGCAATCGCTTCATTTGTCGAGGCTTGAACATTGGCAAGTTCTGCAGCCACTGCTCGAGCTGGCTGGCGGATGCCTCGTCACGGATCGATTTGCGGGGAGACGGATCCGCATTATTCCAGTGCGGCCACAGCTCTGTCGGCGATCTCATCAGCATGTTTGAGAGCGTTGGCGATTTTGCGCGTGTCACCGACACTGCTGGCGGTTTTGGGGGTGCGATCCTCCGCTCGCTGGGAGCTGTGAGGGCGCGCGCGAGCGCGATCTGGTCGCCGCGATGCGGGTCCAGACGTCTCGACATCTCCGAGCGCGACAGATTCGCAGCCACTCGGCCTATGGCGTCAGGCTGATCTGCGACCACACTTCTAGCGACGGTTCTCGTGCTTTCGTAGACGGGGTCGAGAAACGTTGCAACCGAGGCTGTTTTGGGTGGGCTGAAGCGCGCCAACCTGCCATTCGATGGCAGGTAAGAGTCGGCAGCAAGGCGACCAGTGCGCACATCCATCCCCATTGCAATGCTCTCGGTGTAGCTCACAATCCTGCTGCATCTTGCCCGTGAGATGCCGTATGGCAGCGGGGTGAGCAGCCGTTTGACCTCGAGAACGGATCCGTCCAAGATGGCTGCGACCACCTCACGATCGAGCCGGACATCGAGTGGCCCGCCCACGATCGCATCGGGCAGGGCCTTGACCATCTTGGCCCGCTCGGGCCAAGACGGGCTGTTTTTTTTGTTGGTTTTGGGCAACAATTGGATATTGTATTCAATTTTGATCGTGTTTTCTGGGTTTTCCTAATAATAGAAAGGACGGGCATTCAAAAAAGCTGGATAAAATGGAATTGCAGTGTAGGAACCTACCTAGGTACCGGGTACCCCCCGAAATCTGCGGACGGCATGGGCAGCCTGCACTTCATCTACGGGACGGCCAAGGCAGGCAAGAGCACCCTGTTGCTCAAGGAGGCGCGAGCACTCCTGGACGAGGGCGTGCGAGTCCACCTGATGACCTCCGCGCTCGGCGAAGGCTCTGGCCAGATCGCGAGCCGCATGGGCACAGGGATGCCTGCGTCGACATTCGCCGCGGGTATGGATCTCTACGGCTACCTTGAGAAGCTGGTCACATCGAAGCCCGTGACTCTCTTCGTCGACGACGCCCACTTCCTCTCAAAGGACCAAGCCTGGCAGCTCGCCCGTGCCGCAGACGACTACAGCTTCACTATCAGAGCGTATGGGCTCCGCACCGATTTCCGCGGCGAGCTCTTCGCTGGCTCGGCTGCGCTACTGGCGATTGCGGACGAGTTTCGCGAGGTGCGCCAGCTGTGCTGGTGTGGCAAGTCGGCGACGATGGTCATCAGGCAGTCAGCAGACGGCACCGCGCTCACTTGGGGCGATCAGCTCTCTCTCGAGCGGACGGGAAGCGGAATGAGCTACCAGGTATTTTATTTCTCCACCCAGACACCCATTTCTCCCATATGTCGCACACCCCTTTTCCCCATATCTCAGAATTTTAATTCTTCTTTGGGGGCAGAGCCTGTGCCGAGCGCACTTCCGCGAGGCGATCGGCGATACGCCGCGGGAGGCTGAGCCGCGGGAGGCCCAACGCGGGGAAGAGACTCCCCACGCGGGCTCCTTCTTGAGCGATAACGCTGACGGCGTCCCCGCCTATGGGAGTGAGGCGGTAGCGTATGGCGGCGACGGGATTGCCGGAATGATTGCCGGTGCGCAGATGGGCGATCAGTGGGTTCCGCCGATGCTCTTTGACGATGATGGGGCGGAGAATTCGTTTGAGAGCCAGGGAGCAGGCGCGTGGGAGAAGGCCGTCTTCGGCGGCGGACAGATGCCCCTCGCACCATCGTACGACGGCGACGGCCTAGATGAGACGGGCGCGGAGCCAGCCGGGACGGAGGCGGATGCAATGGAGGAGGCGGATGACGGTGCGGCTGACGCTCGTGGGCAGTTTTACCCGGCTGGTGTGCCCACCGACTACGAGTACGACCTCGACGAGAACGGGGAGCCTCTGATCGATCGCGACACGAAGAGCCTCCTAGACTTTTATCCGAATCAGGATAAGGACCAGTGGATGCAGGGGATCAGTTCGGCACTTGCAGGTCTCGTGATGGGCAACGCTGCCGACGCTGGCGGCAACGCTGCCGACGCTGGCGGCGGCGCTGGCGGCGACGCGGGGCGCAGTCGGGAGGCGGGACCTGACGAGATCGAGGCGTTCCCTAACCCCGACGGCTGGCCGACGGTTGCCGACGGATGGCCTGAGAATGGGCCGATGGGCGGGACGAATCCGCCGCGGGTCGGGACGGTCCAAGGGCACCCGAGTTGGGACATGTCGGCAATTGCGGCCGACGCGGCTGATGCCGATGAGAGTGCGGGGTCGTTCTGGGACCAGTTGCTTGGCGATGATGGTGACACAATCCTTCAGAGCTTGGATCAAATCAGGACCGGAGAGCCTGAGGCGGGCGAGAGCCCCACGAACGGCGATCAGGGCGCTGCTGTGGCTCCGGAGACAGGAGCGCAGGCGAGGCCGCCCGCCGCGACAGCGGCGGAGGGCGCAGCCGAGGCGCCGTCGGACGCGGACTGGGGAGACGTGACGATGCCTCGGATGTCTGGGCTCGGGAGCGTCTTAGGTCAGATGGCTTGGCTCAAGCAGAAGTCGTCCAAAGGCGATGCGGCCGCCAAACAGCCGCCAGCGCCAGAGCACGGCGGCATCATAGGAGTCGACGGCCGCGGACGCGCCGTCGAGATGATTCCGAATGATACCTCCGATGGCGAGCTCTCTTGCGAGGCGGGCGCAACAGCAGATGATCGAGCGGTAGATGGAGAGGTAGGTGGAGCGCCACTCGAATGCGAAGAGGGGGGGGGGGCTTGCCGATGAGCCGAGCCTGGGAGAATCTGCCGACGGTGGCGCGTCCGAGGGCAGCAGGAGGCGGCGGCTCGCTGCGGGCGTGCCAAAGAGCGAGGCGGCGTGGCTCAATGAGTGGCGGAGGAGGCTTGCCTGCTGGTATGTCGGCCTGCCCATCCCCACGCAGACTCAGCTCGGCAGCTGCATGGGCGGGCTATCCATCTCCCTAGCCTCTCAGCTCGACGTCGCATGGCGCACGGCGCAGTCTCTCTCGGGGCATGCGCAGCCCCCTAGAGGAGAGAGCGCGACGGAGAGCGCGACGGAGGGGTGTGAGTGGCTCACCCAAGGGCGGCACCTTGACCTCCCCGCCTTCCCCGAACTTTCACCCGACCTCTTCAAGCTGGGCTTGCCACCGATCCCTCGCCTCAGAGAATTAATTTCTGACATCTGGGGGAAACGGGGTGCGACATATGGGGAAAAGGGGGGGGGCTTGCCACCGATCCCTCGCCTCGTACCGACATGGCAGCAGCTTCAGAGCCACGTGGGGACGCCCTCCCTGATGAGCACCCGCCCCTTGAACAAGGGCGCCTTGCGACCAGGCCTCTCGATCGAAGCAATCCATCAGGGCGAACTCTCCGAGGCCGACGCACCCACCGGCGGTAAGCGACTGATGCTCTCGGCGGCGCTCGGTTTTGGCGCAGGCGCAGGACTTGTGACGGCGGCCGTCTTCTTCTTCATCGCGCACTCCATGCAGCAGAGGCGGAATCAGCGTGCTTCAAAGACGTCGCGTGCGCGTCTGGAGCTGCGGCCAAGAGTGGCCCCCCAAGGATGAATTCGGCGGGCAACTCTAGCATAATGATTCCATAATCATATTCATATATGATATAGGTGTGACACTGATATATATCCTGATATATATCCTGATATATATCCTGGCAGATATCTGATATGAAAATGAGCGCACATATCATTGATATATAACATTCAAATACTGCTACCGTTAACGTACTTTTCATCTTCGATCTTGGTATTTCTAACAGAGCTAAACACTATCGACTATCACTATGACTAATTTACAGACTATGACTACGTAAACACAAACACATACTTCAAATAACAACTTGGCCATACTTGAGATTGAACAGTTGCAGCTGCAGAGCCCGGTGGCCCTTGCCATACTCTTCCAAGCGGCGGGCGCTTGGCAGGGCATCAAGTTCTGGATTTGGGGATGCCCACTTGCGAAGAGCGCCTTGGCCTTGACGCTTTGGGGACGCCAACTCGCTGGGAGCGCCCTCTGCGTTCCACGCACTCATCACGCGATCCGAGACCGCACTCAGCACGCGACCCGAGACCGCACTCAGCACGCGATCAGACACACGAGTAGGACTGTTGGCCTCGAAAGACTCCCGCTCCGTGAAGGCACTCAGCAAGCGACGACCAGAAACACGCCTATCCTCGGAGGGCAGGAGCTTCGTGTGCACCTGCTCAACTCGCTCCGCCCTCCCTATGTAGAGCGGCGTCTCACTGCCCGTGAACCCCAGCGGCGTCTCGCTTGTGAACCCGAGAGGAGTCTCACCGCCCGCGAGATGGGTCTCACCGCGTGCGAGCGCCCCCGTTGACCTTGAGTGGCCTCCCTCGCGGCTCTGAAGACGC
>MDSY01134867.1_pt1 | contig 12396 bp, 13 predicted proteins | sample 811131 | NCBI WGS metagenome assembly MDSY01 (sample SAMN05326643, study PRJNA326480) | marine metagenome | isolation source: seawater | place: Atlantic Ocean: South West | collected 2010
CGGTAATCGAGCGGCCCGGCTCCAGCACGAGTGTTTCACTGCGATCCATCAACAGCGGCAAAATAGCCGACATATAGTTCTGGGGTGTCGGTGGCTGTTCGTTGTCATAGCGCACGCCAAGACCGCCGCCAATATCAATATGCTGCAGTGTGATGCCCAGCTCTGCCAACTCATCCACCAGCGCCAACAAGCGCTCTAGGGCGGCAATAAAGGGAGCTATATCCACCAGCTGTGAGCCGATGTGGTAGTCGACACCGACAACCTTAATATGGGCCATCTGCGCGGCACGCTGATAGACCTGAGCGGCCAAATTGATATCAATACCAAACTTATTCTCTTTCAGTCCGGTGGAAATATAGGGATGGGTCTGGGCGTCGACATCGGGATTGACGCGCAGCGATACGGCTGCGATCGAGCCACAGCTAGCTGCGGTATCATTCAGCAATTCAAGCTCGGCCTCAGATTCAACATTGAAGCAGTGAATGCCCAGCTCAAGAGCACGCTGCATTTCAATAGCGGTTTTGGCGACCCCTGAAAAAACGACTTTGGCTGGATCACCACCGGCACGAAGCACACGCTCGAGCTCGCCAATGGAAACAATGTCGAAGCCGGCACCCAGCTGAGCAAGCGTTTGCAGTACAGCAATATTGGAATTGGCCTTAACGGCATAGCAAATCAGATGCTCTTTTTCGGCCAGAGCGGATTGGTAAGCGAGAAAATTATTGCTGATGGCGGCTTTGCTATAAACGTAGCAAGGTGTTCCAAATTGATTGGCAATAGTGGCGAGCGAAGTGCGCTCAATAAACAGATTCCCATCCTGGGAGCTAACGGCATGGTGCATAGTGATTTAGTCTTTATTTTGATTGGCTAGTAATTGATTGGCTGGTGTTTGAGCAGCTTGTTTATGGTAGCTGGTCGCGACATCTTCGGGAAGATACAGAGCGCCCTTGTTGCCACAGCCGGATAAAATCGCGGCGACAAAGATAATCCCAGCACATCGAGTTGCCGCTCCTAGATTGATCAGCGATACATAGCTAAATAATTGCGCAAGTAAATGACGATACATGGTTTATAATTCCTGCTGTTGACGCGGCGATATGCCTATCTAACGTTTGATCATCAGTATAGCGGCAGTGGCTGATGACACTCAAACAAATATGCAGCGTTAGCCCAATCTAAAACTCATCTGGCAGTGGCCAAATATTGGATGTAACGAATGAATGAAGCACAGTTTAATCAGTTGGTAGACGACCTGATGTTTTCCATCGAGGAGAGCATTGACGACAGTGGTGCGGAAATGGACTACGAGAACAGTGCCGGTATGCTGACCATCACCTGTGAAACCAACGGCACCCAGATAATTCTTTCACGCCAAGCGGCGGTTGGTGAAATCTGGTTGGCGGCAAAATCTGGTGGTTTCCACTTTAAGTTGCAAGAGGGTGTATGGCGCAATACCGTCAGTGACGAGCCGCTGATTGATATGCTCAGTCAGGCTTGTTTGGCCCAGTCAGGTGAAGCTGTCAGTTTCGACTTTTAGCGAATATCTTTTAGATCTTTTATTGATCGGCGCCTAGGACTCTAGGCGCCAGATCCTGTTACATTCTTAACGCTCACCAAGCAGAGCTTTGGCGCGGCTGGCTGCTGCCACAACCTGAGCCGGTGCTGTGCCGCCAAGGTGATCTCGGGCAGCAACTGATCCTTCCAGAGTTAGGACATCAAACACATCGGCGCCGATTTCAGTGGAAAACTGCTGCAGCTCCTCCAGTGTCATCTCCGAGAGATCCTTGTTTTCAGCCAGTCCATAGGCAACAGACTTGCCGACAATCTCATGAGAGTCTCTAAAGGCAATGCCTTTGCGTACCAGATAATCGGCCAAATCGGTGGCCGTTGAGAATCCGCGGCGGGCGGCTTCATACATCATATCTTTGCGCGACTCGATGGCAGGGATCATATCGGCAAAGGCACGCAGACAGTCGCGTACTGTATCCACAGTATCAAACAGCGGTTCTTTATCTTCCTGATTGTCCTTGTTATAGGCCAGGGGCTGGCTCTTCATCAGAGTCAGCAGAGAGATAAGGTGGCCATTGACCCTGCCGGTTTTACCGCGCACCAGTTCAGGGACATCGGGATTTTTCTTTTGCGGCATAATCGATGAGCCGGTACAGAAGCGGTCAGGCAGATTAATAAACTGAAATTGCGCCGAGGTCCAGAGCACCAGTTCCTCAGACATACGTGACATATGAGTCATCAAGATGCTGGCAAAGGCACAGAACTCGATGGCAAAGTCGCGATCGCTAACCGAGTCTAATGAGTTTTCCGTAGGCTTATCAAAGGCCAGAGCTTGAGCGGTAAAGGCTCTGTCGATAGGGTAGGTGGTTCCAGCCAGGGCCGCGGCTCCCAACGGGCTTTGGTTGAGTCGCTTGCGGCAATCCTGCAGGCGGCTGTAGTCGCGCTCGAGCATTTCATTCCAGGCCAGCAGATGGTGGCCAAAGGTCACCGGCTGAGCCGTTTGCAAATGCGTAAAGCCGGGCATAATTGTGCTTGCTTCCTGCTCAGCCAGACCGATTAGGCCATCCTGTAAACGCGTCAAAATCGGCGCTATATGGTCGATCTCATCACGCAGCCAGAGGCGAATATCGGTTGCCACCTGATCGTTGCGCGAGCGGCCAGTGTGCAGTTTCTTGCCGACAATACCGATTTTAGCGGTGAGAGCCGCCTCGATATTCATATGTACATCTTCTAGTGCCACTGACCAAGGAAATTCACCGGCCTCAATCTGCGCTGCAATCTCTCCTAGCCCGATAACAATTTGATCCCGTTCGGCAACGGTTAATACACCGGCTTCGCAGAGCATGCTGGCATGGGCTAGAGATCCCTGAATATCTTGACGGTAGAAGCGCTGGTCAAAATCCACCGAGGCGGTAAAGCGGGCGACAAAATCATCCACTGGCTCATTAAAACGGCCACCCCAAGCCTGATTAGTTTGTGTGGCTGGAGTTTGCTTGGTCTCGCTGTTTTCGTTTTTACTCATCGACTTGTTTGCTCAGTGGTTATATCGCGACTAGGATTATAGCTAATCACAGGGATGAGCAATAACTAGAATGCGTGATTCAGAGGCAAATCAGAGTCAAATAGACGATTATTTTATTCCTGACCTCTGTCGAGGACAGGGTTTGTTGGGAATATTTGTTATTGCTGCCTTATCGGCAGTATTAATGGCGCTGCTTCAGGGAGGGATTGGCGACTTCGATTTTCTCTGGCTGGGCAAAGTTAGCCTGTTAATTAGCTGGATTGCTCTGATCAGCGCGGTATTGTTATGTCGCGCGCGGCCCTATTTGTTGCATCTCGAACTGCCACAGGTGGCACTGATCAATTATCTATTGGTTTTGTTGGCCGCAGCTCTCTGCGCCATTGCCGCAGAATACTGGAACAGCTATTCTCTCAACAGGATCTGGCGCGCCGATCCAATTTCTGTATTGAACACCGTGCTGATTACCGCAATTCCCGCCGGCGTAATTTTAAGACTTTATTATCTGCAGCGGCGTTTGCATCAGCAGCAGAGTGCCAGCCTAGAGGCGCGACTGCAGGCGTTGCAGGCAACCAACCGCCCACACTTTTTATTTAACAGCATGAACAGTTTGGCAACGCTGATCCGCATTGATGCGGACAGGGCTGAGAAAACCGTTGAGAGTCTCTGCGATCTTTTCCGTTATGCCCTGAAAAGCAGCAGTTCCGTGACATTGCAGGAGGAAGTGGAGGCCTGCAAGCGCTATCTAGAGATAGAAAAATTGCGCCTCGATGAGCGTCTTGAGTACAGCTGGGACATTAAAATAGAGCTCGATAATATTCATGTTCCAGCGCTGATATTGCAGCCATTAATCGAAAATGCAGTATTTCATGGAGTGCAGCCAGCGCGTCAGGGTGGCGCTCTGTATATCGTTATTTATCGACAGTCAGAGTGGCTCACTATAGATTTGATAAATAGCCTCCCGGACAAAACTGGAGAGGGTAATGCCCTTATTGGGCCTACCTCAGGCCACCAATTGGCGCTGGATAATTTGCGTTGCCGGCTTGATGCCTACTTTAGTGGTAACGCTGAGTTACAGGAAACTGTATTCAAAAATCACTACCATACGAGGATTCTATTTAAACCATTGGAGGGTTAAAGATGATCAAGGTATTGATCGTAGATGATGAATCGCTAGCACGAGTCCGCATGCAGCGTCTGCTGGAAAAGAAGTCGCATGTGGAAATTGTCGGTGAAGCCAAGGATGGGCTTGAAGCGGTGGAAATGGCGCAGCAATACTTGCCGGATATTGTGTTGATGGATGTGCGCATGCCCGAAATGGACGGTCTCGAAGCTGCGCGTCAGATCGCAACAATGAATCCGCCCCCGGCAGTTATTTTTTGTACCGCATTTGAAGACTTTGCGCTGCGTGCCTTGACGCCAAAGCTTTCGCCTACTTGCTCAAGCCGATCAAGGCCGCTGATTTGGATGCGGCGCTGCAGCGAGCAGGCAGCGCCACCCGTGCCCAGCTCAGCGGTGGAACTCGCAGTCACAGGCGCCACCTCTGCAGCCGAACTCACAATGGCCTTGAGTTAGTCCCAGTGGAACAAATTCGGCTGCTGCAGGCAGATCAAAAATATGTCACCGCCTATACCGCCGAGGGTGAAACCGTGCTGTCCGATACTCTCAAAGATATCGAAAAGGAATTCTCTCAGCTGTTTATAAGTGTTCATCGCAGTGCACTGGTGGCCCGAGATGCCATCGAAGGACTTACCTATGCTGAGGGTCATCTCGCAGTAAAACTCAGGGATATTACTATTGAGCCGATTGTCAGTCGTCGCCTCGAGCCTAAGTTGCGTCAGTTAGTGCCGCAGCTATAAGGCTGTTTAGGGGTGAAAAATCCCCGTATTAGAGCTGCCCAAGCGCGGCTAAATGGTCGATAATGCTTTTCTAGTTAACCACAGTGATGGAAGTTCAGTGCCCCAGACGATCCGAATTGCGACGCGAAAGAGCCCTTTAGCCCTTTGGCAGGCCGAGTTTGTAAAAGCCCGATTACTTGAGAGTCATCCACAGCTGGATGTCCAGCTGGTGGCCATGACCACCCGTGGCGATGTGTTGCTTGATACACCTCTGGCAAAAGTCGGCGGCAAAGGCCTATTTGTCAAAGAGCTTGAAGTGGCAATGCTGGAGGGCCGCGCCGATATTGCTGTGCACTCAATGAAAGATGTACCTATGGAATTTCCTCCTGGACTGGGTCTAACGGTTATCTGTGAGCGTGAAGACCCCCTCGATGCCTTTGTCTCCAATCGCTACACTAATCTTGCTGAACTGCCCCGTGGCTCTGTGGTGGGAACCTCCAGTTTGCGGCGTCAATGTCAGATTCGCGCGGCCTTCCCAGGATTACAGATCAAAGACCTGCGTGGCAATGTGAATACCCGTTTAGCCAAGCTCGATTATGGTGACTACGATGCAATTATTCTCGCTAGCGCCGGACTGATGCGGTTGGGCATGGAAGCGCGAATTGCCTCGCGCCTGGAAGCAGAACTCTGCCTTCCTGCTGGTGGGCAGGGTGCTGTAGGCATTGAATGCCGTCTTGAAGATCATGCCACCATCGAGTTGTTGAAACCCTTAGAGCACAGCCAAACACGCATCCGCGTCACTGCTGAGCGGGCGCTTAATCGACGCCTGCAGGGGGGCTGCCAGGTGCCGATTGCTTGTTATTCCGAACTCGATAAAGCCGGTACTTCGCTGCACCTGCGAGGCTTGGTTGGCAGTATTGATGGCAGTCGTATTTTGCAGGACCAACTGTCGGCTCCGGTAGAGCAGGCGGAAGAGTTAGGGATTGAACTGGCGGAGCGCTTACTTGCAGCTGGTGCAGGTGAAATTCTCGCCGAGGTTTACGGGGCAGACTAATGTCGCAACGCATTCTGGTGATTAGACCCTCGCGGCAGGCGGATCAATTTATCGCACTGTTAGAGCAGGCCGGTGCTCAGATATGCCATACCCCAGTGATGACTATCGAACCCCTAGTCGATGGTCAGGAGATTAAAAACCTTATCCTTGAAGTGGATAATTTTGATAAGGCCATCTGTGTCAGTGGCAATGCTGCGCAATTGACCCTTGAGTGGCTGGATCGTTACTGGCCCATGATGCCTGTGGGTATAGAGTTCTTTGCCGTTGGCCAACAGACCGCAGAGATACTTGCCGGTGCAGATATTACTGCCCTGTCACCGATGGGGCGACAAAATAGTGAGGCGCTCTTAGCGCTGCCTGAGTTACAGGTTCTGAGTGATCAGCGAGTGATTATTTTTCGTGGCTGTGGCGGTCGAGAAATCCTCGGGGAGACGCTTATGAAGCGCGGCGCTCGAGTTGATTACTGCGAACTTTACAGGCGTGTAATTAACCCAGATCAGGCAATGTTGGCGCGCCAGCAGTTGGCGCAAAGTGATTGTTTAGTGGCCCACAGTGGTGAGTTGCTGCAAGCCTTGGGTGAACAGGTTGGCGAACCGGGGGCTGTGACTCCTGTGGTAGTTCCCAGTGAGCGAGTGGCGGAGATTGCTCGAGAGTTGGGTTACCAGAATATTATCAGCGCCGAAAATGCATTGCCCGAGTCAATGTTTGCCGCGGTGGAGAAAGCGCTGTAATTTATTGCATCAAGGGTAACTCAAGAGCTACTCTTTGATTAATGAATAAATTTTTTTGGCGTTTAAGAAACGCGAAATAAAAGAGGGAAAATGGTGACTGAGAAAAAACCAGCTGCGCCTGCGGCCAGCGACAAAAGCGCCCCGGCGAAGGCGAGTTCTTCTGCGGCGGATAAGGCTGGCTCAGTTAAGTCACCGCTGCAGAGCAGTGGCAAGGGTGCGGACAAAAAAGCTGCTGCAAATAAAGCCTCTCCAGACAAAGCCTCTCCAGAAAAAGCCTCTCCAGAAAAAGCCTCTACAAAATCCTTCCCTTGGTTTAAAACGATTTTTCTACTGTTACTAATCGCCTCACTGGCATGGTTTGGCTGGATGCAATGGCAGCAGCGCGCGGTATTAACCGATGTTTTTAACGACAGCCTAACCAAGCTTAGTGACAGAGTTGAACAACAGCAACAAGCGCTACTCAAAATTGACCAGGGGCGCGCGGTAGATATTGATCAACTGACAAAGCAACTCTACTCTTTGCGTCTAATGGCCAACCGGCAGGCGGAACAAATATTAGTTCTGGGCACAGCAACGCGGGGTGATTGGCTGCTGGCAGAGGCTGCCTATTTAGTGCGCCTCGCCAATCAGCGACTCCAAGTGGAACGCGGTGTTGACAATCCTCTGGCGATTTTAGAAACGGTTGATGATATTTTTGTTCAGCTCAATGACCCGGAGTTGCTCGCGGTGCGCAGTGCCGTGGCAGTTGATATTGCCGCTCTACGCATGACCGAAAAAGTTGATCGTGAGGGCATCTATCTTGAGTTGCAGGCAATCTCCTCTGCCCTTGAGATGCTCTCGATACTAGAGCCTCATACGGATCCTGAGATCGCTCAATCGGACCAGGGCACTGAACAGGCTCCAAGTTCCCTTGCAGAGACCTTTGAGCGCTTCAGTGATAAGTTGGGCAAGTTAATTGTCCTGCAAAAACGCCAACAGCCGATTGAGCCTCTGCTCAGTCAGGCAGAGCAAACCATGGTGCGTCAGAATCTTTATCTGCTGCTGGAACAGGCCCAGAGTGCATTGCTCCGTGAAGAACAGTCGATCTTTAACAATAGCCTCAATAAAGCCGAGATATTGTTGCGCCGCTATTTCCAGTTAAACAGTGAATCTCAAGCCTTGATTACAGGGCTACAAGCCCTCGCCGACAAGTCAGTAGTTCAAGACCTGCCGGATATTTCTGCCTCTCACAAAGCTATCCAAACTGCTCTGAGTTTGCGTCACAGCGGCGCCGCTGACGATGGAGCAGAGAAGTGAGAAAGCTATTATTGTTGCTGGTTCTGGGGCTACTTGTGGGCGCGTCCGCAGTCTGGGTGCTGCAGTTTGGCAGTGGCTATGTGTTATTGAGTTTTGCCGAATTTACCATTGAGATGAGTGTCTGGACTGGACTGGTAATCTATGTAGCTGCGACGCTATTGTTATTCTGGCTGCTGCTGACTTGGCGCTGGATTATGGGTGCCGGCGGCTTTAGATCCTGGTGGCACAATCGCCGCAGTGCTCGCAATCGCAATCAGACCGCTGAGGGGCTATTACTGTTTGCCGGTGACGATTGGTCTGAGGCGACGAAGCTGTTGTCTCAGTCTGCGGATAAATCATCTATGCCGGTGGTAAATTTGTTATTTGCAGCTCGGGCTGCGGCGGACAACGAGCAATTTGAGCAGGCAGCTCAGATATTACAGCGGCTAAAAGTATCCTTACCAAATAGCTACTTTGTTGCCGATAAGGCGCTGGCGGAACTGCACCTGCTGCAAGAAAAGCCCCGTGAGGCGCTGAAAATTCTTCAGGGGATCTATGATAAAAATCCTCGAGATAAAGGGCTCTTGCGACTTTTGGCCGATGCCTATTATCTAGCTGAAGAATGGATGCCGTTGCAAAAAATACTCCGAGACTTACGCCACTTTAAGGCTATCGGCGAACAGGATATGGCCAGTCTAGAACAGCAGGTCTACTGTAATCTGCTCGACAGTCTGGTAGCTGACGGGGACGCCTCAATAATTGCAGTCAGGGGGGAGTTGGAGAATATTTGGTATTTGATTCCGAAAAAACTGCATCGAGATCCTCAGATTGTCGCCAGCTATGGCGCCAGTCTTGGTAGAGTTCAGTTGCCGGAAAAACAACAGGCGCTGTTGATAAAAAGCCTCAATCGACAGTGGCATCCCCTACTGGTTGTGCAGTTTGGCGAGCTCCAATCAGCCAGTCCCGAAAAACAATTGGCGGTGGCGGAAAAGTGGTTTACTCAGCACAGTGAAGATCCAGATCTGCTTTTAGCGCTGGGACAAATCTGCCAGCGCTTACAATTTTGGGGCAAAGCCAAAGACTATCTCAGTGCCGCGGTTAAGCTGCGCCCCTCGGTGCAGGGCTCTATCTATTTGGCTGCCGTGCTGGAGACAATCGGCGACAGCAAAGCCAGTGCCGAGGCCTATCGGAATGGGCTACTTGCTGCGCGCGAATATGAGCAGCAACAAGAGAATAGCTAACTACTGTTAAACCGCTGTTTGAAAGCTCCGCAGCAAGGCTATTTCATCGGCCCAAATGGAGGGGTCGATGGTTTCTAGAACCAGCGGGATACCATCAAAGCGCCTGTCCTGCATAATAAATTGAAAGACATTCAGCCCTAAATTGCCCTGTCCCAGGCTGTGGTGGCGATCGACACGGCTGCCGTACTCCGAGCGTGAATCATTCAGATGCATGCCGCAGAGATACTCGAAGCCGACAATGCGTTGGAAATCATCAAAGACTTTTTCACAGCCATCGGTGCTGCGCATATCATAGCCCGCGGCGAATGCATGACAGGTGTCATAGCAGATACCGATCCGGCTCTTGTCTTCTATGCCGTCTATCATGGCCGCCAACTGTTCAAAACTAAAACCTAGATTGCTGCCCTGGCCGGCAGTATTCTCGATTACTGCAGTAACTCCAGAGGTTGCCTCTAGGGCCTGATTAATTGACTGGCAAATTGTGGCAATACACTGGTCTTCTGAGATCTTGCGCAGATGGCTGCCGGGATGGAAGTTAAGATACTTGAGTCCCAGCTGCTCACAGCGCTGTAGTTCATCCACAAAGGCCTCGCGTGACTTTTCTAAGCCCTCAGTCTCTGGATGGCCAAGGTTAATCAGATAGCTATCGTGGGGCAGGATTTGTTCCGGGGAAAAATCGTAGCGTTCACAATTCTCTCTAAACTTCTCGATACTCTCTTGGTTCAGGGGCTTGGCCTGCCATTGACGTTGATTTTTAGTGAAAAATGCAAAGGCGCTGGCGCCGATTGCCTGGGCATTTAGCGGTGCATTTTCGATGCCGCCAGCGGCACTGACATGGGCGCCAATATATTTCATAGGGATCTATTCTCAAGGAGACAAGTCAGAGTTTATAAGGACAAGGATAATAAGGTAAAAGTGATTAATATCCAAAGGCCTTGATTGCCATCAACGGGCCTCAGGAGAAATTCTGATAGCCTTCTCGGTTGATAAATAAAAGGGTCTTCTATTATGGTTGATTTTGGATGCACGCCCCAGCTAGACCTAGAGTTTATGAATCGAGAGCACCGCAAGGCTTTCGATGATGCCAATGCCTTAAAGATTCTCCTCGATAAGGCCTTAAAACGCCGATTAGATAATAGGCTGAACCCACAGCCAGAAAAGGTCTTAGAATCTGAGGTTGAAGTTCAGATCAAGGCTGATTTGAGTGATTCTGACAGTGTAAAAATTGAACGGCTGCTACAGCGATTATTGCTCGACACTGTTACCCACTTTGAGCTTGAGGAGCAGTGCATGGAGGAGCATTGCTTTGCTGCTAGGGCGGAGCACAGCCAAGAGCATCAGCGGGTATTGCAGTGGATGACGCAAGAGCACAGTCTCTGGATAGCGGATTGCAGCCTGAGCACCATCACCCATCTGAGCGATTATGCCGCGGATAAATTCCCCAACTGGTTAGTCAACCATATTGTCACTATGGATACGGTGCTGGCCAGCTATGTCCATCGCCACGGTGGTCGGTCTCTTTAGGGCGATGCTAGGGACGATGCTAGGGGCAATGCTAGGGGCAATTTTAGGAGAGGCTTTAGATACGATTTCTCTTTAGATCGCGAATCAAGAATCGCGCTGGATGCATGGCATGGCGCAGTTCTTTATTTATTTCTTTATCTAGTTCTGCTCCCTCACCAGCGATCTCCGATGCCAGTAATTCGGCTGTTAGCGGTGCGTAACTTAGACCCCGAGATCCCATGCCGCAATTGACATAGAGGTTGGGCAGATAGGCGCCAGGGGTGGTTAGGGCGGTTTTGGCATCCCGGCGCAGTATGGCGTAATCCTCAAGCATTGCTGAGCGGTTTGGCACTGGGCCGGCAATTGGCAAATAGTCCGAGGTGGTGCAGCGAAAGTTGGCGCGGCCGCTCAGGCTATCGCTGGTGGGTTGGCCCAATACCGCCGCCAGTCCAGCATCGGTTGCTGTGATCTGTGCCAGATTAGTTTGATGGTCTATATCGCGTAATTCAGTGGTGAACAGATCTTTGTTATAGGTCGCGCCGCAGCCATGCAGACCATTTTCCGCGGGGGTGATATAGCATTCGCCGCAGATGACCATCTTCATTTTACGGCTCTCCTCAGTACAGGGCAGCTGCGTGATCTGCCCGCGAATTTTGCGCAGTGGCAAATAATCGGTCTGACTAAACGCTTTGCAGTCAAAGGCGCTGGCAATAATAACGCTCTCGCTGTGGTTGTCTCCCTCTAGGGACACCAGTTGCTGATTTTTATCGTAGAGCTGCCAGCGCTTCTGCTGTTCGCAGTATTCGAGGCTTTTGATATCGGCCTGTACCAGCGGGATATTGTTTAGCTCGAGCAATTGCTTGCAGATAAGCTGTGGTGGCAGCCAGCCCAGTTTGGGGAAATATAGAGCGGATTCGGCTTGCAGGGGCACACCGCTCAGCTCTTCCAATTGCTCATGGGCTATAGTCTCGACCATCTCTGTCTGATCGGCGTAGCGCTGGCTAATCAGCTTAAAGTCACTGCGAGCCTTGTCATTTTCCGGCACCACCAAAACGCCGCACTGGCGTCCCAGACCACTGTCCCAGAAGGGTCGATAGTAGTTGCTGGCAAACTTAATCGCGGCGAGGTTAACCTGGGGTAACAGATCGTCTCGGGGAGATAATTTCGGGTAGACAATGCCCTCCGGATTGCCCGAGGCCTCGGCTCCAGCGTGGCCATGACGATCGATAACCGTCACTTTGAAGCCACGCTTTTGCAAGGCGGCAGCCACGGTGCAGCCAGAGATGCCGGCTCCTATAATCGTGACGGTTTTGCGGGTGCGTGGAACGGGATTAGCGGTTTCATACCAGGGCATAGCGCTGGGTTTTTGCTTGCTCATTGGCTGAGGCCAAACTCGGTGCAAATCTGCTGACACCAGCGCTGGATATAATCATCGCTGAGTTCGAGTTGGTTTTCATCATCCAGTGCGAGGCCGACAAAATACTCCTTGGAGTCAGTCAGCGCTTTGGATTCGTCAAACTCATAGCCTCTGTTGGGCCAGGCGCCGACCATAGTTGCACCTTGGTTTTTCACCTTGGCCCAGAGATAGCCCAGTGCATCCTGAAACCATTCTGGATAGCCAATTTGATCCCCCAGACCATAAACTGCCACCTGCTTGCCGGAGAAATCGATCTTGTCGAGTTCGTCCCAATGGCTTTCCCAGTCTTCTTGCAACTCGCCGTAATCC
>MDSY01074764.1_pt1 | contig 12394 bp, 14 predicted proteins | sample 811131 | NCBI WGS metagenome assembly MDSY01 (sample SAMN05326643, study PRJNA326480) | marine metagenome | isolation source: seawater | place: Atlantic Ocean: South West | collected 2010
ACCATATGGAGAGCGGGTAAAACTGTGTTTTTGTGCGAAGAAATGCCACCAGATTATCTCTATCATGTAGAGGCGGATGACCCATCGATTCAAGAAATGATAGCGATTTGGGAAGAAGAATAATCATTCAATGTAGTTTCCGCAACTGGAACAAAAATCAAGATCTGAATCCATTGGAACACCACAACTAGGGCATATTCCTCCTGCCATTGCAACAACATGCTTGGCAATATTTGCATTGGTCGCATCTGGTGCGGTTAAAGCCTGAACTATCTGAATTGGATTTTGTCCTAGTTTAGATAACTCTTTGAATTTCTCTGAGAAATCAATAGCTAGTAAAAGCGCAGATTCAATTTGCCATTGTTTTTTCTGCCTCTCAACTTTATCAACAATTTCGTTGCATAATTCAAACTCGGCCTGCATGTGCCGAATGAACTCATCGATACTTGGTGAGTCTGCCATGATTGAGCCATATTATGCTTGCATGTAAATCCAATGCACACATTAGTGTGTAACATATGGGGTTACTATGTCGAGTACCGTTATTCTGAAATGGGGAGGCGGTCTTATTACCCGAAAATCAAATTTATGTGAAGCCAATTACGGTGTTATTGATTCACTTTCAGAAATCTGTAGAAGATTTGACAAGAATCTTGTAATCATTCACGGCGCAGGTTCCTTTGGCCATTTAAAGGCAAAAAAATACAGGCTTGCAGAGGGGAATATACCCGGTATTGACCAAAACACGGGAGTCAAAGAAGTAAGGAATGATATGCTCGAGTTGAATTCCATCGTTGTTAAATCATTACAAAATCATGGACTTTCTGTAATGACATACCCACCTCATAAGTGGGCTACGGGAACAGGACCAAATTTTAGTGGGGAACTGCCTATTCATGAAGGAATTACTGTTGTGTATGGTGATGTAGTTGACGATAGTGAGAAAGGGTTTGGGATATTATCAGGTGATGATCTCATGTATAGATACGCTACAGAACTTCTTGATGTCGAGCGTGCAGTCTTTGCAATAGGTGGAGTAGATGGAATTTTGAGGGTGCCTCCCGAACACGCTAAACCCGAAGATCTGATCGAAGTTTGGAGCCCACAAATGGAATTTGAAGGTGAGCATGCAAGTGATATCGATGTCACAGGCGGAATTGGCTTGAAAGCTGCTCGTGGCGCTATGATTGCAGAAAAGGGCGTAGATGTTTTGATAATAAACGGGGAAATTCCAGAGCGTGTATTATCAGCCATTAATGGACAATCTGTAAAGGGTACAAGAATTGTATCAGGGAACTCTTGATGTAGTGTACAGCGTGAGAGGCAATCGGTGAGCGAATGAGTGGTTATGGTATTCACGACGTTCCAACACTAAAGTTGGAGGAGTCTTCCATTTCCATGCTGGAAAAAAGCGACAGCACCCAAGGACTGTTAATGTCTGAAGCTGTAATTCAAGTTACAGAAAACGATGACATAATCGGCCCAATATCAAAACTTGACAGTCATTATGGAATTGGTAAATATCACAGAGCATTCAGTGTTTTTCTATTTGACACATCAGGACGATTATTAATTCAAAAACGAGCGTCACACAAAATAACATTTCCAGATGTTTGGGCCAACTCCTGTTGTTCTCATCCCTTGCACAGTGAAGATGAGATGGAATCTCATAATAATCTTGGAGTCAAACGAGCTGCTATGCGTAAATTGGAGCAAGAATTAGGAATACATCCTAGTCAAGTGCCGATTGACAAATTTGAATTCATTACTAAAATGCGATATCAAGCTAGACAAGATGAAGAATGGATTGAGAGAGAGGTTGATCATTGTTTGATAATCCATGCAGATGTTGACTTAAACCCAAACGAAAACGAAGTCAGTGAGGTGAAGTGGGTTAGTCAAAAAGAGTTAGCGTATATGCTTGGAAGTAACAAATCAGAAGCAGTAATTGCTCCTTGGTTTAGGTGCATAGCAGCTCGAATAATGGACGATGATTGGTGGAGACCTGGATGCGCAAAATCAGATTCTGTCATACACGACATGGGAGACGTGTCTTACATGTTACCAAATGCGATTGGTGCTGATTTGAATACCAGCATTTCCGAGGTAAGAGAACTGGTTGAAAATCGAATAGAGCGGGCACTTACCCACACGTCACTTGAGAGGTTATCGGGTGCAATGATGCATTTAGTTGAGGGTGGAGGAAAGCGTTTGCGGGCAACACTTCCTTGGTTAGTTGCAAAAGCTGTTGGCAATACACATGCAGGTTTACTGGACGTGGGAGCGGCAATAGAGATCATCCATAATTTTACTCTTGTTCATGACGACATTATGGATGATGATGATATCAGAAGGGGAAGGCCAGCAGTTCACATTGCATATGATCTACCAACTGCTATCAATGCAGGTGACGCTATGTTAGCGATTGCATTTGAGGCGATGGTAGTCGCTGAGGGTATAAAAGCAGAACAATTACCATTTTTGATTAAACGTATTGGAAGAATGGTTCGTAAATGTAGTGAAGGTCAGCAACTCGATATCGAATTTGAAGACAGGGAAGTTGTTACTGAAGACCAGTACATTGAGATGATACATGGTAAAACAGCAGCGATGTTTCTAACATGCGCAGAAGTTGGAGCTCATCTCGCTGGTGCAAATCATGAAATTATACAATGCATGCACGATTGGGGACTTGCACTTGGCCTTTGTTTCCAGTTAATGGATGACATAATTGATGTTCTATCAGACTCTGAAACTTTGGGTAAGCCATGTGGTAGTGATGTTGCCCAAGGCAAGAGGACAATGATGGTGATTCACGCGTTAAACCAACCTACATCAAAGTCAAAAGAAAACTTGTTGCAAGTCTTAGGAAAAGGAGAGGATGTAAGCAAAGAGCATGTTCTTTTAGCCCACAAGGCACTTCATGATCTGGGGTCCATAGACTATGCTAAATCCAAAGCAGAGGCATATCATCGCAAAGCCCATGACTGCCTAGATAGACTTCCTGATAGTCCTGCTATTAGGGCGTTAAGAGAATTGACAGACTACCAACTCAATAGGATACACTGATTTTTCCTGGTGTAATTACTTTGCAATACCATCGAGTTTGTCCGGGATATTTTTTGTTCGACAAATTCGAGAAATCCCCTTCCAAAAATGATTCTGCGATTGTTTTGCAAGGAACAGCAGCAGACATAACCTGAAGCTCAACAGATTGTATCTTGAAAACAGAACCAATTCCTAAGTTATAGCCTGAAACAAGAAGGTTCTCGCCTGTTGAACCACGTTTAATCGGATGACCATCCGCTTGTAATTTCAATAAAACATGATTTTCAAGCACACATACTGCCTTTGAAAATCCACCATGATGTTTGGTATCTTCTTGTCTATCTCCAACAACGCCGTTATACTCAATTCGCGCAGTTTCTACGGGTAATTTAGGCACTCCTCCGTTTGAAATGAATATGCCTAACAAATCTCCCATTTCAGGACCCCGTCACGTATTACTCAATCGGAGTAATGAGATTCTGGGTTAGGTTCTGGCTTCAATCCTTTCCTTGTTCTGATTTCGCCTACGACCTTGTTGAACAACTGGGGAGGTAGAATCTCAAAACCAATATTCTCTGAATTCCAAACAGCTCTGCCTTGGGAAGCGGCACGAATATCGTTTGAGAAACCAAAAGTCTCTGCAACTGGTAAAGTTCCGATTACAGTTGTAGCCTCTCCCTCAGAAGGCATATCTTCTATGATTCCTCTACGATTTGTGATTTCCCTTGTAACTTGTCCAAGCCAATCATTAGGGACGCTGACGTGAGAACGTTGCATAGGCTCCATTAGAACAGTTTTCGCACGCAGCATTGCACCCTTTATGGCGTTTCTAACGGCTGGAATTGTTTGTGCTGGACCTCTGTGTATTGCATCTTCGTGGAGCTTTGCATCTACTAGTCTAACCATCATTCCCATGACAGGCTCATCAGCAACAGGACCTTTCTTGCAAACTTCATTGAAAGCTTCGATGATTAATTCACGAGTCTCGTGAAGTCCTTGGATACCCTTTGTATCATTGACAAGAACATTTGTAGCGTTTATAGCATAGATTTTTCTCATCAAATCTTTATCCATTCCAAATTCACCAAATTTGTTTCCTATTTCTTTTGCATCTCCTGATCTAACGGTTCCAGAACCAAAGTGTCCTTCACGTAATGCTGATACAACTTCGCTAGATAGAGGCTCACATTCAATCATGAATCTGTTGTGTCTGTTTGGAGATTTTCCTTCGAATGATCTCCCTTTGTTGTCTCCTTCAACAGATTCTCTGTAAACTACAATAGGTGGGCTGACCTTAACTTTGATGTTTTGCTCTTCCTCAAGACGGTAAACTGTGATTTCAAGGTGCAGTTCTCCCATTCCAGCTAGCAAAGCTTCCCCGGTTTCTTGATTCGTCATAACTTGCAATGAAGCATCAGATTTGGCGAGTGACCTTAGTGCATCAATGAATTTAGGTAGGTCCTTCATACTCTTTGGCTCAACGGCAACTGTAACAACAGGATCGGAGTAGTGACGAATTGCCTCAAACGGAGTGAAGTCTTTGTCCCTAGATAGAGTTACACCAGCAGCAGCGGAGCGAATTCCTGTTATTGCAGCGATATTTCCTGCTACAACTTTAGGAACAGTGATTCTATCTCCTCCGACCATCATACTGACTTGCTGAACCCTTTCAGGTTTTGCAGCACCTATTGCAAATACAGATTCACCCTGATTAATTGATCCAGAGTAAAGTCTTCCAACGGCAACCTCTCCTGCATGTGGGTCCATCCAAATTTTTGTAATCATCATTGCTAATTCAGCTTCAGGATCACACCCAATCATCGCTTTACCGATTGGTGTGTCGAGGTCTCCGTTCCAAATATTAGGAATACGGTATGGCTGCGCTTCAACAGGCCCGGGTAGTTTTGTAACTGCCATGTCTAGCAATACTTCGTGGACAGGTGCTTTTTGTGCGAGTGTTTTTTGGTCTTCGTTATTACAATATTCAAAAATCTCTGTCATTGAGACTCCGGATTTTTTCATATATGGTATTGTTATTCCCCAATTGTGGTATGCAGAACCAAATGCAACAGTTCCGTCCAAAACACTCACTTGCCAGTCTTTTTTCTTCTCTTCAGGTGCGAATTGTCGAATTAATTTGTTTACTTTAATGATGGTCTCTTCAAATCGCTTTAGCATATCCTCTGGGGTTACTTTGAGTTCGTTTATCAACCGGTCAACTTTGTTGATGAAAAGCACTGGCTTTACTTTCTCTTTCAATGCCTGTCTAACAACTGTTTCAGTCTGTGGCATTGGGCCTTCAACTGCACATGCTAAGATAAAACATCCATCAACAGCTCTCATAGCGCGAGTAACGTCGCCACCAAAGTCGACGTGACCTGGTGTATCGATGAGGTTGATCAAATAATCAGTTCCATCAACAGCGTGAACCATTGACGCAGATGCAGCATTGATTGTAATTCCTCTTGCACTTTCCTGCTCATCAAAATCTAAAACCCTACTTTTTCCGGCCAGATCTTCACTCATCATTCCGGCACCAGCAATCAAGTTGTCAGACAGAGTTGTCTTTCCGTGGTCAATGTGGGCCGCAATACACAAATTCCTAATCTGCGGTAGAATATTCATGACTTCAGTTGCCTTCTTGATGTTGTCTTCTTTACGACCCATGGGTAATCACCTTGCTCTCGCATTTATTATCCACCTAGATGGGGTTTATGAAATCGCCTACTGAGAGAACAATCTAATCGCTTTACTGTGAACTAATATGAACATACAGATAGGTTCGAAATTCAGTATGTAAAGTATCATCTTGCGCTTGCAGCGATTCTTTGAACTTCCTCTTTCTTGGAGACAGCAAATGAGGTAACGTCTCCGTTGCTGGCCTTTGTTAATTCGTTTATTATACACTGAGTCAGCGTTCTCTTAGACTTTGAAGTTCCTTGTTGAGCACCCTTCGCCAGATTAGCTAACGCCACATCAAGCCTTCTAGAGGGCGAACTGTCGACAGCCTTTGGTTGTGATACAGCTCCGAATTTGATTCTTGTAATTTCCTCCATGGGGGCAGCGTGGCAAATTGCATCAACAAACGCCTGTAATGGATTTTCACCGCTTTTTTCTGCCATTCGGTCTAATGCAGATTCAAATGCTTTGAGAGCGCCCATCTTCTTACCAGTATACTTTCCTGTTCGCATTAGCTTGTTAGTGAATCTCTCGACGACAGAAAGTCGAGCTTTACCAAACCACGCATTAGCATGTCTGCCACCAGTGTGCGGGACTCCGACAGTTGATAGGTTGATGTAAGGTGCTAGACCTGGATCTCTGCAAACCACTTCAGTAGCATCATATTTTCCAAAAACTAGAGTTCCTATACCAGCGATAGGTTTCACTTCTTCTGGTTCTGTTTCGGTTTCAGTCTGAATTTCCTCTTCACTCATATCTAAAACCTCCAAATCAGCGGACAGGCTTTTCTTTGCGGCCTCTTACCATCTCATCTAATGAAACACCGTTTACTTGTATGACTTTGTATCGAACACCAGGAATGTCTCCGTATGATCTACCCATACGTCCTCCGATACCTTCCACCATAACTTCATCGTGTTCATCAATGAAGTTGATTGCCCCATCACCGGGAGCGAAAGCGGTGAGTTTATTTCCGTTTTTAATCAGCGAAATCTTTACAGCTTTTCTAATTCCAGAGTTAGGCTGTTTTGCTTCAATTCCAACCTTCTCTACAACTATACCCTTTGCTTGAGTAGATCCAGCTAGTGGGTCATGCTTAGCTCTAGACTTCAGCATTCTTTTCTTGTATCTTCGGTCAGACCACCTAAATTTTTGGCGGTCTTTTGCCATTTTTGTTCCTGCAAAAAGTCCACGACCCATACAACATCACCTAGTAGAAGCAACTTCCCGACCTACCCCCCCTATTTCATGGTGCCGATTCGCTAACAAATCCAAAATACACTTGTCTGGTCTGACTGATAGTGTAAATATTCATTGCTGTAACCATGCAGGAGGCTAACAATGGCATTCCGAGACTTGCTTTCAGCAGCGACTGAAATAAACGAGAAAACAAGTGTACTGCACGGTGTTTTCGATAAATCAAAGGCAAGCGGTCACGATTTGTTGGTTTTTAATGACATCAAAGAGGCACAAGGACATAGGGTGGCTGTAAATTTGCTAACAAGGCCCAGGCTATGTGCAGCCTTGGGCATCGAGCCGGAGGACTTCATCGATCTGCTAGGGTGGGCAATGGAAAATCCTATGCAACCAAAAATTGTTGAAACAGGACCTGTGTTCGATTGTCCTCAAATCCCAGTTGATTTGACAAAACTACCAATTCCACATCATTGGCGTGAGGATGGCGGTAGATACATGTCTTCAAGCGTAATAATTGCAGAATATGGCGGAATACGAAATATGTCTTTTCACAGGCAGTTATTGAAAGATTCAAACCATTTAGTAGCTAGAATTGTTCCCAGGCATCTTCACACAATGACGAAATTGGCTAGAGAGGCTGGTGAAAGTGTAACTATTGCAATAATAAACGCTCCAGACCCTGTTGTGCTACTGGCAGCAGCGATGTCATTTAACACAAATATTGACGAACTAACAATTGCTTCAGCCCTTCACGAAAAAGTCTATGCTAAGCCACTAGAATTAGTCGAGTTGCCTAATGGTGTTCACGTTCCCGCCGACGCCGAATACGCTATGTGGGGTTCGATAACAACCGAAAACGATGAGGAAGGCCCCTATGTCGACATAACTGGAACAGTGGATGATATTCGACATGAGCCCGTTATAGAAATCGCAGGTATTACTCATAGAGAAAATCCAGTATTCCATGCACTTATCCCAGCGGAATCCGAACACAAGACATTGATGGGACTTCCAAGAGCGCCTACCATTAAATCAGCTGTAAATCAGGTATGTGAATGTCTGGATGTTCATATGACTGAGGGCGGCGGTGGCTGGTTATCTGCGGTAGTAAAAATCCGAGTAAAAAATGAGGGCGATGGGATGAAGGCTATCGAGGCTGCTCTTGATGGCCACAAGTCTATGAAGATGGTTACGATTGTAGACGAGGATATTGATATTACAGACCCTGTTAGAGTTGAGTGGGCTCTGATGACGAGATGGCAACCTGATAGAGATACAATTATACTATCGAATCAAAAAGGTTCTAGCCTCGATCCTTCAAGGTTAAGTGACGGAAACACAGCGAAGATAGGAATTGATGCTACTATACCATGGGGTTATGATCGGTCAGGATTTATGTCTGTGCAATGAGTTGGTTTTATGAGCGCTTCTTCGGTTTTACAACACCCTAGAAGAAATTTAGGTAATCGCCACAGGGCACAAGCTAATAGATTTGTGAAATTATCAAAAAAAGATCCAAACCGAGCTGCTGAAAATCTTGCATGGGCAGAACAAAATGCTCAACAAGCCGTGTTGTATGATTTTACAGATGAAAGAAATTGGAGATGCTTGGCTGAGATCAAAAAAATTCGTGGTGATTCAGATGGTATGTTCATGGTGCTCGAAGACTTATTTGTGGTATTAGGGCGCAATCCAGAATTTTTAGCACAGTTAAATGAAATTGACCATCTTGAATTTGGATTAGAATTGCTTGAGGCAGCATTTGAAGCAGATTCCTTGGATCCCGAGAAATGGTTCTCTGGGTTGGGTGATGATAAATTAGAGGAGTTTTCAACAAGATGTACAATATTGGATTTCACTGATCAGCGAGCGAATATAATCTTTGGTAGAAGGTTGGAGAGGTTACGAACTGCTGGGCATGAGTCCCTTTTCATAGAACTGGTCCAATATTTGCTAGCACACCGTCCTGCTAATCATGAGTTGTGGATGGAGTTAGGTCGTTTGTATGAAAGAAGAAATGACAATGACCATGCTTGGTTATGTTATGACCACGTTCAACAACTTAGGCCCACTGAAAGGGTTAGAGATTTGTTCCTTGAACGATTAAAAGGTGCGATGGACGGAGAAGATTCTGTTCCTTGGTCAGGACCTGAATTAAAGACACGGCAAGATTTTCTGATGCGTATGAAAAATCTTACACAAACAGTTTCAGCATTAGCGCTTGATGAAGAGGTTCCTAAAGACAGCGAAAGCGAGAATAAAGATTTGTTGAAATTGGAATCCCTCTTGGAATCAGGAGACGCCGCAGAAGCATTCTTTTTTGCTAGATCTTTACTAACCTCGGGTGAGTTGTGGGCCGAGGATTGGATGGAGAAGGCAAAATCTATGCTTTAGGTTTCACTTACGGTCATAATATCACTGACTCGTTTAGACCATACATCTGCAAGTTCACCATCACTAATTGAGGCACACAGTGCCGCCAACATAGCATCATCAACTTCCTGTGGCGAATTGAGAAGATTTGTAAACAAGTCATTACGCTTTAGTCTGTTAGCCAACATAACTAAGGCTCGTAAATCTGGTCTTTCTTGTCCTGAAAATCCAGAATGTGTATTTTCTATGCACCAATCTAGAACACCATTAACATCACTTGAGTTCACTTGTAGAATTGGAGGTTCATCTCCCGCAGATAGTGGCCCTGCATCCAATATTTGGTCTGCAAATTTTTCGGCATCATCATTAATGAATCCGCTAGCAATTTCAACAAAAATGGCACCTGCTTCAACAGCAAGGTCTGTTTGATTTGAAATCATTGCATGCGCATGTGAGTTAAACGCACATCTCGCTGCGTCAAACATATGTCCAAAAGCGAGGTGAATCCTGGCAGCTTGAACCCTCGATATTGCGATTGTTTCGTGAGCATGTCCTGCTTTGCGTGAAATTTCCCCATGCGTGTGTAGTGCCATCATAGGTTCATCTATAGAAAGATGGAATGCGGCTTTATTTAGAAGTGATATGTCATGATCACGACTCGCTTTAGAGACTGATTTTAGCCTTGTTTCAGCCCATGTTAAATCATCCCTAGCTAGTTCAATATCCCCATTCTCAAAATGTACTAGACCTCTTTCCATTCTCAGTCTTCCCTCTAGCGAAAGGTCCCTGGTTTCAGGATTTCTTGCAACCTCCAAAGCTTTCTCTATTGATTCGATATTAATTTCACCAGATAATCTCATTTCAACTAGTTCCAATACCTTTGTTTCAGCAGGGCTAAGCTTGACTCTTAAAAACTCAACAATTTCACTTCCCATAACAAGCCCTAGTTCTGCTACTCCAAGCCATGATTTCCAGCCCATTTTTTCAAGTAAATGGTCTAATTCCCTTTCACCATTATCAAAAGCCTCAACTATTTCTTCAGGATTCATCATCATCCCTCCTTATTTGTGAAAGTATGTTGATAAAAGCTGATTCAGCAGAAATTCGATCTTGCTTTCCACTCCAGCCGGCTGCACCGTCATGACCACCGCCTTCTCCTCCCAGTTGAACAGACAATTTTTGCATAATCTCACCCAAATGTAAACCAGATTTAGTTGAAGATCGTGGTGCTCTTGCAGTTATTCGAGTTTCTCCATTTCTAAACCTAGAAACAAATGATACATCGGCACCAGTTTGCATCAAAATCGTGGCAATTTTCCCTTCATGTATACCAGCATATGTGGATACTAAATTCCAAGGACCGCAATCTTTCATCTCACAACGTGACAAGGCCTTTACAATTGCTCCCCTATCACTGGCTGTGATATTCTCCGATTGAATTCTCTCGATAAATGTTTGATAGTCAAAATCTGCACCAGACATAATGTCCGCAGCGCATCTCAAAGCACTTTCATCAGCATGCTTGAATCTTCCAGTATCAGTTATCAGGCCTGCAAGTAGAAGTTTCCTTACTTCATTGGTAAGCACGTCTTTAGAGTTCTCATCTAGGTAATTAAACACTATCTGAGTGGTAGACCTTGCATTAGTTCTAATCTCCAAATCATTCGGTTTGAATTTCCAGTCTGATGTGTCGTGATGGTCAATTACGCAAATTGGAACATCCCTTGGAATATCTATTCCTGTTTGGCCTTCGGAAGCTGCATCAACAATTATAATTCCACCCAATGGCTTTGGCCAGTTTGGTTTTTCTCCTATTTTTTTGAATGGTGCAGAGAGATCTTCACAGATTTTTTTTGATACTCGACTTAGGTGTAATCCACAGGCAAGCATATTTTTTCCAGATGCTGCTAATGCGATTGCAGAACCAACAGTGTCCATGTCTCCATTCCTGCCAGTGATTACAGGAACCGCTCCCCTACTTGTGGCAGCATTAATCCACTCAGCGAGATCCTTCAAGATCATCCCTCTAGAGATTCTTTGAGTTTGTCGTAGGTTTCCACAAGTTCTTTCTCTCTCTGTGACATGCTCTCAACAGCACTAGCCATTTGATTGAGTGTCAATTTCAGGTCCTGCATCAACTGCTCTCTGTCTTCCACTTCTATTAGTATACTACCCATTTGCCTATGCAAGGCAAGGTCATCTGGTTGTTTACTAACTGCGACAATTGTTCCTTCAAGTTCTCTAACCTGAGCATTGAGTGATGCGATTTGCTGTCTAACGGCTTGAACTTCACCGACAACTATCTGTAATTGTTGTGCAATTTCCATTTTGTCATTCTCCATTATTGTTTGATGTCGAATTTATAACTCGAATCATGTTATCCGCAACGATTAGTGAGCGCATTCTGGTGTTCCACATCGCCCTTGCATCTTTAGCTCTGATTTCTTTCAAAGTAAATGACATTTCGTTGCCATTCAATTCAACAATCTCCTCGCTAGCCAAGCTTGCTGCAAAGGATTTGGCATAAGGTGACTCCACCATAAGGCGGATGCTCCACAAGGTTATCACTCCTCTTCGTCTAATTCACCAGCATTTAGTGCTCGCTCATATTCGATTGCGGCCTGCTGTGCGATGTAAGCCATGTCAGCAGTAGTTGCTCCGTCGACGTTTCTTCTGATGATTCTACTATTTGCGTCTGAAGCTCTTGTGAAAGGTTCCCAAGCACCTCCAGCAAACGTGTAATCACATTTACTGCAATGCCAGATACCTACCGATTTTCTTCGGACTTGTCTATATTGACAGACAGGGCAGGTGTATTTTGAGGATTTTTTCTTCATTGCCATGCCAGCATTACGCCTAACACTGACACCATATCGAGCACCAAATCGTCCGGTTGCTCCTGCTTTTTGTGTTCGTTTTGCCAATGTTATTCCTCCTGGGCATTAACTAAATCTGCTAGTTCTTTGCAACGGTTCTGCGCGACTTGCAATATCTCGTCGAATTCGGCCGGAGTGAAAGTTCCCTTTAACCCCTTCTGAAGGGAATGCAAGTGACCTTGGTCTCCAAGGGTTATGTGAATTCTTTCTTCGCCACCTAA
>MDSY01057137.1_pt1 | contig 12393 bp, 11 predicted proteins | sample 811131 | NCBI WGS metagenome assembly MDSY01 (sample SAMN05326643, study PRJNA326480) | marine metagenome | isolation source: seawater | place: Atlantic Ocean: South West | collected 2010
CTGGTGTAGAAAATCGTTTCAACCATTTCAAAAATAGGATAAAATTTTTGATATTTTCCATTTTTTTTGAAAAGTGGCTCAACAGAATTAAAAAATTTACTAAATGCCATACATCAGCCTTCCTTTTCAATTTTTTTAAGACTATCTCTTAAAGCAGATCCGTATTCGTATTTGGCTGGACAAGCAAATGTAACTAAAGCGAGATCTTCTTCATCGAGCTCAAGGGCCCCAAGTGATTGTGCAACATCAGTATCCATTACCACTAAAGATCGAAGTAATTGGGTTGGTAAAAAATCTTGGGGCATTAAGGTTTCAAAAATACCAGTTGGTACCATAGCTCTTCTGCCACCATTAAGATTAGATGTTAAATTAAATAACTTAGATTTTCTAAAAGCCGAAATCAGAACAGGCATTATTGAAAATTTATTTGGTTGTGGCTTGATCCAACCGAATGAGATTTTTTCTTCATCTTCTTTTATTAAGGTAATTTGACGAGCATATCTACCCAGAAATGATAATTCACCTTCAGCAATATTTCCTGATAGAACTGAGCCTGAAATAACTCTGCATGGGTCATCATTTAAAAATTCATTTTTTAATAAATCATCTAAAGCAGCACCCATATATGTTTTAATTAATCTTGGGGATTTTGCCAAAGGACCACAAATTGAAACAACCCTCTCTATATCTAAAAATCCAGATATAAATAACTTCCCGATTGCAATAACGTCTTGGTACCCTACAGACCAGACAGTTTTTTCTATACTTGGCGGATCTAAGAAATGCATGTGAGTACCTGCCAGACCTGCTGGGTGAGGCCCATCAAACTCATAGGTCTTAAAGTTTTCTATTTCAATTTGACTATCCTTTTTCTTACAGGTAAAAACATTTCCATCAGTCAATAATGAAATTCTCTTAACTCCTTCTTTGAATTCATCAAGGTTATTATTAATTATTAATTCAGCATCTGCACACAAAGGTTCGGTATCCATGGCAGTAACAAAGATTGAAGAGGGCTCCGAGCCTGGAGCAGGAACTTTAGAGTAAGGCCTTGTTAAAAAAGAAGACCATAACCCACTATCTAGAAGGCATTTTTTAACAAATTCTACTTGCGGTTTAATTTTTTTATGTAACTCAATAAAATTAATACCTTTATCTAATAAATTATCTACAGCTACTACCACACTCAGAAGAACACGTCGATCACCACGGTTGATACTTTCGATATGACCCTTACAAGGAGAAACAAAAATTATTTCTGGAGAGTCTTTGTGGCAAAATAAAGGAGTACCTCTTTCCACCTTAGCCCCTTCAGCAACAAGCATCTGTGGTTTTAGACCGAGGTAGTCTGTCCCGAGTATTGCCAAAGTATTTGGTTTTTGCCCTTCGTATATTTTTTGTTCTGGAAAGCCAAGTATTGGTATGTTTAAACCACGTTTCAAAGAAAAGTTCGTCATTAAAAATATATTCCTAATATATATAAAAGTGTTGGCATAATTGTTGTAACGAATTATATTCTAGTTCCCACGTTTGATAAATTAAAAAGTTAATTTTTATACTGTTAAACTTGAGATATTATTAATTTTAATTAATTTCATAATTATAGAGCATAAAACATACCTATAAGTTCCATTAATGATGACTCAAATAGGTAGGATTTTATATTTACTGTAAAACTGTGGAATAATAATTTATAATTATAAATAAATACTATGATAACTTTTATATTTACATTTGTTTTTTTACTGCTAGTAGTGATTCTTATGTCGCTTGGCGTTATGTTAATGGGTAAAAACATTAAAGGAAGTTGTGGGGGATTGAACGCAGTATCTGGCTCAGATAAATGCCTTGTTTGCAATAAAGATATTGATCCTAATAATCCATTAATTTCTCAATTGAACTGCAAAAAAGAAGTTAAATAAATAATTATTAAGGTTGCATATCAAATGATACAAAAACCAATATAAAAAAAGAAGCTGATGATAATAATCCGTAAATCCAAGAATTTAAAATCCATTTATTTTTTTTATTCTTCCAATTAATTCTGAAAGCTTGGCCAGAAAAAATCATTGTTAGTAATAAAATTAAACCAACATACGAAGGTAAGTAGATATCCAGTAACATGAAAAATAATTTAACATAAACAACAATAATATAATATGACAATTTTTTTAATTATCTTTTCAGCTATTTTTTTTGCAAATCTCCCTTGGGCAACCAATTATTTTTTGATTTTTTACAAAAAGCCAAAAAAAAATTTGTTTTTAATACTTATTGAATTGACCCTATATTATTTTATTTTTGGAGGTTTTCTTTTGTTAGTTGAGAAACAAGTTATTGGGAACACCCATAATCAAGACTGGGAATTTTATGCGATAACTTTTTGCCTCTTTCTTGTTTTTTCATTTCCAGGCTTTATTTACAAAGTCATCTGGAAAAAGTAATCAAAAATCTATTAATTATAGGTTGTGGAAAGCTTGGACAGAGGATTGGTAATAACCTTTCTGAATTACCTATAGAAATAACTGGTATTAAAAGAAAATTACCAAACACCCCTGCAAGTTTTAAAATAATTACGCTAAATATTTTTTCGGATAAATTTCTAGATAATATTAAATCTATTAACCCAGATTATCTTATTTATTGTGTATCTTCTGATGAGCAAACAGAAGAAAGCTATCAAAAAAACTATGTTGAAGGCTTAAAGATAACCGTTAAAGCATTAAACCAACTAAATGATTTTCAGCATTTAATTTTTATATCAAGCACTCGTGTATACGGACAAATTTCGAATAGTTTTTTATCGGAATCAACACCTCCAAAGCCAAATGACTTTGGAGGCAAAATATTGTTAGAAGCTGAAAGATCCTTGAATAAATTGTCATTTAAAAAAACTGTCCTGAGACTTTCTGGAATATACGGAGACAATAGGCAACATTTGTTAAGGGTCGCATCTGATCTTACTAAATGGCCTCTAAATGATCGATGGACCAATAGAATTCATGAGGATGATGTTACCTCTTTCATTATTTTTTTGTTTACCCAGATAATCAGTAACAAAAAAATTGAGGATTTATATTTATTAACAGATAGCCAACCTGTTTCTTTATATGAAGTTCTAAAGTGGATTAGGCTTGAGCTTAAACTTTCGCTGGATAACCTTCCTATCCCAAATGGAATTTCAGGAAAAAAACTTAAATCAGATATTTTACCAAGACTTAAATTTTCATTTAAGCATTCAGATTATAAAAGTGGTTACCATCAAATGATTGCTTCATTAAATAAAACAAACGGATAGAACATTGATTGATGATTGAGGCTGGGATAGAATGGCGCGACGAAGAATAAAATAGGCGCGTAGCTCAGTTGGTTAGAGCACCACATTGACATTGTGGGGGTCGTTGGTTCGAATCCAATCGTGCCTACCATTTCTTCTTCAAACAAGCCTATCTTGATTAACAAAAACCTTATAAGATAAAGGTTTATAAACAAAATTTAATTATGCCAGATATAAAATTACCTGATGGTTCGGTCAAACTATACAAAGAACCTGTGAGAGTGGCTAATGTTGCGGGAGATATTGGTGAAGGATTGCTTCGTGCGGCATTAGCCGGTGTTGTTAATGGCCAATTAGTTGATTTAAATTACGAAATTACTGAGAATGCAAATTTATCAATTATTACAGCAAAAAATCCAGAAGGTTTAGAGATTATAAGGCATTCAACCGCACATTTACTTGCGCATGCAGTTAAGGAGCTTTATCCTGAAGCTCAGGTAACAATCGGCCCTGTTATTGATGATGGTTTTTATTATGATTTTTCATATAATCGACCATTCACTCCTGAAGACCTTGTTTTGATTGAAAAGAAAATGGCATTTATAGTTAAACAAAATCTACCAGTTACAACAAAAGTTATCCCTAGAGATGAAGCAATCAAGTTTTTTAAAAATATTAATGAGAACTATAAAGCTGAAATCATTGAATCAATACCCAAAGATGAACAGGTTAAATTTTATACCCAAGGCGAATTCACAGACTTGTGTAGGGGGCCACACACCCCATCAACTGGGAAATTAAAAATTTTTAAATTAATGAAAGTGGCTGGGGCTTATTGGCGTGGTGACTCTAATAATGAAATGCTTCAGAGAATCTATGGAACAGCTTGGGCAACAAAAGAAGATATGGCTTCATATTTACTACGATTAGAAGAAGCGGAAAAGCGTGATCATAGAAGGTTAGGGAAGCAACTTGATTTATTTCACTTGCAAGATAATACACCTGGGATGGTTTTTTGGCATCCAAAAGGCTGGGCACTATGGCTTCAAATAGAGAAATATATGCGTGAAATGTTTCAAGAATATGGTTATCAAGAAATTAAGACACCAACAGTTTTAGATAAGGGACTCTGGGAAAAGTCTGGACATTGGAAAACCTATCATGACAATATGTTTACAACCTCTTCCGAGAACAGGGAATATGCGATTAAGCCAATGAATTGTCCAGGTCATGTCGAGATATTTAATAATAATCTGCATAGCTATCGAGATTTACCATTAAGGCTAGCAGAATTTGGCTCTTGCCATAGAAACGAGCCCTCTGGGGCTCTTCATGGATTGATGAGAGTTAGAGGGTTTACTCAAGATGATGCACATATATTTTGTACCGAAGAGCAAATAAAAGATGAAATAAAAAACTTTAATGCAATGCTTTATAAAGCATATGCTGATTTTGGATTTGAAGAAATTTTAGTAGTTTTATCTACTCGACCTGAAAAAAGAATTGGTTCAGATGAGGTATGGGATAAAGCAGAAAAATCACTTGAAAGTGCTATGCAAGAAATCGGACTTGATTACAATGTTCAATCAGGCGAAGGTGCGTTTTATGGCCCAAAAATTGAATACACATTAAAAGATAGCTTAGGACGTTTATGGCAATGTGGCACAATTCAATTAGATTTTAACCTACCAGAAAGGTTAGGTGCAGAATACGTTGCCGAAGATAATAGTAGAAAAACCCCTGTTCTGCTCCACAGGGCAATTGTTGGTTCTATGGAAAGATTCATTGGAATTTTGGTAGAGAACTACGCTGGATTAATGCCTCTATGGCTATCCCCAGTTCAAGTTGTAGTGATGAATATTGCAGATGCACATATTAGTTATTCTAAAGAAATTCTCGAGATTCTTAATAAAAGTGAGTTTAGATGTGATTCAGACTTGAGAAATGAGAAGATTACCTATAAAATACGCGAACACAGTATTCAGAAGATTCCTTACTTAGTTGTAATAGGTGATCGAGAAGTAGAAAAAAGAGAAGTTACCGTGCGAACCCAAAAAGGTAAAGATTTAGGTTCAATGTCGATTGACGAATTTATAAAGCATCTTTCGAAGGATATTAAATCTAAAGTCTAGAATTAAAGAGGTTACACGGTTTATTTTTATATAAAAAAGGAGTTTAAACTATAGCTTTAGATAAAAATGTGCGAATTAATAGCGATATTACAGCTCAGGAGATTCGTTTAGTCGGAATTAAAAACGAGCCCTTAGGAATCGTCTCTTTAGCACAAGCTTTTGAAACCGCAGAAGAGCAGGATACTGATTTAGTTGAAATAGCACCAAAAGCAAAACCACCAGTTTGTAGGTTAATGGATTTTGGAAAATTTAAATACGCCCAAAGTAAGCAATTGCATGCAGCTCGATTGAAGCAAAAAAATGTTCAGGTTAAAGAGGTAAAGTTTAGACCTGGAACCGATGATGGCGACTACCAAATAAAATTAAGAAATTTAATACGGTTTTTATCTGTGGGTGACAAAGCTAAAGTAACCTTAAGATTTAGAGGTAGGGAAATCGCGCATCAGCAATTAGGTTTGGCATTGTTAAAAAGGGTAGAAGCTGATTTAAAAGAACATGCTGTTTGTGAACAATTTCCAAAAATGGAAGGTAGGCAGATGGTTATGGTTTTAGCTCCTCTTAAAAAGATAAAGCCAAAAACAGATGACAATAATAAAGTTTCAAAAGTAGCAGTAGAAAAGCAGGATGTAGTAGAAAAGAAAGTAATTGAGAGCGATAAGGCCTAATAGGCATGCCGATGCGCCCATATATAAAAGGAGAACAAAATGCCAAAAATGAAAACAAAAAGTGGTGCAAAAAAACGCTTTAAATTCCTAGGTAGTGGCGCTATTAAGCGTACAAAATCTCATCTTCAACATATTTTAACCAAGAAGACAACAAAGCAAAAAAGACATCTTCGCGGGACTGAAATTATTTCACCGTCAGACGCAAAGCGCGTCCGTGCGATGATGCCAACTAGATAAGGAGAGAAATAATGCCTAGAGCAAATCGTAGCGTACCCGCTAGAGCAAGACATAAAAAAGTTTTAAAAGCCGCAAAAGGTTTTCGTGGAAGAAGAAAAAATGTTTACAGGATAGCTAAACAAGCCGTTATGAAAGCCGGCCAATATGCCTATCGTGATCGAAGAGCAAAGAAAAGAGTATTTAGAGCGCTATGGATAGCTAGAATTAATGCTGGTTCGAGAGAGTGCGGCCTTACATACAGTCGCTTTATGAATGGACTGAAAAAAGCATCGGTTGAAGTTGATAGAAAAGTATTGGCTGATATGGCTGTTTTTGATAAACCAGCTTTTGAGAAGTTTGTTGAGTTAGCTAAAACTGGTCTCGGTAATTAAATATTAAATTTTTTTTAAAAAAGGAGACCTATGCGTCTCCTTTTTTATTAGAATAGGTATATGGATAATCTAAAAAAATTAATTGAAGAAGCAAAAAAAGATTTTGAGAAATGTAGCACTTTAACAGAACTTGATAACTCAAAATCAAAATACATAGGTAAAACAGGACCCCTGACTGAAGCTATGCGTGGGCTTTCTAAATTACCAAAAGAAGAAAAGCCAAAGGTAGGCGCTTTTATCAACGAGGTTAAACAATCAATTGAGTTATTATTAACAAACAGAAAAGATAGCATTCAAAAAGAAGCAATGTTATCGCAATTAGAAAATGAGTATATCGATGTTACTTTGCCAGGATTAAAGCAGGCAGAAGGAAGTCTTCATCCAATATCTTTAACAATGAGTCGAATAGAAAATATTTTTCATTCAATTGGTTTTGATATAGCCAGTGGACCTGAAATTGAGGATGATTATCATAATTTTACTGCTTTGAATATTCCAGAATCACACCCCGCCAGAGCAATGCATGATACTTTTTATGTCGATAAAAACCATGTTTTAAGGACACACACCTCACCAGTACAGGTAAGGTATATGAATGATAATAGACCGCCTTTGAAGGTTATTTCACCAGGTAGGGTTTATCGTGTAGATTCAGATGCCACCCATTCCCCAATGTTCCATCAAGTTGAGGGTTTGTGGGTTGATAAAAAAGTTAACTTTGCAAATCTCAAAGGGATAGTTCAGGATTTCTTACAGAAATTTTTTGAAGATAGCGATTTAATAATCCGCTTTAGACCTTCTTTCTTTCCGTTTACAGAGCCATCTGCAGAGATTGATATGAGTTGGAATGGAGGCTGGTTGGAGATTGGAGGTTGCGGAATGGTACATCCACAAGTTCTGAATCAAGTAAACATTAACCCCGAAGAATTTCAAGGCTTTGCATTTGGTTTGGGTGTTGAAAGATTAACTATGTTGAAATATCAAATTAATGATTTAAGACCTTTTTTTATAAATGACCTCCGTTTTTTGAAGCAATTTGGAGGGCAATAATGCAATTTTCTAAGAAGTGGCTCCAAGAATTTTTTGATAAACCAATCGATTCAATCGATTTGGATAAGGTTTTGACTATGTCTGGATTAGAAGTGGATGAAGTTCAAGACCTATCTAATTTATCAAATTTAGTGGTTGTGGCTGAAATAATTAGTATGGAAAAACATCCAGATGCCGATCGATTAAATGTGTGCCAGGTAAACGTGGGTTTAGAAAAACCACTCCAAATTGTTTGTGGTGCACCAAACGCAAGGGCTGGGATTAAAGTTCCTTGTGCTCTAGTAGGTGCTAAATTAGCTGAATTTGAGATTAAAAAAGCTAAGTTAAGGGGTGTTGAGTCCAATGGTATGCTTTGTTCAGCAAAAGAAATAGGCTTAAGTCAGGATTCTGAGGGTCTTTTTGAGCTTGGGTTAGACAAAGAAGCTGGACATTTAATAACTGAAGCATTGGAATTGAACGATGAAATTTATACTTTATCTCTAACTCCAAATCGAGCTGACTGCTTAAGTATGATAGGTATTGCGAGGGAGTTTTCTGCTTTAGCGGAGCTTCCATTAAAGGTAATTAAGGATATACCTGTCAAAGATACCTATATATCAAACCAGGAAGTTAAAATATTAGAGAAAAATGCTTGTCCTAGGTACTGTGGAATTCAAATCAAGAATATTGATAATAAAGTTATATTACCAAGATGGATGTTGCAGAAGTTAGAGCGTGGTGGAATAAACTCAATAAATCCAGTTGTTGATATAACAAACTTTGTTTTGCTTGAGATGGGGCAACCACTTCACTCATTTAATCAGTCTCAAATCCATGGAGAAATATCAGTTAGAAGGGCAAATAAAGATGAATCATTAGATTTACTGAACGATCAAAATATTAAATTTAAGGGCGGTGAATTAATTATTTCAGACGAAAAAGCCCCTTTAGCTCTTGCTGGAATAATGGGGGGGGAGTCGTCATCAGTTAATAAAAATACCACAGAAATATTTATTGAGAGTGCGTATTTTGATCCAATTGATATTTCAGGTAGAGCAAGGTCATTTGGACTGAATACGGATTCATCTCATAGGTTTGAAAGAGGAGTTGATTTTAATAACACCTTAAAGAGTTTGCAGCGAGCATCAGCATTAATAATTCAGATTTGTGGCGGCAATTGTTCTAATTTTATTGATATAAAGAATATCCTACCAAAGAGAGAGTCGATTAAACTTCGCACTCAGAAAGTATCGGATATTATGGGAGTGGAGTTAAGTGATGTTGATATTAAATCAGTTCTAGATAAATTAAATTTAAAGTATATTGATCAAAAATCAACTTTTTTGGTAACACCACCTAGCTTTAGATTTGACTTATCAATTGAGGAAGATTTAGTTGAAGAGGTTATAAGGGTTTATGGGTATAACAAAATCCCTGCTTTGATGCCTTCTAGTCAGACCAAAACTTTACCATCACCAAGTAATAAAAAAAATATTTATTCAATAAAAAATTCATTAGTTAACTTAGGTTATAACGAGGTGGTAAGTTACAGCTTTATTGATAAAGAAACTGAAGAGAAGTTACATTCAAATTTAGATTTAATTCAAATCCAGAATCCTATTGCTTCACAAATGAATGTTATGCGATCTAGGATTTGGGGAAGCCACATAGAGGCATTAATTTATAATCTCAATAGAGGGCAGAATCAGGTAAGAATATTTGAGATTGCTCCTGTGTATAAAAAGATAAAATCCAACTTTCAGGAGGTTACGGTGCTATCCGGACTTGTCTATGGAGGTAGCATGCCGGAGCAGTGGAATCATAAAAAAAGAGAAATAAATTTTTATGATTTAAAAGGGGATATAGAAACTATCTCAAGTAATTTATTAAGTATAGATACACCTATAAATACTATCCCAGGAGCCCTTCATCCAGGACAGGCAGCTGAATTAATATCGGATAGAGATTCGGTTGGATGGATGGGTCAGCTTCATCCAGAATGGCAACAAAAGTATGATTTACCTGAAAAAACTTATTTATATGAATTAACACTAGAAAGTTTGGTAAATTTACCTAAACTCGATATTAAATTACCAACTAAATTTCCTCCCTTAAGGCGCGATATATCAGTTGTAGTTGATAAGGATATTAAGGTTGGGGAGATTATTAAGGCAGTTAACCATGTAGAAATTGATCGTTTAATAGAGTTTCGTCCTTTTGATATATATGAAGGTAGTGGGGTAGGGGACAGTAAAAAAAGTATTGCTTTTCTGATACTTATGCAAGATACTTATAAAACACTTGAGGATGAAGAGGTAAATAATGTAGTCGATAAAATATTCACTATCCTTAAAACTAAATTTAATGCAGTACTTCGCTAGATTTTTATAGATTAATAGATTATGACATTAACAAAAGCTGACTTATCAGAAATTTTATTCAACAAAGTTGGACTCAATAAAAGTGAGGCTAAGGATATGGTCGAAGCTTTTTTTGAAGAAATTAAAGTTTCTTTAGAGAATGGCGACAGTGTGAAATTTTCTGGGTTTGGAAACTTTGACTTAAGAACTAAATCTGAAAGGCCCGGTAGAAATCCAAAAACTGGAAAAGAGATACCAATTAAAGCACGAAGAGTTGTTACATTTCACTCAAGTCAAAAATTAAAAACTAGCGTAGAAGAGAAATCCCCTGGAAAGCAAACATAAAAAAACACTCCCACCGATTCCATCCAAGAGGTATTTTGCTATTGGTGAAGTAAGCAAGCTTTGCGACTTAAAGCCACATGTTTTAAGATACTGGGAGCAGGAATTTTCACAATTACAACCAGTAACCCGGAGAGGTAATAGAAGATATTACCAACAAGAAGAAGTTTTGTTGATCAGAAAGATAAGACAACTATTGTATTTTGAAGGGTTTACGATCCAGGGTGCAAAATCTAAATTATCTAATCGGCAATTTTTAAAAGATACAACCTCAAAAATTGAAATTAAAAAAGCTCAAGCTGAGCTACCCCTCTCTGCTGAAAAGCATGCATCTAACACCTCAGAAAATCTTGATAATCTTAAGATCCAATTAAATGATATTTTAAAAATCTTGAAGTAACTTCTTTCGGGGCGTAGCGCAGCCTGGTAGCGCACTTGCATGGGGTGCAAGGGGTCGTGAGTTCGAATCCCACCGTTCCGACCAATTAAAATTAAATAGTAACGTAATGGATTTTAAACTAATTATTGAAATCAATTTTTAATTTAGACTTTACTTCTAACCTAGCCTTAATAAAGCTAATCTAAAACATAGCTATTAAACTAGGTCAATCTCTTAAAAGTCATCAACGAGAGACCTTGTTGATCTTTACTCTTTTCATCCGCCGGTCTTTTTAGATGAACTAATTCAAATCCTTCACGCGCAAACTCGTATTCCCAATAGCGCGGGTATGAGTGATCTACTTCACCAATAACGAGTACAACATATTTACGAGCTACTTTACACACATTCTTTATTAGTGAAAATTTAGGTGGAACTAGCTCAAATGTCGCACCTCGCGTGTAAACCAAATCGAACATTTCATTACATTCCGGAAGAAAATTCTGAAATGATGTCGCAGTAGTTTTAATTTTGCGATGCATTTTCGGATATCGAGAACCCATATCATTAATTGCAGTACTACTAAAATCTACTCCATTTAAATTATACCAACCTGATTCATATAAATTATTCAGATGGCGACCAACATTACAACCTAAATCAAGAATAGAAGATGTCTTATCTACAAGCAGCGACTTTACTTCATCACACAAAACTTTACTTGCAGGATCAAGCTCGGTAAAAAAGTTATTAGTTGAATACTCTTCCCAGTACTTATTTGTCGTTGTTCCTCGAAGTATTTGAGGAACTAGCCAAGGTAAAAATGTACATACAAAACGCATAATTGGACGTTTAAAAATGGTAGGCTTATTCATTAATTGAATCTTATTTTCATTATAATAAGAGGATTATATCAGTAAAGTTTTTGATTTTTTATCTTTAAAGGCGCTTTTATAAAGTCCTTATTGAATTAATTTAAGTTGCTTATGAATTTTTTTAAAAAAATAGTAATAATCTTGTAATGTAAAAATAACTGATATTGTAATAAAAATTTGAATGAACTAATTTTTTATATTATAGTCGTAGTAGCAATTGTTTAAAGTATGCTATAAGGCATAAAATTTTATTTTTTTATTGCATCCTTTAAATTTTTTTAATCAAGTTTTTTAACAGGAGAGTTTTATATGTTAGATCCAAATGATTTCGTCGGGGTCAGTTTCTGGCTTTTATCTGCGGCGATGGTAGCTGCAACGTTTTTTTTCTGGGTAGAAAGGGATAGAGCTGTAGGGAAATGGAAGACATCACTTACAGTTGCTGCAATGGTTACAGGTATAGCAGCAATTCACTATTTCTATATGAGAGGAGTATGGGTAGATACAGGCTCATCCCCAACAGTATTTAGATATGTAGATTGGTTGCTCACAGTTCCTTTACAGATTGTAGAATTTTATTTGATATTAGCTGCCATTGCAGTTGTCGCTATGTCAGTATTTTGGCGGTTATTAATCGCTTCTGTAGTAATGCTACTTGGTGGCTACATTGGTGAAGTGAGTGGTGCTGGTATTGGCATGGCTTTCTGGATTGGTATGATTGCATGGATC
>MDSY01114294.1_pt1 | contig 12393 bp, 10 predicted proteins | sample 811131 | NCBI WGS metagenome assembly MDSY01 (sample SAMN05326643, study PRJNA326480) | marine metagenome | isolation source: seawater | place: Atlantic Ocean: South West | collected 2010
CAAACACTAAAACATATTAAAAGTAATTTTCCTAAACTTAAAATTAATAAAATTAGATCTGGCACAAAAGTATTTGACTGGAAAGTTCCCAAAGAATGGAATGTATTTGATGCTTACGTTTTAGACAACAAAGGAATGAAAATTATAGATTTTAAAAAAAATAACCTACATCTTGTGGGTTATTCATGTCGTGTTGACAGTTATATTCCTAAAAAAATATTACTTAAACATCTACATACTCTACCCAATCAAAAGAATGCGATCCCATATGTTACCTCATACTACAAAAAATATTGGGGTTTCTGCATAAACTATATAGACTATTTGAAACTTACCAAAACCTACGATCAAAATGATATGTTTAAAGTGGTTATCAAATCAAATTTTAAATCAGAGGGACATTTAGCTTATGGTGAGTTGCTGCTTCCTGGAAAATCAAAAAAAGAAATATTAATATCAACCTATATTTGTCACCCATCCATGGCAAATAATGAGCTATCAGGACCAATAGTTAGCATGTCACTAATTAATTTTTTTCAAAAAAAGAAATTAAATTACTCCATCAGATTTATATTTATACCTGAAACGATTGGTTCAATAGCCTTTGTTTCCAAAAATATAAAAAAAATTAAAAAGAATTTATTGGGTGGTTATAACCTTACATGTCTAGGTTACTCAGAAGACTACGGCTGTATTCTATCAAAATATAGGAACAATCTATGTGATAAATATCTTTTGAAAGCATATGATGATTTAAAAATAAAATATAAAGAGTTTTCTTTTTTAGAAAGAGGCTCAGATGAGAGACAATATAACTCGCCAAAAGTAGAATTTCCTGTCGCAACTGTATTTAGGTCAAAATTTGGTAATTATAAACAATATCATACATCCCTAGATAATTTTGACATAGTATCAGAGAAAAATATTAAGGATTCATCAAAATTAATGGTGAGAGTTATAAATATATTTCAAAAAAAAATTATTCCATTTTCAAAGTATTTCTGTGAACCTAATATGGGTAAGAGAGGGCTATATCCATTAATTTCTGAAAAAAATAAAAAAAAAACTTTTAATAATATAGCTAACCTTATGAACTTTCTTCAATATGCCGACGGTAAAAATGATTTAGATGATATTGCGATAAAGATTAACTCAACAACTAAAGAAGTCAAAAAAATGTTTAATTTATTAACTAAAAAAAATTTAATATAAATTTAATGAATAAAAAACCAAATTGTATAATAGCTGCTAGATTGGGAAGTAGGAGGATAAAAGAAAAAAATATAAAAAAGTTTTATGGTTTGCCCATGATAGTTTACTCAATAAGAGCTGCAAAAAAATCTAAGCTTTTTAGTAATATTTATGTATCTACTGAAAGCGAAAAAATTGCAAAAATTGCAAGGAAGAATGGAGCAATTGTTCCACAGTTGCGTCCCACAGTATTAGCAGGGGACAACACACCAATAAGAGATGTGATATTAGATTTTTTGAATAAAAATAATTTAAACGACACAAAATATAATTTTTTTATTTATCCAGTATCACCATTAATTAATCCAAAAGACTTGATTAAGGCTTACAATAAAATTGTGAACTTAAAATATGATTTATTAATATCAATCAAAGAATTTGAAAAAAGTCCAGAAAGGGCTTTTTTAATAAAAAACAAAAATAATTTAGTTTTTCAAGATAAAAAGATGCTTTATAAAAAATCGCAGGACTTAAAAAAATATTTTTTTGATTCAGGAAGCTTCTTTATTTTTAACACAAAAGTATATAAAGAAAATAAATTTCATCCCAAAAAAACAACCTTTTATTTATATAAAGCATTTGAAGCGGTAGATGTAGACAAGCCAGAAGACTTAGAAATTTTAAAAAGATTATATAAACAATTACCTTAAATGATAAATTATAACCGTCAGCACATAGATAAAGATGACATTAATTCTGTAGTCAAAGCATTGAAAAGTGATTTTTTAACCCAAGGAATGCATGTTGAAAAATTTGAAAAAAAATTAAGTAATACTTTTAAATGCAAGTATGTTTGTGCAGTATCTAGTGGAACCGCAGCACTTCATTTGAGTGGCATGGCGTTAAATTTTAAAAAAAATGATTATATTTTGTTATCTCCAATTACTTTTGTAGCATCTGCAAATTGTGCTCTTTACTCTGAGGCTAACGTGGAGTTCGTAGATATTGAACCAGAATATTACACGATAGATGCATATAAATTGGAAGAAAAGATTAAAGAATTAAAAATTAAAAATAAAAATATCAAAGCTGTTGTAGCTACCGATTATGCAGGTCAGCCTTGTGATTGGAAAAAATTAAAATTTTTATCAAAAAAATATAATTTTTTTCTTATAAATGACAATTGTCATGCCCTAGGTAGTAAATATTTAAATAGAAGTGATTATTCAACAAAATATGCAGACATAGTGGTTCAAAGTTTTCACCCTGTTAAAAATATAACTAGTGGTGAAGGAGGAGCCATTTTAACAAATAAAAAAAATATTTACAATAAGGTCAAATTGTTAAGGTCACACAACATTATAAGAAAAAAATATAATTGGTTTTACGATGTAGATTCTATTGGTTATAACTATAGACTATCAGATATACATAGCGCATTAGGAGCAAGCCAATTATCTAAATTACATAAATTTTTAAAAAAAAGAAAACAGATTGCAAAAATTTACAGTTATGTATTCAAGGATAATAAATATGTGAAATGCCCAATTATAAGAAATAAATGCTCACACGCATTTCATTTGTATCCAATTAGAGTTAATTTTAATAAATTAAAAATTTCAAAATTAGAGGTTTTACGATCTTTGCGTAAGGTAGGCATAAATTTACAAATACATTACAAGCCAATACACATGCTAACACTTTATAAAAAAAAAAATAAAAAACAAAAACTCATAGAAGCAGAAAAATATTATGCAGAAACTCTATCACTTCCAATTTTTTTTAACATGACCTTAAAACAGGTAAATTTTGTTGCCAAAAACATACTTAAAATTATAAATCAACATAAAAAAATTAACATATAGCGGATGAACTAAATGTTTTAATAATTTTATTAAAAATCATAAGATTAAAAAGTAAATTTCGCTTTGTTGCTAATATCCCACAATAGTATTATACCTTCGAATTAGATTAAATAATAAAATAAAATAAGAGTATGAATCTTAATTTTTTAAAAAACAAAGCTATCTTAATTACTGGAGCAACAGGTTCTTTTGGAAGAAATTTAACCTTTTATTTACTTAAACATTCAAAAGCTAAAAAAATTATAATTTTTAGTAGAGATGAGCTAAAACAACATGATTTAAAAAATAAAATTAATTCAAAAATTGTTCGCTATTTTATTGGTGACATTAGAGATTACGATCGTTTAAACTTTGCATTAAAGGGAGTTGATATTGTAATACATGCTGCAGCTTTAAAACATATTGATATTTCCGAATACAATCCATTTGAATTTATTAAAACAAATATTTTAGGCTGTCAAAACTTAATACAAGCTTGCTTTGAAAACAAAGTAAAAAATGTTTTAGCACTTAGTACCGATAAAGCATCTTCCCCAATAAATTTATATGGAGCAACAAAATTAATTTCAGATAAATTATTTGTTTCTGCAAATAATTATAGGGGATCTAATGAAATCAAATTTTCAGTTGTCAGATATGGAAATGTGTTTGGAAGTCGAGGTTCAGTAATACCCCTTTTTTTAAATCAACTAAAAACTAAAAAGTTGACTGTAACAAACCCTGAAATGACCAGATTTAGTATAACAATAGATGATGCTGTTAAGTTTGTTATAGAATCTTTAGATAATATGCTGGGTGGTGAAATATTTGTGCCTAAGTTAAAATCTTACTATGTAAAAGATATAGTTAAGGCAATTTCAAAAAAAACAACAAAAATTAAGATTATAGGAGTGAGACCTGGTGAAAAAAATCATGAAGAGATGATTTCTAAAAATGATGCTATTAACACTGTTGAAAATAAAAATTCTTATGTAATTTTACCTAATTCAGAATTTAACAGCTTGAATGTTAGCAATTATTTAAAGCTTAAGAAAAACTCAATTAAAGTCTTGAATAATTTCTGCTATAATAGCTCTGATAATAAATTTTTTCTATCTCAAGAAGAAATTAAAAAACTAATTTTAAAAGTAAAAATAAAACTTTAAGATAGAGAATTGTTATTGTTTGTAAAATAAAAAATATCGGTTTAATAAATTAACTAAATATCAAGAATATAATTGTGAAAAAAAATAACAAAAAAACATTAATCATTGGTGGCAGTGGCTATATTGGAACAGTTGTAAATAATTTTTTTCAAGAAAAAAAAAAATACACAGTTTCTTTTGACAACCTTTTGTACGATCAGGATCATGTTAAAAAAATTAAAAAATCAACATTTATTGAGAATAAATTTGAGACTATTAAAAATATAGATCAATACATAAAAATCAACAGAGACAATATTGAAAATATAGTAATTTTAGCCTCATTAGTTGGAGATCCAATTACAAAGAAGTATCCACAACTTTCAAAACTAGTAAATGTAAATTATACAAAAAAAATTATAAATAGTGCTATAAAAAATAGAATAAAGAAATTGATTTTTATTTCTACATGTTCAAATTATGGTGTTGTACAAAAGAACAAAATAGCAAATGAAAATACAAAACTCAATCCAAAATCAATTTATTCTCAAAACAAAGTTGAAATAGAAACATACTTAAAAAAATTTAAAGAAAGTAAATTTACAGAAATTACTATTTTACGTTTTGCTACGGCGTTTGGATTGTCAAAAAGAATGAGATTTGATTTAACCTTAAATGAATTTGTAAGATCGGCATATCTTGATAAAAAATTAGAGATTTATGATTATGATACATGGAGACCTTATTGTCATGTTTTAGATTTTGCTAAAATTATTTATATAGTTTTATTTAAAAAAGTTAAAAGGAAAAATTTTGAAATCTTTAATGCTGGAAATTCTAAAAATAATTTTACTAAAATTATGATAGCAAAATTAATAAAAAGACATATCAAAAATATTAATATAATTTTACAAGGTGCCAGCAAAGATCCAAGAGACTACATGGTAAATTTTGATAAACTTAAGAGGGTATACAATTATGAACCAAAATTTACTTTAAGTTATGGAGTCAAAGAAATTTTAAATCAATTAAAAAAATCAAATTTTATTAATAGAAATTTATATAAAGATAAACTGGGTAATTATAAAATTTCAAAAAAATAAAATGAAAAAAATTCTTTTAGATAAAATTATTAATGATATTACAGAAGTAACAAGAATAATTTCTAAAAAAAAAAAAAATATTTATTTACATCAGCCACTTTTCTATAATAATGAGTATAAATTTTTAAAAAAGTGTATATCAACAACACATGTCTCTTCTGGAGGTAATTATATTGGTTTATTTGAAAACCAGATAAAAAAATTTACCAAATCTACTGACGTCATTGCAGTTCTGAATGGAACAATAGGTTTACAAATTTGTTTAGAAGTATTAGGGGTCCAAAGAGATGATGAAATACTTGTTCCAGCAATGACATTTGTTGGCACGGTAAATGCTATTAAACATGCAAACGCAAATCCTGTTTTTTTAGATAGTGATTTAAATAATTTAGGAATTAATTTTGATAAATTACAATTATTTTTAAAAACTCAATGTGTAAAAAAAAATGGATACACCTATAATAGAAAAACTAAAAAAAGAGTATTTGGAATTATGCCTGTACATGTATTTGGAAATATAGGGGATATTGAAAAAATTGTTAAAATTGCAAAAAAATATAAATTAAAAGTTATTGAGGATGCGGCAGAGGCCTTAGGGAGCTACTACAATGACAAACATGCTGGAAACTTTGGTGATTTAGGGTTGATTAGTTTTAATGCTAATAAAACCATAACTACTGGAGGCGGTGGTGTTATTTTATCAAATAATAAATATATATCAAAAAAAATTAGACATTTAATTTCTACAGCAAAAATCAAGCATGCCTGGAAATTTCTTCATGATCAAGTAGGTTGGAATTATAAAATGACAAATTTAAATGCAGCTGTAGGTTATGCTCAAGCATTGAATCTAGATAAAACGTTAATTTTCAAAAAAAAACTAGGAAGAAAATACTTAAATCTATTTAAGGAAAATAAAATAATAAATATTGTAAAACCACCAATCAATAATTCTGCTAATAATTGGCTTAATGTTATAAAAATAAAAGGGATCACTGAAAAAAATAGAAATTATATAATTTCGATTTTAAATGAAAAAAAAATTGAATGTAGGCCAGTATGGAGGCTAATGAGCAAACTTCCAATGTATAAAAAATATCAAAAAATTAATTTAGATATTGCTCAAAGGTTGGAAAAAGAACTTATCTGTTTACCAAGTAGTCCTATTTATGGAAAAAATATTAAGTGATAAAAAATTTGGACATAGAAAAAAATAAATCAGAACTTCTTCAAAAGGGATATTCTATAATTGAAAACAAATTATTGCCTAAAACTTTGAAGTCTGCAAGAAAAGCTTTCAATGAAATTTACAAATTAGCATTAAGTGGGAATTATGATCACCTAAGAGTTTATGATGATTATTCAAATACTAAAAATATTGCAGGAATTGAGGCACCTTTTCATACAAAAATTTTGAGACAAGAAATTATAGATTTAATAGAAGAGTCAAAAATAATTGAAATTGCTAAGAATATAATGGAAGATGATGTTGTTTTAGAGCTTTCAAGGTATCATTTAACTAAAAATTTTTCTCATGTAGGTATATGGCATAGAGATGAAGATATTTACCAGAAAAAATACGAAACTTTGCAATTAAATATTTATTTATTTAATGAAATGGGAATTCAAGTTATTGAAGGCTCTCATCAACGGAAGGATAAAAATATTGATTCTTTCTTAGCAAAGAATCCATACTCAACATTAAAAAACTCAAAATGGCTAAAGACTTGTGAAGGTGATATTTTGGTTTTTGACCCATCTATATTACACAGAGGAATTTCATCAGAACCAAGAGTTAATATTCACTTTAGGTTTAGAAAAAAAAAAAATAAAAATCAGATCATTCATACATACGATTTTCTTAAAAATTATAAGATGTCAGATGAACTTAAGCAACAAGCTATTCATAGCTTAAATAATTTTAGTCTTCTTGAGCAGTACAATCATCCTAAATCCATCAAACATAGCTTGATAAGACTAGCTAGAAGGTTGGTGCACAATCTAATTGTATTTTTACCATTAAATTCTAAAATTTATAGTTATTTTTTAACATGGCCAAATTTAACCTTAAGAAAATTTTTCAAATTTGAGATTTGATGTTTGCAATTAATACAAGTATAGAAAATTGATAATAGATTATATTAAAAGACTAAAGCTAATATATAAGACTTGTGATTTTAAGCTTGTCTCATTATTATATTTTTCAATAATTGTGGCTTTAGTAGTCTCCATATTTGAAGCTTTTTTTATTGGGTTGATTTATTCAGTAATATCAATTTTTTTGGAAGGTGGAACTAAATTACCTCTTACTTCATTTCCACTTAATAGTTATTTTAACGATGATGAGTTATTTCAAAATTTTTTGCTATTAATAATGATTTGTATCATTTTTTTTGTGACTATTTTAAAAATTATCAATCTTAAGATCAGTACTTATTTGTATTCTTACATCAATACTTTAGTAAGTAGTCATATTTTTAATAAAACTTTATTCTCTAATTTCAATTTCCATCAAAAAGAAAACTCAGCATCCTTAGTAGCCATAATAGCTCAAAAATCAAAATCGGTTGGTGAGGTTACATTTTATTTATTAGGGATTGTAAAATCAGCGATTATGCTAATAAGCATTACGGCAGTAGCAATTTTTTTATCTTCTAAAAGTTTTTTACTATATTTTTTTTTAATATTAATAATTTTTTTATCACTGTATAAAATTATTAAATCTAAGTTAAAAAGATTAGGAGTAATTGTTGCTGATGAAAATGTAAAAATTATCCAATCTTTACAAGAAAGTTATTCCAATATTCCTATAATTATAGTCCATAATATGGAAAAATTTTTCTATGAAAAATTAAAAAAATCAATTTTTAATTTAAGAAAAAGTGAAGGTAATATAGTTTTTACCTCTGGCGTTCCATACATATTAGTAAATTTTTTCTTTATAGGATCATTTTTAGTCTTAATCTATTTCTTTAAGGATAGTTCTTTTTCCTATTTGCCTATCATGGCAACATGGTTATTAGCGATGCAGAAATTATTTCCTAGTTTCAATGAAATATTCAGTAATATGGGAACAATAAAGTCATTGAAAGCTAATTTTAATGATACAGAAAATTTAATTTTTAATGACCTGAAAGAAGAAAGAATAGTTCATACTAAAGAAAATATTGAATTTAATAATCAAATTACTTTTAAAAATATTTCTTTCAAGCATGAAGAGTCTAAAGACTTTATTTTAGAAAATATAAACTTAACTATCAAAAAAAATTCTACAACTGGAATTGTTGGAAAAACTGGAGTGGGTAAGTCAAGTTTAATAAATTTAATAATAGGCTTTCTTTCTCCAACTGTAGGTCTCGTGATGTCAGACTCAAGTGAAATAAATCATAAAAATATTTTTAATTGGCAAAAAAAAATATCGATTGTTCCTCAAAATATTATGCTATTAGATGATACGATAGAAAATAATATAGTTTTTAATAACCCTAAAAATAAAAAAAAACTAGATTTTTGTATTAGGGTGGCATGCCTAGAAGAATTGGTAAATGAATTTAGCCAAAAAGAAAACAATTTAATTGGTGAAAATGGAAAAAGAATTTCTGGAGGACAAAGGCAGAGAATTGGTATTGCAAGAGCCATTTATAGAGACACAAATATTTTAATCTTAGATGAGGCTTTTAGTAGCCTAGATAACAAAACTAAAATGATTATTTTGAATAATTTAAAGGCATTAAAAAAGACTATCATAACAATAACACATGATAAAACTGAAAATTTATCCTACGATACTGTAGTATTAATTGAGAATAAACAAATTAGAAAGATTAATTAATTTTAAATTTTAAATTATCATGAATTCTAAAGTTTTTTTAAAAAAAATAACCAACACTTTTTTAACATTAAACTTATCTTTTATTAACTATTCCAAAATTTATAATAAAAAAAGTTTTCTATATACATTTCTGTCTAAATTTATTTGGTTCGCACCCAGTAACTTTCAGGCACTATATTGGAAAAACTCTGAAAATATAGCACATGGACATAGTCATTTTATCGAAATGGATGATACGGCACTATTGCTAAAAAAAGAAATTTGCAATTATGCTACAAAAGGAGATAAAATTTTAGATGTTTGTTGTAGTGTTGGAAGAATGTTGAATTCTTTAAATCAGGAAGGATTTTCTAATTTACATGGTTTTGATATTAATAAAACTGCAATAGATCAGAATAAAAAAATATTTAATAAATTTAACAACGTAAATTTAGTATGTAGCTCAGCAGAAGAATATTTACCAACTAAAGCAAATAATGAATTTGATATAGTTTTTTCCCTGTCTGCTTCACTTGAATTAATTCCTGCTAGCTTCCCACTTATTAAAGAAATAAGTAGAATAACTAAAAAATACTTTATTTGTATTATAAATGAAAATGGGCATGCATACCCAAGATTTTGGGTTTATGAATTTAAAAAAAATAATTTCAAAATTATAAAAAATCATAAAATAAATCAAGCTTTGACATTATTTGTGTTAAAAAAAATGAAATGAAATGAAAAAAAAAAAATTAATAATATTTGGTGTAGGTGGTCATACTAGATCTTGCATAGATATTGCTGAAAATTCAAATTTTATTATTAAATTTTTAGTTTGTGATAAAAAAAAATCAACAAACATTTTTTATAAAAATTATAAACAAGTAGTAGAAAAAGAGCTTAAAAAAAAATACCAAGATGTTTATGGTTTAGTAGGTGTTGGGCAAATTAAAACTACAAACATTAGAAAAAAAATTTTTAATTTAATGAAAAAAATGATGAAACCAGCAATAATTTTATCAAAAAAATCTTATGTTTCTAAGAAATCTAAAATAGGTGATGGAACAATAGTAATGCATGGTTGCAATATTAATGCCAATGTATTTGTGGGTAAAAATTGTATTATTAACACTGGCGCGATCATAGAACATGATAGTTATATTGGAGATAATACACATATTTCAACAGGAGCCATTATAAATGGCAATGTTAAAATTGGTAAAGAGTGTTTCATAGGATCAGGCTCAGTTATAAGAGAATCAATTGTTATTAAAAATAATAGTGTAATAAAAATGGGATCAATAATTAAAAAAGATGTTGTCTAGTAAAGTTAAAATAATTGCAGAAGCAGGAGTGAATCATAATGGAAACATGACTTATGCAAAAAAACTTATTGATGCAGCGAAGCATTGTGGTGCCGATTATATAAAATTTCAAACGTATAACCCAAGTTTAATAGTCACACCTAGTAGCTCAATAGCTCCATATCAAAAAAAGATTCTATCAAAGAGCACATCGCAAAAAAAAATGCTATCAAAATTAAGTTTATCGAACAATCAATTCATCATGTTGGCTAATTACTGTAAGAAAAAAAAGATTAAATTTTTAAGCTCAGCATTTGATATACCTAGTATAATTTTTTTACAAAAAAAAATTGGGTTAGATTATATAAAGATACCCTCTGGTGAGATAAATAATACTCCTTACCTCGAGGTTGTAAGTAAACTGAATAAAAAAGTTTTGTTATCTACAGGTATGTCCTCATTAAAAGAAATAATAAATGCTAAAAAGATATTAAAAAAAAATGGAACTAAAAATAATAATATTATTGTCATGCACTGTATTTCTGATTACCCAACAAATTATAAAGATTTAAATTTAAAATTTATTAACACAATAAAAAAGATATCAACAATTGTTGGTTTTTCAGATCACACTCCTGGTTTTGAGGCATCTATTGCTGCAGTAACTATGGGGGCTAGTTTCATTGAAAAACATTTGACATTAAGTAAAAAAATGAAAGGTCCAGATCATGCTATTAGTTTAGATGTGAATGAGTTTAGAACTTTTGTTAAAAAGATTAGAACAACCGAGGTTCTTCTTGGAAAAAATATTAAGATAATAACTAACGGTGAAAAAATACTTAAGAAATATGCAAGGAAATCAATAGTTGCATCTAAAAATATAAAAAAAGGAGATATATTTACCAAATTTAATTTAACAACAAAAAGACCAGGAGATGGTCGTAATCCATATTTGTGGCATCAAACCTTGGGTTTAAAGGCTAAAAAAAACTTTAAAGAAGATGAGAAAATTTAACATTTTAATATTTACAAGTGGAAGGTCAGATTTTGATCTTTTACTACCAATCATCAAAAGATTTAAAAAAAATAAGATTATAAATTTAACACTACTTGTATCAGGATCTCATCTTTCAGCAAAACATGGCCTAACAATAGATTATATAAAAAAAAAAAATATTAAAAATATCAAAAAAATAGATATCAAATGTGATGATGTGAATGAAAAAAACTTTTCATATATTTTTAGTAATGCACAAGTATTATATGCAAAATATTTTTCAACATTAAAAAATAAAATTGATATTTCTGTTATTTTGGGAGACAGATATGAAGCCTTGGCATTTGCAGCAGTATGTTTTTTTTCGAATACACCTATAGCTCATATTCATGGAGGAGAAATAACAATGGGGGCAAAAGATGATACTATTAGACACGCTATAACTAAATTTTCAAATCTACATTTTGTATCTAATGAAGAGCATAAAAATAGAGTGCTACAGTTAGGAGAGAATAACTCAGATGTGTTTAATTGTGGTCTTCTTGGATATGAGAATTTAAGTAAAATAAAATTATTTAATAAAAAAGAAGTTGAAAGCAACTTAAAGATTAGGTTTGATAAAAAAACTATACTCGTTTCTTATCATTCTGTAACCACAATTTCAAAAATAGAAAATATTTTTCAATTTAAACAGGTCTTAGATGCTTTAAGATTATATAAAAAATTGAATATAATTTTCACTTCCCCTAATATTGATCCAGGAAATACTGATATCCTTACTATGATAAAAAAATTTATTAAACAAAATAAAAATGCATATTTTTTTAAATCACTAGGTCAAAGATTATTTTTTTCAGTTGCAAAAAATTCTAATATTTTTATTGGAAACTCCTCTAGTGGAATTTTAGAGGTTCCTTTTTTAAATATACCAGTTTTGAATATTGGAAATAGGCAAAAAGGTAGATTCCAATTTGTAAAAATATTTAATTCAAGCCCTA
>MDSY01054253.1_pt1 | contig 12391 bp, 11 predicted proteins | sample 811131 | NCBI WGS metagenome assembly MDSY01 (sample SAMN05326643, study PRJNA326480) | marine metagenome | isolation source: seawater | place: Atlantic Ocean: South West | collected 2010
AAATCCATTTCCTGATAAATGGTTTTATGTACAAATTATTAATGTAAAAAAAGAGCAGCTTATTGCTGAAGATAAAAAAGAAAGAAAGTTTAAGATCAATTTGAATTCAGAAAAAAATAAATGGTTAAATAATGAAGATTTTTATAATGGTGATATAATTTTTTTAGAAACCGTAGGTGATGAGCATATAATAAGGCAAATTCCTGAGGTTAATGGAGGCATAATAGCAATTGATCCTCATACTGGGAAAATCTTAGCTTTATCTGGAGGTTTTAGCTTTAATTTAAGTGAATTTAATAGAGCAACTCAAGCTAAAAGACAGCCAGGCTCTGCTTTCAAACCATTTGTATATATTTCAGCAATTAAAGAAGGATATAATCCTTCAACTCTAGTTTTAGATGCACCTTATGTAGTTGATCAAGGGCCCGGATTACCAAAATGGAAACCTTCAAACTATACAGAAAAATTTTATGGTTTAAGCACTATGAGAACTGGAATAGAAAAATCAAGAAATCTTATGACGATAAGATTGTCTGACAAAATTGGTATGAAGAAAATTTTGAATACTGCTGAAGATTTTAAAATTAGTAAATATATGAATAAAAATTTATCTACTTCATTAGGTGCGGGTTCTGTAACGTTAATGAATTTAACTAACGCTTATGCTATGATTGCTAATGGTGGCAAAGAAATTAAACCCACTTTAATTGTTAGTGTTCATGATAAAACGGGAAAACAAATTATTAATAATGAAAATAAGAAATGTATTAATTGTATTCAAGACACCGCTCAAATTAATTATAATCTTCCAGAAATTATTAATAATCAAAAAAAAATACTTGACTCTAGAATTGCATATCAAATTACTTCAATGCTCGAAGGTGTTATACTCAGAGGAACCGGTAAAAAAATCAAAGATTTAAATGTACCTCTTGCTGGTAAAACTGGAACAACAAATGACAATAAAGATGCTTGGTTTATAGGTTTTTCTCCAGATTTAGCAGTTGGGGTTTATGTCGGTCATGACAAACCAAAGAGTTTAGGTTTCAAACAAACTGGTTCAGCAGTTGCTGTGCCAATTTTTAAAGATTTTATAAATTCTGCTAAAATAAATTTAAATAAAATCCCTTTTAGAGTTCCATCTGGATTAAGTTTTGTTAGAATTGATCCAAAAACAGGCATTAAATCCAATAATTCAGAGGGTATTATGGAGGCATTTATTATTGGAACAGAACCATATAATCAAAAAAATATACAAAAGCTAGATAGTTTAAGTTCAGTTAATAATAATTCCATTTCGGGGACAGGTAGTTTATTAATGCAATAAAATGATTAATGAAGAAATAGAAAATAATATAAAACAAATAAGTATTAACTTTGATCTTCTAAGGAGGGGGGTTTGACTACTCAAAAATAGAAGATGAATTAAAATTACTAAAAAATCAATCAAAAGATCCAAATATTTGGAATAATCCTGAAGCAAAAAATCTTTTTAAAAGAATTAAATCACTTGAAAAAAAAGTTTCTGATTTTGAAAGAATAGGCCAATCATTAAATGATCTGAAAGAATTTTATAGTTTAGCTATTGAAGATAATGATCAAGGTTCTATTAATGAATTAATTAAAGAATCTAATTTAATTTTAAAAGACTCAACTGAAGTTAGGTATTTAAATTTAATGAACGGAGAAGCAGACTTAAATAGTGCTTATATAGAAATTCATGCTGGAGCAGGTGGAACCGAAAGTCAAGATTGGGCACAAATGTTACAAAGGATGTATGTTAGATGGGCTGAAAGTAAAGATTTAAAAATTACTTTACTTCAAGAGTCTAAAGGAGATGAAGCAGGAATAAAATCTTGCACCATGAAGATAGATGGTGAATATACTTATGGTTGGTTAAAAAGAGAAAGTGGCATTCATAGACTAGTACGCATTTCCCCTTTTGATAGCAATAAAAGAAGGCACACAAGTTTTGCAAGTATTTGGGTATATCCTGAAGTAGAAGATAAAATAGATATCGAAATAAAAGAGAGTGATCTTAGAATAGACACTTATAGAGCTTCAGGAGCAGGAGGTCAGCACGTAAATAAAACTGATAGTGCAGTAAGAATTACTCATTTACCAACTGAAATTGTAGTTCAATGTCAGAATGATAGATCTCAACATAAAAATAAATCAAATGCAATGTCAATGTTGAAGGCAAGATTATATGAGCTTGAATTAAATAAAAGAAAAGAAGAAGAGCAAAAAGTTAATGAATCAAAAAAAGAGATAGGGTGGGGGAATCAAATAAGATCATATGTTTTACATCCCTATAAATTAATTAAAGATTTAAGAACTAATTATGAAACTTCTAATGCTGGAGATATTTTAGATGGAAAAATTGATAATTTTTTAGAAAAGTCTCTAACTTTATAATTTAAATTATTTTTAACAATCCTACTTTTTTTTTCCCGACACTTATTTTTAATTCTTTCATTTTAATGAAGCTGTTTAATGAATAGTTTACTTCTTTATAAGTAACATTGTTAATTTTAACTCCATGTGATTTTATCAGTCTTTTAGCATCTGCTCTACTTTTAACCAAATTTAATTTTTCTAAGGTATCAATTATTGTAATGGTGTTTGATTTAATATTATCAATTTTTTCTTCAATAAAATTTATACGATCATCATTTATTTTTTTATCAAATATATTTTCACTTATTTCAAGCGCTTCATTTGCTGCTTTTTTACCACGACAAATATTAGTAACTTCAAAAGCTAAGATTTTTTTTGCTTCATTTATTTCTTGATTTTTAAGTTTAGATAACTTTTTTATTTCTTCTATTGGTACTTTAGTAAATAACTTCAAAAATTTTATCACATCTGAATCATTTATATTTCTCCAAAATTGATAAAATTTATAATTATCAAGTTTTGCTTCATCTAGCCAAATAGCGCCATCAGCAGTTTTACCCATTTTTGAACCATCGTTATTTGTAATTAATGGAGAAGTGATAGCAAATGCTTTTTTATTGTAAGTTTTTCTTATTAAATCAATACCACTTAAAATATTTCCCCACTGGTCTGATCCTCCCAATTGTAAATCACAGTCATATTTTTTGTTTAAATAAAGAAAGTCGTATGCTTGTAAAAGCATATAATTGAATTCTAGAAATGAAAGAGGTTGTTCACGATCTAAACGAAGTTTGACTGAATCAAATGTTAACATTCTATTAATAGTAATTTTCGGACCAATTTCTCTTAAAAAGTCTATATAGTTTATTTTTGATAGCCATTGATAATTATTAATCAATTTGGCGTTTTTTTTAAAATTAACAAACTTAAGAAATGTTGATTCAATTTTCTTAATATTTTTTTCTATTTCTTTATGTTTCAGTATTTTACGTGATGAATCTTTTCCAGACGGATCGCCAACTAATGTGGTTCCACCCCCCATTAATACTATTGGCTTATGACCATAGGTTTCTAACCAGTTTAATAACATTAATTGAACTAAACTTCCAATATGCAAACTATCACTTGTCGAATCAAATCCTATATAAGCAGATATTTTTTTCTTAGACATCAGTTTATCTAAATCTTCAATATCAGATGCTTGGTATACAAAACCTCTCAAACTAATTTCATTAAGAAATTCTGATTTATATTTCATTTTTTAAAGTTTCTTTAATATAAGTATCAACAATTGACGTGAATTTTTCATTATAATTTTCATAAAAATGATCAGCACCTTTAACCGATTTAAAGTCTATGTTTACTTTTTTTTGTTTTTGAAGTTTTTCTGATAAAATTTTGGTTGAATCAAATGATGCAATTGTATCTTTATCTCCATGAACAATCAATCCAGAGGAAGGACAAGGTGCTAAAAAACTAAAGTCTCTAATATTTGCTGGTGGAGATATACTAACAAAACCATTGATTTCAGGCCTTCTCATTAATAGTTGCATTGCAACCCAAGCTCCAAAAGAGAATCCAGCGACCCATACAATTTTTGAATTAGTATTATAATTTTGTAACCAATCTAAGACACTGGCAGCATCACTGAGTTCTCCTTCTCCATCATCAAACAATCCTTCACTTTTACCAACTCCTCTAAAGTTAAATCGAATTGTTGAAAAACCATTGTTAACAAAGATTTTATAAAGTCTAAAGACCATTTTAGTATTCATTGAGCCACCCCTGACAGGATCTGGGTGTAAAATTATAGCAATAGGAGATTTGTCATTTTCATTATGGCTATATTTTGCTTCAATTTTACCTTCTGGGCCTGCAATTAATAAATCTACCATTTATATAAATGGTATTATTGAACTTAATCATATTTGTAAATATACATTAATTTTAATTTTTTTATGAATACTTTAGGATTTGAAAAAAGCTGCAAAGATACGAAAGTAGTAGTTGCTATGTCTGGAGGCGTAGATAGCTCTGTTGCAGCTGTAATGCTAAAAAAAGAGGGATATGACATTACTGGAATAACAATGAACCTCTATAGTCAGACTGATCAAAAAAGTTCTAAATCTTGTTGTGCAGGAAAAGATATAGCTGATGCTAAAAAAACAGCTGACCAGCATAATTTTCCTCATATTACTCTAAATTATCAAGATAAGTTTTTTGATGGAGTGATAGATAATTTTGTAGAGTCATATTCTGAGGGTGAAACACCTGTACCTTGCATTCAATGTAATCAAACAGTAAAATTTACTGATTTGCTTAACGAGGCAAAAAAAATGAACGCTGATGCTTTAGTAACTGGTCATTACATAAGAAGAGTTGGAGGGATAACTAATGCAAAAATGTATAAAGCTAAAGATGAAAGTAAAGATCAAAGTTATTTTCTTTTCGCTACAAATAAAAAGCAGTTAGATTATTTACGATTCCCTTTAGGTGATTATCTCAAATCTGATATTAGAAGAATGGCTAAAGAATACAAATTAGTAGTTAGCGATAAACCCGATAGTCAAGATATTTGTTTTGTTACTTCTAAATCATACAGAGATTTAATTGATAAACTTAAACCAGATCTTAATATTACTGGAGATTTTATTGATCAAAAAGGAAATATTTTAGGAAAACATAGGGGTATAGCAAATTATACAGTGGGTCAAAGAAAAGGTCTTGGAATTGGAGGTTATGAAAACCCATTATATGTTTTAAAGATAGATAAAATTAAAAACCAAATTATTTTAGGTGCTCAAGATTTGCTTAAAAAGAAAATAGTAAAAATAAAAAAAATTAATTGGCTAGATGAGTCTATCAATTCAAATAATTTAAGATGTTTGGCAAAAGTAAGATCAACTCAAAAAGAATCTAACGGAATTTTAAATCTAGTTAATTCAAATTATGCTGAATTTATTTTTGATGATCAAATATATTCAACTTCCCCGGGGCAGGCTTGCGTTTTTTATCTAGATAACCAAGTTTTGGGTGGTGGATGGATATCAGATATAATTAATTAATTTAGAATTGGTTCTAAAAAACCCAGTTTTTTGTTGAAAAAACTGGAAATTTCTTTTTTTTAAGTTATTTGATAATTGTGAATTCTGAACTAACCAACAAAGAAATAGATAGTTTTTCAAGTGAGAAATACAAATATGGATTTGAAACTCATATTGAATCTGAAAGATCTGAAAAAGGACTAAGTGAGAATACAATCAAATTTATTTCATCAAAAAAAAATGAACCAAAATGGATGTTAGATTGGAGATTAAAATCTTTTGAAAAATGGAAAAAAATGTCTGACCCTAATTGGGCAAATTTAAAATTCCCTAAAATTAATTATCAAGACATCTATTATTTTTCTGCACCCAAAGACTTTAAGGAAAAACCTAAATCACTTGATGAGGTTGATCCAAAATTAATTGAAACATACAATAAGCTTGGAATTCCTTTACAAGAACAAAAAGTTTTAGCGGGGGTGGCTGTTGATGCTGTCTTTGATAGTGTATCTGTGGCAACAACTTACAAAGGTGAGCTTGAAAAACTTGGAATTATTTTTTGCTCAATAAGTGAAGCTATTCAAAAACATCCTGAATTAATTAAAAAATATCTTGGTTCAGTTATACCTCCAAATGATCATAAATTTTCAGCTTTGAACTCAGCAGTTTTTACTGATGGATCATTTGTTTATGTTCCTGAAAATGTTCATTGCCCTATAGAATTATCTACATATTTTAGAATTAATTCTGAAGATACTGGTCAATTTGAAAGAACTTTAATAATTGCAGATAAAGGAAGCTATGTAAGTTATCTTGAAGGTTGTACTGCACCACAAAGAGACACAAATCAATTACATGCAGCAAATGTAGAATTGATAGCCCTGGATAATGCTGAAATTAAATATTCCACAGTTCAAAATTGGTATCCTGGAGATGAAAATGGAAAAGGTGGTATATATAATTTCGTTACTAAAAGAGGATTATGTAAAGGAAATAATAGTAAAATTTCATGGACACAAGTAGAAACTGGTTCAGCAATCACATGGAAATATCCAAGCTGCATCTTACAAGGAGACAACTCAATAGGGGAGTTTTATTCTGTTGCAATCACTAACAATTTTCAACAAGCTGATACTGGCACAAAAATGATTCATATTGGTAAAAATACTAAAAGCAAAATTATTTCAAAAGGAATATCTCTTGGCAGATCTCAAAACACCTATAGAGGGTTAGTAAATTTTTTAAAAAATGCGCATAAATCAAGAAATTATACTCAATGCGATTCTTTATTAGTAGGTAATTTATGTGGAGCACATACAGTGCCCTACATAGAGTCAAAAAACTCGACTGCCCTTGTAGAACATGAGGCCTCTACTTCAAAAATTAATGAAGAGCAGTTATATTATTGTAAACAAAGGGGAATGGATCAAGAAGAAGCAGTTTCTTTAATTGTTAATGGATTTTGCAAGCAGGTACTTCAAGAGCTTCCAATGGAATTTGCAGTTGAAGCTCAAAAATTAGTTTCTATTTCACTTGAAGGGTCAGTTGGTTAAATGCTTTTATCAATAAAAAATTTATCTGTAGCTATTGAAGACAAAGTTATTTTGGATAAATTTTCATTGAATATAAATGAGGGAGAAGTTCATGCAATAATGGGTCCAAATGGCTCAGGCAAAAGTACTTTATCAAATGTTCTTGCTGGCAAAGAGGATTATGAGATATTAAGTGGGGAAATAACCTTTAAAGGTAAAAATTTATTAGATTTAAGTATTGAAGAAAGATCACATGAAGGATTGTTTTTAGCCTTTCAATATCCTGTTGAAATACCTGGCGTTAGCATAACACCTTTTTTAAAAACTGCTTTAAATTCAAAGTTAAAATCTCAAGGAAAAAAAGAGTTAGATCCTCTAGATTTTGCAAAAGAATTAAAGGAAAAATCTATTCAATTTGGTATTGAAAAAGAAATGTTATCTCGATCCTTAAATGAAGGTTTTTCAGGAGGAGAGAAGAAAAGATATGAAATTCTTCAGATGAGTATTTTAAAACCAGATTTATCTATTTTAGATGAAACTGATTCAGGTTTAGATGTTGACGCTCTCAGAGTGGTAACAAATGGAGTCAACAGTTTAAAAAATCCAAAATCATCCTTTTTGATAATTACACATTATCTTAGACTTTTAGATTATATAACTCCTGATTTTGTTCATGTGATCAATAATGGCAGAATAGTGAAATCAGGTGATAAATCTTTAGCTGAAAAAATTGACAAATCTGGATACAAAAAATTGTAGTCATATGGATCTTCATGAAATTTACAAGAATAATAAAGATTATATAATTGGATCTGATTTTGAAAAAATTAATTCTTTTCAAAAAAAATTAATCAATAGCTATATCTTAGATAATAAAAAACTAAAAAAAAATGAAAGTACAAAGCATATTGACAAAAGAATAATAAATAATTTTAGTTTTTTCTTAAAAAATTCTAGGCCTGTTATTGAAGATTCTAAAACTAATGAAAAACTGTACCCTAATATTATTATTAAAAATGGTAATGAATATATCCTGAATGATTTAGGTGAAAAAGAAGCTATATTTGAATCGCTATACTTTAATAAAAATAGTTTGTATGATTTATATGAAAAATACAAAAATACATTTTTTGAAGATTATCTTGTAAATTTAAATTCTGTTCTTCTTAATTCAAGTTTTAAATTAGAAATAAAAGAAAATATTGAAAAAAAAATTCATCTTTCCCATATTATTGATGAAAATAAAACTACAGTATATGCAAAAAATTTTTTTAAAGTAAAAAAAAATAGCAAATTAATCTTAATAGAAAATTTTGATATAAATTTAAAATCAAATTCTAATATTGTAAATTACTTTGAATTAGAACCTGGGTCAGAAGTTTTGCATTACGTCCTACAAAATAATACTAAAGATGCTGATTTGCAATTTTCTTCTCACACAAATTGTCAAGCTAGCTCATCATTCAAACAATTTGTTTTTAATACTTGCCAAAGCTCTGTTCGCAATCATCATTATGTAGATCTACTTGGTCAAAAATCTATAGCAAATCTAAGTGGAGTATTTTTTGCTTCTGATAACCAAATTATTGACAATAAGACTTCCATTAAACATGCTAGTCCAGATTGTACTAGTAATCAAAACTACCAAGCTATTGTAAAAGATAACGCAAAAGGAAGTTATTTAAGCAAAACTCATGTTGATAGTGTAGCTCAAAAAACCGAAGGATATCAATTAAGCAAGGGAATACTTTTATCTCCAAATGCATATTTTCACTCTAAACCTGAATTAAAAATATATGCCGATGATGTAAAATGTTCTCACGGTTCTATAATAGGCCCCTTTGATGAAAGTCTTTTATTTTATTTTAGATCAAGAGGTATTAATTTAAATACTGCTAAATCCTTTTTGATAAAATCTTTTATAATTAATTTGCTAGAAGATATAAGTAATTTTCAGTTTAAAAAAAATATTAACAGACTTGTTGATAACTGGTTACTTTTACACATAAATTAAAAATGTTTGAAGATATTAGATCAAAATTTCCTGTTTATGATAAAAATCCTTCTTTAGTTTTTCTAGACACTGCAGCTTCAGCTTTAAAACCTATTGATATGATTAATACAATTAAAAATTGTTATTCTTATGAATATGCAAATGTACATAGAGGCATATATTCACTCAGCTCTGAATTAACAAAAAGATTTGAAGATACAAGAAAAAAAGTTAGTAGTTTTATTGCATCTAATTCCACTGATAATATAATCTTTACAAAAAGTGCAACTGAAGGAATAAATTTAGTAGCTGATTGTTTTAGTAGAAAATATTTAACTGATGGAGATGAAATTATAATATCTTATTTAGAACACCATGCAAATATTGTACCATGGCATATTGCAGCTGAAAAATATAAGTTTAAAGTTGTTCCTGTAGAGTTAAATGAATTAGGTGAAATAGATTATGATGATTTTTCCAACAAAATAAATTCAAACACAAAATTTGTTTCATTACCACATATGTCAAATGTAACAGGATCAATAACTAATTTTCAAATAATAAAAGATAAATTAAAAAACTTTAAGATTCCTTTAATGGTAGATGGCTGTCAGTTTGTAGCGCATTCTAAATTAGATATTACTGACTTAGATTGTGATTTTTATGTTTTCTCTGGACATAAACTATACGGACCTTCTGGAATAGGTGTGCTGTATATGAAAGATAAATGGCTTAAAGATTTTGATCCGTATCAAGGTGGCGGGTCAATGATTGATAAAGTCGATATATACAAAACTACATTTGCTAAGGGTTTTCAAAAATTTGAAGCAGGAACACCAGCTATTGCTGAAGTAATAGGTTTAGGTGCAAGTATTGATTTTGTTAATTCATTAGACTTATTTGATGTTTTTAAATATGAAAAAGAATTACATAATTATACAGTTGATCAACTAAAAGAAATTAATGGATTAAGTATTTATGGTAACAGTAAAAATAAAGGTGCTATAGTTTCTTTTAATATCAAAAATATTCACAATAATGATCTAGCTATTATTTTAGATCAGAAAAATGTAGCTATAAGAACAGGACATCATTGTGCTCAACCTTTGATGAAATATTTAAATGTTGACTCATTAGCAAGAGCTTCTTTTGGAATTTATAATAATAAAAATGATATAGATACTTTTGTAAGCGCTATTAAAGAAGCTAAAGAATTTTTAAAATGATTGATAAAAATTTAAGTGATTTTTTACCTGATAAAAACTCATCGTACTTTAAAAAATTTGATCAAGTAGATGGAAAAATTAAAATTACTAAAGAGCAAATAATTGAAGAAATTAAGAAAGTAAAAGATCCAGAAATTCCAGTAAATTTATATGATCTTGGATTAATATATAACATTGATATTGATAATTATAACAATGTTTTAATTGATATGACTCTTACTAATCCTAATTGCCCAGTAGCAGGATCTATGCCTGAAAGTGTTGGTAAGGCAGTAGAAAAAGTTAATAACTTATTATCAATTAGTGTTAGATTAGTTTGGTACCCTAAATGGGAAAAAAAAATGATGTCTGAAGAAGCAAAACTTGCTTTAGATATTTATTAAAATCAATTATAATATAATTTATGAAAGATATAATTTCTATTTCTGATGAAGCGGCAAACCAGATAAAAAAAATAATATCTTTGGCAGATAAAGATGTTAAAGGAATAATTGTTGGAGTTAATAAAGCAGGTTGTTCTGGCTATGCATATAAAATAGATTATGCAAAAGAAGAAAATATTAATAATTATGAGTTAGTAGAGTCAAAAGGAGTTAGGGTTTTTATTGAACCTACAGCTACAATGTTTTTAATTGGTAGTGAGATGGACTATACCAAAGACAAACTTTCTTCTCGCTTCATTTTTAATAATCCAAATGAAAAAAGTTCTTGTGGTTGTGGTGAGTCTTTTAATATATAGCTATCTTACTTTTTGGCGGAGTAGCTCAGTTGGTTAGAGCAGAGGAATCATAATCCTTGTGTCGGGGGTTCAAATCCCTCCTCCGCTACCAAAGAATATTTGAGGAATATTTTATGAAAAAAGTTTTAGTATTGGGCGGAGCTGGATTCGTAGGAACAAATTTAATTAAATATTTAAGTTTAAAAAAAAATATAAAAAAAATAGTAAGTCTTGATGATTATTCAAGTGGCACAAAAAAGAATCACGTTAAATCAAATAAAGTAATTTATTTACGTGGTAATACGATCAATATAAATAAAAATTCAATTTTAAAAAAAAATAAATTTGATACAATTTTTCATTTTGCTGAATTTTCTCGAATAGCTGAAAGTTTTAAGAATTATGATAAATGTTGGAAAAAAAATACAATTGGTACATATGAGGTCATAAAGTTTTCTTTAAAACATAAATCTAAACTAGTATACTCTGCTTCATCAAGCACCATTGGCAAAAACAAAAAACATTTATCACCTTATGCCTGGACAAAATATACAAGTTGCGAATTAATTAAAAATTTTTCTAAATGGTTTAATCTTAAATATACAATTTTATATTTTTATTGTGTTTATGGTCCCCATCACATTAAAACAGGAAGTATGGCTACTGTAATTGGAATATTTGAAGATCAATATTTAAAAAGAAAACCTTTAACGGTTGACAAACCAGGAACTCAAAAAAGAGATTTTACTCATATAAACGATATAATTGATGGAACCTATTCAGCTGCAATAAAGACAAATAATTTAGAATTTCATCTAGGCTCTGGAAAAGAATATTCAATTATTCAGGTAGCTAAAATGTTCAAAACTAAGATTTTAATGAAGAAGGAAAAACCTGGAGAACGATTCGAAGGATTATGCGATTATTCTAACGCAAAGAAAATATTAGGTTATAATCCAAAGCATGACTTAAAAAAATATATTAATAATTTCATTAATTCTGTTGAGTAAAATTTTATTTTAATATTATTATATTGATGTATCTTTAATGATTATTAATTTTTAGATCTTTTATAAATGAAATTATTTACACATAGAAAAATTTTTTATTTATTCTTCTTTTTTTGTATAATAAATTCTTTTTTAATTTTTTTTCCTAATTATAATTTTTCAGACCAGCCATCAATTAATATACATTTGCATAAAAATTTAATTGACTATCAAAAAGAAGATACTTCTGATGATTTCATTAAATACTATAACGATAAGTATAAGAAATTTCATGAGGAAAGATATCAGGTAGAATATTATAATTCTAAATATGGTATAATGGATGAACCTCACTTTAATAGGCCAGTTGAAAAAGTAAAAGTTACAACTAGGTTATTAGAATTTATTCCATATAAAATTTTTAATGGCTCAATTGATATTGAAAAAATATTTGTCTTTTCAAATTTTTTAATTTTAATTCTCACATTA
>MDSY01070186.1_pt1 | contig 12391 bp, 11 predicted proteins | sample 811131 | NCBI WGS metagenome assembly MDSY01 (sample SAMN05326643, study PRJNA326480) | marine metagenome | isolation source: seawater | place: Atlantic Ocean: South West | collected 2010
CAGGTCACGCCGAGCACCTTGAAGAACCCGTTAAGGTTCGCGCGCTGCGCGTTGGGTTTTGAGGAGACGACCCTGGGCTTGGTGAACCCACACTCCACCGCGGCTTCTTGGATATCTTCCAGGGACATGGGAGCCGCGGAAGGGCCTTGGCCGGAGAGCTCGAAGTCGATAGCCATTCTGGAAGAGGGAGGTGAGTGTTGGGGGAGGGGGCGCGCGGGCTGGAGTGGCGTCGTGAGCGTGGCGCACGCGCTTGAACCACAAAACGTGTGAGAGACACGTTTGGCAAGCACCTCGTGGTGTCGACTTGATACAACTGCGCTTCGAGTCGAGAGAAAAGAGTCTCGACGGGTCGACCGAAGGTTTGCCTCGACGCGAACGTTTTGGCCACACAAATTTCGTTTCACCCAAGAAACGAAAAAACTACGACACCGACCACGACGATTGCGGGGGGCGCAGAAGAGCGTGCGCGTGCGGTGTCATGGCGCACGAACGATGCCAATGAAGCACTCCTCGCACTGGAGGGCGAAATGCAAGTGCAAGGGGTGCAACCCTTGTCCGCACGGCAAGATGAAATACAGCTGCGTTGAGTGCAAGCCTTGCCCCCACGGCAGGCTAAAAATCAACTGCGTGAAGTGCAACCCCTGCCCGCACGGCAAGCGGAAAGGCAACTGCGCGGAGTGCACCCCCTGCCCCCATGGCAAGGTGAAATACAGGTGTAAGGTGTGCACCCCCTGCCCCCAAGGTAAGCGAAAAGATAGCTGCACGGAGTGCAACCCTAGCCCTCGCAACAAGCTGAAAAAATACTGCGCGGCGTGCAACAGGTGCCCTCACGGCACGACGAAACGGTACTGCACGGCGTGCAAAAAATCGCACGCACGCATCCACACAGTTCAAAGCGGATCAAGTGCCAGCCGGAGAGTTTGCCCGAGATCAAAGTCGAGCCCGAGATCAAGCAAGAGCCCGAGCCGTTCACCATCCGCCGCTACTTCGGCATAGGCGAGTGATAGAACATACGATGCACGTATAGAGACCAATAGAAATCTAGACTGCATCTACAAACTACTTCCCTCTAAACGGCGAGCAGCAGCTTTTGTACCTCCGCCCGGATTGGCACGGACACGGCCTCGTCGCCGGGAACGCTCCGTCCATCGACGCCGCGTCTTGCTTCAACTCTTCCTTGGTCGCGGTTTCTTGCGATTTCCGAACGATATCTGCGAATCCCTCCCAGCTCGTGGGCGCGGCAGCACCGTCAGATAAAGCTTTCTTCACTCGGCGCATCACCACTTGCAATATCGCGGCGTGCTGAATCGCACTCGCCACGTCGGCGGCGGTGACGCTTATGTTTTCGTTATTTTCGTTCACTCTTGCGGCGACGCGCCGATGGTCCGGCGGCCGCAACATCCCGGGTCTGGATTTTTCTTTTTCGGTTAGAGCGGATACGATGACTTCTATCTGTCTAGGATTCAGCCCTAGGGTGGCCAAGGGGCCGGCGTTTTCGTCGCCGGTGGGCATACCCGGTGTTTTCGTCTTGCCGCTCTCGTCTCTTACTTTTTTGGAAAGAGAAGCGAGGTCATCTAGGGAAAACGAATCGGGGATGGCGAACGATGCCCCGGCGCCGAACAAAGCGCTTTTGAAGGTGTCGAACATCGACGATATTGGGAGGGTGGTGTGCAGATGACGCATCGCAACTGCTTGCCACGGCGAGTTGGCGGGTGGGCAACCAGTGCGCATGGAACCGCGACGCGAGGGTTGACAAAAAGTTTTGGCAGTCGGCGCCGTTATTCTCCCCGACACATCCGCTGCGATTGATGAGCCCTTCAGCAGGTTCAGGAGACGACCGCGCATGTTTGAACGCGTTGAGACTGTTTACGCGGTAGCGTGGGTGGTCCGCAGAAACACAGGGACACCGGTGGCGGTCGCCGTGTCGACGCGCGACCCGAGTTGGGGTTGTTAGAGCACTTTTTGGCAAAAAAGCCAAAACTGAGTGAGGTCTCGCCACGTCATTTTATCCTACGAAACGTCGCGACTCTCACTTCCCGCCGCGCGGACCTCCGCCGGAAGATGCAAGCTTGTTCCCGTGAGCTTCACAGCATCTCTACACGTCAAGTCGCGTCACGCTCCGTCGCGCCCGTTACACCCCGCGCGTTCCTCAAAGCGCCCGTAAGAGCGAGCTCTTCTCGATCCGCGAAAACTTCCGTGCGATCGGCAAAAAACACCTCCGTGCCTACACCATCCAGCATGTCCGGCACCACCAACGCCCCCACAGCGTCCAACACTGTTACTGAGGACAAGGATGACACCATGCTCTGCCGCTCCGTCGAAGAAAAGCGCATGCCTCTGATCAACCTGGAAGGAGGCAGGCAGATATCTTATGTCCGGTGCAGTTGCAGTAAGTGCCAAGGATTGGTGATGTGCGGAGATAAGCAGCTGTTACCCACCGCGCTCACACCGACGCACTACGACCTGCACCTCACCCCTGACCTCACCACCTTTGCGTACGACGGTGTGATGACGGTCAAGTTAACAGTGCACGAACCCGCGGACGCGGTGACATTCCACGCGAGAGATCTTAAGATCTCTTCCGGCATTGTTCAGGATTCGGAAGGTCTGGAGCGCACCAACCCCGGCGGCCCCGACGTTCTGTACGGCGACGAGAGCCAGGAAACGGCGACGGTTGCGCTAAGTAAACCGCTCACGGCTGACGACGTGGGCACTGTGGTTGAGTTGACTTTGAAGTTCACGGGCGAGCTGAACGACAAGCTTGCGGGGTTCTACCGCAGCGCTTATCCGGCCCCCGAGAACCCGGAGGAGACGCGGTACCTCGCGGTGACGCAGTTCGAACCAACCGACGCCCGAAGATGCTTCCCGTGCTGGGACGAACCCTCGTTAAAAGCCACGTTCGGGATGACCCTCACCGTGCCCGATGACCGAGTAGCTTTATCCAACATGCCCGAAACATCAATCATGAAGAAGGGTACCAAAAAAACCATAACCTTCGAAACCACACCTGTGATGTCCACGTACCTGCTCGCCTTTTGCGTCGGCGAGTTCGACTCCATTGAAGCCACCACGGCGGAAGGGACCACTGTACGGTGCTGGACCCCGGTCGGGAAGAGCGAGCAAGGGCAGTTCGCGCTGGACACCGCGGTCGGGTCATTGGAGTTTTTCGGCGAGTACTTCGACAGCCCTTACCCGCTCCCTAAAATGGACATGGTCGCGGTCCCAGATTTCAGCGCTGGTGCGATGGAGAACTGGGGCTTGGTCGTGTACCGTGCGTCTCTAATGCTGTTCGAGGAAGACAAGACCCCTGTGAACGCGAAGCAACGGATCGGGTACGTCGTCGGCCACGAGCTCGCGCACCAGTGGTTCGGTAACCTAGTCACGATGGAGTGGTGGTCGCAGCTGTGGCTGAACGAGGGGTTCGCCACGTGGGTCGGGTGGCGAGCCATGGACCACCTGTACCCCGAGTGGAAGGTGTGGAGCCAGTTTCTGGTGAACGAGCAATCCATGGGTCTCGGGCTGGACGCGTTACGATCGAGTCACCCAGTCGAGGTACCGATCGCCGCCGCCGCGCAGGTGACTGAAATTTTCGACGCCATTTCGTATTCAAAGGGGTCGTGCGTTATTCGCATGTTGGAGGCGCATCTAGGCGAAGAAGCGTTCAGGAAGGGTATGCGCTTGTACGTCAAGAGGCACGCTTATGCTAACGCTGGGACAGCTGACTTATGGCAAGCCCTCAGCGAAGATTCGGGCGAAAACGTCTCCGATTTGATGTCCTGCTGGACCAATCAAACGGGCTATCCCATTTTGACCGTGAGTTCTGATAAAGCCGACGGCGGCGACGACTCGTCCGTCGTCACCGTGTCGCAGCGCCGGTACCTCGCGAGCGGGCCTGATTCGTTGACCGATGAAGAGAACGCCGTGTCCTGGAAGGTTCCGTTAAGAGCCGATGCATCCTTCGTAAACGTTCCGGGAATTCTTGAAGATGACATGAGCGTGTTTGAAATCACCGCCGAGGAATTAACAAAAGCCGGCGGCGCGTTGAAATTGAACGGCGGGCAAAGCGGTTTCTACCGCGTGGTGTACGACGCTGAATCGCGCAAACTCCTCAAGTCTGCTATCCCTTCAATGACCGAAGTGGACCGCGTGGGGATCGTTTCCGATGCGTTTGCGTGCGGGGCTTCTGGGTACGCGAGCACGGTTGACGCCTTAGAGCTACTCGACGCGTACCGGACAGACACTTCGTATGTGGTGTGGAGCGACGTCGCGTCTGGCGTCGGCGGCGTGTCGAGCGCGTTTTTTGAGCAGCCCGACGAGGTGACTACCGCGCTGCAAAAGTTTTCAGCCGAGTTGTTCGCCCCGATCGTGGACAAGCTTGGATGGGAAGCATGTGCGGAGGAAAAGAAGGCACCGGATGCGTACCAAGTTCAACTGTTGAGGCAGTTAGCCGTGTCAAGGGCGTTGTCGTACGAAGACCCTGCCGCCGTCGCGGAAGCCAGAACTCGTTTTGATAAGTACGTTGCGGGTGATTTGACCGCGGTACCGGCTGATTTGAAAGGCGCCGTGTTCGCGTCAGTGTTACGGCAAGGAGGCATGGCTGAATTCGAGCAGCTCAAGGTCCTGTACAAAGCGGCTGACTCAGCGTTGGAGGAGAGCCTCGTGTTAGGCGCAATGGGCGCTTCGAAGGAAAAAGAAATTATAATCGCCGCTTTGGGCTTCAACATGACAGACGCGGTGCGCAAACAAGACGGCGCCGCGATTGTCGGCTCAAGCGCTTCCTCAAAGAACGGCAAACGTGTGGTATGGGATTGGGTCCGTGAAAACTGGGATGCGGTTGAGGCGAAATTCGGAGGGGGGGGTGTCTCGTCAGGGCTCACCCGGATCATCGGCGCTTCTTGCGCCGGGCTCGGATCCGAAGCCGACGCGAAATCCATCGAGGAATTTTACCTTCCCAAAAAGATTGAAGGCGCGGAGAGGACGGTTTCGCAAGCCGCGGAGGCGGTTCGTGCGCGTGCTGCTAGGGTGGAGCGAGACGCGGAGGTGGTGAGGATGTGGCTCGTGAAGTGATTTTTGGGTGGAGAGGCGTGAGAGGAAGAGAGAAAGCGATGAGATGAAATACATTTTTTGGAAATAATTCCCACTTGTCATTTTCTGACTTCTTCAGCTGAAATTAAAAGCCCTCCTCATTGGTCTCCCGCACCTGCTCCACGGATGACGGTCGAGAACCCCGGCGATGCCGAGGTCGGGGTGGACACGGACACTTTGAAGGCGTCGTTGGCGTGCCCGATTTGCAACGACATGTACAGGTTTCCAGTCACGGTGGTGAGTTATGCCCAGCGCGATTCGATTCGCGCGCCTTTTCTTTTACACTGTCCCGAAGATCGCATCAGTACATGACGAAGTCCTCCGACCTATAGTGACGACCCTAGTAACCACTGACCCTAACCCTTCTAACTGACACAACACCTTAACCCCCCCAATAGATGGAGTGCTTACACACGTTCTGCCACAAGTGCATCGTGACCGCGGTGCAGCCTGGTAAACCCTCCAACGCGTGTCCCAAGTGTCAAATCTCACTGGGCACAAACCCATTCGTGGAGAAGAAAATCGTGCGCGATGGGACCAAAACCTCAATCGTGGACAAGATTCGAGAGGGGGGGCACTTCGGGGGGGTGGATGTAGTAGCGGGAGGAGCGTAATGAATGGAGTAGGGCGGTACAGGTGTGATGGATAGCATTAACTCGTCAAATGGCGTATGAGCAAACAGTCAGAGACGCAAGTAGATCCTCAATAAATTCACATTACTTTTTCCGCCGCCCCCGCTTCCCAAACTGCTCAAAGTCATCCTTTTCCTTTTTACCCGAAGACTGTTTAGACTGTTTACCCATAGAAGTAGATCCTGTGTTAGGCCCACCCTCCTCTTCCTTCCTCACCACCACTCCAATCGCGGTGGGGGAAAAAGGCAAAGTGGCCCACAAGTCGTCGTAGCTGGCGGGCTCGAAGAATTTCCCAGCCGCGGAGGATTTCGTCAACGCGTCGAGAACATTGCTTTTTTCATTTAACGTCCCGAGATCCTCCACGAACACAAGTGGGGCGCCTGGTTTCAGAATTCGAGCGCATTCGGTTACGATTATTTCAGGGTACTTGGATTTACCCAGCGCGCCGGTAGTGACCACTGCATCGATACTCGCATCGCCCTGGCCTGAATTTTGTTCCAAGGATTGCTGTTTAGCCACAAAAGGAATGCTGCTCGCGACGCTGACCTGAATCAACAAATCCTCCTTCACATCTGGGTCTATTCCTACTAGCATGCCCACTGTTTTCGGGTAGTAGTATAGGTTCTTGCCTTGTCCTATGCCGTACTCCAACACTCTTATCGCGCCAGGCGGGACGTGCTTGCCGATCATCGCGGCGGTGATGAACTGCACGCGCCAATAGACCGCGGTTTTGTACAATCCGAATCCTCCGGCAAACGCGATTAAGGGGAGGATCAGGCTGGAGAGGCCTCCTTCTGATATGTCGGCGATTACTTGGGGTTGCTGTGACACGTGCTCCATATGCTGCATATGCTCCACCACGTATGACCCCACTTCTCCGAAGCCCTCTACACATGCCACGGCTGTACAGGCATCGGGAAGGGCGTTTTGAGGTAAGTATCTCACGGGCCTTCGTCTGGGTTTCACGAGAGATGTACCGAATCGGTTGGGCACGACTACAGATGGTCTCGACGGAGCGGCTGATCGATACCCTAAAACGAATCGCGGGCTCGCAGCGCTCGCACAGACCGCGACGTGCGATACGGCGGTGAACATCGTGACGTGAACCGCGGCGCGCGTCACGTTCTGGGGTCCAACCACCTGTGCGATCGCTGACTTGGCAAAATAAAATCCCGGGGTCCGAAAGTTTCGGCACTTTGTGTCCTCGTCTCATTGCCACGGCACAAGCCCCCTGCTGTCTCCGATGGCCCTTTTGCCTTGATACATACACGCACTTCGGATGGACCGAACGCTCCCCTCCGTGACGTTCGAACACCCCTCTTTGCGCGGCGATAATAATCAAGTAGTCGTGTTCCAAAACCTCGAGTCCCCATCTTCGGACGAAGAAGGCACCGCACGGTGGGTTTGGCCCGGCGCTACTGCTACCGCGACGTGGCTGTGCGAACGAGGTGAAGACTGGATTGCGGGTAAGAACATTGTAGAGCTAGGGTCAGGGACTGGACTGCTAGGGTTAGTCGCGTCGAAGTTGGGAGCGAGCTCCGTGACCTTGACGGACCTGCCGTCGGAACTTCCGTTGCTTGAGACGAATGTGGCGAAAAACGTGTTAAGAGATGCATCGCCGCTGCGCGTGACCGTGGAACCCTTGACCTGGGGTGACACTAACGCGATTGATAAACTTCTGGGCGTTAACACAAACAACCCAGTCGATGTCGTTTTGTGCTGCGACCTTCTGTACCAAAACTCGGAGGATGTTCAAAGGGCGCTGGCGAGGACGATGAGACGATTGTTAATGAGAGACGACAAAGAAAATAAAAAAGCGTCACCGAAAAAAACAAAAAAGCGCGCGTTGTTCGCGTACCAGTTTCGCGAGAACGTTTTGGCGGACAGCGTGTTTTTCGAGGAGATCGATGAGTTGTTCGGAGACCCAATACGGCACGAAACTTCGGATGAAGACCTGTGGCTGATGGAGTATGCGGTAAGCTCGTAGATAGCTCGTAGTGTAGCTGTGTAATAGAAGCCTCTAAATTTGACACACAATTGAATGATTCATTTTCCAATTTCGAAAATCAACCCTCTTCGCACTTCACGCCGCAGCTCTGCGGACACGCCGGGCCTTTACTATCCCGGGCCCCTTTCTGGCCAATCATGAACTCGGGGTTTCGCGTGCAGTACCCTTTTTGAGCCCATAACTCACATTCATCCCACTCATCCAGACACGTTGTTTCATGACTACCGTCACCCGACGCTCTGTTGCTGATTGCCAAACTCGGCATGGGCAGCTGTGTATCCGCCGGGAACCCCCCGTCAAACTTTGCGACGCGCATCCACTTCACTGCGGTCCACTTCTCTCCAGCCACCACCGGGCACGCGCCGTGCAGCGACCCCGGGTCCAGCTGGTAGTCCTCCGAGAGTGACCAAAACAGCACAGCGTCCCCCCGTTTGCTTTGGACCGGTATGCCGCTTTTGCCAGCGCACTCGGACCATTCATGAGTTCCCCCCTCGGGGTCGTCAAAGTTGAGCGGTTTCTTCGCCTTAGGGAAGATGGTTTCGCCTCCGCTTTCCGTGTCCGCGAGGTATACTAGCATAGTAGCCATCCTCTGCCCCCCTCGTCGCGGACTTGAATTAGGAGCATCATGAAAATAATCATAATGCGGGTCGTACTTTTGCCCCTTGTCGTAGCGCAAAATCTGCATACCTTCGCCGTTCGGTTCCGGAAGACCCGATGCTTTGGCCATCCTGTTTTCTATTTTTTTCACAACCTCATCCTGGCCTTTCACGAGAAAAGTACCTGCACTAGTTCGTATGCCACTTGACACCGGTCCATTCGTCCCCACCACAGTTGACGGCGCTAGTTGCTTTTTAGCCAACGCCATTAAGTGCTCGCACTCTTCTGCGGTTAAAAAGTTGCGGAAAAGGTACGCTTTCGGGTTTTTCGTGGTTAACACTACTGGTGGACTGTTAGGAAAACCTGGTAAGTCGTTCAGCTGATTTAACCGGCCGTAGGTTGATTTTGGTAGCGGGGACGTGCTGTGTAAGAAACGCTCCTCTGGGGACTCTCCACCTGAAGTGGTAGGGGCCTTTTTAGTCCGACTCGCCGCAGACTTTTGTGAATCGCCTTTCGGTTTTCGATGCGCAAACGTGCCGGCTTTTCTAGGGATGCCCCTACTGTCTTGCTCAATGTTTTTATCACTGTCATGACTGTTTGCGCGTACATCCGATGTTGTAGGGTCTCCGTTATGTTCATTTCCCTGCATATTCTCCCCACGTCTCGCAGCGAGTTCCCGCTCTAGCTCGTTGACGTCAATCGATCCCAGATCGCGTAGGCGCATCGTGGACAGCGACAGACCACTTCCATTTTCCGAACCCACCCCGTCGTCCCGGGTCAACACGTTGAAGGTCATGAACGTGGCCCACGCGAAACACAGCGCGGCGATGAGCCACGGGAGGGAAGTGCCGCCTGCAGATGTAGTGAAGGGGAATATATTGGTCAGAGGCTTGAGGCGAAAGGCATGGGAGCTTCGCGAATTTGGGCCGCGTGCGAATCTAATCACGAAAATCATCATCTACGCTCAATCAAAGAGCGCTCACGAGAAGATCAGACTCTTGTGATGCGCTTTTGGAAACGAAACTGGTCGTGTACGTACTGCCATATTTTTGCGACCGGCGTCCATCGCTCTTCATGGCGAGCCAAGGGTACGCGTGCGACTCGAAGTGGAAGTCACCTCGAGATGCGTGCTGGATTAATATCGTCAGCAAAATATAATATTCGACCGCGGCATCTGTTCATCACGAGAAGCATCATTGGAGCGCGCAGTTCGCGGCGCGCGAAGAAGAGGTGCGCAGGGCGCATGGGGGGATGCGGCACGCATCGATTGCGAGGGAATGACGAAGATAGGAAAACGGTGTGTGCATTGCAAGCCGAAAAACACCTGCATGGAAAGCAACCCTTGCCCCCACGGCATGCTGAAACGCAACTGCGCGGCGTGCAAGCAAAGAAAACGTTGAAAAAATAGCTTGTAAAAAACTGCTACCGACACCCCGGCACCCAACACTTGTTGTTATAAATCCCCGCCCCCAGCGTGTCTCCGTCTTTCTCCCCCTGCGCTGAGTCAACACGCAACGCACACCTCCCTTTGTCAACCGAAAACAGCTGACACGCGTGCGTTCCCGCGCACGCGGCTAAGCACTCCGCGCGCGTGGTTTGGGGTTGGCTCGAGTCGACCCATTCAACGGCGTCTCCGAATCGAGTGTGAATCTGTTGAGGAGTTCCTGCGTGATTGGAACTTCCCTCTGACTGCGCCGCAGCTACCACCGCACTCCGTGCGATGAACTCGAGGTCCTCATCCGTCACCACCACGTCCCCTTTCCGTGCTAAATACCGGCAGTAGTACATCTGCATGCATGCGTTGGTGGTGAACATTTTGCTAATCAAATGACCAAAGAAACTTCGCGGCGGCGACATGGAGAACCCGTAACTAACGCCCCACTCTAATGCGGCACGCTTGTACCCATGCTTGTAGTACCGGTGCGGAAACACTTCGTGCAGGTGTGTGTTTTTGTTGAGAAACAGGTACAACATACTCTGGAACCCGTGGGGGGTGAGCAAGACGGTGGCTTTTCTTAAGCATTGTCGCAATGCGCACGGGGGAAACCGGTCGTGGTGCGTCACTATTGAAACTTTCCACACTTTTGAGTTTTTGGTTTTTTGGTTTTTTGTTTGCTCCGTCTCTAACTCATTCAACTCTTCCTCCAGCCGTTTCTTTATGCCAGGCACGTTCTCCAACACCCGCCCTGTGTTTCGCTGGTATATCACCAGGTGCTTGATGTATTCGTCCCCTGACGTGTCGCCGCAGGGCTGGGTTAACAGCTCAGCCGCCGCCGCTTTTGCCGCTCTGTCTCCACGTTGTCTTTTCGAAGATTTCGAAACTTTGAAAGAATCCCGTGTTTCCTGACACAACCCTTCAAGCGCGTCCCGAAACGACTGCACGTCGCTTTCAATTGGAAGCCACTCCCCGCGTTCCGCTTTCACTGCGCCGAAAGAAGCGGTGGTCGATGAATCGATGGGTAACACTGGATTCGCTACGCCCGGTTCGCACTGATGCATTTGTGAATCGATCGAGGGCACCAAGAACCTTTCGTCCAGCGGTTGTCGTCGCGTATCAACACCGAACGACCGGCCAACCCACCCGCACCGCAACGAAACAGCATCACCATGATTCTTATTGCTGTCTACGTTGTTACTGTCTACGTTGTTAATGTCTACGTCCAAACCAACTTCTGTAGGGTTCACGAAATTAATATCCCCGACGCTCCCGTCCGTGTACGACGCGCTAAGAAGCAACCGCGTCATGGGCGTTAGTTTATCTAACCATTTAGTGTTCGGGACGCGGAAAACAACAGACGTTTTAGCGGTGGTAGTAGTACTTGTGACTTCACTATTGTCCCTACTAGTGTCCACGCTGTTTCCACTATTACCCATAGCCATCCCATTGCCTGGTAAGTCCCCAGTCTCTAACAGCCGCGCGTGGTTGTGAAGATGGAACTCGCACACGTGGAACATGTGGTTGGCGGAGTACAATCTCGGTTTGCCGGATTGGGGATCGGGCTGGGGGAGTTGGAGGTCCACTACCTTGGGTTGGGAGTGGGTCAATCCTTCAGTACCATGTATACCACCTGCCCGTGCCTGTGCCTGCTCGCACCGCGCCGTGCGTCGTGCAGCGCACTCCGGCGAGGCGCGCACCACGGAAACACCTGCTCCTCGATCGCCAGAAGTCCCATCGAAACCGAGCAACGCGTACGCGGCGTACGCCACGAAGGCCAGGGACACGAGACGGGTCACAATTCTTCGCCGCCGGGACGTGCGCGAAGTGGGAGGGGGGGAGGTGGAGATCCTCATCGTGCCACCGCCGAACGCGACGCGTGCGTCGGGGTGTGGAGGGCGGGGGTGTGTTCGTTTTAATTCACTTGCGCAGGAAACAAGAGAAAACATCAAATATATCGTCACATCCGATGTCGGCCGCAGTTCGCGGCGCGCAGAGAACAGGTGCGCAGGACGCGTTGGGGGATGCGAAACAAAACGATTGCGAAGGAATGGCGCCGATGAGAAAAAGGTGCTTGCATGGCAAGGATAAAAACAACTGCAAGGAGTGCAACCCCTGCCCCCACGGCAAGCTGAAACAAAGCTGCAAAAGAGAAAAAAAACGCAAGTAAGTAAAGGTTAAGTTTCGGTTATGTAGAACAAGCATGACGATGCAACATATGTAAAACACACTTGATATTTGTAATTTCTTGTGCAATGAATGAAATCACCTCTCTACTGGGTTATGCGTGACTAAGCGATGACTTGCGGCTAATACATGCGAGCGACTTATTTGCCCATCTGGGCGGCGACCTCCGCGGCGAAATCTTCGTTGCGCTTTTCGATCCCCTCGCCGAGGTTGTACTTGGTGAAGCGGCGGATGCTGATCTTCTCTCCAATCTCCGCGGTCGCTTCCTTGATGATCTCCTCCACTGTCTTGCTGTTGTCCTTAATAAAATCCTGCTTGATCAGCGCTTTTTCGTTGACCATCTTGTCGAGGCGGCCCTGCACAATCTTTTCCCTGATGTTCTCGGGCTTGGAAAGCATGTCTTCCATCTTCATCTGCACTTCACGCTCCGCCGCAACCATCGCGGGG
>MDSY01132313.1_pt1 | contig 12391 bp, 9 predicted proteins | sample 811131 | NCBI WGS metagenome assembly MDSY01 (sample SAMN05326643, study PRJNA326480) | marine metagenome | isolation source: seawater | place: Atlantic Ocean: South West | collected 2010
CATACTGACCCTCCACTCCCCACAACCCCCCCCCACCCCAAAAGGACTCTAAAATCGGCGGGGGTTTGATCATGGGCGACCGCGGCACGGGCAAATCCGTCGCGGTCAGGGCGCTGCAAGATCTTCTTCCCGAGATCCCGGTCGTGGTGGGCGACGCGTTCAACTCGCACCCTTCGGACCCCGAGTTGATGGGCCCGGATTCGCTGGAGGCGTTCAGGGCTGGTAAGAAGCTGGACGAAACCACGATGAGGGTTCCCATGGTCGAAGTCCCATTAGGCACGACGGAAGACAGGATCTGCGGCACGATCGATATCGAAAAGGCGTTGGCGGAAGGTATCAAGGCGTACGACGCCGGGTTGTTGGCGCGCGCGAACAGAGGCTTACTGTACATCGACGAAGTCAACCTGTTGGACGACTCCCTCGTGGACGTGGTGCTCGATTCCGCCGCGGGCGGGTGGAACACCGTGGAACGCGAAGGCATCTCCATCACGCACCCCGCGAAGTTTATCATGATCGGCAGCGGTAACCCTGAGGAAGGTGAACTCAGACCGCAGTTGTTGGACAGGTTCGGCATGGCGTGCAACATTTCGACTATTTTCGACAAGGACCAAAGAGTGCAGCTGGTGAAGAACCGCATGGCGTTCGAAGCGGACCCGGAAGCGTTTGCGAAATCGTGCAAAGAAGAAACGGAGGAGTTGAGGGCGAAAATCAGTGCGGCGCAGAAAATTCTGCCCGACGTGACCATGGACAGAGAGCTGGCGTTGAAGATCTCGGGGGTGTGCGCGTTGGTGGACGTAGACGGCTTGCGAGGCGATATCGTGGTGACCCGGTCCGCCAAAGCGTTGGTGGCGTACGAAGGCAGAACAGAAGTCACCGCGGAGGATATCCAGCGCGTGATTGGGCCGTGCCTGTCGCACCGACTGCGAAAAGACGCCATGGACACGATGGACGGCTCGTTCAAAGTCATGCTCGGTTTCAACAAGATCTTCAACGGATCAGCGCTGAAGAACTTCGCGGAGGCCATGGAGGAAGGTATCGAGGACCCGGCGGCGAAGGAAGCGGAGGAAGCCAAGGCGGCAGAGCCCAAGGAAACCAAGGCGGGCGCGTGGGGAGGACTGCCCGGGTCCAGGTAAATTGTTCCGGCAAGAGGGGTGAGTGTTGAGACGAGGGATGTGAGACGTTGTTGACACGTGCAATGCAAATAAATAAATATACAAAGCGCAGATAACTCGTGTCGTATTGTAAGTTGGGGGAGAAGCGTGGGACACCTGAAACGTGAGACGCGGCGGGACAGAAAATCACGCAATGACTCTACAAAGTGTCGTTCGTCAGAAAACCTGTCTTCTAAAAATATCTCCCGACATTTAGGGACGCACCGCACGTCGCCCACTTCTCAGCATGCCCCGTTCCGTCCTACCCTGCGTGTTCTTAATTCTGTGTGTGCTCGCTCAATCCTTAGATGCGTTCGACCCCGCATTTTGTTCCTCCGGGAGCTCAACGGAGTTCGACAGCAACGGGTTCCGAATCACCGTCGACGCGTCCACATCCACTATTTTAACCACGACTTGCGATGACTGTCCCGGCAACCCCCACGTACCGCGAAGCGCTTGATAACTCCACCGCGAGGTTAAGAAAAATGCTTCAAGACATCAGCGGAGGCACGGACACGCAGTACTCCCAGATCCTCGCGAACGTCCCGTTTCGAATCGAGGACAAGACCGATTCGGGCGGTGCACATTTCTTTTACTCCGCAGATTCCATGGGTTCCAACGCCTGTGGCGGCGTGGCGGGGTACAGCGTGACGTCAGGGGTGGGTTACGCAACGATGGAGAACTCGTGCGTAGTGACTGAGCTCCCTGAGCGGCTAATCCGTGACGTCTACGGAAACGGAGGTACGTCATCCACGCTTGGCATTCACGAGTGGTCGCACACGTACCACGTGGCGTTACCCTCGGCGACGCAGACGGATTGGGCGTACGAGACGGACTCGGTGGTCAAGGCGGCGTTGGCGGGAGTCACCGCTGCGTATGAAAACTTCAGAGACGTGCTTTTCGACACCTTCGACAAAACGGACCACGCGTGGTTGGAAAGCGACTACGGGGGATACTACTGGTACGCCATGGCCAACGAACGGGAATACTTCAAGGTGTTAACGGAAGCTTACGCCAACACTGGGAGTGACGATATCGGCAAGTGGCCCAAAAACCGCGCGCAGCTGCTATCGGAAGACCCGACAGGACACGCCGCGGTGAACGCGATGTGGGAGCTGCCCGCGGCAGATGTGGCGAACGCGTTGAGAGGGTGCGAGTTTGTTTCAGGGGTGTCGAGGAATGCGATAAAAAGTTTCTTATTGTCGACGCTCGCAATCGCTGCGGTGACCATCGTGATGTAATTATTATTGTTAATAAATGGTGTGCAGCCTACATGTCAGATGCTATTTGTAATATGCTATGTATAGCATGACTCGACGCAAACTACTGACAAAACGGGTGCAACAGCGCGTTGGCGGGCGTGATCCGCTTGTCCGGATCATACGTGAATATCTTGTCCAGAAGATCACCGAGCGCCGTGGTCATCTTCCTTTCTTCGCCCGTCAAGTGCGTGTCCCTGCGCGCGCGCGCACCTACTCGCTGGTGAATATCCCGCAGCGGCTTCGAGTCCCGAATCGTCCGTCGAATCTGCTGTTTCGTCACTTGATCAACAGAAACGCTGGAAAACAAACCGTCGTCGTCGTAGTGCTGTTCCTTGAACGCAGCTTTTCGCAGTAGCTTCCGGGGAAGCGGGCCTTTGGTTTCGATGAATAAACGGAGCATGTCGTTGTTGGACTTGCCGGGGAACGCCATTTGCCCGGTGTATAGCTCAAACAGACAGCAGCCGACACTCCACATATCGAGCGGGAAGCTGTACTTCAGGCCTAAAATCACTTCAGGCGCGCGGTAAAACCTGGATTGCAAATAAGGCGTCAACTCGTTGTTCCCATCGAACATCGCTGACCCGAAATCGCACAACTGTAAGTTTGAGTTTTTAGCGTTCACAAGCACGTTGTCGGGCTTGATATCCGCGTGCACCACGCCGCACGTTTCCAGGTGCTTCAGGGCGGTCAGCATTTGAATTGTGTAGCTTCGTACACCTTTGATGTTTATGCCAACATCCCGACCGTATTTCTTCAGCACCTCCCTCAAGTTCGCGTGCATCGACTCGAACACCATAAACACGTGATCTCTGAACTCAAACGTGCGCGTGAACCGCACGATATGCTTCGTATCGTCAAGGTCCGTGGCCATGAGCTTTTTCAGAATCGTGATCTCAAGCTGCGCGGCTTTGTACATCGTGTCGTTGGCGCGGATCACTTTGATCGCGACCTCGCTGAATTGATTTCCTGAAGTTCCCGCGCCGTCTCCTTCAACAAAGTCCTCATCCTTCGCCTTGACGACAGTTGAAAAAACCCCCCGGCCGTGTGTGTCTAAAACCCTGTACCTGCCATCAAGCACCTCCCCAACCCTCGCGCGGTAATAACCATCCGCGTCGTCCCAGTTATCCGCCAATCCGCTGGACATGTCGACGGCGCCGTTTTTCTCCGCAAGCTTTCCCGAGAGCCGGTTCGCCCGTGCCGCGTCACGCTCCCCCGCTTCGTCGTCAAACTCGGCGTCCTCGGCGAACATATCGGACACAGGCGCTGTGGGTTTTTCCGCATGCTCTTTCGGCACACTGGATACCGGTACGGCGGTTTTCATCGAGGACGTCTGCGGCGATGGTTTTTTTTCAATCGCTTTTTCGTTTTCGTTTTTGTTTTCCTTCGCCAATGCGTGTTTCCGCATAATCTCCTCCCTTCGTTTCCGTCGCTCTTCCGCTACCCGTTTTGCCTTGGCGACGTCGTCCTCGTACTCCTCTTCCTCTTCCATCGCCTGCATCGCCGCCGTGATGCGTTGCTGGTACAAACGCTCCTCCTCCAGCGTCATCTCCGGCTGTTGCGTCGCGCGCGACGTCTCCGGTTTCTCAACCACCATCGCGTCCTCCACTGCACCGCGTCCTGGTGCGTCGTCACGTCCGTTGCGATCGTCCCTGACGTAGTCCCGATGGCCTCCGCCTCTTCGGTCGCGGCTTCCACCTCGGTCCCTACCGCGATCTTTCCCAACATCCCACTCGCGTCCACGATCCCGTGACGGGGCACCATTTCTATCCCTGCTGTCGCCCCTGCCGCGGTCGTTTCTGCCGCCGTGATACCCCCTGTGATCCTCGCGACGGTCGTTTCTCAGCCCCCCTCGATCGCGCCCCACATCGCGTTCCCTCGATCGACTGCGACTACGATGCCGGTCACTCCGAGGGAAATCGTTCCCTCGAATCTCGCCAATCTCACCTTCCTCATCAGAACCGACACCCATCCTGGCTCACCTCACCAAGTCTCGCTAGACCCGGTTCGACCTCCGTCAACACAACCCGAGCGCGCCGCCGAAAACGCGTCCGCCTGACCGATTCGCGCGTGCTGAACAGTGTGGAAGGTACGCGAAGGCCGTCGAGTTTGGCAATTTAATTCCACGTGGCCGGTTGGACGTCCAAGACTTTTTCAGCCCGCGCTCTTTATTTGAGCGTTCGCAGGCGCGCGCGATCAGGCACCAAGATGGGTGGAGGCGGCCCACCCTACAGCGTGTTCATCGGAAACGTGCCGTACGATGCGACGGAAGAGCGCTTGCGGGATATGTTCAGTGAGGTTGGACCGGTGCACGACCTGAGGTGCGTCTCCCACGGGCGCCGTAAAGCTCATTTTCAGCCTCGCCCTCTTGATGTTTTTTTGCCTAGGGTTGCCACCGCGATCGCACCTGACCCTCACCCCTACACCCCCTTTCCATGATTCTCCCCTTTAGATTGATGACCGACCGCGATACGGGTAAGCTGAAGGGTTTCGGTTTCTGCGAGTTTATGGATTTAGCCACGGCGGAGAGCGCGAAGCGGAACTTGAACGGCCGGGATTACAACGGACGACAGTTGCGGGTTGATTTCGCTGGCGAAGACGGGGAGGGTAAAACAGAAGGCGAGAAGAAACCGACGGCCCCCTCCGCTACTGTGATGAACTACGACGCACCGATGGGCCAGGCGCCCGCGTCCGCGGCGCAGGCGCAGATGAAAAACGCGGGCCTCGGGGGGGGGTGCATGGATGCGGTAACCGCGCGCCTCGCGGAGATGTCGCCGGCACAGCTGTTCAGCGTGATGAATCAATTGAAAACCTTGACTACGCAGAACCAAACCACCGCACGGCAACTCCTGGTCAGCAACCCGCAGCTCACGCTGGCGCTGTTCCAAGCGCAACTGGCGCTGGGGATGACCAAGCCCCCGGCCGTAGCTGCGGGAAGCGCCCCCGCGCCGCCGCAGGGAATCGCGGGGAGCGCGCCTCTGCCTCCGCCGCCCGGGGGCATGATGAGGCCAGGCATGATGGGCGTACCGGGTATGCCAAAGCACGGCGCAATGGGCGTCCCTGGGATGCCGCCTCACCCTGGCATGCCGCCTCAGTACGGGGCGCCGCAGTTCCCGCCGCCGCCGCCGCGGATTGGAGGCGTCGCGCCGCTGCCGCCGCCGCCGATGGGCGGAGCCGCGCAGCTGCCGGGTCTGCCCGCGGCGGCGCCCGCGGGGGGCGTGGACCAGCAGCAGCAGCTGTTACAGCAAGTCATATCCATGACCCCAGAACAAATGGCGCTGTTGCCCCCAGACCAAAGGCAGCAAGTGGAGATGCTGCGGCAAATCGCGGTGCAGCAAGGGATGATGTGAGCGTTGGAATTGGCAAACAGACAGACAGACGCAAAGGTACGAGGAGAAAAAGCACAAAATTCCAATCACCCGTATGATTGTAACCTCTCACAATCAAACCCTTTTCGAACGCAAGCGGCTGAAGGATGACGAGACAACACAACACAATGCACAAGCTCCGTATGAGCGACCGCGGTGATTCGTACGTTAACGTATTCCGACTTTGGCTGAACGAAAGTTAATTTGTTTTCACAATTCGATTGAAGACCGCCGACTCAATCCAAACTCCGAGCGCCACCATTCTCTGACGACAAAGCGCTTTCTTTCATTTCCATCGCAGGCGGTGTTCCCGGAGAATTCGGAAAGAGGGGAGGGGATGACCATACCACGGGTCATAGTAGTGTGAATTAAAACAAATTTATGCCTAACAAGTCTCAGCACCGAATCTTCGCCTCGTCGCCGCCCTATGAATGTTTTTTTTTTTTGAAATCGCTCGCCGAGTTGTCTGCGCCGAGCCCCGAAATTCACCTTTTTCAATCCGCCGACGGCTGGCCCTCTCCACACCGACAGGCGCCGAGGTGGGTTAGGACCTTTGGCGTGCGACGAGCGTGTCCCTTCCGTTCGTGTCTCAACGCACGAACTCGATCTGAGTGGCGAGCGCGTGGACGGATCGGGGTACATAGGGTTTGCCAGTGGGTTTAGGTCACGAAAAACCACAAAAAATGAGCACGCCAATGGATGTTTCCACCACAGTGGTGAAGGATCCCGGCCTTGAGGCCCGATCCGTGAACATAGACGGCGGCGCTCGTGTGGCGCTTGAGACGCAGACGCACGCGGTGGGTATGATCCAGCCCCCGCCTGACATCAGGGCGATCGTGGATAAAACCGCGCAGTTCGTGGCGCGCAACGGCCCGGAGTTCGAAACCCGAATTCTCGGTTCCGAGAAGAACAACGCCAAGTTTAACTTTTTACTTCCGACGGATCCGTACAACGCGTATTACAAATCAAAAATCGCGGGGTTCAAGGAATACGCGGCAGGTGGCGATGAGGCGTCTGTTGCCATGAAAGAGACCGAGGCGGCGAAGGCGGCGAATGACGCGACTGGGACCGTCGTGGTCGCCACCGCGGGCGGTGCTGCGCAGAAAGTTCTCGTCGCGCCACGGAAGGAGGAATTCACGGTGGACGTCCCTGACGGGATCGCGAGCAAAGACTTGGACGTCATAAAGCTCACCGCGCAATTCGCGGCGAGGCACGGGGCAGACTTCGTTACACAGCTCCTGCAACGGGAACAAGGGAACCCTGAGTTCAACTTTCTGAAACAAACGCACTCCATGCATTCTGTGTTCAATAAGTTCGCCGACGCGTACGTAAAGGTTTTGAAGCCGCCGAAAATCATCGACGCTTTGCTGAAAACCGACGAAGACAAGAGCGTTTTGCTGGAGCGCACGTTACAACGGCTGGAGTGGGAGCGCTCCGCGGACGCGGCGAAGCGCACCGCGGATGAAGAGGCGGAAAAAGAACGGGAAGCGTTCGCGCTGATTGACTGGCACGACTTTTCCGTGGTGGAAACAATCGACTTTGAGAACGGCGAGGACGACGAGTTGCCCGAGCCGATGAGTTTGCGGGACATCATGGCGCAGCTGCGAGGCGCGGATGTGCCGGTGGAGACGGTGAACGAACCGTCAGGGTCAAGGCGTGGAGGGGAGGCTGGAGAGGACGCCTCTGGTGACGTCGAGATGGACGAGGCGGAGTGGGCGATGATCGACGAAGGGGTGGCGGCGACTGGACCGCCCGGCCCGGCGCCTGGCATGAAGATTGTCCGCGACCACAAGAAACCAGAGGTTCTCGCAGCAGAGGCAAAGGCGAGGGCGGCGGCGGCCGGGGCTGGCGCGGACGCTACGAAGTTTGCGGTGTCGCCAATCACAGGCGAGCTCATCGCGGTGGACGACATGGCGGAGCACATGCGCGTCTCGCTCATCGACCCGAAGTGGAAAACGCAGAAGGAAGCGATGTTGGCGAAACTCAAGGGAAGCACCACGGCGAACGACGACGAGGTTGCGGCGAACGTCCTTGCGTTGGCGCGTACCAGGCCGGACATATTCGGAACGACGGACGAGGAAGTGAGCAACGCGGTGGCGGAATCCATCGAGGCGAAAAAGCAAGGGCCTTCGGTCAAAGCGGGAGCGCCAGAGAAGGCGCCAGAGCAAAGCGGCGCGTCGCTGCGAGCGGGCATGGCGAAGATGCCGCCGGCGGCGGCGGCGGCGAAGGCGGCACCCGTGATGCCTCCGCCTCCCGCGCCTACGCCTGCGATGCCGGCACCCTCGCCTCCCGCTCCAGCCCCTAAACTCAAAGCTGCCCCAGCGGCACCGCTACCTGCGGCGCAGGTTCCCGCAGCGCTGACGCTGGTGCCTGTCGCGCCCGCTCCCGCGGCGCCGGCACCCGTCCCCGCTCCCGCGGCGCCGGAGCCCGAGGTCGAGGAAACTAAGAAACGCAAAATCGGCGAGATAGACCTTGATGAAGAGTCGGATTTCCTCTCTGCGAACCAAGGGTCTGGGGTGATTCACGTCCAGGTACCTTCCATAGATGGCGACGAACACATGAACGGCCAGACCTTGGATTTAACGGTGGATTCCTTGAAAATGGCTTTGTCCGAGTTCAAAAAGCTCGTGAAAGACGCGCTGGGGGGCTTAGCCGCGAACAAACAGAAAATATCTACGCCCGGGTTAGGGTTCCTGACGGATAAAAAGACCTTGGCGTTTTACAACCTGGGGTTCGACACCACGGTGCAGCTGACGCTGAAAGAGCGAGGCGGGAGGAAGAAGTAATTAGACGTGCTTTTTGTGACTATCAAAGCGCGACCAAATCATCTCGCATCGCATTCCTACTGTTTCTTCGAACACCTACTTCACTAACACTTCTCTTCTTGCCGTATATACCCTTCAGAAGGGTTTCCCTGACTTCCCCCTGTCCTCGAAGCGCGCCATGCCTGGCCTCACGAACCTTGGGCCGGTGACGTCGCCCCTCGCCGCGCTCGTGGCGGCTCTTTCGCGCTCCAAGTCCGCAACCTCGCCTGCTCGCCGCTCGAGCTGTCGAGCGCGTCGCAGGCCTTCCGACGCCGGAAACGACTTCGGCGAAACTCGAAGCGCCTCCTGGAAATCGCCCGTGGCGGCGTGGTACTGCTCGCATTCCATGCGACACTCGCCGAGCGCCAGGGTTGCGTCCATGAAAGCGGCGAGCGTCGAGTCGTCGTCGCCGGTGAGCGCTACGCGCGCGGCGCTGAAATCACAAATAGCGTCTCGAATTGAGCCGAGATTTCGTCGTGCTTTCGCGCGTGCGGACAACAGATGTGCGTCGTCGGGAGACGTTCGTAACCCATTCGTGAATCGCTCCACGGCTTCGGCATACGCGCCGCGCGCAGCACACTCAGTTCCGCCAACAAACGCGGTCGTCGGGTCCTCTTTTTTATCCTCGGCCTCGTCAGATACAGCACCGTTCACGGTTTGATCGCTACTACCGCCCTCACCGAGCGCCAAAGGAGGCGAGTTCGTTCTCCACGGCAAGCGATCCGCAAGCGCACCTTCCCGGCGTTGGATGATCTTGCGTCTGAGAGCGGCTAGGTCGGGCGGCGGTTGCATTTTATATTTTGTGTTATTTTCCAAAAGCGCCAGCGGAAGGGAAGTCTTTAACGCGGGCCACAGCTGTGGTGTTACTTTTTGAAGCGTAATTTTTATGGTATACCCCGAATCCGTGTCATGATCGTGATACAGCGTGAAGTCCGTGGGGTGCGTGTCCGCGTGCAAAGTTAGTATCAGCGCGAACGCATCGTTCGTCTCTTTGCTTTTTGGAATCTCCAGCGAAAACAAATTCGTCGGCGCGTCGTTCGCGTTCGAGGTGCCCAGGACCAGCGAAGGGTATTGCATGGGAACTCTTTCCGTGGACAAATCACATGCTTTGATAGTAATCGTAACTGCAGTTTCGGTGTCACTCCACGTGTACCGCTCGATGGGGGTCTTTTTTGCAGGACGCAGCGCAACGTCAATTTCTTTTTCGGTCGACGGCAGGGCATGCAGTTGAACTGGAGGTAATCTCGTCGCCCCTCTTGCCTGTTCCAACCTTTCCAGTCTCGCTTCCCTGTCCGGATCAGGCGCCGTTAACGCATCTTGCGCTAAATCAATAGCACCTTGCGTCATGTGGTTCCCCACGAAGTTCGTGGTAGCGCCGGTCGGGGGTTTCTCGTACCCTGGCTCGATAACTAAAGCTGTCCCGTCGGGTTTTTCCTCGAGCGCGTCGTACCCAGATTTCGCGCCAGGGCCCATGCTGATCTTGTACGCGCCGCCGTGCGCATCTTTGGTCCAAACTCGGGGATATCGCTTACCGTAAGGCTTACGCTGTCCGTTATCCTCTTCGCGAAGCGTGGGGACCATGGGGGCGGGAGGAGGCGACGACATCGCGCTCCTGAGACTGGACCTCCAATCGATTGTCATCTCGTGAAAGCGTTTCTCGGAAGCCGAAACGGCGTCCGTCCGATTCCGAGAGGATACGCCAAAAACGCGGGAACTCGATGGGCTCCGACAGTGATGCGGGCCGCGGCGAAGCTCGTCGCGCAAGGCTCGCGAGGGCGCTCCTGCGTGGCGTGGCGCCAGCTCCCCCCCGCGCCGCACCGCTCGGTGCGCCTCGGGTACGCCAGCGCTCCTCGTGAGCTGCTCGGCGTGCACCCGAGTTCGCAAATCGGCACCGCGTCCATCGCACCCGGCGTCCGGATCGGACCCTTCAGCGTCCTGTCTGATGACGCGGTCATCGGCCCGAACTGCGAGCTCGGCGCGGGGGTGCACATCCTAGGCAGCACCACGCTCGGCGCGGACTGCGTGGTGAAATCGCACGCGGTGGTGGGCAGCTCAGACCCCGGGACCACCCGGCTGGGCAAGGGCAACACCGTGGGCGCGCACGCCGTGGTTGGTGTGTTGTGCGCGGATAAAAAACACGCAGCGTCCAGCGCGTCGCACCTCGTTATCGGCGACAACAACGACATACGCGAACTCGTTCGAATCCACCGGAGCTCGGGTCCTGATAAAGTAACAAAAATAGGCAACGACGTGTTGTTAATGGGCGGCGTACACGTCGCGCACGACTGCGAGATAGGCGACGGCGCAACGGTGTCCGTAGGCGGCGAAACGCAAACGCAAACGAACAAAAATGAAAACGAAATGGAAGACACGACGTCGTCCGCGCCCCCCAAATTAACACGCACCTCCCCCGAGTCCCTTCCCGAGCCTGAGAAGCTTAAAAAGCTGAACATGGCGTCGCTGAAAGCGCTTTTGCAAGTCCGTGGTCTGCCCACTGATGGGATGAAGTACCTGTTAATAGCACGCCTGGACCAAAACCGCGACGCGCCGCTGAATTTAAACAGCAACGCGGCGTCCATTGCGGCGGAAGCGTCGGACGTCGCGTGGCGCGTTCGCGACCCCAACGCCGCGCCCAACTGCGTGTGCGGTGAACCATGTGTGGCAAAGGTAGTCAGGAAGGAAGGCCAAAACAAGGGCAAGACGTTCTGGGCGTGCCGCCGGCCAAAACAAGCGGCGCCGTGTGGTTTTTTCCAATGGAAAACTGGAACGAAGAAAGCACCGACGACGAAAAAATCGACGCGCGCTGTGGTTACTCCGGCGGCGCCGCGCCAATCTTTTGACCCCACGGTGAGCCACAGAGGCGGGTCGGACATGTTCGAGGACCTGGTGATCATGTCCTCGAGCGCGAGGAAAAGAGGAATCGAGCGGGACGCGGCGGAGGCGGCGGCGTAATTTGTAAATCAAATCTAGTAATCTTAAAGGTTTTGGCTAGGCTCTAATCGTTTTCGTTGCTCACAGCGGCATGGCTGTCTTGGCCTTGTCCGCCTCCGCCGGGGTTTTCGTTTTCAGCGAAAGCGCGTGTACGCCGTCCTTGATTTCCTGGTCCAAAATCTCGTACACCATCCTGTGCCTGGCGACCGGCATCTTCCCCTCGAACGCGGCTGAGATTATCTCGACTTTGAAGTGGGTCTCCGCGTCAGGATCGCCCGACGGGTTCCCCGAGTGGCCCGCGTGCATGAAGCTCTCATCCTTGATGATCAGCGACGTCGGGGCGAGGCCTGAAGTGACTTTCGCGTGTATCCTGGCGTATATCGGCCGCATCGCAGTCGACATCGCACGGCGAAGCATGGGCGGCGCGCCTGTCCGAATGACGAGGGCGTTTCCGATTAGTTTCATGAGAGCCTGCCGACGTGGCTACATTATCCTTCGGGGTTTCACTCACAGCGAGACGCGCGGGGTCCATGTCGCTCGCGGTGGGCGCGTGGTCGCGCATCAGCGGGGATGCGATGGCGTCGACGTCTTGTCTCGCCCAGTTCGCCCCCGCGGGGTACCGCGGAGCACGAACGACGACGCGTCTCGAGACGGTCTCGGCCGCCGCGAGAGATGCGCCGAAGCGCCAGGGTCGAGGCTGTCAGCGCGGACGAGGCAGCGGCGACGGTGGAGGCCGTGGAAAGCGGGGCGGTCGTTCCGGCGACGTGTCCACCTCGGGCAGAGGCGGTCGCGGTCGCGGCGCACGCGGTGGTCGCGGAGGAGGCAGGTCGTCCCGGTCCAGACGTTGTTCCCTGGATGCGGTTGCAGAGGCTGCGGCG
>MDSY01009660.1_pt1 | contig 12389 bp, 9 predicted proteins | sample 811131 | NCBI WGS metagenome assembly MDSY01 (sample SAMN05326643, study PRJNA326480) | marine metagenome | isolation source: seawater | place: Atlantic Ocean: South West | collected 2010
CATTAGAGAAAAAATTTTTATAATTTAAATGCTGACTGCCTCCCCTCCCTTTACAAATCCCATTACTTTTTCCAAATATTTCTGCCATTAACTCTTGAACTTTTCCACAATATGAAATGAAATGACCATGACACCTGTGATTACTCCAAATTATATCATCTTGATTAATATTTTCAAATAAAGCTACACTATTACATTCCTGGCCTATATATGTATGTGTAGTCCCAGATATGTGGCCATCAGTAAATGCATCGAGTAGTTTGTTTTCAAAAGATCTTATTAAAAACATTTCAAAATATCTTTTGTCATCTTTATCTTCATGAAATGTATTTTTTAAGAAATTATGGTACTTATTCTTCAGTGACAGTTCGATAAACTCATTAATTTTTTTGTTGTAGTTATTCATTGATTTATTTTAACTTTAATATAAATGAATGGATTAGTTTAGCAATTATATTTAAAAAATAAAAAAATTTAATGAAAAAAAAAATCATCTATATAATCATTATTAGTATTTCAATTGCTATTATTTCATATTTTGGGTCTACCATAGGAACATCAAAATTTGTGTCTATTAAAAAAATTATTCCAAAAGAAGTTAAGCATATTCTTAATAAAACTATTTATCTTATTCCAAATTTAAGAAAGGAAATAAACAGAAATAGAAATTATATTGAGCAAATAGATATAAGACAAAGACAGTATGCAAATCTGCAGTCAAAAAATGGCTACCTAATCGAAGATTTAATAATCAAAGATGAAATTTTTGTAATGGGACGAAGAAACCCACAAGGAACGTTAAATGACTTAATAAATGATATTGTGCCTGAAGACGAAAAAAACATATCTAATTTTAGACTTAAAAAATTTGTTTTTAATGCAAATTTAATTTCAGGTGAAAGCAATTATCTTAATGATAAATATGCAAGAACGCCTGGTGGGTATCTGGCACAAGATGAGGATAATGTTCTTATTACAAGTGGCAAAGGTACAATTAATTTCTTTAAAATAAATGAAATGCAAAATAATAAGATTAATCTAAATAACTTAAATTCAAATTTATTAAGTTTTTTTGTAAATGATGAAAACTATTTTTTGAACCATGAAGTAGGTGTAAGAGATATTTTGATTGATGATAATTACTTATATTTATCTTTTAATAATAAAGTAAGGAATGATTGTTACAACATTGAAATAGTAAAAGCTAAATTAAATTACACATTTCTAGATTTTGAAAAATTTTATACATACCCAGAATGTATAGAAATTTCAAAAGTTCAAAAATTTTTTGTTAATCAGTCAGGAGGAAGATTAGAAAAATACAAAGATAATAAAATTCTTTTTTCAACAGGTTCTATGAGGGCATATTACAATGACGAAAATGCAAAAAAAATTGTAGAACAAAGTAAAGACTCTAAGTTTGGTAAAGTCATATCTATTAATATAGAAACAGGGGAAGATGAACTTTTTACAATGGGACACAGAAACCCACAAGGATTGTTATATGACTCAACAAATAATATTGTACTTGAAACAGAGCATGGACCGCAAGGTGGAGATGAAATTAACTTACTGGAAATGAATAAAAACTATGGTTGGCCTATTTCATCATATGGAGTGCATTACGATGGAAAACAAAGAATAAATGCTCCATTACATAAATCACACTCTGATTATGGATACGAAGAACCGTTAAAATATTGGACACCAGGTATTGGAATTAGCCAATTAACTAAATCTATCGAAAATAAAAATGAATATCTAGTAAGCTCAATGAAAAATAGATCAATGCATATTTTAAAGATAAATCCAGAAGATAACAAAATAAATAATTATAGAATACTACATATAGGTCAAAGAATTAGAGACATAATTGCTGTTAAAGAAAAACAAATATACATATTGTTTTTAGAGGACCCCAGTAGGATAGTTTTACTTAGAAAGATTTAAAAATTTATCAAAAGATTTAATAAAAAAATCAGAACATCTTTTCATCTTCATATCTAAATAGCACGATTGTTTGAAATGATCGATTTTAGATTTTTTTTGACTTTCTATTAAAAAAAAAGAATTTAGTAATTCTTGTCTAGTATTAAAAAAATTTATTTTTTTATATTTAATCTCTTTATTTACAATAATATTTGAAGCAATTATTGGTAAATTTAAAGCAATGGCTTCGTTAATTGCACCAGCACCTGGTCCACCTTCAAAAGAAGATGGCTGAATTAATGCTATAGAATTCTTTAATAATTCAATTTGATATTTTTTTTTAATATTTCCTGTGTAGAAGACTCTATCAATAAATATTTTTTTTTTTAATAAGACTTTAATTTTTTTAATATAATTATGGTCTTTTACATAGTCTATATCTCCTGTTAAAATTAAGTTATTAACACCACCTCTTTCAATATATTTTTCAAAAACTTTTAGTACTAGGAGATGATTTTTATGCCGCCAAAATTGATTACAAATTATGAAATACTTATTATTAGAATTGTAATAGTTACTAATATTTACCTTTTGAAGTAAAAATTTTTTTTGAATATTTGGTGTAAACGGTACTGAGAGTATATTTTTTTTTTTAAATGTTTTGTGAAATTTAATTAAATCTTTTTTTGTTTTTTTAGAATTTACAATAAAAAAATCAAGATTAGATAAATTATCTAATTCTCTTCTTCTCTGATCAATAATTTCTTTAGAAAAAAACTCTGGAAAATATTCATGTTGCAGATCAAAGATATAACCTATTGCTTTAGTTTTATCATAGTTATTACTTAAAACTGGAAAAATAATGTCTGGATCTATTTTTAAAATACTTTTTTTTTCATTAAAAAAATCAGTGTAAATTATATTTACATTTTTAGATTTAACATTATCTAAAACAAATTGTTCAATAAGATCTGATCCTTTTTTATATTTCCAATTATAAGAATTAATTTTTTTTCTCAAAACAAAAAATCTTAAAAACTGATAAACAGGAAATATAGTTTTTTTTAAAAAAGAAATTAAATTGTTATTTGGTATGAAGATATAAACATGATAAGCATTTTTTTTGTAGCTTATAGCTTTTAAAAAGTAGGAAATTAAATCTACGCCACCATTCCAACCACAGAAATAAGAGGCTAATATTACAATTTTTTTTTTCAAGGTATAATGTTTTTATTTGAAGAATTCTTTAATTTTTTTTATAACAAATTTAAAATCACTAACCGTGATATCGGGATAACTTGGCAAACATAAACCGTTTTTTGACAAAATCAAAGCATTTGTATGATGACTTTTTTGGGTATTATACATATGCATTTGATTTGCTAAATAAAAGGTGTTTCTAGTTTCTATTTTATTTTTTTTTAAAAAATAAAATAGATCATTTCTAATTTTATTATTTTTTAATAATATACAATTTAACCAATACGAGCTTTTTGAATTTGAATCACTATTCAAAAAAACAATTTCTTTTAACTTTAAATATTTTCTATAATTTTTGTTTAATTCAATTTTTTTTTTTAATATTTTATTTATTTTCTTTATTTGCGCCAAACCCAATGCTGCACAAATATTTGTCATTCTATAATTATACCCAATTTCATCATGCCAATAATACATTTTATTTTTATTTTTTGATAACCCTTGTCCTTTAAGTTTTTTGGCTTTTAAATAATAGTTGTATTTATTAGTGCACAACATTCCTCCTTCTCCGGTTGTAATTGTTTTACTTCCAAAAAAACTAAAAGTTGAAATGTCTCCAAAATTTCCAACATGTTTTTTTTTATAAAAAGAGCCCAAGGCCTCTGCACAATCCTCAATAATAAATATTTTATATTTTCTTTTAATTTCTAAAATTTTACTCATATTAGTAACGTTACCGTACAAATGAGGAATAATTATAGCTTTAGTTTTATTGGTAATTTTTTTTTCCACATCTTTGATATCTATCTGTCCTGTAATTAATTCAGAATCACAAAAAACTGGCTTGGCATTAACATATGAAATACAATTTACTGAGGCTATATATGTAAAAGCTGGCACTATAACCTCATCATTTTCTTTAATATTTAGAATTTTTAAAGCAAGATGAAGTGCAACTGTACCATTGGAAGTTGTCGTACAATTTTTTATCTTTGTATATTCGGAAAAATATTTCTCAAACTTATTTAAAAATTCGCCAGAAGAGGAAATCCAATTATCCTTTAAGCATTTATTTACATTTTTTTTTTCTTCTATTCCTAAGAATGGTTTATATAAGGGTATTGTTTTATTTTTCATATAATTTAGTGTGTTTTGTTGACAAATAATGGTCATTGCTTTTATAAAACTTTTTAATGGAATTAATAATTTTATGATGTTTAGTTATAGAAAAATTTTTCATCCAGTCTTTAAAAATTTGATCTGTATACATAATTTGTCTCTTATTTTTCTTTAAAAATTTTTTTCCTATATTTTCAAATAAATAATTATTATGAAAATAATACTGATTCATATAATGAAATTCATATAAATCACTATTATCAAACTTTAGTTTTTTTTTATCAATATTTAATATCATATCTTTATATTCAGTAAGATTTTTAGGGTGAAAACTGAAATGATACATGGAATGAGGATTGTTTCTATCTGCGTTTATAACTTTTACACCCATGTAGGGTAGTTCGGCTGCACATGACCCATAAACAGTTAAGACAACTTTCATGCCCTGTTTTATAAGCTCATTATTTGGAGCATTTTTATCTAATTTCTTAATAATTGGATTTTTTTTTACAAAATCGTCTAATATTTTACTACTCATATCATCATAATTAGGATGTGGTTTAATATACCAATCATAGTTTGTTTTAGGTGCTATTTGTGACAAGAATTTTAGCCACTCATAAAAATCGGGGAATAAAAAATTTCCGTATACGTGAGGGCTGTCAAAAAAGGAATGTGCAAATATTACTATCTTTTTTTTTTTATTATCTAAAAAATATTTTTTTTTTTTATTTATTAGTTTCTTATCAGGAAAATAAAAATATTTTTGTTTACCACTAATAATATTTTTTAAAAAAATTCTACCTCTATTTAATGCAATTTTTTTTTCAGTTTTTTTGAATTTACTAAATATTTTTTTATACGACTTAAAGTGATAATCAAATCCATTTGTTTTATTTCTAAAAGAACACGATTTTTTATCAATTTTATAAAGTAAAGAATCAACACAATGAAATGTTCGTATCCTTCGTTTAACTGCGATCCTTAATGGAATACCATGTAGATATACAGTGTGCGAAGTTGCTAAACCCTTAACTCTATTATTGTCAAAATACTCTTCCCAAAATAAGAAATTAGCGACACACTGTTTAAAAAAATTTTGAAAATCTAAACAATTCAAGTTTATAGTCGGTTTAAAAAACTTTTTTAAATAACTGTCATAAATTAAATCTCCTATCCAAACTCCATTAATTGAAAAATTTTCAATATCTCTCTTGTTTTTTAAGTTGGAAAAAAAATTATTAGTAATTTTTTTAGCTTCTAAAAGTTGCTTTCCAGAATTTTTTTTATATAAAAATTTATTTATTCCAAAAGATAAGTATATTCCAAAATTTTTGATACCAAATAATGTTGCTAAAAACCACTTGATGTTATCAAGTATAAAAAATTTTTTATTGCTTAAATCTCTGAAAACTTCATATGCAATTATTTTACAATTTTTTATATAAGGTATTGAATTAATCAAATATGAATTTGCAATTTGAACACCTTGCCAATTATTAAATTCAATTAAAAAAACGCTTTTATTTTTTTTGATATTTTTTGAAAATATTTTTTTATTATGTAATATAAAATCTTTGTAATTTTTTACACTATTCATGAATATTTCTTAAAAATATTGTTTTATCTTTTTAACTACATACTTTAATTCCTTTAACAGAATACTATGGTAAATTGGTATACTAATTGTTTTTAAATAATACTCTTTATAGTTTTTAATTTTGGCTTGACTTTCTTGAATAACACCAAGTTTGTTTAATGGTATATAGTGGTATTGGCATAGGATATCATTTTTTTTCATGTAATTTAAAAAATTATCTTTTTGTTTCAAATTTTTAAAATTAAAATTAATTAAAACTAAATGAAATGAGGGATTATTTCTAAGATGATAATTGGGAAAATTTATCATATTTCCATACCCATCTAAGTTTTTTTTATAATAGTTATAAATTTTTTTTCTTCTATTAATAAATTTTTTAAGTTTCTCTAACTGTGATAATCCTAGTGCACAATTTATATCACTCAATCTATAATTATAACCAAGCATTTTAATATCATATTTCCAATGATTTAATTTATTTCTTTCAATACCATGTGATCTTAGTTTTATTAATTTATTAAACACTTTTTTATTGTTTGTTGTTACGCAGCCTCCTTCACCAGTGGTAATAGGTTTAAGTGGGTGAAAAGAAAAAACAGATACATCAGCATGTTTACATGAGCCAACCATTATTGATTTTTTTTTATAAAAATATTTTGCTCCAAATGCATGGCAAGCATCTTCAATTAATAAACATTTGAATTTATTCTTTAACCTAAAAAATTCTAAGCTATTTTCAGGATAACCACCCATATACTGAACAACTATAGCTTTAATATTTTTTAATTTATTCATTTTAATACATTCAATGACTGTATCGGGTGTAATTTGTCCTGTAGATTTATCCACATCAGCAAAATAAATTTTAGCATCTAAGATTTTGCACATGCTATATGATGCAATAAAATTAATAATAGGCATAATAATTATATCATCTTTTTTTATATCTGTTGCTAAAAATGACAAGTGTAATGCTGATGTTGCATTGTTACACGTAGCAACATAGTTAACACCTAAAAATTTTGAAATTTTATCTTCAAATTTTTTTACAAATTTTCCTGTTGTAATTAAAGGTTTTTTTAATGACGTCTCAACACTTAATAAATCTGCACTATCTATATATTGCTTACCGTACGGAATAATTTTACCCATATACTATTTTTTTTCTTCCCTAATGCCACTTAAGCAAATTTTAGTTTCTAATTTATCCTGAATATTATCAATATTTTTTTCAAATTTATCTATTTTATAGAATATATCATTTAAGATATGAAAATATTTCTCTAACAATTTATTATTGTGTACAACGGAACAATAAATCACATTTGAAGTAAGAATTTTTCTTTTCAACATTTCCTGGGTTATAAATGTTTTGTAAGCTAAATTATTTTTTGATTTAAATGTAAAATTTGGAATGGCATCAAGGCCTTTTATGTCTAAATCAAGATTGTTAGACTTAGCAATTATTTTCCATTTTTTTTTTATAACTTTTCCAATTTTGCTTATGATTTCCCAAGATTTATTTTTTTCCATCACATCTAGAGTTGCTAATGCAGCTGTAGGACCAACTCTTTCAGTCCAAAAAGTACTACTTATAAAAGTTGATTTGCATGAGTCCATAGCAGCTTTTGTTCCTATTATTGCATTAATAGCATGTCCATTTCCTAATGCTTTACCAAATATTGCAATATCAGGATTCACTTTATAATATTTATGTAATCCTCCAAAAGTTTGTCTAAAACCTGATGTGCATTCATCAAATATTAATACGATATTTTTATCACTAGCAAGTTTTCTAACATTTTCTAAAAAACTATTTTTAGGCTGAAAGTCTCTTTGAACTTCCATTTTAATCGTTCCAATTTTTTGATTTCTAACTATTTCTTTAAGCTGTGAAAAATTATTGTACTCAAAAGGAAAAACTGAATTTTTTAAAAATTTAGGAACACCTCTTATTGGTACATTGTTCATTAGGTGTTTATTTAAATTTTTACTATTGGTAAGGTTGCTAGACAAATACCAATCGTGCCAGCCATGATAACCACATATCGCCACTTTATCTCTGCCAGAAGATGCTCTTGCAATTCTGATCGCCACTGCATTTGCTTCTCCACCTGTTCTAGTAAATCTAACCATCTCAGCCCAAGGGTGTAAATGAATTAATTTTTCTGCTAATTTAACTTCTTCTACAGAATTTAAAGTTGTCATTGACCCTTTTTTGATTGTTTCTATAACTTTTTTTTCAATATAGGGATGTGCGTATCCCAAAATATTAGTCCCAACACCCATATATGATAAATCATTAAAACAATTTCCATCTAGATCCCAAATTTTGTTTTTTTTACTTCTATTAAAATATGCTGGCCACTTATCTGGTAAAAATAAATCAGGATTTTTTGAAAATAACATTGTTCCACCAGGTATAATTTGTTTTGCTCTTTTCCAAATTTTCTGACCAGTAATCATATTTTGACCTTCATTTCTTTTCGTGTTAATATTTTCATTAAATATAAATTTATTTTTTTTATATAATTGAATTACATCATCTATACCAAAATTATAAATATTAGAAAAATTTTTTAAAACGTTATTAATAACCCTCAAATCTATTGGGTCATCTAAAGTTAGTCTTAAAAAAGAATAATCCTTTTTATAATATATATTAATTTTTTTTAATTTTTTATTATCTCTAATATGGGTGGTGACATGTTCTTGAAATTTTTTTGACTTTCTTGAAATTTTCCATGCACTATACAATGCTTCAAAGGTAAATATTTCGATATCAAATCCATCTGGATAAGTTGCTGGCATGGTATTAGTTGCATAATCAGCACTTTTATCAAAAAAAACTTTTATAACTTTGTCAATAACGTGTGAATCTATTAAAGGACAATCACCAGTAATACGCACAATATTCTGAGCTTTAAATAATTTTGCGGAATTATAGTATCTATCTATAACATCTTGTTCTGAGCCCTGATAACAATGAATATCTAGTTTTTTACATATTCTTTTAATTTCTCTATCAAGAGGGTTTGTTGAAGTCGCTACAATAATTTTTTTAATAAATTTTGATTTTTTTACCCTTTTAATTAAGAGTTCTAAATAAGTTATATTATTATATTTTTTTAATAACTTTCCTGGGAATCGTTTTGAGTCTTGCCTAGCTTGGATAATAGTAATTAATTTCAATTAAAACTCCATTTTCGTGGGTCTATAAATTTTTTTTCATTACAATTAAAAATATTCGGTACAAAAAATAATTTTTTATTAAAAGAGTTGATAATTTGATTTAAATGAATCACATTGTCAAATCCAATTATCAAATAGTCTACATGCTTAATTTTTTTAATAAAATGTAAACATGCAGTAATTTGATTAATTTTATTGATAGAGCACCATTTTTTATATTTTTTGAATAATTTTTGACTTTTTATATTTCCTAGTTTTAAATGATCATTCAATAACATTCCTTGTAAAAAACACGATCTAGCATAAATTTTTATATTAAGTTTTTTTAGTTTCTTTAAAAGACTATTCTTTAAAAATCTTTGATCAAAAATATTAAGTGGAAACTGAACAATATCAGGTATCCAAAATTGAAGAATTTTTTTTATTTCTTTAGGCTCATAAACAGATATCCCCACATTCATAATTAAATTTTTTTTTTGGTAATCTAAAATAATATTTAAAAATTCATTATTTTTTCCCAATATATCTGATGTATCATGAATTAACAGACCATATAAACTTTTAGCTTTTAATTTTTGCAACGATCTAAGTAGTTTTCTGTTAAACCATTTTTTTAAATCTTTAGGTTTTTTTGAGGGCAATTTAATCTTGGTGATAACTTTTTTTTTATTCTTAATATCACCTATAACTTTTTCGCTTTCTCCATAACTCATAGCTGTATCAAAGTGTTCTATTGAGTTTATTTTTAGAACACTTGTGATCTTTTTTATTTCTGATTTTTTAATTTTTTCTTTATTCGCACCATACCTTAAACCGAATTGAGCAGTTCCTATAGTTAATTTCATTTAATATTTGATAAAAATTTTTTTTAAAGGTGTACCAAGTTTTAGAGACTTTTTTGCTTTCTTTCCAAGAATAGTTTCAAGATACTTTGGATGCATGCCATTTGATGGTCTAATAACATTTAAATTATCTCTAGAAAAAGAATCTCCTTTTTTTATATTTTGAGAAATATAAATAGATCTTCTAAATTTTCTATATTTTATTTCGTTTTTTGTTGCTCCAAAAAAAACTTTTCCTCTCGCCTTCCAAGCTATAGATGACTCTTCTTTTAATCTTTTCATTTCCATTATTTCGCTCGAAAAAAATCCATCAACTCCTTTGTTTTTTTCAATAGTAAAATGTTTTTCTATAATTGAAGCACCATTATTTATGGATGTTAATGCGGCTCCTATCCCTAAGCTATGATCAGAGAAGCCCACTTCACAATTAAAAATTTTTCTCATTTTTTGAATAGATATCAAATTTAAATCTTCTGGATTTGCAGGATAAGAACTTGTGCATTTCAGTAGGGCTAGTTGCTTGCAACCATTTTTTCTTAGATACTTTACAGACTCTTTTATCTCTGGCAAAGTTGCTAGACCTGTTGACATAATTACAGGCTTACCTGTATTGGCAACTTTTTTTAAAAGTGGGAAATGATTATTTTCAAAAGAAGCAATTTTATACAATGGCACGTTTAAGTTTTCTAAAAAATCAACTGCTGTTTCATCAAACGGACTACTAAAAAAAATTAATTTTTTTTTTTTTGCTCTTTCAAAAATTTTTTTGTGCCATGCCCATGGTGTTTGAGCTTTTTTATAAAGATCAAAAAGAGAATTGTTTTTCCAAATATTTTTTTTATCTTTTATAAAGAATTCTTTTCGAGAAGATCTCATTGTAATAGTTTCGGGAGTGTATGTTTGTAGCTTTATTGCATCAGCACCAGCTTTCGCTGCGAGATCTACTATCTTAAGAGCTGTAGCAAGAGACCCATTATGGTTTCCTGACATCTCTGCAATTATAAAAGGATGGTTTTTTTCTGAAATTTGTCTTTTTTTTATTTTAAACATTAATTTTTATAATCTTCAGGTATTTCATAATAGCTGGATCTTCTTGTTATCCTTGTAAATTCATCTTTAGGCGGAATTAAATCAAACCCAAGAATAGCCTTTTGCTTTTTAGTTAGTTTATTATAAATTTTTCTTGGTGTATTTTTCATATAATCAAAAGAAGGTTTTATAAACCACCTTGCGTAACCTAATACTAGCGCCCACCTTGTATTGTTATTTTTTTTAGCTGATCCTGCATGCCATAAATTTGCATTGAATATCAAAACACTTCCTTTTTTAGCTTCTATATATATCTTATTTCTGATTTTTTTTTTGTTGTCAGCATATTTTAATAATTTATGACTTCCAGGCACCACTACTGTTGTGCCATTTTCTTTATTCACATTGTCAAAGTACCACATAACATTTGTTACAATATTATAATTCACACCTGGTAAATTACTGTCTAAATGGATTTCCTGTCCCTGATTTCCTTTTAAGGGGCATCTTGCAGAGATATTATTTAAATAGTATGGCTCATTATTTTTATATGATCCTTCTTTTAATATTATATCTAAAATATTAAGCACAGACTTATGCTGAAATAGTTTAAACCAGCTCAGATTTTTATTGTGAAGGTTGTACACAACCTTTTCTAATAATTTTTCTGCTAAACCATTCAATTTGTTTGATTTTATATATTTACCTGAATATTCATTATGTGATTTTTCTAATAACTTTTTATACTTTTCACATTCCTTGTCAGAAATTACATTTGGTATTATTGCGTAACCTTTTTTAATGATCTGGTCAATATAGTTACGAGCCATATTATTATATGAGTTTACAAAAAACAGATATTTGTCTACCAAGATTTAAATCTGCTAGAGCTCTATAAAATTTTGATAAAGTTTTTGTTTTACCATGTTTTCTTAAATTCTCTTCAAAGAGAACTCTTTTTTTATGACATTGACTTCCAAGTTCTCCATCTTTTACGTAGTTTTCTCCAAATAAAAGAAACATTTCTAGAGGAAAAGATGATTCTGATATTTCTACTGAAAAACCCAAAGACTGTAAAAAGTTAACTAAACTATCTTTGGAAAAATAGTTCAAATGGTTGGGTGGCGCTATCCACCAGTCGTTTAAGCCATGAGCATCTCTCCCAGCTGTTTGAAAGTCATTAAATTCATTTGGCACATCAATTGCCAAAATACCGTTTGGTTTTAATATTTCTTTAATTTGTTTTATTGAATTAACTGGATCAGCCAAATGTTCTAACACATTAAACATTGTAACCATATCAAATTTTTTATTATCAAATACATTCATTCCATCAAGCCCTGCATGTTTAATCTTTAGACCTTTTCTACAACCATATTCTACAGCTTCAATTGCTGGATCAAAACCATAACAATCAAAACCTTTGTCTTTAAAGAATAACAATGCTTGCGCCCAACCACAACCAACATCTAATATGG
>MDSY01008550.1_pt1 | contig 12387 bp, 13 predicted proteins | sample 811131 | NCBI WGS metagenome assembly MDSY01 (sample SAMN05326643, study PRJNA326480) | marine metagenome | isolation source: seawater | place: Atlantic Ocean: South West | collected 2010
CCCCTGGTACCACAAACCAGTGCTCTAACCAACTGAGCTATACCCACCATAATCCCCGAAGGGGGTGCAAATATAAACTTAAGTTTTGTTAGTACAAGTGTTTTTAGTCCTTTTAATGTGTCAAAGAAGACACTATATTGTGGACTTACACTTGAAGCAACATTATGAAAAAAATTACAAATCTCTTGGGTGCGGCCATTCTAGCGTCAATGGCATTTAGTGCGTGTGGAACATCAGGACCTTCGGCATGCGATTGTGCAGAAACAACAATGGAGTTGTTCGCTGTTGCTATGGCTGGTGAACTTTCCGAGGAAGAAATTGATGCGAAGTACACCCCTAAACTTGAAGTCTGCGAAGCGTTGTCTCAAGATGAAGCATTCGCACAAGAAGTACTTGCATGCATGGAGGAGATGATGGATTTGGAGTAATCGCGATCATATGAACACCGCGCATGACTCGCTCACTATTTTGTGACGTACTCAATACGTGAAATACGAGGGAGAACAGCAGGGTAAGATATACTTTGTCCTTCGCAACATACGATATAGGAATATGCGTATTCCCAGGTGATGAGAAATTCCCTTCCCACCAATTTCGCGCCTTCTGATTGATTTTCTATGGGATTTCCTTCCTCATCGTACATGAGGCCATCATCCTCACCAAATGGGATGTCACCAAGATTGTTGTTGCTATACGCAAAGTCATAATGCGTGCCATCAAGACCTTGAAAAGGGAAATAGAAGTAATCATAAATTTCAGATCCCATGTAAATGGCAACAAAGGGATTCTCTGTCTTTTCAAAATTTGCTTTAACAGACATGATTTCAGCGCGCGCCTGAGCAGGATACGATGAATAATCCAGTGTATCAATAACACCTTGTCCAGAAATGAAGGAAGAAATCAAACACGCAAAAGCTGTAATGGCAAGTCTCATTATTTGGTGATTTTTTTTTAAATATACTTAAAAAAAAAACAGTTGAATCTCATGGCTCTAAGAAGATGTCGGGAGAAATAAACTTAAGTTTTGTTCGTACTCGTAAATGTGCCAAATTTGTCGTCATGGAAAATACCCAAGGAATTAGAGTCTTGCATATTGCAAGTTGGTACCCGAGTAAGGTTCACGATTCTTTAGGAAACTTCATACAGAGACATATTTCAGCAATAGCCACCAAGCATAAAAGCGAGGTTTGGTATGCCTCACCCGTATCAAATGAAAGCCCGTTGCTAGAAAGTTCAGAAGTGAGGAAAGGGGACGGGTTTTTAGAACGTATCGTGTATCCGAAAGCGACCAAACCAGGGTCAATCGCAGTGACTCGAGCACTGTTAAAGATGGTTCCTGGTGAAGAGATCTCAATGCCCGATTTGGTGCACCTTCACGTGGCATTTCCAGCTGGAAGGGCCGCAAGAATTTTAGCCGAGAGCTGGGATGTCCCGCTCATCATTACAGAACATTGGACAGCCTATCACGATTCACAGCACATCCCATTGTGGCGTCGCATTTCGATGAGACGGACGGCGGCATATGCATCGGCTTTCTGTCCTGTCACTGAACAGTTGGGTGCGAAGATGCGCACGTTTAAAATGGTCAACATCGGAGGTGCAAGCAACTATGTAACTGTACCAAACGTTGTGGATACTGACCGTTTCAAACCATCCACTGAGACCGAGAAAACGGATGAGGGCTTCCGTATTTTACATGTCAGTTCTCTTGATGAAAGTCAAAAAAACATTACTGGAATTATTCATGCTTTATCTGCCCTTAGGACATCTCACCCGGAGTTTAAATTCTCTGCAACATTTATGGGAGGAAGCGACCCTGAGCGATTGACAAAACTGCGTCACTACGCCGCTTCTATGAACCTGACCGAACCATGTGTGTCGTTTTCGGGGCCAAAAAACATCGAGGAAGTCGCCCGAGGGATGCAGAAGGCCGATGCTTTGGTTCTGTTCAGTAGAAAAGAAAATTTCCCATGCGTCATCGCAGAAGCATGGGCGACCGGGCTGCCCGTTATTTCGACTGACGTAGGCGGAGTCTCGGAACACCTCACCGAAAATTGTGGGCGTGGAATTCTTATTCCCAACGAAGATGAAAGTGCTCTGAAGTCCGCTTTACTAAAGCTCGGGAGTGATGGGGAAATCGATCCTGTCAGCATCAGAAAATACGCAGTCGATCATTTCAGCGTCGACGCCGTGGCGAATGCCTACGACAAAGTGTATCGAGAAGCATTGGAAGGTGACACACCGATTAAACCTTGAGGTTGATTTCTGACATATCGCACTCCATTGGGGCGAGATTGATTCTCCTGGTCGCAACTTTAACGACCGTACTCTTGAACAGCCACTTCCTTGGAGAAATAGGACTTGGAGAGGTGGCTCTGTTGCAGTTTGGCCTCTTGCTCGTCACGGGGATGGCGGGGTTTGTCGCTGCTGGGGCAGTCGTGTATGTCAGGAGGTCGCATCGTGCGCGAGATATCCGAAAAGTAGCGTATCTGTGGTGTGGCATCTCTGCGATTATGGCGTCTGGGATCGGGGTCGGATTAGACGTGATTCCCAAGGAATGGCTCTACGCTTCAGCAGGCCTGGGGCTTCTACAAAGCTTGGTGGTGTTTCATTCTCAGCTTCTGATCGCGTCGGGCAGAATTCGTTCAAACAACTACCTTCAAGTCGCCCAAACCTCCACCCTGCTTCTGACTGTTTTTGTGACCTACATCCTTTTCGACATCGCCACGCCCAGAGGCTTTATGTGGGCGCTTACAGGTGCACTCTCTGTGACTTTGTTGTATTCCCTGTTTGCATTAAAAGGCAGTTGGGAAGAAGGTCCCACATCTGGGAAAGAAGATAAAAATTCGCCCGGGAGACTTCTCTTAAAATATGGTACGCAGGGTTCTACAGGATCGGTTCTTCAGCTTCTTACGAACAGAGCAAACCTCTCGCTGTTGGATCATTTTATTGGGGCGGCCGGAGCGGGCGTTTATTCGGTCGTGTATTATGGTGTAGAAGCGGTTTGGACTGTTGCACGATCCCTGGCTCCCATTGTAAATACTGAGGTAGCTTCCGCTTCCTCCCGGGAAGCACGACATTCAATCACCAGAAGATACCTGCAACGCACCCTTCTTTTAACACTCCCCTTGGCCCTCCTCGCAGGGCTCATTCCGGAATCGATGTATACATGGGTCTTTGGAATCGACGGCATTTCACTGCCGCTTCGCATCCTCATTCCGGGCATGTTGGCCGGCGCAACATCGAGTATACTCGCCCACCACCTAAGTGCCATCGGTCTCCACAAATGGAATGCCATCACCTCTGGAGTCGGACTGTTCGTTCTGGTTGCTGTAGGATGGTTTATCGTTCCGCTATATGGAGTTCCCGGCGCGGCGTTTGCGGCGTCTTGTGCGTATTTGGCCCAAACCTCAGGCCTTGTTATCGCCTTCCTTAAAGCAGATCGGAAAGAGAATTGACCCCCACAGGACGTGTGACTTCAAAGCCCTCGCCAGACCTAAATCCACATGGCCTGCCCATGCTTAAGTGCCTTCCCTTAATATGCTCCATAAATTCAGGTGAAGATATCGGTGTCTCAGGTTCTGAGGAGTTTTTGTCAAAAAACTGAGAACCATATGCGAGAATCGATTTCATCTTGATGTCTTCAAACCCGGAAATATCTACAACCACGTCCGGGACCCTTGCATGATCCTGAATATAGTGATAGATTGCATCGGGCCTGTGAACTTCATCAGCTTCGCCAGTCACACATTTGACGAGACCCGATAAAAAAGAGGCCTGAATCACAAGTTCTGCGCCCTTTCCATGGTCGGGGTGCCTGTCCTCTATCGCATTTGCAATGACGAACTTAGGCCTGTACCTCCTGATCACTTTTACCACTTCGAGCAAAGATGCCTCATCGCATTGAAAAAACCCATCTTTCAGCTTCAGATTGATTCTTTCTGCCACACCTAAAATCTCAGCCGCAGATGTCGCCTCTTGGTGCCTGATTTCTGACGTCCCCCTCGTCCCGAGCTCTCCTTGTGTCAGATCTACCATGACAACCTTCAAACCTTGGGATACCATCTTTGCCACAGTCCCTCCTGCACCAAGTTCAATATCATCAGGATGGGCTCCGAAAACCACAACGTCGTGTCGATTATTCATGTCACAAAGCTACGCCTCTCAAGACAACACACGTACATTTGTTTAACGATGCGCACAGACATAGAAAAAGTGATCCTTGTGGACAGCTTCGACAACGAAGTGGGCACCATGGAAAAGATGGAAGCACACAGGTTTGGCGGGACCCTTCACCGCGCATTTTCTGTTTTTATATTTAACAAGGAAGGAGATATGCTTCTGCAACAAAGAGCCCACTCCAAGTATCACAGTGGCGGATTATATACAAATACGTGCTGTAGCCACCCCCGACCCCATGAAGCCATTTCCGACGCCGCGAACAGACGTCTCCAGGAAGAAATGGGCATGCGTTGTTCACTTCAAGAGATTTTTTCGTTCGAGTACAAAGCTGATCTGGACCACGGTTTGACAGAATGGGAACTGGACCACGTACTCATCGGAAAAAGCGACATGCAACCCGTGATTAACCCCCTGGAGGTTGCGTGCTTCGAATATGTCAATGTTGACTTGCTTTTAAAAGATCTTATCTCCAGACCAAACCGCTATACAGCGTGGTTTAAAGCAAGTGTAGATAAGGTTATTGACGCGCAGAGAGACATCCTGAAATGATTCAGTTTTAATAAGAAAACACAGCAGAAATGGGCCTGTGATCGCTTAGCTCTACGGGGTAAGTATGAAACGAGTGGAGCTCAAATCTTTTTGAGTAAAGGATGTAGTCTATCCTGAGGCCTGAGACATCTCCGACATAAGTAGACCCTAACCCCTCTCCTCCTTTTGAGAACGCATCAAAAAGCGGCCATGTCTCAGACGCTTTTAATGTCGAAAGCGCAAACGAAACGGGGGTGTCGTTGAAATCACCCAATAAAATGACGGGATATGGACTTTTATCTAGCTCCTCGCGTAAGGCACGTGCTTGACTGGCACGTGTGACATACGCAGCGGATAGCGTCGAGAATAGCCTCTTGCGCTGTTCCGAATCGGGCCCTTCCCGAACGGCTTCATAATCATCTCCCTCCAAGCCCACAGATTGTAAATGGACATTAAAAATCCTCACCGTATCTCCATTCTGGACTAAATCGGCAAAAACCCCACGTGGGATTTCCTCTCCAGGCGCAAACCACGGTCCGTATGTCGCGATGTGTAAAGAGGTTGCAATCGCCGGACCAGAGCCTCTTTTATTGGTGACTATTTCTTTCGTGCCGAGCGCATTTGACACCTTGCCTCTCATTGATGAAGGCAATTCCTGAAAACACATCACATCGAATTTATTTTCAGACAACCAGGACACAATCTCATCACGCGTTTTGTCACCTTCCAGCCACTTGTACTCATCCATCCTTCGCACATTGAAAGTCCCTATCGACATCTCATTTGATTCCGCACTCACTTCAGAATACGTCCCCCACCCTCCGATGGTGAGGATGACGCTATTTTGTATCCAGAACATGAACAATACAGGCCAAATCATTCCCTTCCAATCTCTCCGAATCAAACGCAAGACGACGCCAAGCGCAAACATCAAAAGCGCTGCCGGGAACACCAAACCACAGAAAGCCAGAAAAGGGACTATATCAGGAGAGATCAGCTCAGACAATTTGGCGCCAGCAATAAGTGCGCCAGCAGGCCCAAGAATAAACGTATCTATTCCAAATCGCGGCTTTCTTTTCTTCTCCACCCTACTTGTTTGACTGGTTAAATAGAAATTGCTTCTCCTCTTTCGTCAGGTGATCGTATCCGTGTCTGGAAATCTTTTCTAAAATCAAGTCCAAACGTTTTGTATTCTCCCGTTTTTCAAGATTGAACTCCGCGTCGCTTTTAGGGACCCGAGAGGTCGCACTGGAGCCCACTTTTTTCTTCCAATTTTTGTTGCGCCAAAACTTAAGTTTGGTCCCCGACTTGCCTTTTGAAGGAAGGCGACTCATGATGAAATCTAAAACAACTTCGAGCCATCCTGCCAAGTTTATTCCCTTGCGATTTAAGGTAATAAGCATATACCCGAAAAAGGCACCACCGAGATGGGCTATTTTCCCTCCGGCATTAACACCATCTCCCTGACTTAAACCGAAATAGTCAAACAACACGTAGGCCAGTGCGATATATTTGAGTTGGACAGAGCCAAAGAGAATGAATCTCACTTTTCTGTTGGGGTTGAGTGTGGCTGAAGCTGTGAAAATCGACAATACAGCAGCGGAAGATCCCAAGGCGAAAGGCACCTCATCGGGTTCGAATTGGGCTGTTAATCCGGGCAGGAAATTAAATGCCAAAACATAAAAAACAAACCCCGCAAGTCCGCCTGTTAAATATGTGCTCAACAGACGTCGAGACCCTACCTCTGCCTGATATATGCTCCCCATCCACCAAAGAAGTATCATGTTAAAGATCAGGTGTAAAATCTCCGTATGAGCAAACATGTGGGTGAAAACTGACCACGGTCTACGCACCAAAACATCTAAATCGGAAGTCGTCGCAAGCCCGAAACAATCTTTAATCCCCACAGAAAATTCTACACCACCCAGTTTTGTGATGATCAACGCTGCATTCACAAGGACAAACACAACGACATTCACCCAAATCAAGCGATATAGCATACTACCAGATGTCCAACTTCTTTTAATGTCTTCCCACATACCGTCTAACATTTTCTATTTTTTCAATAAAAATTTTGGCGATCTCTTTGCCACTTTTTGATGAGAATAAAGCCTATCAGCATTCCTCCCAGGTGGGCGAAATGTGCAACATTGTCCCCTGGATTGTGCTGGAAAGCCATCCAGAGTTCTATTGCCCCGTATCCGATCACGAAGTATTTCGCTTTAATTGGAATGGGTGGAAAAAGCAACATGAGTTCTGTATTGGGAAATAACATCCCGAAAGCCAATAATATTCCAAACACGGCACCAGAAGCACCTACAGTAGGAATATTAAGTGAAATATTTGCGCTGCCCATCAAAATATCAGAATAATTTTTGCCTTGTTGAAGAAGGCCGTAACCCTCAGTCAAGATGAGATCAATGCCCTCTTGCGGAATCTCTGAAAACATAGAATTCACACGAATATGGGCCACGAACATTTGAATGAGCCCTGCACCTATGCCAGTGGCCATATAGTAAATCAGAAAACGTTTGGCATCCCAAACTCTTTCAAGTGCAGTGCCAAATATAAAAAGCGCAAACATGTTGAAGAGAAGGTGCGTGAATGAAGCATGCATAAACATGTATGTCACAATTTGATGAGGCTGAAAACCCAGGCTTTGAAAAGAATGCAAGCCAAGAAAGTCCGACAATTGAATACCCCTCAACCCAAACGCAAAGGTTGCTATAAAAAACAGCCCATTAATAATAATGAGGTTTTTGACGATCGGCGTAATTCTATCAAACATTATTTTAATTTTGAAGTAATGTGATCTACTGTGAGGTTTGTAAAGACAGCCCGTCCTCTCGCGTCTGTGCCTGGCGACTCACACGCGAAGAGTCGACCAACGAGATTGACCATCTCTTCTTTATTCATCGTCACTTTTTTATTGACGGCTGAGGATTCAGCCCAAACCTTGGCCAATTTCTCTCTCCTTCCCTCCACATCAGACCAAGTACCATCTTGTAAGGCCTCTAAAACTGAATCAATGCAATTCTGTAATTTATCAGCCATTCCTGAGGGAACAGCCAAAACCTCCAAGCCTCCACTTGACGATTTGGCAATCACAAGTCCGAAGATTTTAAGGACGTCAGCCGCTCCGAGAAGAAGGTCAATGTCAGCATGAGATAAGGTGACGGACTCAGGAAACAACAGCTTCTGAGCGACCTTTGTTTCACCCCCTCTTCCCGCATTTAAAAACCCTTCATATAAAATCCGTTCATGGGCCCTCTTTACATCGATGATCAGCAACACATCATCTTTAGAAGTCACGATATACTTGTTCTGTAACTGGAATATTTCATCACACTTCAATGCCGTTTTCTCATCGGCTATTTCATGTAAAGAAGATTCCTGATGCGGTTCGGACACTTCAAGAGCGGGCCTGCCATAAAGCGCATCAATGTCCTTAGGTATGTCACTTGGTGACTTCCGGTAGGGGTTAGACGATTTGTGGTTTACAGATTGTGTTTCTGAGGGAGATGATAAAAATGGATTGTAATCGGTATTCACTTGAACTCGCGGTTCAGAAACGAATTTCCCTTGCGGCATTTCTTCAATAGATATGCTCAACTCTGAGTCAAAATCCAACGATGGAGATACGTTGTGTTGTCCCAATCCTCGTTTAATGGCAGAACGCAGGAATGCAAAAATAATTTGGTCTTCCTCAAACTTGGCTTCCATCTTCGTCGGGTGAATATTCACATCTACTTTTGATGGATCGACCTCCAAGAAAATGGTATAGAGGGGGAAGTTCCCAGGTGTAAGAACGCCTTCGTAGGCCTTCATTATCGCACGGTGCATCAGTGGATGCTTAATGAATCTGCCGTTGACAAAAAGAAACTGCTCCCCACGTGTCCGACGCGAGAACGAAGGCTTTCCGACAAATCCTGAAATCTTCACCACGTCCGTTTCTTCATCAATAGGCACCAAACGCTCATCGTGTTTGACGCCGAAAATAGCAACCACTCTTTGTCTTAAAGTCCCTGGCTTGAGATTAAAAAGGTCGTTCCCATTGCTTTGAAGGCGGAAACTTAGTTGCGGATGCGCCATTGCGATCCGTTGGAATTCATCCACGATATGCCTTACTTCGACTTGGTCAGATTTCAAAAAGTTACGTCTGGCTGGCACGTTGAAAAAGAGATTCTTGACTGAGAAGGAACTCCCTTCAGCGCAAGAAACAGGCTCACTGTCCGTGAATTCATCCCCTGATACACCAATTTTCAATCCCAATTCCGACCCTGCTTCTCGGGTCTTAAGTTCAACATGCGAAATGGCCGAGATGGATGCGAGCGCTTCTCCACGAAACCCTTTTGTCATGAGCGTAAGCAGATCATCTGCAGATGTAATCTTTGATGTGGCATGGCGTAAAAAACATTTCCTTGCATCCTCCTCACTCATCCCCTTGCCATTGTCAATCACCTGAATCAACGTCCTTCCAGCATCCTTGACAAAAACCACAATGTCAGTACTTCCAGCATCTACGGCATTCTCCACCAACTCCTTGACGACAGAAGCAGGGCGACCTACCACCTCACCAGCAGCAATTTGGTTTGCAACCTGATCCGTTAATTGAACGATATAGTCAGCCATTGTCTCTAATAAATTCTAACATCTCACCGAATTCTGCGTGTTCCGTCCAGATCAAGATTCTGTATGCAACATACACCAAAACAACCGCGATTAAAACAACCCGAATGTTCGCCCTTCTGGCATTTTTTCTAACAGAGTCAGAACCCGCACCTGAACTCCTGCGAAATCTGATGTCAGACTGGCGATTGCTTTCAGGTATTTCCTCGCCCTTTTCTTTTGCAATCTCAGCGTCAATTCTACGCTTTCGCTCATCCCATTCAGGACGACTATCTGGCAGATGACGTGATTTAAAAACGAATGTTCGGGGTTTGGTTCTCACATTTCGGAACATGCCCCGAAGCTTAGGTGCTTCCATAGGCGCGAATTTACGCGCATTTCTTAGTCAGACCCTAGATTTAAAGCCCAATTATTTAACACTGCATCAACATCATTTCCACAATCAAAACGGGCGAGAATTTTGTGCAAAACGCGTTCCACAGAAGCGTCAGGACAAGAGGCGCCGCTTGTCAAGAGAATAGTAGGAACTCGCTCTAAATCAAACAGTTCAGACATAAATCCCTCACTTTTCACGTCCGCTTGTGCGTGAATGTCAAAGTGATTGATCACGCCATCCTCCTTGATTTCAAGTTCGTTTCTAATGAAAAAAGTAGGTTTGTTCTTTTCACAAATTTCTACAATGTGACTTGTGTTGGAGCTGTTGTATCCGCCGACAACGATGACCAGATCGGCGCCTCCTTCATCCAATGCGCCAAGTGTGGCCTTTTGATTGTCATTCGTCGCATAACACAATGTGTCTTTTGTATTTGCAAATCCCTTAGATGCCTTTTTCAGCAGGTCCGCAATTTCTTGCGTTTCTGAAGCAATCATCGTTGTTTGGTTGACAACACCTATGTTTTCTAAATCCTTTGGAAAATTAAAATCTGTGCTTACTCTTCCATGAAACATCTCAGAAAACGTTTTTTCTACACCTGCCGCATCTTTATTTGCCATTAAAGAGGCAAGCGCAAGGGCTTCACCGATATCCGCCACAACCAAAGCAGCTCCAGCATTGGACGCATGGGAAAATGTCGCACGTGTTTCTTCGTGGTCTGGCTTTCCATGAATAATCACAGTATAGTTTTTATCCCCTAGCTTATATGCCCGATTCCACACCCGCTCAACAAATGGACATGTCGTATTGTATTTCTTAAAATCAACACCTATCGCTTTCAACTTATCCTCCATTTCTAAAGAGGCCCCAAAAGCAGGAATGATAATGATATCGTCCGGCTGAACTTCCTTTAAAGGTGTCAACTCACGCCCTTTTGTATCCATCAAAAATCTCACACCTCTGCTCTCAAGATCTTCGTTGACTTCTGGGTTGTGAATCATTTGGCTTAAAAGGAAGACACGCTTGCCTGGATTTTCGAAGATGGCCTTGTATGAAATTTCAATCGCGTTTTCTACACCGAAGCAAAACCCGAAATGTCTGGCCAGCTGAATTTTTACAGCCCCAAAATCAAGTAAGGTCGGAGAGAAGTCTAATTTCCTGGCATCCAGTTCCTTACGCTTTTCCTTTACCTTACTGATAATCGGACTCTTAAAACGATCTGGTATATCAAAACTACGCATACCGCGAAAATATATCTAAAAACGTCGACTCACACGAAACATATTTAGGAAGTCATCGTATTCATGTAAATATTTGCAAACCTTGAATGGAATAAAGGGGATCTAAAAAAGAAGGGGCTTCGGCCCCTTTTTTTATTGAATGTCTTTTGTCTCTTGGAACTTTTGTTTAAGTGCATCATCCCAAACCCCATCTGATTTCCTTGCGAATCTCTTAAGTTTCCTGAAGACCTTATTTTCATCAAACCTTTTTCCGTGTAACGATTCAAGCGCAATGATTTGAATCAAAGGCCCTTGCAAAAGTGGTTCGTGTGTAAAAACAGGCCACTTGTGCGTGTCTATTTCCACTCGAACCTCAGAACTGTTTGCAATCCACTCAAGCGTCCAAGCATCGATTGCAGGCATATAGTCCTCACAATCTTCGATACCCCTGTCGAGACGCCATTCTAAAGCTTCTAAGACCCAATCTTTTGTCGCAACTCCATCCTCTGGCCAGTCGGGCGCACCCCCACATACCATGCAAGCGAAGCACCACCAAGGTGAAATAGAATTAAACAAAAACATCATACAATTTAGAGCGCTTTGTGATTTTCTTTGAATACTACGCCAAGCTTTTCTAATTTGGGTAAAAGCACTTCGTAGTATGTCGAAGATACGGGAATTTCAACACCCACCCTATCAAACCCCCCACCAACCAACATATGTTCAGCAGCTAAAGCCATTGGAAGCCCGACTGTGTCAGACATCGCAGTGTACATTGAATCTTTACCTTCTAAAGAGAATTCAGACGTCCTTTCATACCTTTTTCCGTCTTTTTTATACTCAAAACGGTGCCACATGACGACCATATCCCTATCGCCATCTTCCAACGCCCATTTTTCGACAAGATGTGCCTCTAAAATTTGCGCCGGAGTCCCTTCTACCAACGATGGTCCCGATTCCAGATCAAATAGACCGAGCCATTCTAGGCGTTCATTCGTTTCATGATCGCTCACCACTGTTGCGTTTATCGCATCAGAAACGCTCATGTCGGCTGTTTTTGAAGGAAGAAACGAACGGGTCCATTCACTCCATGAGATTCCTTTACTCCAAGACAACTGAACGTCGTCACGCACCATCCCAAGCTGCACGAGTATATCCCATGAACGACAAAACCCATCCACTCTGAGTGTTCCCCTGATTAACGTTTGGATTCCTGCCAAACCATAAATTTTTTCATACGCCAGGGAGTCTCGGTTTGGATACCCTTTGTAAAGACACCCATCTATATTGACGGGGCGAAGCCTTCTGAAAACGCGATGCGGCGGTTCGAGCTTCACTCTGCCGTTGTCTTTAAACGTCGCTGAACCGCCTTGGCCAGCAAGAATAATATTTCTGGGATTCCACGAAATTTTATAATGCCATGGGTTGTTGTCGGACTCAGTCGCAACCAACCCG
>MDSY01029432.1_pt1 | contig 12387 bp, 5 predicted proteins | sample 811131 | NCBI WGS metagenome assembly MDSY01 (sample SAMN05326643, study PRJNA326480) | marine metagenome | isolation source: seawater | place: Atlantic Ocean: South West | collected 2010
ATTCAACGGACCTATTTATAAACTCAGGCCGAGTGTTCATCGGAGTATCGTGTGCATCCACCACAACAGCCTGCAGAAGAAGGGCGAGGGTACGTATGTAAGCTTAAGTCAAGCGATGGATAGATCAAGGTTGGTTCTGGTGACGGCAATTCAAAAAGCGATGACCATGACCACACTGCTCCTGCGAGTGCGTTCGAAGAAAATGCGGGTCGGGTTGGAAACGAAAGGAGCGGTAGGGGCGGAAGGGGAAAAGGTGCTCACTATGTGTTGCCATGTGTGATTTTTCAGCCGCTTAACGTCAGACGAATGAGGCGCCAGAGAACAAGCCAGAAGCTCCGTTGGACCGTTGGTTGCGACGAATCCGAGTGAGCCCGAGTGCTCTGCACAGCAGCCTGGCCCATCACCTCTTCCACACATGATCGCGATCCCCCAGTTGGTGACGTCGTCACTCTCTGAGACACCGACAGACGCGATGAACTGGTACTCCTTCACACTCTCCGGCCTGATCCAAGCCTCGAAGGTCATGTAACCCGAGGGTTCGTCGGCGAAGAAAGTGTCCGTGCTTGAGAAATTGAACTCTAGGGGGTCGTTGTCCTGTTCACGAATAAGCGCCGAGACGTCGACTCCATCAAAGTAAAGTGAGCTCGGACCACGTTCCTTCTCATAGTAAAATGGTGGAGGCGAAGGTGGCGGGGGTGGGATTTGCGTCAATGTGACATAGTCATCAGTGCTCCACACAAACTGAGGAAGGTCACTGGACAGGAGGACGCCATCGAATCCTCGGTGGCCGTATGAATCCAGAATATCTGTGCCATTTGCTTTGAACTCGGTGCGAGTAAAGTTGTAAGCGGCGATGGCATTCGGCAGGGAAGGATCCAGTCGCATGCCCCTCCTATCCCATATGTATTCATTTGACCAAATGTCATTGAAGATGCTGATCTCATCGATGTAGCCCTTGTAGTTGAGGCACCCATCAGGGCAGGGGCCTCCACCAATCTTCAGGTCGCGCCTGAGGCTGCCCATATTAATTGAACCAACAAAAAAATCGTCGGCTGAGTTAGATTGAACACTACCAGCAGGAGCCCCATCGATGTAGAAGTGCACCTCATTGTAGTCGATGCTACTGTTAACTGCGACTGTGATATGATTCCATGTCCCGCGGGTGACGCCTCGCGTAGATGAGGGCTGCCTCTCACAGGCACCATGAGAAGTCACGTTCTCGCTCCAAAAGCCGATTGAGTTTGTCACGTGTTCGCCGCAGCAGCCCTTCCCAGTGCCGCCAGGGCACATGAGCATGATGCCCCAACCCCAAGTCCCCATCATGGCAATAACCTCACCCTTGACATCCATATCGGGTTTAATCCAAGCATCGAATGTCAAGTAATCGTGTGGAACTAGCTCTGGATGGAAAGGCACCATGACCCTTGTGTCGTGGCCATTGAAGTACAAAGAAGCAGCTTGCCTGGTGGTGCCCGATGGTACCGATGGCGGCGGTGGTAATGGCGGTGGTGCAGGGGCATCCAAAGCGTCCTTCAGCAGCTCGTTATCCCATGTGACGTAACCGACGTCAGATGTAAAAATTTCGCCAGAGAGAGGAGGAGCATCTGGTTTCCTTCTTTCAAAGACCTCATCGCCATTTGCTGTGTCAAACTTGTAGTAGAGCGCGAGCTTTGCAAACTCTGGATGCCAGTTTGCCACGGCAAAGTCCTTGAGGAAGAGAATATCTTCTGCTGATAATGCGGCGGTGTAATATTTCACCTCATCGATATGGCCCTTGTACATGACGCACATAGGGCAGCGCTCGCCCAAGCCTCCGATGTAGAAGTCGCCAGCGCCATCATTCACAGAGACGGATGAGCCGAATGTGCGTCCAGCAAAAATGCCATTGATGTAAAACGTCACTGAGTTCTCGTTGAAAGGTTTGGTCTCCGCGACAACTGCGATGTGATTCCATGCGCCTCGGGTTACTGATTTGTCGGAGGAAGGAATTGAAGCGCATGCTCCATCGTTGGGGAAGGTGTTGGCAGTCCAAAAGCCGAGGGAGCTTTCAGAATGATTGCCGCAGCAGCCGACACCCTGTCCTTTACCGCACATCAACATCACGCCCCAACCAAGGTCTCCGAGCATTGCGATCGTCTGTGCGCGCACCTCCGTGTCAGGTCGGATCCATGCCTCAAACGTAACTGCGCCGTGTGGTGTCAGACTATCGCCGTATTCACTGCGATCCACTTTGACATACGTATCACGGCCATTGAAATAAAGGGAGCTTGGACCCTGTTGAGGCGGCGGTGATGGCGGAGGAGGCGGGGGCGCCGGTAAGCTTGGTGCCGACACATAGTCGTGATCCGGCTTCCACACCAGGTACTCAACCGGCACGCCCGAATGTATTGTTCCATCGAGGCCACCTGTAGGGCTGGAATCGTACACTGTTGAAGAATTCCCATGGCTGAATCGGTAGTACGCGACGACATCGTTCCAATTTGGATGTGATGCTGAGACAGGGATGTCCCTGAAGAGATCAAGTGCATCTGTGCGAACGATTGCGTTGTATACGCGAATCTCATCCATGTAACCAAGGAAGGGAGAGCAGTCAGGACAACCCTCGAAGTTGCCAAGGACAAGGTCTCCACTGCTGGTGTCACTGCACATGGACACATCCCACGAGATCTGGTTCCCGGCAAATTTCCCGTCAATGTAGAAGGTGATGTTCTTGAACTCGTTGTCCAAAGTCACTGCGATGTGATTCCATTCATTGTACTTTACGCTTTTCGTAGAGGATGGAGCGTTTGCGCAAGTGTTGGCGTCGTCCCCGTCGTGCGAAAGTACCCCGATAGACCCGTCAACATGATCTCCACAGCATGTGTGACCCTCACCTCCACAGAGAAGATACACTGACCAGCAAAGGTCGCCAAAAGTCACAATGGGCTCAGAGTATGGCGTGGAACTCATCGGTTTGATCCAGGCCTCGAACGTGAGAACATCGTTAAAGGCCAATTTGTCGCTCCAGGGCGCCATGACGTACTGATCAACTCCGTTGAAGTACATTGCGCTTGGGCCTTGCTCGGGCACACCGACCAAATCCGTCCACCGCGGATTCCACAGGTACTGATCCTCCTCGGGGTCGAAAAATGCACCGAGCGTTACTGTCGCATGAAATTGACCAGTCTTGTCGTCCAACTTGGAACGGTCAGAGGCATCGGGCCAAAAGTCAAAGTCAGCCACCAACATGTCGAGGTACGGGTGTTTTGACACAGCGTCACGTTGCATGTAAAGGGCAATCGACTTGGCATCGATTGGAGTCTTCCAAATTCGAAGGTTATCCATGTACCCCTTGTAGCGTGAACCAGCGCCGGCGCAGCTGCTAGAACCACAGCTTGATTCATCATAACCGCCTATCGCGAAATCACTTGACTCGGCACCCTTGCTGACGACGTAACCCGCGTCCGAAGAGCACCCTGCCTGTTCACCATTGACATAGAAACAAAGTTCTGGGTCAACTTCGCGGGGATGTGACCTGCTGAAAGGCGACGCGAACGTGATGGCAACGTGATTCCACTCTCCGCGCTCGATGGCCAGAGAAGAAGATGGCACGTGAACGCAATCAGTATCGCTCTTGCCATAAGCAAAAAAGCCGATTGAATTCTCTATGTGGTTCCCACCTTCGCAGCAACCAGCGTTGTCACCGTATGATGCATCATAATTACACATCAACATGACACCCCAGCCACCGATACCCATGGATGCGATCAAGCCTCCCCTAGCGGTTTCATTTGGTTTGATCCAAACCTCAAATGTCATGGAAGGTGGAACAAGGTTTTCGGAGAAAGGAACCAAGACCTGGGTTTCCATGCCATCAAAGTAAAGCGCGTCTGACGTTGGTTGTGTAGTCTTCTTGGGACCCAGAACAATGTTTTCATCGATGGAGAAGGGCCACAGGTGTTGGATCTTTACACCTGTACCATTAAGATGATGTTCGCCTACGGCATCTTGAGAGTGCCCGTCAAAAGCATAGCTGGCGATCAAGCTGTCAAGAATCTTATCGTCCTCGGGTATTTCGTGACTCATCACAACTCTGACAGCTTTGGGCGTCAAGGCATCGCCCCAAAGTTGGACGTTGTCCATCATACCGCTGTACATCATGCACGTGTGAGAGCTTGGCTGACATTCCGGAATACCACCAATAAAGATGCCCGTCTGTCCTCCATCGCCAATCGAAAAATTTCCTGTGTGCGAGCCAGCTGCGGTCCCGTTGATGAAAAAATCAACATGCTCAGAACTGGGTGTGACGACAATCGCAATATGATTCCACTCATCACGCCTCACAGTCATGTCTGAGGTAGGGAAATCCACACACGAAGTGTTAGTGACGAGTGCGATGGAATTGTCCACATGTGCAGACCCACTGCAGCAGCCCTTTCCAGTTCCGTTGCACGTGAGCATCACTCCCCAACCAAAGTCACCGAGCATGGCGATCATCTGGCCCTCGACATCGACATCTGGCCGTATCCATGCCTCAAGTGTAAAGTTGTTTGGTTGCGAGAGAGCACTAGAGTATGGTCCTGAGTACATGATTGTTCCGGGGAACAGTGCAGCCGCCGCAGCAGACTCCGTGGGTACACCAGTTTTGAGTTCACGCGTCTCGCTGGTGGAGAGTGCCGTGTGCCACTCGGATAAAGGCACGTTCATGTCGTGGTTGTCGCCGAAAGAATTAGAGCTGCCGCCGTCGAAAAGATATTCGGCAATCAGGTACGGCAGGTACGTGTTGTTTTCATGGACGTAGTCAAACATGTTGGTCATAATCGCAGCCTGCCCCAACGATGCGTTCCAGAGCCGGAGGTTGTCCATGTAACCGTGGTAACTGGCACATGATTCCTCCTCTGAAACAATCGGTTCACACGATGAGAAGCCGCCAAATCCAAGCATCACATCTCCGTCTGCATTCTCGCCTCCGCCATCGCCAATGCTATAGGCTTCACTGAAATGAGAACCAGATTCTGTACCGTTGATGTAGAAGGTGATCTGTTTCCCATTTCCCATATGCGAGATGGTGATGGCAACGTGATTCCAGTCTCCGCGATTCACTTGACCCGTGGACGAAGGATATTCTTTGCAGTCCCCATCATTCTTCCCAGCGAAGAAGGCAACCGAATCCTGGATGTGCTCACCATTTTCACAGCATCCCGGGGAGGTGGCACCCTTCCCACACATGAGCATGACCCCCCATCCTATGTGCGGATCTCCAAGACTGGTGAGCACTTCTGCCCTGTGCTCATCACTGCCGATCACATCTGGACGGATCCAGGCTTCCCAAGTCAATGACTCAGGAGGGGCAAGCTCCGGGTGGAAGTCTACGTCATAAACAGACATGCCATCAAAATATATCGACCGTGGGAGAGAAGGGAAGAAGTCCTCGTTCATGTTCAGCTCATCCGCGTGCCAATGACTCGTCTGTCCATGAATCAAATGTTGTTCTGCTGCGCCTGTGAACTTGGTTTTGGCATTGAATTTTCCCGACACGTCGACGACAATCCCGTTACCAGCGGCACCGATGTCAAAATCGTAGCCAAATACGAGAGCAAGCCAATAAGGATGCAACTGTCCAAGGCGCACGTCCTTATAATGAGCCAGAGTATCACCTTCGAGCGCCATGGACCATAAGCGCACATTGTCCATGTGGCCAATATACTGCATACATGACCCTCCTTCGCAAGCAGAGTTGGTACCGTGGTGAATCCTTCCAAACGTGATGACAGCCTGATGCGATTCCGTGCTGCTCACTGTGTAGTCGAAACCGGAGAACTCCCCTGCTGCTATACCGTCGATGAAAAATTTCACCGTCAGGCCACCACCACTCAGCTCCTCGGTTGTCACGGCAACGTGGTTCCAGACTCCACGTTGCACCGGCATAGTTGACGATGGATATTCACTGCATGCACCTTGTCCATCGAATGGATGGAACGCAATTGAATCTTGCAGGTGATCGCCGTCGACGCAGCAATTTTCGCCTTCGGTGCCGCTGCACATGAGCATCACGCTCCAGCCCCACAAGTCTTTCATCGCCAAAATCTCACCTCTGGTGATGTCGTCAGGCTTTATCCAAGCTTCGAAGGTCATGTTATTTGAGCTAAACCAACCAGGCTCGCGCTCGTTCACTTCCATGAACATACTGTGGCCGTCAAAGTACAGTGCGCTGGCATGCGCAGGGTGATCTGCCATCGCAAAATTTTCATGATCAAGGGATGCAGCTCCGAGCAAGTGTAAATCTTGCGCCGTGCCTGCGAGGTTTTCCACGATGCCATCATGTTTGCCCTTGACCTCGAAGTCGGCGATAATGTGCTCGTAGTTGGGATTGACCTCAGCAGGAAGATAAGCATAATTATTTGCAATCGCATCCTCATCCACGGCAGCGTTCCAAATGCGGATTTTATCCAAGGCCGCATTCAACATCATGCACGTGCTGCCACAGGTTGGCAGCCCTCCGATGAAGAGTCCATTGCCCGTTGTTGCTTCGCCCGCAGCACGAGTCCTGAAGATAGGAGCTGGGTCTGTCACAACATCTGTCGCATTCCACAGTGGTTGCAGTTGACTATTGATATAGATCGCAATGTTAGAACCGCTTTCGACTGTCACGAGGATGTGCGTCCAGTGACCAATGGGAATGGATCCATTCGTGGAAAAAGAACTGCTGCAAATTGTATCACTTGAGGTCGACTGACCAGGGAAGAAGGCGACACTATTATTTGTTCTTCCTTGACAGCATCCGGGCGCGTTTCCATCATCTGAAGAGCACAATTTGAAAACTCCCCAACCGTATTCATCCATGGCGGCAATTGTGCCCGGTTTGTCATCGTTCGCCTTGATCCAAGCCTCAAAGGTGAGCTTGTCATCGAATTCAAGGTCGCTGGTGTAAGGTACATGTCCATACGCAGTCGCGCCATCGAACGAAATGCTCGCGTTGCTTTCATCACGCTCAGGGTAAAAGTTTGTGAGCAGCCCACTCCTGGGTGAGTCGAAAGCAAATTTCACGTTGATCAAATTCGCATCCGCACCAGTTGCCGACTCATCCTGCATGGTTTCAACAGTAACATTCGTTGCGTCGTATGCGAGAATCAAGGACGCGTCGTCGTTATCGCTCGTGAAATCGTTCGCAACGAAGAATCTGTCCTGGCGAATACCAGCAATCGATCTTGTCGTGTTCCAAAGTCGCACACTGTCCATCAGACCAGAGTAGCCCAAGCATTGAGAGCCAGAAGTCCCGCCACACGACGAAACGCCACCAAGACTAAAGCTACCATTCGATGGGTCTTCCTTGATGGCGACCTTGGTTGCGTGCAGCGTGCTACCGGCATCGTCGCCGTTCACATAGAAAGACACTTGTCTTTCGTGCACGTCAACCACGACAGCAATATGCGACCAGACGTTCACCTGCACACCAACGGTCGAGGAGGGTGTTGACTGGCATTCACCATCCATCCAGAACCCAATCGAACCATTTACGTGGTCTCCACAGCATCCCGACCCAGAACCGCCACACATCAGAAGCACTTGCCAGCCATCTGTTCCGAGGGCAGCAATAGCCTGCGACACATCGATACTTGTTGGCTTGATCCAAGCCTCGAAAGTAAGTTTTCCGGCTGTGATCACCGACTGAATACCATCGCCTGATGTTGTCGCAATAGAGTGCTCGTCGCGGTCGAATTTCAAAGACCACCCGTGTCTATCCTTGGAGTGCAGGAGCGCAGACCAGTCGGTGAAGACGATTCCTTCAACCGAGCCCGATGAATTGAAGCCAGCGACCTCGGTGTGACCCTCCGTATTCACAAGGTGCGTGTTGAAATCATAATGCGCTTGCAAATCGTCGTACTCGGGATGTGTATCGTCCAGTTTCATCATCCAGCGCTTTACGTCGGGCACGTCCACTGTTGTGTTCCATACCCTTACGTCATCCATCATACCCTCGAAACATCCACAGCCCTGCGACTGGCAATTCGAGTCCAGGTTCATGCAACCAAGAGTAAACGGCCCATTGCTGTTATTTGGAATGCTGACCGTGGTATCGTTGTGACCTGCGTATTCACCATTGATCAAGAAGGTCACGTTGGTCTCCGAAACAATCACCGCGATATGGCTCCACGCATTCAGATCCAAGCCAGTGTCGGAAGAGGGCATTTCCTCACACGCTTCGTTTGATGAACTAGTTCCGAGACCAAAAAATGCCACTGAGTTCAACTTGTGCGAACCGCAACAACCCATTCCAATCCCTGCAGGACACATCAGCATGATTCCCCAACCTGGGTTGTCGCTAGTCCCAACGATCGCAAGAGTTTGCATGCGCCCGGAAGCCTCGGGGCGGACCCAAGCCTCAAAAGTGAGCTCCTTGGATATGCCCAAGGAGAGCCCTTGGGAAATAACCCCGGCATTGACACCATCAAAGCGGACAGCGTTCATTCCCAGCAGCCCGCGGCGGCGTGATTCGCGTGCATCTACCTGCTTCTCTATGTCGAACTCTTCATCGACCGTCTCTTCGACGTCTGAAGCAACAGGAACTCGAGACCCTGCGATGTCTGACTTCTCGAATCCTCGCGGTTGTGGCTCGTGCGCGTATTTCATCGCCTCTTCCAACAGACGGCGCCCCTCTCCTGGCTCGGCTATCCGCTTGTGCGTAGACATCTGCGACTTCAGACGTGCTTCGTCAATGCCGAATGTTTCCACTTCCGTGCCATCGACGGCCAGAAGTCTGCGTCTGTTCGCAATGTTGCGGCGCGAGCCAATGACGTTGCGCTTGCACGCCTGCCACTCGGGTATGGTCCCGATCCAAGGTAGGTCATCCCCCTCGGTGAGGAAAATGTTTCCCACGACGCGACCCATGTAATCGCCCTTGATGGCAACGAACCAAAGCGTGTCTGGGGGGACGCTCACGGTCTCGAGGTGGTTCTCCTTGATCTTGGTGAACTTCCGGTCCTCCTCCCACCAGCAAACATCTGGGAAACCCGCCTTCTTTGCCTCCTCGTCGCGCCTACAAAGGTTCCACGACGCCGCCGACATGAGCGCCCGAGGGGCGTACAGATCGTCCCTGAAGTCCGCTCTGACCTGTATCAGCACTGTGGTCAGGTTAGTGTTCGGGCCGCAGTCTGATCGACATCCGAATCTCCCGTACGACGGGAACTCGAATGGCTCGTTGCAGACCCCGTCGCCGCAAACCTCGTCTATCCAGACCGGGTACGCAGTGCCCACGAGCCAGTTCAAGATGTCCACCGGCGAACCCATCTTGGTCAGCGGTCTTCCGTCACCGTCCATTGGAACCACCGCGTCTCGAACCGACGACAGCACCTTGAACGCGTTGAGCGCGTCTGACTGGATGTAAACCACCACCATGTAGAACAGGCAGAAGAAGAGGTACTGGCAGAGATTCATGTAGCCAGTGTTACGCTTGCGCTTCTCCCTCAGACGCGCACGCAGCTCGGCTGCGATGACGCTGATCTCACCATCGATCTTAGTCTTGGCTTCTCGGTCCAGATCCGAGTCCGAGTCCGAGGCACCGCCGTCCACACCCGACTCGGGGCCCGGTTGAATTTTGTCCAGGCCCTTCTCCTGAGGCGCTCCGACCTTTCCCCGGGAGCTGCCGGAGTCGAAATCGTCGTCGTCGCTGCTCGGGTCGTCGAAATCGACAGGAACGCGTGCGAGACCGCCAGCATCGCGATCACTGCGCGCTCGTCCCGATCCGGAGAACCTGTACGGGCGGGGAAGGGAGAGGAAGCGGGACGGGTCAGGTGTTGATCGCCGATTTTTTTTGTTGCAAGAACAAGGAGGGGGGAGGGGCGACCGAGGAAGTGGGGGCGACGGGAGCGGGGTCGATCGCCGAGCACGCGCACGAGTGTTCCGATGGGGGCGACATCCACGAAAAGAACGAAGTGGACGGAAACCGGTGATCAATCCAGAAACGGGCGCGGGACAGAAGCCAGACGTCCGAGAAAGATTCGACACGAGGAGAGCCCCTCCGTGTCGGTCAAGCTTGAACGCCTGCCCGCTCGGCCCCTCCGGGCGCGGGATGACCGATTTCGAGGTGCACTCACGTTGACATCGTTGCGCTCTGTCAGTTTGTCTCGAGACGCGAGGTTCCCGAACCCCCGTCGATGACTTCCGTCACTGAGAGGGCGAACGGTGTACACCTTGTTCGCCCCTTCGCGGTGGAGTCCCAGACCTGGCCCAGTTGGAAATCTCAATCCAAGACCCTTCTCCACGGGACTTCACGCGACGCGCTCGCTGACCTAGATGAGCTAGCGGCGAATCTCACGACGCGGGCGGGAACAATCCTTCCACGCTCGACTCTCGTTCGATCTTCACGGCCGCTGCGGCGCTGTTTGGGAGACCGCGAGGTCGCGTGACCCTTCTCGAGCGGAGCAATTACTATCACCAGTTTTCTTTCTGTTCTCACGATCATGGGGTTCTTTCCCAAGACTGACGGAATCGTGACGTACCAAACGTGTGATTGCGAAAACTATTACAAGTTCGTGACGAGCTCCGAATCTCACGGTCGTGAGCTTGGTCCGCGCGAGATAAAAGACGAGGGGACGGACGAAGACGGGGCTATTGTCGTTCACCAAGATTCCAGCATGACGTTGACACGAGGCAAGATGATGCCCGACCACTGGAGTTTCTTAAAAGCAGGTGAAAATCGTGATGTCGGCCTGAACTATCGCGACAAAGCAGCGGGAGTTGACATTTCTTCAACCCGAAACAGTGATAAAACCCTCAAGCACAAGTACATCGACCTTCTCTGGAAACTCGTGAGGGAAAATGTTACATCCGAAGACGAGTGTTCAGAGATGCTCGACACACTCGTCGAGAAAATCATCATTTCTCAAGAGGAAAAGGCGGGAACCATTGCCGGGATCACGAGTGGCGAAAAATTTGAAAATTGGTACTACAAGGTGTTTCCGATGGACATTGTTGTCGTTCACCAGGATTCCAGCATGACGTTGACCAGAGACATCATGCCGGAACACTGGAGTTTTCTTGAAAACTCAAATAAAAATTGTGATATTGGTCTGGACTATCGCGACAAATCAGCTGGTGTTATGCTACAGTTGTTGGCCCGGTTAATGTTATAAGGAGGGTTTAGGGTTGAGAAAAAATGTTTGTGTAATTCAGATGTCGTACGTTATCGCAATCCCTTCATATGACCGACCAGACACTATTGCGAATAAGACACTGAAAACTATTCTAGATGGAGGTGTTCCGAAAAACTTAGTTCATGTTTTTGTTGCAAACAAAGCAGAAGAAAAGAGATACATGGATGCCCTTCCAAAAAACATGTATGGCAAACTAGTTGTTGGGAAAAAAGGTATCACGGCGCAGCGTAAATTCATAATCGAATATTTTCCTGAAAATCAACAGATTGTTTCCATCGATGACGATATTGAAGGATTGTTCAAAAAAGTATCCGACAAGGAACTAATCAAAATAACAAATGTTCACAAGTTTTTCATAGATGCATTTGCTTTGTTGGAAAAAGAACGCCTTTACATTTGGGGGATCTATCCTGTGCACAATGCATTTTTTATGAAGAAAAAGGTAACTACTGATTTGAAATTTATTATGTGGGGGCTTTATGGTTTCGTAAATCGCAAGACTAAAAGTATTCAACCTTCATCCAAAATCAAGGAGAAGGAAGACTATGAGCAAAGTATAAAATATTTCATAAAAGATGGGGGTGTTGTCCGTTTTAATGATGTCAGCGCAAAGACTAAAAATCATTCAAAAGGTGGCCTCGGTTAACTGATTAACTGATTAAAGCCTTATCTTTTCTCACGAGTTTCAACCCATAACCTTAACATTTTAAATTAAATTTTAAATTTGGTTCGTGAAAGTCCTAGGCGTATCCCGCGATATTTTAAACCCCGAACTTTTTTCGTGTCCCAAATGCGCCACATAGGATTTCCGTGTCTCCACGAGAACAACCGAGCGGAACTTCTGGATAAATACTTGTCTTACACGGCTGTCATTGAATTTGATCCAGAACTGAAGTCCAGCGCCCCAGCATCGGTGAAACTTATCTCAAACGCTTCTAGTTGAAGCCTTTCTTCATCCTCTTCGAACTCTTCTTCTTCATCATCATCAAATTCTTCTTCTTCCTCGTCGAGTAACGCCGATGGCTCGTACACATACACGGGTTCTAACTATAGCACCGCGGAAATCGACATGCACGAGTCAGTATTATCTCAAACAACAACGCTTTGTGGTAAAGAACTCATGAAGTGTTGCATCATCTCTCGCTCGTTGGATCAAAGCGTCGCAGTCTGAAAATATGTCTCATTTCGAATCGGGTGTTACTCTCCTGTTCCTCGCTCGGTTCGAAATTATCACACGTAATTACAATCTCTCACG
>MDSY01046335.1_pt1 | contig 12386 bp, 12 predicted proteins | sample 811131 | NCBI WGS metagenome assembly MDSY01 (sample SAMN05326643, study PRJNA326480) | marine metagenome | isolation source: seawater | place: Atlantic Ocean: South West | collected 2010
ATGCACGGGTTGAGAGGCTCGAACTCCCGACACCTGGTTTTGGAGACCAGTGCTCTACCAACTGAGCTAAACCCGTTTTTATTTGACACAAAAGGCGTCCGTCTGAGACGGACACCTTGATGTATCATATTAAAAACTTTTTTTCTTAATCTAAAATCTCAGTAACCTGACCAGCACCTACAGTTCTACCACCTTCACGGATAGCAAAACGAAGTCCAAGGCTTAATGCAATTGGGCTGATTAGATCTACATGGATTGTTAAGTTATCTCCTGGCATAACCATCTCTACACCATCAGGAAGTGAAATGTTTCCTGTTACATCGGTTGTTCGAACGTAAAACTGTGGGCGATAGTTATTATGGAATGGAGTGTGACGCCCACCTTCTTCTTTCTTGAGAACGTATACCTCAGCTTTAAATTTAGCATGCGGAGTTACAGAACCTGGCTTACAGATTACCATTCCTCTTTTGATATCCGTCTTTTCGATACCTCTTAATAAGATTCCTACGTTGTCTCCTGCTTCACCTCGATCTAATATTTTTCTAAACATTTCAACTCCAGTTACTGTAGACTTTAATTTTTCAGCACCCATACCAATAATATCAACTTCGTCTCCGGAGTTAAATACACCAGTTTCAATACGACCAGTAGCAACAGTTCCACGACCAGTAATTGAGAATACATCTTCAACAGGCATTAAAGCGTCTTTTTCAATGTCACGCTTTGGAAGTTCAATCCAAGTATCAACTTCAGCCATTAGTTTCATTACACTATCTACCCATTTGGTTTCTCCGTTGAGAGCTCCAAGAGCTGATCCTAAAATCAAAGGAGTATTATCTCCATCGTAATCATAGAAAGAAAGTAATTCTCTTACTTCCATATCAACTAATTCTAAAAGCTCTTCGTCGTCAACCATATCAACTTTGTTCAGAAACACAACAATACGCGGTACTCCAACCTGACGTCCTAAAAGGATGTGCTCTCTAGTTTGAGGCATTGGCCCGTCTGTTGCAGCAACTACAAGAATTGCTCCATCCATTTGTGCAGCACCAGTTACCATATTTTTTACGTAATCGGCGTGACCTGGACAGTCAACATGGGCGTAATGACGATTTTCTGTTTGATACTCAACGTGTGATGTGTTGATAGTGATACCTCGTTCTTTTTCTTCGGGAGCGTTGTCGATTTGGTCAAAACTTCTCGCTTCAGAGTAACCAGCGTCTGCCATTACTTTAGTAATTGCAGCAGTTAATGTAGTTTTACCGTGGTCTACGTGACCTATAGTTCCAATATTTAAGTGAGGTTTTGACCGATCAAATGTTTCTTTAGCCATAATACAGGTTTTTCTTTATTGTTTTAGAGGTGCAAATTTATAAATTTTTTTATTTAAAAATTACTTTTCTAGACTTTTTTGATTATTTTTTTTAAGTAACATAATTTAAAGTGTATTTTTTAACTCGCTTATTGATGTTAGAGGATCTAAAAAGGATATAATTTTAAAGCTCCGCCCCTTACTTAAAATTACCTTGAAATAATTTTCTTAAAATTATTTTTTTCGATTCATTTCAATTACGGCTTCTTCTATACCTTTAGGTGTAAGTGGGAACATCGGAAGTAGTTCTTTTATAATTTGAGTTGAAAGAGTTCCGTTCCAGTACTTAATTGGTTCTGGATTTAACCAAGCAACTTTTTTAAAGTAATCTTTTATATCGGAATATGTATTCAAACTTGTTCTGTCTAATTCATACGGCGCCATAGCGGCATCTCCAATAAAAAATACATGATAATTAGGGTCCTTTGATAAAATACGTTCTACAGGAAGTGATTTCCGACGTTGAGAATCTGTAAAAACTTGTTTATAAACCGTATTGTGAAAATAATACGTTTCCAAATCATGGGCAAAACGGGTTTTCATTTTACGAAATAAAGTTTGAACAGCTTTGATATATGGGTGCATCGAATAACCTCCATTATCAATTATTAAAAGAACTTGTAATTTGTCGAAGGTTTCGTTTTTAATTTCAGGAATAAATAATCCTCCTCGCTCCAAACCTTTTTCAATCGTCTCCTTTATATCTAAAGTTTCTTGAGCAGTTTCTTCAACAATACCTTTTAAAGAAGCCAAAGCTGCGTCAATATTATTATCATTTAACATGGCATCTAAATCAACTGGAAAATAATTAGAATCACCTAAAACTTTACGTGCCATTTTTCCACCACCAGAACCACCAACTCGAATTCCATCTTTAGCAGCTCCTCCATGACCATAGGGGGATATACCACCTGATCCAACCCAATGACTTCCTCCTCTGTGTTTGGTTTGCTGTTGTTTGATTACTTCTTCCATTCGTTGCATTAATTCTTCTAAACTTAGATCAGAATAATCAGCCATTCGATCTAAAGGTCTATTAGGTGTTTCTTCTTCACTTTGTTCTTGATCGTCTGCAATATCGCCTTTATCTTTATCCCAGAGGTCTCTTCCGTTAATAACTTCTTTAATGTCATAATGAGTTAGGTGTACTTGATCTAAAAAGCGATTAACCCATTCTTCTGGAGTTATGTCGTCTTCTATTCTACCGAAATTAACCTCCTTCCATTTTTCAAAAGTTTGAGATCGAAGTATTGCATCATTTAACCTTTCGTTTGGAAGAATATTGATATCTAAAAAGTAAGCATAAAAAGCTTTTGTATATGGACCAATATGTTCCGGATCTTTAATTATAAAAGTTCGCAATACATTGTAAAGATCCCCTATGGTTTTTACTAGGCCTCGATCCATCGCTTTTTGAAGCAATAAAAGTGCACGGACATCTACAGCTAAATCAAATTTTTTAAAAGCTTGTGGTAGTTCTGTAAACATACAATTAGTTTAGAGTTCCAAAACTCTGATTGGATGCGTTACCAAATTGACGTTGAACCCGTTCTAAATCTTCCTGAGTTTTAATTAATGTTCCTAGACCATCCAATGCATTAATTTTTGATAAGGCTTCTTGAGTGGTAAATGTTTTAACATACCTAAGCCAATTTAGTAATTCTCTAGTTGTGGGTGAACGTTCCAAACCTATTCTACGTAATTGATAAAATATATCTAAGGATGCTTCAACAATTTTATTGGAAACTTCAGGATAATGCTTACTAACAATCATCCTCATTTTTTCAGCATCTGGGAATTGTATAAAGTGATAAATACATCGTCCTTTAAAAGCAGTTGGTAATTCTTGCTCTCGATTTGATGTAATAACAATGGTGGGCATGTCTTTTTCAGAAGTTTCAATTACTTTTCCAGATTCTGGTAAAATAAATTTACGGTGACTAAGAGCATAAAGTAAATCATTTGGAAACTCTCTTGGTGCTTTATCAATTTCATCAATAAGCAAGACAGAATTTGGCTGGCTAAAAGCCTTGACTGCAGGACCCATAACTACATATTCAGATAAGTTTTCTGTGTCTCTACCACCTGTTGAAAGTTTTGTTTCTAATCCCTTTTCATTTCGTTGAGCATTAAGGATTTCAATCTGAGAGTCCCTTAAATATTTAACGTGATCAAATTTAGCAACAAATTGCTCAACATTACTCTTTGATCCAGCTGGGTAAACAAACATTTTGGTTTGCTGGCTAGCCGCATATTGTAGAGGTAATTCTGTTTTTCCAGTTCCAGGTTCTCCTTCAATAAGTAAAGGCATTCCAAGAGTTCGTGCTATATGAAATGATTGAGCTAATTCCTTGTCACATAAATAGTGATCTGATCCATCCCAAAATTTAGTGTCTGCCATAAAATATTATTATTATTATTATTTAATATACTGTTTAAATATCTTTTTCAATTGCTTTTTTTCGACTCGGTGATCACCATCATAAGCTTCAATATTGAAATCTAAATTTCCTTGCTTACAAATTTCTATAAGTTCATCTAATTTATTCTCATTCAAAAATTGATCTTGTTTGCCATAGGTGAAAATTTTACAAATCTGATCCCATTTAGTTTTTGCAATTCCATAATCAATATCCTCTGGAATCCAACACGCGTATGGTATCAAAAAATCAACATCAACTTCCAAATGATGAAGCCAACGAAGTGCTGTTACCCCACCTTGAGAAAAACCCATGATAATTGATTTGCAATCTGAATTAAGTTGGTGGGTATACAAATCAAATAGTTTCGAGCAATAGACTGAAAAATCATGAATTTCTTCTAAGCGGTCCCGTTTTGTCATCCAGGAAGCTACAACCTTTCCTCCAAATCCATTTACATAAAATCTTGATAAGCCTTCTGGAGATAATACAAAATGAGTTTCAGGATCAAATTCTTTAAACTTATAAAGCATTTGTTCTGCAAGCATATTAGACCCGTGAATTACAAACCAAAAATATTTGGTTTTTGGACTCAATCGACCATAAGTTGAATATCTAGCGGTTTTGGGTGTTTTTATAAAATGTGTGTTTAGTTCCATTTATTTTTTACTTTTCTAAAAAATCTTGGTAGGTAGTTTGTAAAATGGCTTTGCCCAACTTAATTAAAACATCTTTTTCTTGACCTTGAACTTGAACGGCATCTTGACTAATGAAATCATAAACAATAAAACCTGAGTTATTTATAGTTCCAAATCCCTCATTAAAAACATAATGAGCAAAACGTTTTTCATTGGAATTAAAAAGATGTGTTCCAAATTTGAAACTAGAATTATCTGCATCTAATAAATCCAAAAGTGTGTAAGCAATATCAACTTGGGAACCTAGATTTGTGTTTTTTGATCCTGGAGTTGCAAGAGCTCCTCCCAACCAAAGCATTGGGATTTGAAACCTGCTTGGAGCATTGAAAGTTTGATCAGATGTTTTTGGCAAAGGATGCCCATGATCAGCCGTAATGATTACCAATGTCTTTTCCCACCAAGGTTGTTTTTTTGCAAATGAAATAAATGCACCAACGGCTTGATCTGTATATGCCATTGAACTATTAAATTTATTCAATTCTGTGTTATTACCAAATTTATACTCACCCGGAAACTCATATGGCTCATGACTTGTTAATGTTAGTATTGTTTTAAAAAAAGGCTCTTGTTGGTCTAAATCAAAATCTGCTGCAACTCGATCGAATAAAATGTGATCATGAACACCCCATTTGGAGTTCCAATCTATAGATTTAAAAAGTTCAGAACCATATATCTGATCAATTCCTTTCCCGGTGAGATAAGTATTCATATTTCCAAAATTCAAATCTCCTCCATAGTAAAACGAATTTTCATACCCTATAGCTTTCATTGACTCGGTGAGTAATGGAAGTTTTTTAGACTTAACAGGCATTTTTATAATACTTTGTTTTGGCTGAGGATAATAACCACTTAATAAGGCAACCAGTCCTTTGTCTGTTCTATCTCCGTTTGCAAAAAAATTAGTAAATAGTAATCCTTCTTCTGATAGTTTATTGATGTTTGGAGTAATTTCTTTATCTCCAAGCAAGGGTCCTACAACCTTAGCAGTAAGTCCTTCCCAAATAATAAAAATCACATTTGGATTTTTTATTTTTAAAATAGGGTTAAGTATTGAGTCTTTATTAAGTAAAGGTTTTTTTAATAATTCATAAGTAAGTGAAGCCTCCTCGGGCTCATAAACTAGAAATGGATTTTCATCAGGGTCAACACGCTTAGCTATAGCGTGCATGAAATTCCAAGCATAATTTATTGCTGCATGATTAGCAAACATTTTTTTAGAAAAATACACATTACTCTGATTAATTGGAATGGTTTGCAAACCTCCACGTATGGGGAGAACAAGCAATCCTAATAAAACTAACAATACAGGCGCTCCAATATTTGAAATACGAACTGATGTATTGTATTCTTTATAAAAAAATGAGTTAAATATGTTAACTAGTCCAAAAGTTAAAGTGAAAACTAGGGTCAAAAATAAAATGATGTATGTGTTAGAAATAGATGCAAATATTAGCTCTGGAGTATTAAGGTATTTTAAAAAGGTTGTATCTAAACGTGTCTTCCAGTAGGAATATAGAAACAAATCTGATATAAATAGAGTATTCAAAAACAGAACTAATATGAATGAATAAGTCTTATGAAATAGCTTAATTAAATTTCCATTAATTAATACACTAAAAAAAGTAAGTAGAAAAGGAATAACCGCTAAATAACCTGCAATTGATAAGTCAAGTCTTAAACCATAAATTATAATTGATGAAAACTCATTTTTATCTAAGGCTTTTGTGAAATCAAAATAATAAACTAAAAAAATTAAACGAGCAATCACAAAATAAATAACCCAAGCACCGAAGTACTTTATATTAAAAATAATAGAACTGTATAGTGCTTGCATTAATTTGAATATAATTTAATGTTCATAAAGAACAGAAGCAAAAGTCAATAAAAAATAGCAATACAAAAAATAAAAAACTCATAAATAATTAGTAAATAATACAATAAACTTTAACCTGGTTAAATTCATGATTTTAAAAATGATTATATTTAGAATAATTGTCAAAGCTCAAAAACAAATAGATGATGAAAAAACTATTTAATTGGGAATTTAATTTCATTCGAAAAAATTCAATTCCTTTGGCTTATATTAGTTTTTTTTATGGTGTTATGCTCACTTTTTTGTCACTTAATTTTTTCTTGTAATGATTTAAGCTAAATAACAAATTCTTGTACTTTAAAAAGAAATGATTAAATTTTTAATTACACTTCTAGAAGTATACTTTTTGGGCTTAATCAGCTATTGTTTTTTTTGAAAGGTAAGAGTAGGTTAATTATTTTAATTTAAAAAATATTTTAAATATTGAAACTAATAATAACCTATGGGTCTTAGAATTTTTAAATATTTTATAATTGCAACTGCAGCAATAGGAATCCTTTTTAAACTATATAAAGACTTAGCTGCTTGGTTTCATTTTTTTTAAGAGAAAATTTAGATTTTATTTTTTTGTTCTTTCCTGCAAAAAAATATTGCTGTAAAGTAAATGATAGGGGTCATTATAATCCAACTGGATTGTGCCTGTAGGGTGATTGGACTGCCTAAAATAATAAAAAGTGTTGGATTTATCCAAGACCCTAACGGGTGCATTGGAGCCCAAGAAAGATCTCCGTTACTTCCCAATTGAAAATTATAAAAAAAACCTTCTACGTAAATATTTTGAATAATAAACCAGAGCAATAAAATGAAAAACGCGTTAAAGTTCCATTCTAAAAAAGGTGATTGCTTTTTTTTATAGAGCCATTTTACAAATGCAATTCCAATCCAAACAATTAGAACATCTGCCAATGAATTTAAAATCCAATTCATATGAATGGGAATGGCACAGCTCAAGGCTACACTTCTTCTCTCATCTACTGGGAGTCCACCTGCAATTCCATAAGTTAACCAAAGTTCCCAACCTAATGCAGTAATTAAAAAAGCAGCTATTAGAGTTGATCCTAAACTCACCGATATTTTTTTCTTAATCAGAAAATAACTGAATAAAAATACAGGAATAAACGCTGCAATATATAATCGAATTACCAACCAATATTCAAGATCCGATAACCCACAAGTGTTTAAAATATTTAGCACAATAGAAATATTTTATTTCAATGTAATAAAAAAAAATTACTTGAAAAGAAAAGTTAGTTTGATGAGTTTTTATTAAATTATGGATAATTGAGTTTTTTATGAATTTTATTATTAAATATAAAAAGGAACATTGAAATAAAAATCAGTTTTATATTAAATCATTTGAAGGAAAAGGATCAGATAATCAAGCTGGTAATATAAAAAGTAACTTTTCTGAATGGAGCTATTAATATTGTTGTTTTTTAAACTCCTTCAGTTGCTTGAATATATTATTATAAATATTCTATCCATAATTGAAAGAACAGAACAATCATTGTTCAATAATATAAATATCTTGATTAGTAGTTTTAATCTTTCAACCCTCCTTTTCTATTAGGAGATTTTTTAGAAGGCCATTCAATTTGCTTGCCTGTTCTTTTACTTACAGGTAATACAATTTTATCTCTTGAAGTAGTTTCTGGATCTTCAGAAGCCATATATGCAAGAACAGCTGTTAGTATAACATTATTTCTTAAATCATCAAAAATAATTTTATCATAGGTATCTCTATTGGTGTGCCAAGTATAATTCCAATAAGACCAGCTCAACGAGCTTAGACTAAAAGCTGGAGTACCTGCTGCAATAAAGGAAGCATAATCTGAACCGCCTCGTCCAGGAGTTCCTGGAAAGTTAGTTTCTATATTTTTGGTAATATTCTCTGGCACTTTATGTAACCATCTTCCTATATAATCGTATGCATTTAAAAAACCTTGCCCAGATATATTAACAACTCTTCCTGTTCCATTATCCTGATTGAAAACTGCCTGAATATTTTTTATTATCTCTGGATTATCTTCTACAAATGCTCTTGACCCATTTAGACCCTGTTCTTCACTTCCCCAGTGTCCAACAAGTATTGTTCTTTTTGGATTTGGATATGCTTTTTTAAGAATACGCATTGCTTCCATCATTACCAGAGAACCTGTACCATTGTCCGTAGCTCCCGTTCCACCATCCCAAGAATCAAAGTGAGCCGAAAGTATCACGTATTCATCTGACTTTTCATTTCCTTCAATTTCTGCAATTGTATTAAACGTGGGGACTTCGCCTAGTTCTTTGGATTGAGCTACAATATTTAATATTGGATTTTGACCTCTAGCAGCTAATCTATACACTAAAGAATAGTCTTCCATTTCTAGATCGACCATAGGAATTTTCTTGGTTCTTGCACTAAAAATTTTACTAACACCGAACCCTTTTGACCAGTAGGAGCTAACAATTCCAACTGCACCAGATTGTTCAATTGCCCGATTAATTGTCTTTGAAGTATACCCAGTGTTTTTCATGTTTGCTCTCCAAGCTTTATTACCAGCATCTCGTTCGGTTTTCATTTTTTCAAAAGACTCTTCAGTAGCAAACTCTTCCCAGTTATAATCTGGTCTACCCGAAGTTTCTAATTTAGAAACCATAACGAGTTTTCCTTTTACACTTGGAAGCCATTTGGTAAATGCTATAGAATCTTTTATTATAGGTAAGATTACAACTTCTGCAGTAACCCCTTTTTTGGAGGTAGAAGGATTCCAAGCTAACTGAGTTCCTTTTAAACTTTGTACTCTTGGAGCAATCATATCTATATGCGTTATGCCTCTTTCCCAGCCTCTCCAGGTCCCATAAGATTCATTTCTTGCAGAAATACCCCATTTAGAATAAGTTGTTACTGCCCAATCATGAGCTTTTTCCATTTGTGGTGTTCCCACTAATCTAGGGCCAATATCGTCTAATAATTGCTGTCCTAAATCTTCTAGTTGAGAGTTTTCATTTGCCTCCTTAACAATTTGATCTATTACAAGTTCATCCTGAGCATTTGCATTAAAACTAAAGAGTATGCTTCCTAATGATAGCAATAATAATAATTTTTTCATGTTTAATTAATTTATACTTGGTAGTAATTTATAACTATTAAATTTAAAATGTAAAGTTTTTCAAAAATGATAAGTCTGTGATCTAATTAGTTAGATTTTTGTGAAATATTATTTTTTAACATTCAAAGCAACATATATAAGTAAAAATTGAATTGGTAATCTTATCAAAGCTGATTCATGAACGCCTATTGCAGGCTAATCAGAAATGACATCCCAGATATGAATTGGTAAAAATAAAAGCATTAAAATTAAAACTCCCCAAACTCCTATAATTTTGGACTTTTAAAAAAATAATGCAATACCAAATAATATTATAAATAAACCAGAGATATTGATAATGGGCATAGTGAGGAGTGAAAATGAAGGTGTAAAAAGAGTATAAAAATAAGCCTTTAAAAAATATTATACACCACCATAAATTAAAAATATTGCTAAAAATACTTTTAATGCTGACCAGATTTTTTCTTTCATAATTCGAATATATAAATTTTGTAGAAGTAAATTAGAAATACCAAGACAATCAGAATCTTTCCCTCCAATTAACCGTTAGTTTTTTATATATTGAAAATAAAAATCTCATGAAGGGCGTGAATGAAATTATAGAAAAAGGCTTTGTTATATCAGGAATCATCAATATTGGTGGTGTTATGATTTTTTCCAGATTTTTTACTAACACAGCAATACCCGAAGCTGATCCAGTGGTTATGTCTAATTTTGGATTACTAATGATTGTTTTATGGGGATTAGTATTCATAGCAACCTCCAAAAAATACAAACATTTAAAGTGGCTAATTGGAGTATTTGTAATCGAAAAGCTTATTTATGGTCTAAATTGGACTTATTGGATATTAAATAATGATCTTTCTTCAATCTATAGTCAAGACTGGATGGCCGGAGTTTTTTTCTCAACCTATGGATTAAATGATTGGTTTTTCTTTCTGTTTTTCTTGTATGTATTTATTAAATTATTGAAAACTGGGAAGACTTAACAGCTGTTATTGAAATATAATTGTTTCTTTTACAGTTTATTTTGTTGTAGCTCTTGAAATAGTTACTATAAAATCAAATTGAGCCAGCGAGCAGATTTGTACTGCCGACCTCTTCCTTCAGATGGAGAAGCTGTAACTGTCACATTAGAATTTTCATTGTAATCACCTCCAGATATATCTACACTTCCTCCTTCAGAGGCAGTTAGTGTTAAAGTAAATTTGGTTACGGTTGGAGATGGTATTGGTGCATCAGGAATAGGACTATCCTTTGAACAGGATAAGAGAATAAAAAAAACAAATATGGCAAGTCTTTTTATTAGTAACAGCAATCTAATAAAATATATAATTAGTTTGGTAAATGCTTCTAAAAGCAACTATTACTGAAGAGGATATGCCTGTCATTGAATAAATAAAGGTCAAGTGGTATTGATTCTTTGTAGCCCTCACTTTAGCTGTTGCTTTAGTGGTTTTTTTATTTCGTCTTTTTCAGGTTGGTGTCTTGCATAATACCCATAATTTTTATCAGTAACCTTTTCTTCATTTTTAGCCTCCCATACAACACCTACGAGAAAAATATTAAATATTACCGCACCTACTGTAAACATAATTATATTCATATATCTAATTTATCAATACAATGTACAAAACTGATTTCAAAGCTTGTTTTCATTATCTTGTATTTCAATATAAATATGGAAATGGAAAAAATTATTTTCCTATTAACCGCTTTGTCTATTTTTAGTTGTACAAAAAAAGAAAGCGATTATAGAGAACTAAAAAAACGCGATTGCAGAGAACTAAAAGATAGAAGAGAAATACCCTGTACCAAAGAATATGCTCCTGTTTGTGGATGTAACAATAAAACTTATTCAAATAAATGTGAGGCTAGTGTTTGGGGGATAGAGCTATTTAGTGTTGGCTCTTGTAGCTAAATAATACTGACGATTAATATTGTTGCTCCCATATCAAAACTTTATAATTTATCAGTATAATACAGGAAACTATTTTTAAAGCTTGTTTTTCGTTATCTGACGTCTTTTGGAGATTTAAACGGTTTTACTGGTGTTAATCGATAAAGATAATAGGGTGCTTATGTGCAATTTAAGTGCAATTGGAAAATAAAGTGACATTGAGAGCAGTAAGATTACTTTGACATCTCAAACCGTTCAAAAACTGTAGCTGAAATCGTTGAAGCTGCATCACGAATTTTCGCAGCTTCTATATAATCAATCTGAGAGAAGAAGTGCTTAAAATGGGAGTGGTCTCTAAATTCAAGAAGCACAACCTTATCGGATTGCATATCAGGAGACAAGGCTTGTGGCTTTTCATCGGATGCGTGAATTATCACCTTTTCTCGTACAAATATAGGTGTAGCAAGCTCAACATAGCGTGAATAACCGACGTAGTCGTTAATAGCGAATTTAGCGAAGACAAGTGTAGGCATAGTCTAATTATTTTAATAAAGATAGAAGGAATTGAGAAATAGTGCAAATTCCAATAAATAATGAAAATTTTAACCTACCTAAGAGGTTTAGAATTTCCTGAATTAAAAGAAGATGATATACCTTATATTGGATAAATAAAGGTCAAATGGTATTGATTCTTTGTAGCCCTAACTTTAGCTGTTGCTTTCGGTGAGGTTTTATTTTATTTAAAGTAAAGAAATGTATATATTTAAATATTATTAATTATTAATTTATTAAAATGAATGAATTTGAAATTTTAAGCTATTCTCAAGACTTTTATCAGCAAAATGCAACATACACCCTAGCAGTATTTGTATTATTGGCTATTAATTTTTATTTAGTGAGAAGAAGTCGAGAACTAAATGCGGTTACATATCAGAAAGGGATTTTATCTTTATTTATTGTGATGTCTGTTTATGGGGGATGGCAAGTAGCAACTTTCCTCAGGTCAATGCAACACAATGCGGCATTTA
>MDSY01017302.1_pt1 | contig 12385 bp, 8 predicted proteins | sample 811131 | NCBI WGS metagenome assembly MDSY01 (sample SAMN05326643, study PRJNA326480) | marine metagenome | isolation source: seawater | place: Atlantic Ocean: South West | collected 2010
CCAACGGCCCCAAGCGGTCGAAGCCGGTGAAGGCCAGGCCCGTCGGGGACTCCAACGCCCCGTGGTCGTTGCGGTTCGAAAGCACTCACGACGCGGCGAAGAAGCTCGGGGTGAACGTAGGAAATATAGGCAGCTGCTTGCATGAGAGGAACGGGAGAAAGAGCGCCGGCGGGTACGAGTTCGCGTTCGACGAACCCAACGAGCCGGAGCAACTGCCGGGGGAGGAGTGGCGCCGCCACGACGAGACCGGCGCCCTGGTGTCCTCGCTCGGGCGCGTGAAGTTTAATTACACCGGGGTCGTCTCGCGCGGGCACACTCAAAAGAACGGGTACGTGGTCGTGGGAGTGACGCATCGCCCGATGCACCGCCTGGTCGCCGAGGCGTTCGCGCTGCCGCGCCTCCATGGGCAAAACGAGGTCAACCACATCGACCTCGACCCTTCCAACAACCGCGTCGAGAACCTCGAGTGGGCGTCGCGCCAGGAGAACGTCCGGCATTCTCTCCGCACCAACCCCAACCGCGGCAATGCTGGGGCGCAAACCAGCCAGGCGGTGGAGGCCCTCGGCGCCGGCGGGGCGGTCGTCGCGCGCTACCCGAGCTTGAAGGCGGCGGCCGAGGCGCTCGGGGTTCGGCATCAGAGTATAAGCTATTGCCTCGCGGGTCGTTTCAAGACGTGTCGCGGCTTCCAGTTCCGCAAGGTGGTGGAGGCGGACGAGGAGGGCGAGGTCTGGAAGGACGTCCCCGAGGATATCGTGTCCCTCCTCGAAGAGCTGCGCTGAGCTGCTCGCTCTTCCTCCTCAATAATGAGCGGGCCAGTCTCTCCCCCCACACCAGCCGAGCACCCCCTCCCCCTGGCCGCCACGAAGAAGCGGGTGAAAAGAAATATTTTTGTAAAGTGCTTATAAATAATGGCAATAGCTCCTTTGTTCGACCTGACCACCCTGGCAACTATTTTCCTGTGGGTATGGTACTTGGCGCCGCTGTCATTTCTGCCGAAAAATTTAGAGAATTTTCGTGGAGCTTGTGCATTATTAGACGACTGCGCGAAAAAGAAGAACGCCGAGGGCGAGTACGAGGACGGCGCATGCGACAAAGAGGCACAAAAACTCAAAAAAAAGGGTGGTTCTTTGGATGATTGTCTGTATAAAGAACCAAAAGAATGCAAGGCGCCAGGGGGCGGCGGGCTGTTCTGGGCCATGCTTGTGTTGGGGTTCATCGTGATGGGCCTCTCGTCGTTTTCGCTCTTCTTCAAGATTCCAGTGATCGGATTTCTTTTCCGACGATTTCCGATAACGGCGATAGTTCACCGCTTATGTACAAAAGCTACGATTTTGACCACTAATGCCATATCCGACATTCTGGCGTTGATATCGTCAGTATTTCTGATCGTGCACGCGTTTCGCAGAAACAATGGTAACTGCAAGGAAGTTTCGGACACAGAAAAATCCCGCTGGATGGATTTCGTCCCATTGGTTTCTCTAGGAATATATTTTTTGTGGCTTTTGATCTTACTCTTCGGTATGTTTCGCCGCTAGGCTACTGGCTAACAACGCAGTGTATTTTGTCGAGCTGTTCCTTGTAGCGCTTGCCGCCGTCCGCGCCGTCCACACTGGCCCTGACCCTGTCCTGGTGGTGCAAGAAGACCTGCCCCACCCTGCTGCGATCGTCGGCCTCTGCCTCGAGCTCGCCGGAGTTCTCGTCATACATCTGCTCGAGCACGTCGATTTTGGAGCGGTTTTCCCACTCCTTCATGGCCCCCTCGCCCCTGACGACCACCTGGTAGATGGCGCGCTTTTTGTTGGGGACGCGGACGTTGTCGTTGATGCCGCCGGGGGCGCGCCGGTGCTTGAGCTTGATGAACTGGCTCACGGCGTTGGGCGGGTCTGCAAGAAGCGCCTGAATGCGCTGCGGCGATATGTGGCTCGTCGTTTCCTTGCCGAACACGTTGACGTTTACGTCGATGAAATTGTTGTTGTTTATAGTTGTTGTGTTCGCAATCTTGCTCGCCGCCGCCCTGGACACCGCGGCAGTGAGTGACTTGATCTGGTCGTCTTTTGTGTTCACAACTTTCGAAAGCGTTTTTATCTGGTCGTCCTTGGCGACCAGCTGGACGTCCTTGAACTTGATCTCCTCCTGGAGCAGGGCGATGCGGTCGCTGAGCTCCTGGTGCGAAGAGGCATGGTAACAGCGATTCTTGTGTTGAGACCAGCCTTTGATGCACGTGGTGTTGTACCCGCATCTGCAGTGCCTCATTTCCTTGTAAATTCTCGTGGGCATCGTCTCCACGGCCGCCGGCCTACCCCTGTGGACGCCTAGCCACCGCCGGCTTTATTTAATACGAAAACGCAGCGGTGGTCTGGGCGGGCGTGGATTTTTTTTTTGTGTCCAATTCTTTAAATCGAAAGACCCGATGCTGTGCAAGTACAAAGATGCCTTAGGGAAGCCACGGGAGGGCGTGCACAGCGCCAGGTTAATGGACGTCGCAATCTTCGACGTCGCCGGCACCGTGCTCGCCGCGTACGCGCTGAGCAGGTATACATCGGTGAGATTCTGGCCCGCACTCGCGTTCCTTTTTCTGGCCGGCATAGTCCTTCACAGATTGTTCTGTGTCAGGACGACGCTGGACAAGCTCATCTTCCCGCCCGACGACCCGAGGGGCGGGGACCACCCCCACCCCCACCCGCAGGAGGGCAGAAGAAGGTAGAGGCAGAAGAAGAACAAAAAAAGGGGTGCGTGAGGGGGGGGTGAAAATCCAGCCCCCCCCCTAATCAAGTTTCGCGCCAAGACCACTACTCATCCAGGACTCCCGCGGGCGCAGAACGCTCGGATCTTCCCGCGCAGCACGCACGCGGGGCGCACGCGGGGCGGACGCGGGGCGGACGCGGGGATGCTGCACACCAGGCCGGAGGACGCCATGGTCGAGGTCGAGGACGAGGACGACTGCCACGCGCGCTGGGACGCAGTGTACCGCATCAGCAAGATGACTCCGGACGCCGCCGCGCAGCACTGCGACGTCCTCGTCGGCATGTTCAACGACAGCAACAACTGGGTGCGCCACCGGGCGCTGGAGACGTTCAGCACGCTGGACCCGGCGCAGCTGGCGAAGCACGCAGGCGCGGTCAAGAACGTGCTCGGCGGCGACCGGTGCTGGAGGATGCGATTCGCCTCGCTGGAGATCATCGACAAGATGCTGGCCGGCGCCGCCGGCCAGGTGGACGCCGCCGCGGTCGCGGACGCGGCGGCGGCGGCTCTCGGGGACGAGTTCTGGAGGGTGCGCCTCAGGGCCCTGTGCATTCTGGGAAGGCTGGCGCGCGTGCCGAAGTACGCCCAGGCCGTCGCCGGGATGCTGCACGACGAGTGCAGCGAAGTGCGCGAACAGGCGCTGACCACCCTGAACACGCTGGAGAGCCCGCAGCTCGCGCGCGTCGCCGGCTTCGTGGTGGCGAGCCTGCGCGACCCCAATCAGGGGGTGCGCCGCAAGGCCGCCCTGCTGCTGGGCCGGATCGATTCGGAGCCGCTGGCGCCGCACCGGGCGCCGGGGGAGTTGGGGCCAGGGGGGTTGGGTCCGGGGGGCGGCAACAAAAGAAAGAGGACGGCCGGGGCCGAAGCCGCCCTTCGAGGGAAATGCCCCCGCTGGGGGGGGGAGCTGTAAAGTCTCGATCCGCGTCCCATATCATTATTGTGTGATAGTGTCGTGGTCAGTCCACAGAAGTCTCCACGCGCCGCCGGACTCTTCATGCGCTCCGTCCGCTTCCGAAGTGGCGTCGTCGGCGGCGACACGCACCATCGTCGTTACTGTCCTTCTCACATAAAAAAAAATATTATAGTATAAAATGTCTGCCCGCAAAGTGCGGTATGGGAAACAGCTGAACACGCTCAGAAAAATGCAGGACTACGACGACTACAACCTCTACGGCAAAAAGACGGACACGCTTGGGCGCAAAATGTTCGGGTATTTGGGCGAGCCCCTCGTCATAAGCGACACGATCATCGACGCGATCCGAGTCTCGCACATGGATTCCGGAAACTACAGGTACAGGTCCTCGGCCCCGATCGTGGACCCCAAGCTGCCCATGGCCGAGTTCATCTACAACGACATCATGGAGCGCTCGGAAGAAATCGTCCAGAGGTACCTGTGTAACGAGGACAACCTTCTGGAGTCCGAGAGCCAGATGACCCGGATGATCGTCAAGCATCTCAAGAAGTACTTCGCGCTGCTGAGGTCCACCACCAAGGAGGCGAAGGAGGCGCTCCTCGCCAAGCGCAGGCGCGCCGTGGACGGCGCCGTCAACTTCAGCAATATGAGCGCAAGCGAGCTAAAGGAAATCAGGTCCAATTTGTCCCCCCAAATAAAGCGATTACAGAATAAAGGTTCCCAAACCAACAGCCCGGAAGAAAAACGGAAAATTCGCATCTTGATGGCCAAAATGACGTCTAGATTAACAAGTGCCACAGATGCGCTTTTCACCCGCCGCAAGGAAGAATCTCAGACTTCGCCACGCAACTCCGCCGCCCCGGCGATACCGGCCGCAACCCAAAGCTTATTTCACGAAAACATGTTTCCAAAACCGGCCGCCGCCAACCGGAACGCCGGCCGGAACGCCGGCCGGAACGCCGACCGGAACGCCGGCCGGAACGCCGGCCGGAACGCCGGCCGGGCCAGCCCCAGCATGAAATGCGAGAACTACGAATCGAAAAACGCCGGTGTGAACAAGGTCTTTTCGTCGCATCCGTTCCGCGGGGACGACGGCAAGACGTTCAAGCTCGTCGCGTGCGAGGACAGCCGCATCCACTCGACGAACACGGCCCAATACGAGAAGTGGGAAAAAGACCCGAGCGCGCCCGGGCGGGTGCCCATGAAGGGCGTCTCCGACGGCAACAAGAGCTTCCAGGTGCCGTTCCGCACGCTCTTCGGCGACCGCCTCATGAAGCGCTGGATCGTTCTGCACTCCTTCATCGACCGCCTCGAGGCGGCCCTGTACAAGGAAAACAGCAGCAACTCCCACCCGCTGCGGAAGAGGTTCGCGGGGCTGTACATGAGCGACTCTAGAAACAGTGTCATCGAAGACCTCTCAAGCCTCGTGTGGAACCAGGGCCTGCGAAACTTCGGCCCCCACGGGCCGCAGGACTACTGGATCCAGCTCGTGCGGGAAATGTACGACGCCCGGCGCGTCGAGAACGTGCGGACGCTCATGCAGCCCAACGGCTCCAGGAACTCATTCATGACGCCGGACGAGATCGCGGCCCGCTTCGCCAAGCTGAAGCTGGGCAACGACCTCGGCGTCACCTGCTACGGGTACTACTGCGACCCGACGTCGCCGAACGAGGAGTGGAAGCAGAGCTACAACAGGTTCGGGCGCTCGTGGTACTGCGCGGACGTGAACACGGACGCCTACCAGCTCCCGTTCGGGTGCTTCAAGGATGTATGCTCCGAAGAAGCCCCGGACGCGGCCAGGGTTCGCGGGAAGCTCGCGACAGTGGCGATCAACAACATTTGCACCACGGTGCTGCAGCCCGATGCCAAGTTCGGCACGCAGGGCCGGTACGGGCACATCAAGACGTCGTTCCTGAGCGACCCGCTGCGGAAGCTCTCGCCCCCCCAAGTGCTCGCCGCGTTCACAGACGTGCGCGTGGCCAACAACCGCCTGGAGAAAAAGATGACGACCGCCCCACTGGAGGTGAGGTTCGGCGGCGGCGGCGTCACCATGCGCATCGGCCCGCCGCTCGAGACGAGCATCATGTACGCCCGCGGCTCCCTGTACCAGCCCGAGGTGAGGACCAAGGGCCTCGGGAGCAGCGGCAACTTCACGCCCGAGAAGACCGGCGGCAACTCGAACCGCACGAACGGCAACTCGAACCGCACGAACGGCAACTCGAACGGCAACTCGAACGGCAACTCGAACGGCAACGGCAACTCGAACGGCAACTTCAACTTCGAACGCAACTTCGAGCGCAACTACTCGAACGGCGAGCGCCAGCTGCTCAACGTGAGGGAGCTCCTGCTCAACCCCAGGTACGAGAACCTGAACGTTAAGAATAGACTGACCACCGCCAAGTACGACCTGTCGGCACTCAAGCGATCGAACCGGCTCAACGAAAAGCAGGGCATCGAAAGGCTCATGCTGCTGAGGAGAATGCTTCTCTCGAACCAGAACGGGACCCAGTACCAAAACCAGTTACGGACCCAGAACCAGAACCGGAACCAGAACCGGAACCAGAACCGGAACCAGAACCAGAACCAGAACCAGAACCAGAACCGGAACCCCGGCGGGTGGCCCGCGCGGCTCGGCGAGCGCGCCGTCACAGGGCACGACATCGACTCGCGCGTGCTGAGGGCCCTCGGGGCCGGGCTGACGAAGAGCAACTCGGACAACGTCGTCAAGGACGCGAGGGTCCTGAACAACAATTTCGTGATCGTCGACGGCACGATCGCCACCTCGTGCGCCAAGCGCGTCGACTACCTCCTCTTCGGCGGCAACGAAGCTGCACTGGGCATCAAAAACAAGAGCGTCGCCGTGGACGGCGCCCAGAGACCGGTGGTGCCGCTGATCCTGCCCATGAACCCGCACCACGGGTCCTTCGAGCACGCCAGGGAGGGGTGTAGGACAGCATTTCACCTGCTGCACAGCGATGCTGCAGGGGGCGCCAGGGGGCTCGTTTCGCGCACGATGGACTACGTCTGCAGCCCCATACTGCGCGGCGGCTCCATACTCAAGGGCACCCACTTCAACGACCTCATGCAGCGGCTCAACCGGGAGCTCTTCGACGTCGAAAAGGGCGCCAACGTCTACCAGAAGTTAAGGAACCCCCGCCTGGTCAACCTGGTCAAGTGCCTCCAGTTTTACCTGTTCGTCCACGTCGGGCTGAGCTCCGAGGAGGCCCTCAAGGCCATCAGGAAACGGCGCGGGTTCCAGGATGCCCACGACCAGCAGCAGGACATATACCTCACGGCCCGCAAGCTGCGAGTGCTAGGGGACACTGGCCCAGTGCCGAAGGACCACTTCGCAAAGATCGTGCGCCACTACCTCCTGGTGAACAAGCCCAAGGTATTCCTGGAGCCCGACGAGGTCCAGCGGGAGATCGACGAGCTCAAGCAGAAGTTGTCCAAGTTCAGGCTGTTCGGAAAGTCGTTCAGCCGCAAACTGCTCCCCGGGTTCATGTCGACCCCGAGGCCGGACGCGGGCATGGGCGTCCCGCGCAACAAGGTGAAGATCAACGGAGCCAGGCTGAAGCTCAAGCAGCTGACCAGGCGGCCCAATCGCAACGTGGCGACCAGGCAGATGAAGGTGCCGGTGAAAATGTTTAATTTATAGGCGAAGTCCGCAGGCTAGGGCGCGCCCCGAACGAGGAGCTGGTTACCATTGATGTTTTTGTCGACGAATTCCATCCAGATAGTCTACATGACGAATCAGTCTGCGCCATGATTTTGAAAGCACCGCGTTGATCACGGGCACACTGAGCGATGCTAAAGAGTATGAATAAATTCTGTTGCTGAGCAAGTTGTTGAAACAACCCGCGTGAAATCTTTTTGAGATGTTATCAGGAACGAGTGGTTCAAAAGCTATTGCAGTTCCCCAGCCCCTTTGCAACGTGCCATAATCAGTTTTCAACACGTTTCCGGACCGCACATTTTTTTGACAATCTTTCAACAAAATAGACATCCCCACGTCTTTGGGTGCCCCCACGCGTTTCACCAAGACGGCATCCGATGGAGGACGCAGTTGATCTTTGCAGACCTTTAGCGAACACGGAATTCTGCCAATATTCCAGAGGGCACGTGGGTGTTGTTGTTTTTTCCATATTTGTACAACTGTGCGTATGTTAACATCGCCCCCCGCGGTGGAAAATGAACTCCATTCCGGGGGCACTAGCCATTCTTTTTGCAGGTGCATGCTAGGATCAAGCGAATCCTCGTTTGTCCACAATCGAATGTTTAGTCCAGCGATCCAGATTATGAATTTACCTGGTTGCAGCAGCGTGGATGCATGGTTGAAAAACTCCATTTGCTTCGCGAATGGAGGGTTCATCACGATCACCCCAGGCTGGCGCCCTGGTTTCCATGCGAGTGCATCCACGCCATACGAAACCCCACGCAATTTCGGTGAAATGTTGCGGATTTCCACACCAGTCTTGGGATGAGGTAACTTTGTGAAAAGAGATCCGTCACCAACTCCGATCTCAACGTAAGGGCCTCCGTAATTGCTAACGATCTTGCAAAAATGTTCCGCCAATAACGGTTGAGTATAGTATGCCTGTGTATCCTTACTGCCAGTACGGGCACCTGACCATCCGCCCATATCTTATATTTTACACGTTTTTATTTAATGTAATCACACCGACACCACCACGCGATGTGCACATAAAATGGCGGGTTTAAAAGAAACGACCGCGCGCCCGCGGCAGGCACGGCGCGCGCATGGGACTCTCGATCCCCGCACTCCTCTCGGCCGTGGCGACGTTCACGATCACCCTGCTGCAGCACTCGCCGAACCCCTGGATCCTGAAGCCGATCACCGGCGGCATGCTGAAGACGTCGGTCACGCACTGGAGGGAGAGTTTCGACAGCAGGTCCGAAAATTTCCTGAGCTCGATGGAGATGATCGCCTGGCAGATGACCACGAGCCAGAACAACACCGCGGTCGGACTCTACTACTACTCGCAGCTGCGGGCGGTCGCGCAGATCACGCACGCCCGGGACGAAGAGGGCAACGTCACGGCGTTGCTGAGGGCGGTCTGCACGCCCAACGAGGAGGACGTGGCTGGGAGCATCCTCGTGAGGACGCTGCTCTCGTACGACGTGGACGTGGACTGGGGCGAGCTGAAGAAGAACCCCAGGTGGTACGTGGCGGCCCTGTACCTGAAGAACCTGACGAATATGACGATCGCGACCTAGCGGCGAGGCCGCGCGCCGGGGCGGGGGGAGGGGGCGCCGGCGATCAGTTGCTGAAAGCCAGGCCGCCCATACCGGAGAGAATGCGCAGCACGTTGTAGTTGAGCGCGTACACGTACACGTCGCGACGGCACTCGCTGGCGTGGCTTTTGAAGTGCATCGTCAGCCTCGCCGCATCGATGCGCGAGAAGTTCAGCGTGCCCGAGGGCTGGTGCTCCTCGGGCTTCAGGCAAAACGAGTACATGCCCAGCCAGTGGTCGTGCGGGACCCGCCGGTGGTGCTGGTACGGCTGGCACAGCCAGAAGTACTCGCCGTCGCGCGGGGAGAACCGGTCGTACCCGTTCAGGTTCAGGGACACCGACGCGACCGGGCAGTTGTCGTAGATCCCCTGGTGCGAGCGGCACTCCAGCGTGTTGGGCTCCGTCTCGCTGAGCCCGTTGTAGAACGGGTTGCGACGGGCCTTGTTGCCGTCCGAGACCTCCGTCGTCCAGTAGAGGGCCTTCGTGGGGTGGTTGAAGTCCAGTTCCATGCTGAAGGGCACCTCCGAGCCCTGCGAGAGCTTGGGCGTCACCTCGGTCCCCAGGAACTGCAGCTGCTCGATCAGGTACTCGTGCGACATCTGCGAGAACCGGCGGCGCTCCTCCGTGTCCAGGAAGAAGAAGTCCGTGAACAGCCGCGGCTGCTCCTCGAAGTCCACGATGTCATCGAAGGACTCGCGGCCCGCCGCCGACGAGTACCCGCCCACGAAGTACCCGGTCACCAACAAATGCTTGACTGCTTGATAATTTCGTTCTAATAATTTAATACCGTCATTTATTGTGGTCATCTGACCATTTATATCGTTAATCAAGTCTGATATATCAGAAGATACAGCAACAGCAGCGTTTTTTAGTTTACTAGCTTTATCTTGTAGGGCCAACCCCTCATATAAGATTATCAACATTTTGAAATGAGCTTCTAACATCAGTGACGCAAAACCCACTTCAGATGAGATAGTCAGCTCAGGTGTTATGTCAGTATTGTCAAAATCAGAATTTTCCAAATCAGTAGCATCAGTATCACTGTTTGCCAGTTTTTTTAACTTGTCAGAAAGTGTTTTCAATGCAGCCGTCTTGGTAGTCCTCTCACTTAACATGCTTTTAGCCTCTTGAATTTTAACCTTTAGTATTTGTTCATCAGTCTTTGAATAAAGATGTTCTGGGTATGTTGTTTTCAAATCATCGTAAATTTTTTGTAAACTGGTTTTTTCTGTTATTCCATCCTCATCAAGATAAACACCGGTGTAATCGCCGTTGTCATCTTTTAATCCATACAAAATCTTTTCAGCAGTTATTAATTCCAGTGGCGGTGTCGGTGTCGGAGATGAAAATGAAGGAGACACACTACCAATTGAGCTATTGTGTTTTTTTAAAAGTTTTTCATAACTTAGTTTCGCACCGCTCAGGTATTTGAGTGCATTATCGATATTATCAAATCTATCCTCGGCACTTCCTGTAAATTTTTCAAGATTAGTCCTAAAACCTTTTATCTCATTTAAGAGTTCTTCGTCGGTTGCAGTATCAAAGGTTGCGTCAGCAAGCTTTTCTATGACACTCTTAATCTTGTTTTCAGCATCTGTAATGTCTGGAAATGTTGTGCCGCCCGTTTCTACAAAATCTCCTACAGAATCTTCTAAAAACTTTATTTTGTTTTTATATACAATGACGTCTCTGTACATATTCAGAGTATAAGTATTTAAATTTTCTACAGTTTGAGGTTGATTCAAATCTATATCAGTTATATTATCTAGTGTTGTTGTAAAAGTATCTCCATCAACAATTGCTTTCAGAGTAGCAACAATCTCGAGTAGATCAGCGTTATGAGCATCTTCTACCTGATCCACAGCCGAGCCCGCGGCACCAGAAAGGGTCTGACTTTGTTCGTCAGTAAGCTTCGGGTAGGCCTCCTGGACGGCGCGCAGAATCTCATCCTTGTCCGCGAGCTCGATGGTGATCCTGACCTCGTGGTACTGCAGCGCGATGAGCGGCAGCGCGGACCCGACCCGGCCCTTGGAAAAGAAGAAGTCGATCGGAATGAACACCTTCCTGGACGTCGCGAACGAGGGCGCGGCCTGCGGGGAGTCGGCGTCGCCGGGCACGCCGCCGCACCCGGCCATGACGTCGAACCCGAACTCCTTCCCCGCCCGGCACGTCAGCTTGTGCCACAGGTGGCTGAAGCGCCCGTACACGCGGTCGATCCTCTGCCCGCCGATCTCCACCTCCGCCGACTTGACCAGCGCGTGGCACAGGTTGTTCACGTAGGTCACGTCCGCCGTCTGCGCCCGGAGCGACACCTCCAGCCACACGCGGTGCAGCAGGTCGCCGTTGCGCGACACCACGGACACGAGCCTGTTCCCGAACGCCCTGGAGGACGACTGGAAAGTCTGCTGCACCGCCTCCACGCTGAAATTCGTATGCCGCCGGTACAGATTCTTGAAAAACGTCACCTGGCTGTTGCCAGTCAGGTAGACATCCTGCATACCGTAAGCCACTAGCTGCATGAGCCCCCCTCCGCCCATGATACTATCGTCTTTATATGAGTTACACACAGAGAAAAAAAATCACTGGAACCACCACGCCCACCAAAAAAAACACGCCGGGGCTAGTTGTTGTCTTTCCGCCAGCACCGAATGCACTTAGAAGCCGCATGGGGCTTGTTGGCACCGCATTTGCTGCATACGAACCACCCCCCGCCTCGAGCCCCACTGCCAAAGGGCGCTTGATCAGCCTTCCTCTTCGAACGCGAACCTCCCGGGGTGGTAGTTCTGGCAGTTCTTGTGATCTCCACCCACCGGCCATAGATATCATCGCCGTTCCCATGTGGTTCCAGCAGGGTCCCATCCACCTGGATCATTGCCCGCCCCCCACCCCCGCATCCCTCCTCCTCGCCCTCCTCCTCGCCCTCCTCCTCGCCCTCCCCCTCGCCCTCCTCCTCGCCGCCCCGCTCCTCTCCATCCCCTCCATCCTCGCCGCCGCCCTCCTGCTCTACCTCATCCTCCTCTACCTCATCCTCCTCTACCTCATCCTCCTCTACCTCATCCTCCTCTTCCTCTTCGATACCGGTCACCTCCTCGTCGGTCGACGTTAGTTCCGCCCCTTCGGCGTGGTGGCCGCCGTTGCCGGCGCTTCCGACGCCCTGCAGCGACGCTGCGTCCACCTCGTTCCCCGTGGCCCTCGTGGCCCTCGTGACCCTGGTCACTCGCGTGGCGGCCCTCGTGAAAGCGTGCCGGAACCTGAAGGTTTCCACCGGCCCCACCGGCCCCACCGGGTGCACCGACTGCACTTGCTCCATCGTTTCCATCGTTTCCATTGGGTCCGCCGGTTCCGCCGGTTCCGCCGGTTCCGCCGGTTCCGCCACCACCCGCTCCCCTGGGCGCGACCTGCCCGCGCCCTCCGCGGCTCCCTCCGCGGCTCCGCCCGCGGCCCTAGGTTCGACGTTGTCCACATCGCCCGCTGG
>MDSY01073982.1_pt1 | contig 12385 bp, 20 predicted proteins | sample 811131 | NCBI WGS metagenome assembly MDSY01 (sample SAMN05326643, study PRJNA326480) | marine metagenome | isolation source: seawater | place: Atlantic Ocean: South West | collected 2010
GAGAAAAAATTAATTCATTTGTACAGATAATGCCATTTGGTTCATACAAATATGTGTTGCTCGACGAGGCAGATTACATGTCGCCCAACGGACAAGCGGCATTGCGTGGTGTAATGGAAATGTATCACACATCGGCAAGATTCATATTGACTTGCAACTATCCAAACAGAGTCATTCCGGCATTGCATTCCAGATGTCAAGGATTCCACATGGAGACAATAGACAAAACAGAATTTACGGCAAGGGCGTGTGAGATCCTGATACAGGAAGGGATAACACCAGACATAGAAATACTAGACACTTATGTCAAAGCAAGTTATCCGGACATGAGAAAATGCATCAACATGCTACAACAGAACTGTAGAGATAGCAAACTGATGCCTCCAGCAAGTGGTGACTCGGGCCAACAAGACTATAGGTTGAAGATGGTTGATCTGTTCAAACAGGGCAAGATACAGGAGGCCAGAAAACTTGTATGCAGTCAGGCTAGGCCAGAAGAATGCGAGGAGATATACAGATGGCTGTATGATAATTTAGACATCATATCCAAGGACGAAGAAGCACAAGACAAAGCAGTGCTGATAATCAAACAGGGCCTGGTCGATCACAGTTTCGTGGCAGATCCTGAGATCAATCTAGCAAGTGTAATGATCAAACTGGCGAGACTATCGAATGGGTAAAAACATCAAGTACCTCGGACGTGTGAAGTTACCCTTTGATAAAATACTAAACCTTGTAAATTCAAAATCAACAAAGATTAAGCCAACCTATGATGCCGAAGACACTTGTCACACTGTGGACAGAAACAGAAAGCAGTTAGAATTTAGTAAAAAAGTTTTGAAGTTATATCGGCCAAAAAAAAATTTTGCCTATTTTTACAGATGCACAAACCAAGCACTGTCCGACATGATTCCAAATAGTTTCTGGAAGAAGTACAGAATGGACAAGGCAACATGTCGTATAAGTGTCATGAGACATCCGCCAGGAACTGTCAGCATTCCACACATTGATCGGTACTACAATGCAAGAAAAGAATTGGGAGAAAAAGGTCTAGATAGCACAAAAATAAGACGACTTTGGATTCCTCTCACAGAGCCGAAATTGGGTCATGCATTGTTCGTTGGAAATGAAGTTGCATATGCTTTAGAGCGCGGCACGGTGTTGACGTTCAATAAGGATATTCCACACTCGGGGTGCAACGTTGGATACGAAGATAGATACGTGCTAACCCTTACAGGATATTATGGGTAGCAAACACGACAAGAAAAGATACTTCATAGTGAAATATTCTCTAAACAAACAAGGCACCTACGACGAACTTGTAGAACTTTCCAAGAAAGGAATAGGGCCAGGCAAATTGGCACAGGCAGGAATAGTTTTAGATTTGATAGAAAAGGAAGTTCTTAAGTGCGAAGTGCCGGGCCAACAGATTGATACTGATATGCCGTATGACACTATCTACTCGCACTTCCATAAGGCTTATGGAAATGTCTTAGATCAATTTATCAAATAACGTTATCGTACCTTCTACGTAAAAAGGCCAACTGTTTTGCTTTCCATATTTTTAACAAAACACGTCGTCTCCGCCTATCCTTCTGCTTTCGTATCTTCAGCCAATCCTGATTCAGCATGTACAATTTTACTCGTTTGTCGTACACCCTCCTTTTCCTCATTTGTTTCCATAGTTTCCGTTGAAATAAAGGTCGCAGTTGTAGGCTTCTTAAAAGCATAAGGTTCCTCGTAGTTGATTATTGATTGTAATTTGATGTGTCTTTGATGTACACTCATGTATAATTACTTACTCCAAAATTTTCAAATTAACTATGCATATTTTACAACCGAGATATTTAGGATAAATAACAACTATGCATGACGTCCTAGACATAATCAAAAACGTACAATCGTTATACGCTGTAGGCCCTACTTTGAGCATACTCAAGGACTTCGAGAGAGTAATTGATGAGCTAGATGTCTATGTGTTCGAGAACTGGGCAGACGGAGAACTATTGTCAGGCCCTGTGGATTCAAGACACTTCGTCACGTGTTCATTCATGTGGCCAGAAGACAAGATGCCGGATCCAGCGGGAGGCAAACGATTGCTTGATAGAGGTTGTAAAGTCACCTACAAACGAGATGAATTATTGAAGCCAAGGAAGATCAAAGGTCCCGAGGATTATAGACCGGGAACAGTCAAAGGCAAGATTGATGCTCATCCAATCTGGGTGGTAGAGATCAAAATGCCAAAAGAGCTAATTGGCAATTTCAAACACGGCAAGGACGAGATCGAGAGCCAGGACGAACCGATGGGAGATCAAAGTTTAAATGACATTGGTTAATGAAGGTTTGAAGGCCGGAGACCTAGAGGGCGTTGTATCTAGCAAGTTTTCGATAGATCAATTCAAATCAAAAATGGGCGAGGACAGAAACATACTGGTCCTTGCATTTACTGTGGACGGGCAGGCACCTGCAAAGGATCTTGAAAGATTCGCAGAGACAGGATACAAGTCTGTGCTAGACGCTGATGCAACTCCAGGCACACTGGAAGATGGCAAACACAGAGTTTTCATAGAATTTGCGAGAAGTCCAGACGTGGTACAGCATATACTAGCATTCCTGGAAGATTTGAAAAAATTAACTAACGTAGATCAATTCCAATACACATACCACAAATCTCAAAATCCAAGTGTGGCCTCCCAAGAGATGGCCGAGGACATTCCAACAACACCTGAGTCTTATGAACAAAGGGTAAATCAAATCAAAGTGGGTGAGGCAAAGAATTTTTTTGACAAATATGATATGATGGAATGCAAAATAACAGAAAACATATTGACCGTGAAAAAAACAGGTGCAGGACATGATCTTAAATTTGAACTGCATAAGTTTGGTCCAACAAATGAAATAATGAAAGAGGCCAAAGCCTTCAAGATAGACATTGACTCTATCGCAGAATGTACACATCTTACAAAATACTTTGGGCCATACGATATAACAAAGACCAACGAAAATCAATTTATCTTTACAAAAGGCGATCAATCAGCCCTTGTTAGCAAAAGCGGCTGGTAACATAATATACGCACTTATTGATAAATAGGTGTATGAGATTAAGCACTAACTTTACATTAGCAGAGTTTACAAAAAGCCAGACAGCAACCAGGAAAGGTCTAGACAACACTCCGGGAGAGCAACATCTAGTAAATGCTAAAGAACTTTTCAAAAATGTCGTACAACCAATCAGAGACCACTTTGGTGTGACCGTTATCAACTCGGGATATAGAGGACCAGCCTTGAACGAAGCAGTGGGTGGATCCAGTAAGTCACAACACTGCAAAGGTGAAGCGGTGGATATAGAGTGTCCAGGCACAGGCAACTATGAGGTTGCCAAATGGATCAAAGAAAACTTAGATTTCGATCAACTGATATTAGAATTTTACACACCTGGCATTCCAGACTCCGGTTGGGTACACGTTTCTTATAAATCAGAAGGCAACCGAAAGAGTGTTTTAACTGCTATGAAGGAAAACGGTAAGACAGTTTACAAGCCAGGTCTTATCCAATAAATACGTATATTATGTTTTCAAGCATCAGAATGATTTTTACAGTGATCCTGATATCAGGTATTGCCGGGGCGGGTATGTATGTAATGAAACTAAGAGCAGACAACGCCACACTGAAGGCGAATCAAATAAAATTGGAGAACGCTGTGGCCGAGCAGACAAAAGTCCTTGAACAACAAAAAGCAGACTTTACCGCTATAATGGAGAGCAATAAAAAACTTAATGTTTTGATAAACACATTCAAAAAAGACTTAGATGACTTGGACAAAAGGTTCACCAAGAAGAACAGAGACATCGGGAAACTAGCAATCAAAAGGACAGAGGCAATTGAAAGAATAGTTAACAAAGGTAGTAAGAATGCCGCAAGATGCATTGAGTTGGCTTCCGGCGCCGAACACACAGAAGAAGAATTAAAAGCAACAATTAAATCGAAGATCAATCCGGAATGCCCTGCATTGGCAAATCCGAATTATGTACATTATGAATAAAATTATTAATTGGCATAAGGCATGGTGCGAAAAATGGAGGCAGACAATGAAGATGTCTCACTATGGGACATACTGGGTATCCTTTTTCAAAGGTGTGATACTTGTATTGTTAATATTAGCACTCACAGGATGTAGCATAGGTGGTGAAAAGAAAATTAAACTTTTTTCTGTGGAGAAGCCAAGGGAGAAACTGAACTATGAAATGCCCACACCATTACAGATGGAAGAAATCAAATGGATCATTATCACCTCAGAGAACGCAGATGAAGTGTTCAAAAAATTAGAAGAAGCAGGCATTGACCCCGTATTGTTTGGGATAACCGACAAAGACTTCCAGATCCTTGCCAGAAACTTCGCACAGATAAGACAGAAACTGCAGGAAACAAACAACCTACTTGAAGAGTACAAAAAATACTACGAAGATACTGGTAACAATCAATAAATACTACTATTATGAAAATCAGCGATAGCACATCAATATCGATGCCTATGCGAAATCTGTTATCAATAATTGGGGCAGTGGCAGTGGGAGTATGGGCTTACTTTGGCGTTGTAGAGCGACTGAACAAACTAGAAACGCAATCCGTATTATTGGAAAAAGACATGACCGCAGAAGATGAAAGACTGCATAATGAAGTCACAAAGAATACAGATTTTAGAATCAGATATCCAAGGGGCGAATTAGGCCAAAGTTCACAGGACATTGAACAATTCATGTTGATTGAGGACTTATACAAAAGTGTGGATAGAATGCAGAAGCATCTTGATGACATGTCTAATAACAAGGTTAATATTGAATTTTTGAAAGAACAAATGGAAAAGGCACAAAATTCAATAGAGAAATTGAAAGATGCTGATCGAGAAATTGTTTACAAAAACGGAAATGGACACTAATGATTGAATCAGTGGTAGCCTTGTTGATGTTTGTAAACGGTGAAATTAAAGAACACCGAATTCAAGACAACATGGCTCAGTGCCTACGTGGCAAAAGAACAGCAGAAAGAAACTATACACCTAACGTAAAATATCAGTGTTGGAAAGGCAAAGGCGAGACTGAAATTTACATGGGCGAGAAATCAATCAAAGCAATTATATTAGAATAGCATGTGGACTTATAGAGCAAAAGTGATCCGAGTCGTTGACGGAGATACAGTTGACGTTGACATCGACCTAGGATTTGGAATATGGCAGAAAAATGAACGTGTGAGAATAATGGGTATCGATACTCCAGAATCAAGAACAAGAGATAAAATCGAGAAAAAGTTTGGATTGGCCAGCAAGGCAATGCTAAAAAGGATACTTGGCAAAGACACAGTTCTAAAAACCACTATCAATAAAAAAGGTGTAGACATGAAAGGCAAGTTTGGTAGAGTGCTTGGAGATTTTTTGTATAAGGGTAAATCAGTATCAAAAATCATGTGTCGAGAAGGTTTTGCGGTGCCTTACTTTGGTGGTAACAAAGCAAAACTAAGAGCCAAACACATGGCTAATAGGAGAAAATTAATTAAAGCAGGAACCGTACAAGGAGACATCGAATAAATACCTATATTACGAGGAACATATTATGGAACTATTAGTAGCACTAGCAATGAAATTTTGGCAATGGACTGTTTTAATCGCAGTTGTAATCATTGGAGCAATTATAAACTTCACAGACAAAAGGAAGAAACCAAATATAAAATTCTTCTTCAAAGGTTTTCCTGAGTTACAACCTATTCCAATTAAAACAAAAGGCAAAGGATTCTGGAAAGGCATCGCAATGTGGTTGCTATCTACTAGGAATTGGGAAGTAAAGAAAGATTGGAAGTACAACATAGATGGGACAGAATACGTTATTCCAGCAGGATTTGTTTTCGATGGTGCAAGTATTCCTAAGTTCCTTAGAACGTTCTTCTCACCAGTCGGTGTTTTACTAATTGGCGGATTGGTGCATGACTACGCATACAAATATAAAACATTGTTAGAAGTAAACAAAAACAAAACAATGGGTGAGCTAACACAAAAAAGAGCAGATGAGATTTTTAGAGACATCAACATTGTTGTAAATGGTTTCTACACTATGAACTACCTTGCATACTGGTCATTAAGATTGGGCGGCTTCGTTGCTTGGAACGGACACAGGAAAAGAAATAACAAAATACCGGAGTTAGAATAATGGCTGAATTGAACGAAGACAAGTTGGTTGTCCCGGCTGATAAGGCAACAGCAAACAAAAAGGTTAAAGTCGAACTAGAAGTTGATACTAGTGCAAAAGACCTAGGACCAAATCCTTACGCACGATTAATACATCTTGCAAGGGCGGTAGACAGTTGGAGAATCTTTCCAAGAGTATTCATTACAACATACATCATATTATTGTACAAGTGTGTGATATGGTATATGAATCTGGAAGCACCATCGATGGAACAGTCAGGTTTGATTTCCATAGTTGTAGGTGCGGGTGCGGCCTGGTTTGGCCTTTACACAGGCTCTAGCAAGAAGATCAGCAAGTAATTACCAGGCGTTGACAAACGCCAAATCTATAATAAAATAATAATAAATGAAAAACTATTATGAAGTTCTAGGTGTGGACGAAAAAGCCACGACAGCAGAGATTACGAAAGCATTTAAGAATCTTGCAAAACAACATCATCCAGACAGAGGTGGTGACGAGGCCAAGTTCAAAGAAATCAACGAAGCACACGACACATTGAAAAGTTCCCAGAAGAGGCATGACTACGACACAATGCGGAAATTTGGTAGAGCCGGAATAACAGGTGGCGGAGATCATCCTTTCTTTAATGAAGACATTTTTGGAGATTTCTTTTCTGGTTTTGGCGGAAACAACGATGGCTTTTCTTTTAATTTCACCAACCGCGGCGGAGGTGAAAGAGTATTCAGAACCACCAGGCAACAGCCAAGAGGAAACAAAAATGTCCAGGTAAGAATGGCAATATCAATCAAAGAGGCCATGAAAAACAATGACAAAACTATAAATTATAAACTTCCTAGTGGTAGGGAGGAGTTTGCCACAGTGAAGATACCGGCAGGTGTACAACACGGTATTACTTTTAAATTTTCAGGCATGGGAGACGATTCTATAAAGAATGTGCCACGTGGAGACCTCATGGTTGTGATGAGTGTTTTAGATTCGGATGGGTACACACGAAAGGGCAATGATCTTTACACTGACAAAACTATAGATTGTTTCCAAGCGGTCAGAGGATACGAATTTAATCTTAAGACACTTGAAGATAGAATTATAAAGGTCAAAGTCCCTGCTGGAACACAACCCGGCACTCTACTTACGCTAAAAGGTTTGGGTATGCCTGTACACAAAACGTTAAATATCCGTGGAAACTTGTATGTAAAAATCCACATACTAATTCCACAATTATCAACCCAGGATTTAAAAAAGATAAAGGACTTATGAGGACAAAGAAAAAATTTATACATGTAAATCAACACGTTATACGTGCAAATAAAAAACATGGCACAAACGATCCTGTGATTACAATTAAACAAGGAAGTAAGAACACATACTGCCATGAGGTTGATATCAAAGGGCCAAGCAAGATAATATACGGAGGCAACGATAAACCGTTGCTGGCCTGTGGTGCAAGAGTAGTGATTGAGACAGAATCAGATGTAGAGATTGTAAAATGATACCTAGTCCATGTATGAAAATTTGTATTTTTGACCAAGATAGTGGTTACTGTCTCGGATGCAGTCGCACGGAGGATGAGGTGATGAAATGGCAAGATCCTAAAACAACAGATGAATGGAAAAAAGAAAATCTAATAGAACTCAAACAAAGAGAACAATGATGCAAATATTTCAATATCCATATGAAACACTGACACAGGTAAGCACTGAATGGAAGTCTGACGACAGCATCCAGGGTTACTCAGACATTGAAAAGTTTGAACAAGACTACATAAAAATGATGGTAGAAGAAAAAGGCATGGGACTTGCGGCCAATCAGATAGGCATTACCAAAAGATTCTTTGCAATGGGTCATGAGTCATTTGACACATTCAAAAAACATGCTATAATTTGGAATCCAAAGGTTATACAATTTAGTGAAGATAAAGTAATTGACCTAGAAGGATGTTTAAGTTTTAAAGGCATATGGCTAAAAGTTGAAAGGCCAAAAACAGTTGAAGTACAATATGAAACAACACAAGGCAAAACAGAATTCGCAAAACTCGACGGAATGGAGAGCAAATGCTTCCAGCATGAACTCGATCACCTTGACGGTATTACGTTTAATAAAAGAGTCTCTAAACTACGATGGCAAATGGCAAACAAAGGATAGAAAATGTTAGAAGCAAATGAAGGACTAGAGAACATATTCGAGAACGCAGTAAAAGAAGCCGAAAAGAGAAGGCATGAGTATGTCACAATAGAGCACGTGCTTATTTCACTTGTCAAGGATGAAAGTATTGGAACAGTATTGCATGACTTCAAAGTGAAAGTAGGTTCGCTTATCAAAGACGTAGAAGACTATCTCGATACCAAGTGTAATGACATTGTCGCCAAAGGAAAAGAAGCAATGACTCCACGTAAAACTGCCAGCCTTGAGAGATTAATGAACAGGGCCTTCACACAAGCATTGTTCCAAGGAAGGCAAGATGTCAGTTCAATAGACATATTAATTTCTATATTCGCAGAGAAGAAAAGTTATGCGGCCTTTTTCTTGAAGAAACATCAAGTGAACAAGCAAGATTTAATGGATCTCGTTTCTACAGAAACTATCCTTGATGATGGCATGGCGCAAATGGCAGGCGGACAACCTGGACAAGAACAAAAACTTAGACCAAACCAAGCAGATAGGATATTAAAAAGTTATTGTGAGAACCTGAATCAGAAATACTTCGACAAAAAGATAGATCCTGTGATAGGTAGAGATCAAGAAACAGAAGATCTTAAACAAATACTTGCAAGAAGAAACAAAAACAACGTATTAATTGTTGGCGATCCGGGAGTGGGTAAGACGGCAGTGGTAGAAGGACTTGCTAGAAGAATAGCCAAGAACAAAGGTGACATACCAGAATATTTGAAGGATCACATAGTATGGAGTCTCGATGTCAACAGTCTTATAGCAGGAAGCAAGTTCAGAGGAGATTTCGAAGAAAGATTAAAACTAGTTGTGAATGCCCTTGATCAAAAAGGCAAAAGTATCTTGTTTATAGACGAAGCACACATGATAGTAGGTGCCGGTGCAACAGGGCAAGGAAACAACATGGACATGGCAAACATGTTGAAACCAGCATTATTAAAAGGCACAATTAAAGTTGTCGCGTCTACTACATGGGAGGAATACAGAAAATATTTTGAGAAAGATAGAGCATTGATGAGAAGATTCCAAAGACTACAAGTTGGCGAGCCTTCAAAAGAAACTGCCATAAAGATTCTCAAAGGCGTCAAACAATATTATGAAAAGTTTCATAATTGTACAATTACTGATGAAGCGTGTGAAGACGCAGTTGACTATTCTACAAAATTTATTGCCGATAAGAAACTTCCTGACAAAGCAATTGATGTGATAGACGTGGCCTGTGCAAGGCTTAGACTTAACGGTGTAAAGGACGGCAAGATAGACCATGAAGAAATAATACATGAGATATCTGTCATGACAGGAATTAGCATAGAACAACTATCTCAAAAACAAGCAAGTAATCTTAAAACACTTGAAGAGAAGATGAAACTACAAGTTTTTGGACAGGACAGGGCGATAAGCACCATCACAGACAAAATACTGGTTGCCAGAGCAGGTTTGAAAAGCCTTACAAAACCTGTAGGATCATTCTTGTTCCTAGGGCCAACAGGTTGTGGTAAAACTGAAACTGCGAGGCAGTTAGCAAAAACTTTAGGAGTTGAGTTGATTAGATTTGATATGTCTGAATATCAAGAGAAGCATTCTATCGCTAAACTGATTGGATCACCTCCGGGATATGTAGGATACGAAGACAGCAACATGGGTGGTGGTATGTTTATAAACGAGGTTGAAAAGAATCCACATGCAGTTGTGTTGTTTGACGAGATTGAGAAGGCACACAGAGATGTATCTAATATGTTGCTACAAGTTATGGACTATGGTACAGTGACCGGATCTAACGGTAAGAAGGCAGACTGCAGAAACATCACACTGATAATGACATCTAACTTAGGCGCGGAAGAGAATGAGAGAAACAACATCGGCTTCGGTAAGAGTGAGAGATCAGGCGAGGACGACAAGGCAATGAAAAAGTTCTTTCCGCCGGAGTTCAGAAATAGACTTGATGCAGTGATTAAGTTTGATAAACTTGGCGAGCCAACAATGAAATCTATTGTTAAAAAATTCTTGTTAGAATTAAACACAATGACGTTAGAAAAAGGTGTCGAGGTAAATGCAACAGACGAAGCAATTGAGTTCCTAATGAAAAAAGGGTTCAATGCTAAACTTGGCGCAAGACCATTGCAACGTGTTATAGATGACGAGATCAAGAAGCCGTTATCAAAAATGATGCTGTTTGGAGAACTCACATCAGGAGGAATGGTGGAGGTAAGTTTGAAAGATGAAAAACTGGTTGTAAATTTTAAAGCAGGAAAACAACAAGAAGTACTTACAGAAGTCAAATCTAAAGTGTCTGATGAGAAAAAATCACAATAAATTGTACTACGGGAAGTACAGGCATAAGACAGTTTTCAAACTACCTGGTAGCCTTATGTTCTATCCCACAACGGACGAACATCTCATGAAGATCAAGAATGACTACAAGAACCTACCTGACGTCAATCATCTAGCCAGTTTTATAATGGCCAACAGGAGAAATGTCAAGTTCCGTATGCAGGACAGGAAGACCATATTCTATTCTAACCTGGATAAATCAAAGGAACTAATCGAACGTTTCTGGGACTACTGGATAGCGTCCGAAACTGTTGATCCGAAGTTTAAAAACCTAGGGAAGGACACAATAGGTTGCTCCAGACTACCACACGGCAAGTACAAATACCAAGTGTATCTAAAAAAGAGCGCACAGGTGCTGATGACTGATACCCAAAAAAAGAACCTGTGGGAGTTCTTGGAGAGGAACGTAGACAACTGTTTGGTGACTAACTACAACATCATAGACTTCCTAGAAGGAAAGTCGCCGTACTGCTTTGGTGGTTACTTCTATGTAAAAGAAGAGAAGTATCTTTCCCCGATATACATGTTGGCACAACAGGCGATAGAAAAAGTAATTACATTCAGAAAGGCAAAAAATGGAAGCAATAAAAAAACTACGAGATAAGAAAATATTTAATGATCAAAGTATTGTTGAGAGCATGATTCAAAAGAACTGGATGGGCTCACCGGTAATTAAGAGGAGTCTTCTTCGTGTAAAGAAAATAAACGAAGACGATTGTGTATGTGAAGAACTCGGCGAAGCCGATGGAAGAGCCTACAAAATTAAATATGTCAACATCTTAACTGTTGACGGGCAGGAGCCAAACGAACTTGCCGCTGTGTATGGACTTGGACCAAAAACAGCAAGATTCAAAAGGAAAAATACTGAATAAATAACAACAATGCCACAGACAAGCACGACACTATCCGGAGCAAAATCGCACATATCCGACGTCACGGGTACGGATATAAGTTTTAATGCAACAGGCACTGTATTCAAGATTACTTCAACGTCTACAGATCTATCAGTATTCTCTGTGAGAGACTTGATCACAGTCACCGGGACAACAAGCAACAATAAGACCTTTACGGTCAAAACCGTAACTTCTTCAACGGAGTTGATTGTTGAAGAAATAGTGACCACTGAAACAGCAGACGGTTCTACTACAACCACATTAGATCACACTGGCTTTGTCACTGACAAAACAAAAGGTGATGGATATTTTTCACAACCTGACGGGGTACACACTGTTGCGTATCAAGTTGTGAACCTAGGAGATTCCACTGATGATTTTAATGGAACAATTAAAATGCAAGGTTCACTTGCAACAACGCCCACAGAAGATGATTACTTTGACATTTCTGGTACCACGTACACATCTGATCAAAGCACCACAATAGCATCCTTTAATTTTACAGGTAATTTTGTGTGGGTCAGGGCAAAAATTACAACTACAAATGCCTCAGGAAATCCTTCGTTAGTGACTTCCATACTTCTTAACAATTAAAAAGTCGCATAAACACTAGTTCTTATAAAGATCAACTATAGTTGACACATATTGTAATCATGTTATACTATTAACATGACTGACAAAGACTTAGAGCAGATCAACACGGTTGATGTGAACATCACTGCGGAGTCGATCGACGCCCATGTAATTTGTTTAAGAAGGAATGGATACAAAGTACTAAAGAGATCATCCGCCTATACA
>MDSY01031554.1_pt1 | contig 12383 bp, 10 predicted proteins | sample 811131 | NCBI WGS metagenome assembly MDSY01 (sample SAMN05326643, study PRJNA326480) | marine metagenome | isolation source: seawater | place: Atlantic Ocean: South West | collected 2010
CAGTTAACCCAAGCATACTGAGCTATTGTTGGTGATGTCGTTATTTAACGCTATCACATTGCTTGTTGCTTTGGCTTTGTCATCTAGCTGAATTTTTTGTTTTGATTGTAGCAAGATAAGTCTTTAGTCAGCATTAATGGATATTTTAACTGTGTATTATTGTCAATAAATCCTCTTAATTTTGTCCCATAAAGACTACAATTAATAACTTGTATCATCTTCACTGATGCGACTTGCTACAGCTCCTTTTTGATCTCTATATTTAGCATCTTGGCGCTTATTGTAAGGTCGTAAAGCACTAGCAGACATTGTTTCAAAATTTAAAGCGGCTATTTTCATCTTAGGGCGCAGTGCTAGTGGTAATTTACCACTGTTGTAAAACTCTAATACTATTTGACCAGACCAACCCGGATCAATTCGATGTGCTGTGACATGAACCATAAGCCCTAAACGTGCTAAGGATGAACGGCCATCTAACCAGCCAACAATATTGTCTGGTAAAGTAACAGACTCATATGTAACCGCTAAAGCTAATTCTCCTGGATGAAGAAAAAATGCATCGCCATCGGGAATATGAATTTCATCGCTCATAATTGAATTCATGGCTTGCTGAACCTCTGCCTTTGGCGCACTTAAATCAATATAAGGCGCGGTATGGTCTTGAAAGACTCTAAATTCGTTTCCAAGTCTTATATCAACACTCACACCTGAAACCATTGAGCTGTCTGGCTTTGGAACAATAATGATAACTTCATCATCAAGGTATTGTTCTATATCTTTATCACATAATCTCATAATGACTCTTTTGACTTTATTTACCTTGGATGCGTTTAATCTTGTAAAGATAACGACGCGGTTAATGGACTGGCAATATCACATTGTAAATACAATTGTGCTGAAATATTACGAGCTATTTTACGGTAATGTTTAGCAATTTCACCAGCGCTATTTTCAATTATGTCTGATTCTCCTAGATCGGCATCTTGTCGAATAGTAATATCTAACGGTAATTTCCCTAGCAATGTAGTTTCATAATGCTCTGCCATATGTTCGCCTCCATCTTTACCAAATAGATGGCTTTTATGACCACAGTGTTCACACAGGTGATAACTCATATTTTCTACAATACCTAGAACAGGCACTTTAACTTTATCAAACATAGCAATGCCTTTTATTGCATCAGCTAAAGCAATATCCTGTGGTGTAGTAATCATAACAGCTGCAGCGACAGGGACTTTTTGTGCGAGGGTCAATTGAATATCTCCTGTACCAGGAGGCATATCAATGAGTAGATAATCTAGTTCTGGCCAATCTGTCTCATTGAGTAATTGATTAAATGCGGAACTTGCCATTGGTCCTCGCCAAACTGTGGCATCGGTGTCGGCAACCAAAAAACCTATGGACATAGCAAAAAGACCTTTACTTTTTATCGGTGTCATCAACTTACCATCGTTAGTGCTAGGTTTTTGCCCCTTAAGACCAAGCATCGTTGGAATTGATGGACCATAAATATCAGCATCTAATACCCCTACCCTCGCACCCTCGCACATTAACGCGTACGCCAGGTTAATTGTACTGGTAGATTTACCAACGCCCCCCTTGCCGGAAGCAATGGCTATGATATTAGCAACCTTACTTTGTTTGTGCTTTGTCCCCTCTTTTCCAAGTAAAAACTGGCGAACCGGTTTGATCACCAACTCTGTGTTGATAATAACTTGGTACGATAAACTATCTGATAATGTTTGCGCAATAAGGTCTAACTCCCCTTGACATGCAAAAGGCATAATTAACGTTATCGTTATGACAGCTGGAAAGACTTTTTTATCGGAACTTATCTTCATTTCCTGACAAACTGACAAAACCCCATTTGGGAAAATAGTAGACTTATATGCTTTAAGCGTCTCACTGACGAGCTCTTTTACCTCATTTTCATTATAGTTTGATTTTACGGTGTTTTTTGCCACGGCTTTTGAAAAAAATTTACCAAACATTTAAGTTTAATCACCTTTGTGAAATAAATATCGAAATTAGTTGCATTCAACTAATGAAAAAGAATGTTAAATTCTGTACCATTGCGAACATTATTACCATCAAAAAACAACTATTTTTCATGTCTGATACTACTTTACAGCAACCCTCATCAAATTCTGCTGCTACAAAGCGTAAAATCCTTGTAACTTGTGCTTTGCCTTATGCAAACGGCTCGATCCATTTAGGCCATTTACTTGAGCATATCCAAACCGATATTTGGGTCAGATTCCAACGAATGCGCGGCCACGAAACATACTTTGTTTGTGCTGATGATGCCCATGGTACACCAATCATGCTTAAAGCTCAGGAATTAGGTATAACACCTGAAGCTATGATAAACGGCGTACGTGAAGAACATATGGCAGATTTTGCTGATTTTTATATCAGTTTTGACAATTATCATTCTACACATTGTGAAGAGAATGAATTATTAGCCAGTGATATCTACAACAAATTAAAGGCTAATGGCCATATCAAGACACGCACTATATCTCAACTTTATGATCCCGAAAAAGCCATGTTTTTACCGGATCGCTTTATTAAAGGCACCTGCCCTAAATGCAATAGTGAAGATGAAAACGGTGATAGTTGTGATAATTGTGGTGCTACCTATTCACCCACAGAAGTCATTAATCCCCGCTCAGTAATATCTGGCGCAACGCCCATACTCAAAGACTCTGAACATTACTTTTTTGATTTGCCTGCTTTTGAAGGCATGCTCAATGAGTGGATTCACTCAGGAGCTTTACAAGACGAAATGGCTAATAAATTATCAGAGTGGTTTGAACAAGGTTTAAAACAGTGGGATATTAGCCGAGATGCTCCCTATTTTGGCTTTGAAATACCTGATGCCCCAGGGAAGTTTTTTTATGTATGGCTAGATGCGCCTATTGGTTATATGGGTAGTTTCAAGAATCTTTGTAGTAAAAATACTGCAATAGATTTTGAGAGTTTCTGGAATAAAGACTCAGAGGCTGAGCTTTATCATTTCATCGGCAAAGATATCATTTATTTTCATAGCCTTTTTTGGCCCGCTGTTTTGGAAGGCTCTGGTTATCGTAAACCGACCTCTGTATTTGCGCATGGCTTTGTTACAGTAAATGGCGCCAAAATGTCTAAATCTAAAGGAACATTTATAAAAGGCCGGACCTATCTAGAACATTTAAACCCAGAGTATTTACGGTATTATTATGCGGCTAAATTAACCAACCGCATTGATGACTTGGATCTTAATTTAGAGGATTTTGCACAACGAGTGAATGCCGACCTTGTTGGTAAGGTGGTTAATATCGCCTCACGATGCGCTAGTTTTATCTCGAAACGTTTTGATGGCATGTTATCTAAAAACATCGATAATCATGAGCTCGCTGATGAAGTAATGACAGCAGGCGATAGTATTGCCGAGCATTATGAATCTCGTGATTTTGGTCGAGCCATGCGTGAAATCATGTCTCTCGCTGACAAAGTTAACGAATATATTGCAATTAAAGAACCTTGGCAACTTGTTAAAGACGAGAGCAAACAACAAGAAGTCCAAGATATCTGCTCATTAGGCATTAATATGTTTCGCCTATTAATGATTTATCTTAAGCCTGTCTTGCCAGTGCTTGCAGAAAGTACTGAAACTTTCCTCAATGACAAACTTATTTGGAATGGTCATAAGTCGTTATTAACTGATCATAAAATTAATAAATTTAAAGCGTTATTACAGCGTGTTGATATGGATAAAGTTAATGCAATGACTGATGCTTCCAAGGAAAGCCTTAGCACTAAGACGCAAGAAATCACTAAGAAAGCAGCAAAAAACAGCAAATCAACAAAAAATATCGATAACACAACAGAACTTACTGATCCCCTTGCAGCTGCCCCTATCGCCCAAGAGATCAACTTTGATGACTTTGCTAAAATTGATTTAAGGATTGTTAAAATTATCAATGCTGAACATGTCGAAAAAGCCAATAAACTTTTACAATTGACATTAGCCCTGAATGAATCTGGTACTGAAACCCGCCAAGTGTTTGCAGGTATCAAGTCAGCTTATCAACCCGAAGACTTGATTGGTAAACATACTGTCATGGTGGCCAACTTAGCGCCTCGTAAAATGCGGTTTGGGCTATCAGAGGGCATGGTATTAGCTGCGGGCCCTGGTGATAAAGATTTATGGATTCTAAGTCCTGACGATGGCGCAGTAGCCGGAATGCGAGTTAAATAGTTAACATTGTTTTGTGTCAACTTTCAGTACAACTTTATGATTAAAATAATATCTTTTTTAACTAATACTCTGTAAATACTTAATTGGATATAAATATAAAGTCGTACTGATGTCTGAAGGACAATTTTATTGTAATTTAGCGTGATTTTATCAACGTGAAGCCTTTAAAACAGAGTCATTAGTTAACAATTAGCGACAATACAGGATGAATAATGGTTATAGGATTTAAAAAAACAGTAATCAAACTTAAAGCCACGTCTATTGCTCGTTTTACTTTATTGCCATTAACATTATTCATTGTCAGTTGCAGCGGCCAATACACTTTTGACAGCAACCTTGATGCTAACAGTGCTAAACAATATTTTAGTGCTAGCAAGGTTAACATTTATAATGATGAGTCAGAATTTACAACAAATTACACCTATATTGGCTTAGTAGAAGGTGAAGACTGCCAAGAAAAACAGCATTTGGCTGCACCTGATGCAATTAATGCGAGGACTAAAGCTAGACAACTCGCGTTTTCAAAACAGGCTAACGCCATTATTTTTACGCAGTGTGTTGATATAAAAACTAAACAGTGCGCAGCACAGGTTGTCTGTTACGGGAAGGCATACTTAGTTGATGATAGTACTAGTTCAACTGGCAATGAACATGACTAGTTTAAGTCATCTGCAGCAATTTAGTTTAAATGCCATTGGCATTGTCGAATCACCTTACAAAGAAAAATTTGCTATTCCAAGACAAGCAAATCTCGTCACCGCGGCTAAGGGGAAAGTTTTATTAACTGGGCTTCAGAATAATATCGATACAATTCGTGATATTGAGCAATTCAGCCACTTATGGCTTCTCTTCATTTTCCATGGTACGCAAGCACAAGGCTGGAAACCATTAGTTCGACCACCGCGATTAGGTGGTAATAAGAAAACAGGTGTTTTAGCTACACGCTCCCCTTTTAGGCCGAATCCTGTAGGTATGTCTGTAGTTAAACTTGATGAAATTTCTATTAACAAGCAACAAGTGGTACTGCATATTTCAGGTCTAGATTTATTAGATGGCACGCCTATTTTTGATATCAAACCTTATATTCCCTACTCAGATGCTATAACTACTGCACAATCTGGTTATGCTCAGCAACCCTTGGTAAAGCTATCAGTCACTTTTAGTCAGCAAGCTAAAAAAGAGTTAATAATATATCAACGGCAACATAGTCAATTATCAATCCTCATAGAACAGGTTTTAGCACAAGACCCCCGTCCTGCCTATAAAAGTGTTAACATAGATCCGGCTGAATATGGCATGCGTTTATACGATTTAAATATTAAATGGCAACTCATTAATTTAACAACCGTTATTGTTTTATCTATTAGCGGAATACAATAATCTTACCATTAATGAAACACGTAATTTATCAACAGAGTTTATTTTCAAGAGGTATTCATGAGCCAATACAAAATTAACCGGGTAACTGCATCAAAATCGTATTCAAATGTAAAACCTGATTGGCTAAGTTCAAAACCGCTTTTCATCGATAACTACCCATGGTACCAAAGTGGCAACAAACAAAACACTCAAATAAAGTTATGCGCTAACCAAGACGTTTTATTTATTCAAGTAGTCGCTGATGATCAATACAGTTTTGCAAAACAAACAGAACTTAATCACATGCTGGTGTGTGAAGATTCTTGTGTTGAGTTTTTTTTTAGTCCTTCAGGGAAACTTGGCAGTAGTTATGTAAACCTTGAGGTTAATTGCTGTGGAACAATGCATATAGCCTATGGCTCTAATCGTAATAATCGACAATATATAAATAAAGATATTGCTAACAGCATTCAATGCAAAACAAGCATAAGTTCTTTAGAAAAAAAAGAAACTAATGAAGATAAACGCTGGACTGTTGATATATCCTTGCCCTTTAGTGCTATTGAGCAACTAACGGGTGAAAAGATCAACACCACAAGGTGGTTTGCTAATTTCTATCGCTGTGGAGGTCGAATAGATCCACAATATGCCGCTTGGCAAAATATACCTACGGCCGCACCAGATTTTCATCGACCTGAATGTTTTGGGGAGTTAATTTTTATTTAATCCACTAAAACTAGCAGAAAATAACTCTAACTAAGGTACTTTTCGTGTTGTATTAGGTATTTTTTGAATTAGTAGAGTTGATGCAAGGTACCCTTCACTTGAGGGAAAGATTTGCTATTAGGTGCAGGCTTAACCAAAAGACATAACAATTAACTTCAATAATGATATTGAGGAATTTATGTATTTTTTTCACATTGGTTTTTAGTATTATGGACATGACCATGCTTGATTTCTTGTTCAGAAGCTTGGCGAACAGCAACAACATCAATATCAATATCAAATGTGAGCACTTTAACAGCCAAAGGTGGATTAATGTCAACAGTCACCATAAATTTACCAACTTTTAGTACTGTTACTTAACGTTAGCCTTGTTCTGATTGAACAATAGCAGTCATGCCTTTTTTCCACTTAGCACTTTGACCTACTAAACCATGTAGGTGCTTAATAGATACACGTTGCTCTAGACCTTCTTCATGCTCTACATAAGCCTCCTCAGGCTGTAAAGTAACTGAAAATTTATCGCCAGCAGACTTATTAGATAACGATTTTTCAAGGCCTGGCAAGGTATTGTTAGCGCCATGTAAATAAGCCATAGAGTCTTGGCCACTGGATGTTTCGATGATATCACCCGCCTCATTCTTTAAAGTATAATGAAATTCAGCGACTGTTTTTTCTGTAATTTTCATGAAGTTTCTCTTGATATACTAAGATTTGATACTCTCACGTGAGAATAACTATATTCAATGTGGAAGTTGTATTACCCGTGAACAATTTACTTATCAAATGGTTTTTGTATAAAAAATCAAGCTTTTCAGGATCTCAATATTATGCAAACAAGAGTAAGATAGTCACGCTGAACACGATTAAAAACATACCAATATATTCTTTCAAAGTGATGGTTTCTTTAAAAATACGGTAGGTTAGTACCAAGGTAACAAAAAATTCAACTTGTCCCAGTGCCTTAACATAAGCAGCATTTTGATAACTTGCACCAGTAAACCAACCTATTGATCCGAATAAACTAGTCATACCTACAAATAAACACACTTTCCAATGCTTAAACATCAAGGAAAACTGTGACCTATCTTGAATATAAATATAGAAAAGTGAAATGAGAGATTGCACGCTTACCATAAACACTAATGTAATAGCAGCACTAACCATTAAATTTGTGTTAAGTGCTAAACTAGACTCCCTGATAAGTAACGTTGTAATGGCCAAACCTAACCCTGCTGCTAAACCATAACCCAAACCTATTAGACTTTCAGAGTCACCGATAAAATCTTTGATTCTAAACTTAACTTTTGACACCAAAAGGACACCAACAACACCAATGACAACACTTAACCAACCAATCGCAGACAAAGAAATACTAAACAATAAAGCACCGACAACAGCAACCTGTATGGCTTCAGTTTTGGCAAGGCTAGTAGCCACCGCAAAATTTCGGTACCTAAATGCAGCAACCAAGCAAGCTGTCCCCAAAATTTGCATTACACAGGCTACCAAAGCGTATTGTAAAAATGATGGTGTTAGTGATGGTACTTGTATTTCTTTGTAGTCGAGTAGCCACCAAGCATAAAACCATGCAAAAGGAAGTGCAAATAAGTATCTTACCCCTGTTGTTGCCATGGCATTTAACTGGCCTGATAAATGTTTTTGTCCTGCGGTTCGGATAGCCTGCATGAAAGCGGCCAACAATGTGAAATAAATCCAAGTTTCCAAGAAAATTCCTTATAAAAGTTATGTAATAGAGTAAGGATGAAAATAGCCTATTAGAAGTAGCTAACTGGTTTCATTTTGCTAAAATACGCATAGCACTTTACTTAGTGATTTTTTCATCGTCTGAAGGTGATTGAAATTGATATCGCTTATCTAAACTGCTTACCCCTAAACCACTTAGCTTTTTTACTTTAATTTGTACCGCTATACGCTCTTTTAGCGCATCAACATGACTTATAACACCAATCATTTTACCACTGGCGTTCAAGTTATCGAGTGTATCAAGAGCAACTTCTAAAGTATTATTATCAAGAGTCCCAAATCCCTCATCGAGGAACAATGAATCGATGCTGTGTTTATTACTGACTAAATCAGACAGTGCTAATGCTAAAGCAAGACTAATTAAAAAACTTTCTCCACCGGACAAAGTTTTTATATCTCGAGTATTATCACCCTGCCAAGTATCAATAACTTCAAGTGCTAAATTATCACTTTGCTGGCACTGAAGTTGATAACGACCGAAGAGTTGCAACAGCTGTTGATTTGCAAGTGTTACCAAATTAGCCAGTGTGAGCCCTTGCGCAAAACGCCTGAATTTTGCACCATCAGCAGAACCAATAAGTGAATTTAAATGACTTAAGTCATCTAAAGCGGCTTTTGCAGACACTACATCTTTATTTAAAAGGCTTTGCTGCTCATTATTTTCTCGATTATGAGCCAATTGTTGAGAAAGTTTGCCGTATTGTTGTTGACTACTTTTTAATTGTGAGGATAAATTCAGATGGTGTTTTTCAACCGTTTCAGCTTCAAAATCAGTCGCACCTTGTTCGCAAAGAAGTATTTTAGTATGAGCTAGCGCTAAGGATACTTTATCCGTTTGTGCCAAGAGTATTTGTGCTTTTTTTAACTCGTCAGAAACTGCCGTAATATTATCAGTTAATTGCTGCTTATTTTCGGGTAATAAAAAAGCACTAACCAGATCATTTTCATGAATAAAAATACTAGCATCAAGCTGGCTTTGCCAATCGATATTTAACTGCGCAAACGTTAATGAAAAAGTTTTAAGTTGTTCCTTACTCGTTTTTAATTGACCATTTTGCTCTTGTTCAATTAATTTTATGCGATTAACATTTTGCCTAGCAGCCTCCAAGGCCAACTCTTCTTCATGGTGTTGTTTTATTATCTTTTCTTTAACGAAAACATAATCTTGCTCATTAGCATTCGTAAAGCCATGACCACTAAAAAAAGTAACGCGTAACTCATTATTATTTGAGAGTATTTGGTTTTTACTCGAAAATGATGAAATTAATTGTTCTACTGCTTTTTGTTGCTGTTCTTTATCTTGAGCTAATAAAACGAGTCTATTTTTAACATCACCTATTTGTTGTTGAGATATCTCATAATCATGAATGATTGATTGGTATGCTTGATGTTGCATTTCAACCTTTTTCAACCAGCTGTGTTCTATACAAATGGAAGGAGAGTTTTGTTGTTCATTGCTCTCTGGCAATGTTAAATTACTCTTCGTAATATCTGTTAATAAACCTTGGTTTAGAACTGATAATTTTTCCTGTTGATTATTTAAATCTTTTTCTAACTTAATCAATATATCATGCTGAGAATTGATTTTCTCAGCGCTGATTTGTAATTGATTAGATTCAAGTAAGTATGATTTTTCGAGACTAATAATATTATTAAAGTGTATTTGATGATCGTTATTAATGAGAGTTAATGATTGTTTACAGTCACTCAATGGCCCGATGAAATCGCTTATTTCATCAATTTGTAAAGATAAATACCTATTGATGTTATCATCCATTACCGTGTATTTGTTTATTTCAGACTGATGTTGTATATGTACTTCAAGTTGCAAAGACTGCCAGTTATCGGTTAATACATCGAGCTCTTCGTTAATTATACAAAGACGATCTTGTTGCCCAGAAATTAACATTGTACACTCTGTCTGTACTTGATTAAGTTCCTTGCCTTGTTTCTCAAGCGCTATTAACCTGTTAACTATTTTATCTAATCTATGCTGCTGTTCGTTACAATTAAGTTTTTTATACGCCAAAATCGCTGGGTGTACTTTAGAGCCACATAATGGACAAGGTTTATCTTTTTCTAGCTTAGCTCTGTGTTCACTCAATGCCATAATAGCTTGCTGTTGCAATACCAAGGTTTCAACATCTTTTTTCTCAACAAGGCAGCTGCTGTATTGCTGACGAAGACTGATAAGATCTAACTCAGTATTGTTAAGTTTTTGTTGGTTACTCTGCTGATGCGAAATGAGTGAGCCCTGTTCCTGCGTTAATAAGACATGGCGTTGAATAAGTTGGCTTGCTTGTTTGAAGATAAGTAACTGGGTTTGTTTATCTTTAAAAACAAAGTCAATGAGGTTAATTAACTCTTCTGGCTTATCAAATTCAAGGATATTATCATCGATACTTTGTTGTTGATAATTGCTCAACATAAGTGCAATGGCATCATTGTCATTAAAAAGTTGTTTTATTTTCTGCTTTGATAAAGAGTTCGATTGCTTTGATGCTGTCAAATCAGTTGCTATCTTATCGATAGCAACTTGCTGGAGCTGTTGCTGAGAGATTAAAAGCAGTAATCTTTCATTAGCCAAATTTTTATCTTCAGCTAATTCATTAATAATATGCTGATATTGTTGCAGCTGCTGAAATTGATTTTGCCACAACGGGAGTTTCTCAACTAAATTTACTAAAGATTCAGTCTCCTTAATGGATTTTTGTTGTTGTTGTGCTTTATCATTAAGCGACTGATACTTAATGTCAATTAAGTCATATTCTTGTGTGATCAACTGCAATGATGCTTGCTTATTGGACAATAAATCTTTTATCTCTATTAATTCTTGGCTTTGTAGTTTAATAGTGTTTTCAAGTGGTAATATAGTTTCATTTAATACTTTTTCTAGTGATTTTCGTTCCGATTCGGCATCGTTGTATTGTTCTGTTATGCTTTCAAATTCAGATTGAACCAGTGCCAATGTATCAACAGTTGCTACTAGTTGTTCATTAAAGTGGGTTACTTTTATTGTTACAGTTTGGCTTTGTTCACGATAATAGAGAACTTTTTGATAGGTTTGACGCAGTGGCTCTGCTAGCTTTGATAATTCCAAAACTTCTACATCTTGCTTTAGACCTGCTGACTTATGTTCTGCATTTACTAACTGTTGTTGAGATTTTTCGTGTGCCAGAGCATTATTAGCCCGATCGGTGCTCCATGTTTTCACCTGTAAACTTAGCTTTATGGCCTTGTTTAATTTAATTTCTTGTTGATAAAAAAAGTCAATTTGCGCTTCAATTTCTTCAAGCTCACTGTCATTTAATACGATAATATTTGCCCTTTGGGCTTCTAATAGCTTTAATGACTCTGACGCTTTACGATGTTTATCAAATACCTGCTTTGAAATATCACCATAAACTTCGGTACCGGTTAATTGTTCAAGCAATTGAGCTCGCTCGTTAGCAGGAGACGACAGAAAAGCCGCAAACTGCCCTTGTGAAAGCATCATAGATTTAGTGAAGCGAGAAAAATTTAAACCTGTTAATTCACATATATCAGCACGAACGGCTCTTAATTTATCTGAAATAATGGTGCCATCAAGTGTTGCCAATTCAGCAGTGGGTTCTAATAAATTACCTTCAAGTTTATTACGAGAACGTTTTTGACTCCAAAACGCCCTATAGCCTTTGCCTTTTACCTCAAATTCGACTTCAGCTAGACAATAACTAGTGTCACGAGTCATCAATTGGTTTTGCTTCTTTGAAACTGATAAGCGAGGCGTCTCATGATATAGAGCTAAACAAATAGCATCTAACAATGTTGTTTTTCCTGCGCCAGTAGGCCCGGTAATGGCGAAAATGGCACTGCTATCAAAGGGAGGTTTAGTAAAGTCTATTTTCCATTGCCCTTTCAATGAGTTAATATTTTCTAATCGTAAGCTTAAAATCTTCATATTTTTTATTAATTTGGTTTTTATCTTATTTTGAGGCTTGATCGCATATTCATTTTTTTGGGGCTATGATGTTTTTTTATGAGGTTCTGCCCCTCCAGGTAAATTGTCTGCGATATTTTCTCCTGTATTTACCTCATTTGAACATTGCTCATAGAGTTGCTTTAACCTAGATTTTTGAGCTATTTCTTCTTCACTATCCCAAGCAACCTCTGCCAACCTGGATTCAAAGACCTCAATTAAAGATAATTCACTTAACGATAATTGTGTTTGTTTTAATAGAGAAGAATGCTGCTGGTGAGCATTTTTACAACGGCGAACCAATAAGACTTCAAAAGGAAAATCATCTACTAG
>MDSY01113676.1_pt1 | contig 12379 bp, 9 predicted proteins | sample 811131 | NCBI WGS metagenome assembly MDSY01 (sample SAMN05326643, study PRJNA326480) | marine metagenome | isolation source: seawater | place: Atlantic Ocean: South West | collected 2010
ACCCTGACTATACTGCGATGATTAACGATCGTCACTATGGCAGAATTGTGAGTTATTTAGACGAAGCTCGTGCCGCCGGAGTAAGAATCGAGTCACTCAGCGAAGACGGTTTAACCGAGGGTGATCGGCGTATTCCAATACAGTTGGTGATCAACCCCAGTGATGATTTGCGCATCATGCAAGATGAAATATTTGGTCCATTAATCGTTATTAAAACCTATACTAATGAGCAAGACTGCATCGATTTTATTAATACACGACCTTCGCCGCTCGCATTTTATTACTTTGGCGAAGATAAGAAAAAGCAACAGCGCGTGCTTGATAACACCCTATCAGGTGGTGCGACAATTAACAATGTGACGATGCACGTCAGTTGCTATGACTTGCCATTTGGTGGCGTGGGCAATAGTGGGATGGGCAGTTATCATGGCATTGAAGGATTTAAAACCTTTAGCCACGGTCGCTCGGTGTTTCGCCAAGGTAAATTAGATTTAGCTAAGTTGGCTGGCACCTTGCCGCCTTACGGTGAGAAAGTGAAAAAAATTCTTGCCGGTCAAATTAAAAAATAACAACCTCCTGTTGCGGCAGTGTCTAACGCTGCCGCACCCAATATTTTTTTCTTTCGTTTTGAAACTGAGGCAGCTTGTTTGTTGCCGCTAATACGATCATGCCTTGCGTCACAATAACATTCGACAACCTGCTTTAATGCATTTCATGATAAGTCGCGAGGCGAAGTCACGAGGCGAAGGCGTGAGTCTGTTGTTAGTGTGCCTGATGGTGTTATGCCGTTACTGATAAAAAATGCCGTTTAAATGTTGTTGGCGTCGCCCATGAAACGGTGCTGTTCATGAATGCAAATTGTAAAAGCTTGCGTGAAAAAAATCCGTAGAGGCGGTGTTATATGCGTCGTAAAAAATCATTTTACCAACTTTGATTATTTCTGCGGTTTAATTGCTTGTATGATCAGTAATCAAATCCATAAGAACGTCACTGAAAATTTACGCGAAAATAACCAGTAAAGCCGGCCGGTATTGGCCGCAAGCAAGCATAAAAAAATGCAATTCATGCGTTGCAGTGATTTACATATTGGCTGTTAACGGTTTGATTTTCTGCGCGCGCAGTTGGCGTTAGCCATATAAAAGTCAGGGGTATAATCATGATTGATTTCTTCCGCACAGTGATTTTTTTTCTTTTTATTTCGAGCTTAATAAATGCATCGGTTTTGGCAAGCGGAGTCGCACAGCAAGTTGACCGCACTACCGATCAAATTGAATTGAAAGTTGAAAAGATACAGCTCCTTCCGACCAATCCATCCGCTGCATTGGACGTTGATTTTTATCAAAACAATGCCTATGAATGCGGTCTCAGCGGTAATTATACTTTCGTGGTGATGAACCCAGCAAATAATGCTTCGGCCGAAGCCCCACTATGGATTTTTTTACACGGTGGTGGGTCGGGTTTTTTTGATGAGGCGGGTGTCTATCAAACGCTAACCATGCTGACTAAAAATTATTATAACCACCAAGAGAATATAGACCGCCTATATGAGTATGAGGTTCTCAGTAGCCTCCTAAAGGCGCCGAACTATGATCAAACGGTAGATAATACATTAATGCGTCGTATTACTGAGGGCTATCGAATCTTAGCTGTCTCGATGTGTGACCATGATATGTATATGGGTTTAGGCAATGAATACCCTAATAACCCTATATCGGCTCGTGAAGTTAATGGCTTGCAGGCCACCATGGCGGCGATCGATTTTGTGACGGCAAGCTACCCCACGACGCATGTGTTCACTCACGGTGAAAGCGCCGGCAGTTACGGTGCTTGGGCGCTTGCATTCAGTTATGCGAGTGAAGGAACGCCATTCACTGGCGTCATTGCCGACTCGGGCATATCAAGCCCACGGTTGTTGCCATTACAGGATGCGTTTAACGGTATGGATTACTCATGGTGGTTTTATGATGAAGGCCTGACCAAAGAGGGAATTGATGAGAAGCTGGGTTTTTATATTGACTTTGCTAGCAAGGTCGATCCAGAGACACTCATTAATGCCGATTATCGAGATTCGCCAACGCTATTTTTATTCGGCGATCGTGATCCGTTTTGCGCCGGTAAAGGCAACACTAATTGGCACCATGGTATCTATGAAACGGTAGGATCAGGTTATATGAACAACTGTGTGTGGTTATATGATGGCGTGGCCAATAGTATTGCCAATCAACTGAACTCACCGCATCAAGTGGTTAAATTAGTGGGTGAGAGCCACGTACCGACTCACTACGCAGTGGATGCGGCCAACGATGCGGTTGATGACTTTATCAATGATATCTTGGCGAGTAACCCACCTCATCCATTTGCATTGGCAACGGTTGCGGTACCGTTTTTACCGGCCTTAGGCGCGATCATGTTGAGCCTTATATTCTTGCTTATCGGCCGCAAGCGCTTGAAAGTCTAGCTTGGAGGCAGATTAAGAAGGGTTAGCGTTTTCGAACCAGTCCTTCTTGCACCGCTGAGGCCACCAGTTGGCCTTGGGTATTGAACACTTTTGCGCGGCCCATGCCGCGTCCGCCGCCAGTAAAATCGCTGTCAACCTCAAATAATAACCAGTCGTCGATTTTTACTGCTTGGTGTATCCAAATAGAATGACTGAGTGTGGCAGCCATCACATTGGGCGTAAACGGATTAATACGGTGCGGGAAAAATGCCGGCATTAAAATCGGATTATCCGACGCGTAGGCAAACATTTGTCGTTGTAAGTCATCGTTGTCGGGCAGTGCTTCAGACGTTTTTATCCATGCTAATAATCGCGGTGGCTGTGGTTGCGGGTCAATAATGGCAGGTGGATTGACAAACCGTACATCGATGGGCCAGTCATAATGGTTGTCAATACCTGCGCTGGTTAAAAAATCTTTGATCCGAGCACTTTCACTCGGCAGTGATTCAGGGTTGGGTGCGTCGGGCATTGTTACTGCATGACTGACACCGTGCTCGGGTTTTTGAAACGATAAAGTGGCGGTAAAAATCATTTTTTTATTCTGTTCAACTGACACCTGCCGACTCAAGAAGGAGCGGCCATTTCTTATTGCTTCAACGCAATAGCTTAAAGGAACGCCTATTGCGCCTTGGCGCAAAAAGGTTGAATGCATGCTGTGCAGCACATAGGGCTTCGCTACGGTTTGCTGGCACGCACTCATGGCCTGCGCCATGACTTGGCCGCCGTAAATACGCTCACCGCTGTCGTCATTGCATAAGCCGGTGAACCGTGTCAATGTCTCTGAAGGGCTATCGAGCCGTTTAAGTGTCAGCGAGTCGATAATACCTTGTAAGCCTTTAGGCATAATTTAATTTACCTTTATAAATTTAAAAAATATAAGACAGTTAAAGCGCGCGGTACCTAAAAATCATTAGGCCTTAATAAGGCGTCATGACCCCCGTCCAAAAACATGATTGTACCGGCTATAAAGCTGCTGTTGGCGTCGAGTAAAAACGCTGTGGCGTGGGCGATATCTTTAGGCTGGCCGGGTCGACCGACCGGAATGCTGGCGGCAAAGGCCTGATTGACCTTTCTCAGGGCGGGGTCGGTTTCTATTTTTTCGTTGAGCGGTGTGGCAATGTAGCCGGGGGCAATGGCGTTGAGACGAATACCCGCCGTTAAATAATCTGCGCTGTGTTGCCGCATCCAGCGGGTGAGTGCGCATTTACCGCCAGCATAAGCTTCGTTACCATCGGCAAGCTCATCAATGAGAGCCGTTGCTTGTTCTTCATCGCCTGCTAATAGGGCTTCGACATAAGCGCCATCTTGACTCATGGTGGCCGAGATCGATGAAATCAACACGATCGCACCGTGTCGTTTGGCGACGTGGTCTTTTAGCCCTTCAATGGTGGCCAATGCACCAAAATAGTTGATTCGGCTTATCAACGAGACCGGTTGAACATTAACACCGACACCTGCGCAAGGTATAAAACCGTCAAGGCCGTCAGGGGCGAGCGCCTGAATACCTGTTATCGCTAATTGCCTACCGTGGTCAGTTGATAGGTCAGCTTCGATATCGGCATTGTGTAAATCAACAATAATTACGTGGTGGCCATCGTGTCGGAGTCGATCAACAATGCCTGCGCCAATGCCGCTAGCGCCGCCGGTGATTGCATAGATACCCATCGTTATTTTCCTTTAATGACTGAATGATTAAACCGCTGAATGCATTAAGCCTGATGACGCACCTTGCCAAAATGCTTGGCCAAGCCTACAGCGGTAGCGAGTGCAACGATGGCACAAATCGCTGTGTCGAGATTAATACCCAGCGTGAAATGACCGACTTTGCACAGCAGTAAGGCCCCGACCAATAAATTGCTGGCGCCCCATAGTACATTGACGACTGGCGATGATTCGCCTACACCGGGTGGGCTTGCAAAAGGGCTTTGAAAGGCTTGGCCAGATAAGCCATTCACGCAATGCGGAATGGCATTTACTAACAAGGCGCAGCCGAGCGCATGAGCGAGGTAGGTGAGTGTCAGCATGGTATTTATCCTAAATGATGGTTATTGAATAATGACGCGGGGTAAGTCACTCATAATAAAATGGGTACCAGCTGGATCTAACAGGTAAGCAACATCGGGCTCGACCATTGTCTTTTGTTCGGGCTCCGATAGTGATTGAAAGAATCGCTCAATGGATTCAAACCATTGTTCGGTCACACCATCAAAACAGCGACTAGGATCGAGCGCATAGTCATCACTGTGACGTGGATTTTGATCGTAAGCCATAATGTCTTTATTGAGATTATCTACCGTTTGAAAAAGGCCACCATGATGTTCAAGCCAATGCTGATGAAATGTCTCTTGTGACAAGTTACTGTTACGACGAAGTATGCACAGTAATTTAGCGGTCGCTTCATTGCGAGCATTGGGTTTGTCGACAATCACATTGGCACTGTCTGCAAGTAACCAGGCTTGCGAATTACGATCTAATAAATAGTTTTCATCGGGCACAACATGCTGTTGGTAATAAGGGTCATCAATCATGGCCTTAAATGCGTCCATTGAGTGATACCAAATAGCAGTCACACCGTCATAGCCTTGCTGTTCAAAACTGGCGTCTTTAGGGTCGCGGCGATAATCAGCGTCAAGCCGCGGATTTTGTTCATAGCGGGCAATGTATTGTTTTAAGGCGGGGCTGTTAGCGAATAGCGGGCCATGTACATTGGCCCAATGCTGATGAAATTCATCTCTTGATAACTTGACGCTACGCTTTAAAAAACATAATAGTTTAATCACAGGATTACCCTTACAGACTGTAAATGAATTATTTAGACGCTACCTTAAACGACTGTTTTACGGTATTGTCATAAGATAAATTAAATGTATAACTAAGAGGGTACACAAGTGAGCCAAGAAGAAAATAACAAATCGTTAATGCGCCGATGGTACGACGAAATGTGGAAGCAGTGTAACTTTGATTTGATTCCTGAATTAGCCGGACCGCATTATACCCGCCACGACATGATGGGCACCCGAACAGTGACCGGTGAAGAGTACCGCGACAGTTTAAAAATGTTTGGCGCGACTTGGAAAATTAGAGATTTTAATTATTTTTTAATGTCCGAAGGCAATTTCGTGACGTCGATTGGCAGCTGGGTGGTTGAGAATTTTGATGGACAAGGTAGCGACGCGCAATGGGACTGGGTGCAGTGTTTTCGCGTCGAAGACAACCGTCTTGTCGAAACATGGCTGCCAGCGATGGGTGGAACTGATGCAAAATGGATCGCTAGTGATGTCCCGCCGCAAAGCATTTTAGTCAGCCAATAAGTCGATCAATCGGCAGGCGTTAGCAACAATACTGCGTGAGCATTAGCTTGCGCAGAGCCAATTTTTTTGCCGATAAACTAGTGTTTGCACTTGACGGCTTATTTGGACAGTTAATATCGGTATCGCAAGGCTATCCCTGAAGAAGGTGTTAAGAAGCATAGCTAGTACCTGAAGTCGCTGAACACTTCAGGGTAATCCCGCCAGTAATATTGTAATCTCGTGTCTGGCCAGTCTTGATAAATGCTGTCCCAGTTCAGCGAGTCAATTCGCCAGCCATGATGAGGGTCGAGATTACTAACAAATACCGGTGCGCCGTAATCGCAAAATCGTGTATCAACACTGAGCCTCACTGTATTGTCAGTGGTGTTGGGTTCAGCTCGATGCACGCAGCAAGAATGAAAAATAATGACATCACCTTGTCCAACATCAGAGACATGCCAAATAGTTTCATGGTCTAGTATTTCGCATTGTACGCCGCCAACACCGTCTGCTTGTGTCACGGGTCGAACGCCATCTTTGTGAGAGGCGGGCAGTATCTGTAACCGTCCCATGCCTTGCTTTGTATCGTGAAGCGCAACCCACATGCCTGCCATCGTTGGACCGGCTTGATGCGACCGTGCGTCTTGGTGGGCTGGTGTTTCATAACCCAACTTTTTAGGGCAGGCGACACGTCCGAGCTTCATTGGATACACAAACACCTTTTCCCCAACCAGCAATTGCATTAATTGCTGCACATCGTCTTGATGAAAAAAATCATGAAAGTACGGCAGTGACTGTATTTTTGGGTAGACCTCATCCCATATTGCGTCTGTTTCAAAAAAAGGCTTGCCGATAAGTTGCGGCAGTTTTTTCTCATGATCAAAAGCAATATGAGGCGCAAGGCATTGCAACATTTGATGCATAAGGTGGTCGCAGCGTTGACGGCTGACCGCTCGCTTAAAATATAAATAACCGTCGTCATTAAATCGTCTACGTAAGAGAGCAGGGTCTTCATTTGGGCGTGAAATAACGAGGGGTAGTTGCTGGGTCATGGTATTTAAACGTGGTTGGCGGTTGGTTTTTTCATCGAAAAATTCCCCACCATAGTAAACCCATACGATTAATTGATAAAGCAATTTTTTACAATCGGCACGATTGAGGTGCCAGTGATTTTTCAAGAATTTGTAAAAAGATGTAATGAAATAACGGCAATTGTCATATTTATCAGGTCTTTGACTAAAGTATTTGTATAAATAATCAAATATTGGTACGAGTTTAAGTTGATATACGCCACTAAAAGCGAGTTTAAGGAGGGATATTTAGCTATGAAGGGACTTATTTTTTTATTATCACTGTTTATGCTATCCGCTTGCGGTACTGGTTCAACGCAACAGCCAGCGATCAAGCCTGCTCAAATCACGGTTGACCTAAATTCTCGAGAAGGCTTTTACCTTCGTTGGGACGACAGCGATAACGCTACCCATTATCAGCTTTTACAGCGCAAAGCTGGTGAAACCAGTTTTAGCCAGATTGGTGATGATTTACCTGCAGGACGTCACAGTGACGGCAATAATTATTCATTTTTAGCGGAAGAAAATAGTTTTTTTCAATTAAATAGTTGCAACGCAGATACTTGTAAGGCTTCGGCTATGATCAGTATTCGCGCACCTTCAACAATGACCATGAATTTAGAAGACAATGACAGGGTTCGATTTGGCTGGTCTGACGTTAGTTATGCTAGTTATTATCAGGTCTGGAAAAGAGGCAACGATGAGACTGAATTCACTCAAGTTAGTGACAATATTGCTGCAGGTCAGCAAGAGTTTTTAACCACTGCATCACTTGAGATGCTTCAGGATATGGAGTTTGAGTTAAGGGCATGCAATGCATCGGGTTGCACTGTCGGCAAGCCGGTCAAAGAAATGCATACTTCCCTAAAGGTTCATTTTAAAAAATTAATGGTTGATGATGAATTCTTTCTGCGTTGGGAAGATGCCTATTATGTGACTTATTATAATTTATATAAAAAAATATCTTCTGAAAAAGACTTTACCCTAATTGAAAAAAAATTAATAAGGGGTAAAACGCATCAAAATTTGTATGATTTTAGCGATGAAAAAGACACCTTTTTTAAGCTTGAGAGTTGTAATGTGTCGAGCTGCATGAGCTCTATTTTACGTATAGAAACAGCAGCACCTTCACTCGTTACAACCACCGATAAAGCCTTTCAATTTGTTTGGCAGGACGTGAGTTATGCCAGTCATTATCAGTTGTGGCAAGATATTACTGGGGCCGGATCGTTTGAGAAGGTGGCAGATAACATTCCAGCAGGAACCGAGCAGTACCAATACGACATCACGAAATTAGCAGACTATGCTGCGTCAGAGTATCGTTTAAAAAGTTGCAATACAACCGGTTGCAGTCTGTCTGAGTCAATCAACATTCAGCCGGCCCAAATAAAATCTCTGTTTTCTAAAAAGGATTATTTAAAGTTTACGTGGCCAGACGTCGGTTTTGCAAATTACTACCAGCTGTTAGAAGACCCCGATGGAGCCTCGGGCTTTAAACAGATAGGCATTAATATTGTGCCGGGCACTGAGTCGGTCGATCACGCGGTGACATTGGCCGATCGCAAAACTGCCAAGTACCAACTCAACAGTTGCAATGCGGTGGGGTGTTTGCCTTCGGCCCCGATAACCGTGAACTTCAAAGCCGCCTCGCCGTCAATTAAATTCAGTAATAATGGATACATGATTAGATGGATTGATGTGGCTAATGCAACACATTATCAAGTTGAAGAAAATTCTGATGGTGTATCTAACTTTATCTCAGTGAGTAATAATATTGACCCTGCCGAACAGCAATATGACCACCGAGTCGCGGATTATGCTAATCGTATGAAAGCACAGTATCGTTTACAGACTTGCTATGTCGTGGGCTGTCTCGAATCGCCTCCATTGGCAGTCAGTGGATTCGTTCCCGCCGAGCTCAGTTTATCATTTGCACCTGATAAAACATTTAGCTTTACATGGCTTGACACTAATAATGCCAGTTATTTCCAGCTGTGGGAAAACCCTGATGGTGCCTCTGGTTATCGGCAGTTAAGTGGTGATATTTCTGTAGGTGAGCAACGCTTTGATCATGCTGTGCCATTGTATGCTCGCACTAATGCGCAATATCTTTTATACAGTTGTAATGATCAGATGGGTTGCCTAAGTTCACCGGTGGTGAGTGTTGCGGGTACCATGGTCAATAGCATCAGCTATTTTAAAGCCAGCAATTCGGATGCGCACGATGAGTTTGGTAATTCTGTTGCGTTGAGTCATGACGGGCGTACATTAGCGATTGGTAGCCCCAATGAGAGCAGCGAATTAGACGTGTCTACTTATAACAGTGCCAATAATGATGCAAGTAACTCAGGCGCAGTGTATGTCTTTATCCTTACCAATATGGGTTGGGTAGAGCAAGCGTTAATTAAAGCAACCGACGGTGAAATAAATGACAGTTTTGGTAAATCTGTCTCACTCAGTGCCGATGGTCATACGTTAGCTGTTGGTGCGACAGGTGAAGACAGTGACGCGCAAGGAATAAATGGCGACCGTATGAATAATGATGCGTCGGTTTCTGGTGCTGCGTATGTTTACACACGCAATATGAATAGCTGGTCAGAACAGGCGTATATAAAAGCGAGTAACAGCGGTGCCAGCGATGTTTTTGGCCATAGCATCAGTCTCAGTGATGACGGTCATACATTAGCCGTCAGCGCTATGCGTGAAAAGAGTGCTGCAAAGGGTATAAATGGCGATAGCAGTGATAATACAATGAGGGAGTCAGGTGCTGTCTATGTGTTTGATCGAACGGGCGACAGTTGGTCTGAGCAGGCCTATATCAAAGCCAGCAACACAGGCCTTACTCACCGTTTTGGTAATGGTATAGAGATCAGTGGAAGCGGACAGTTTTTAGTGGTGGGTGCTTATTATGAGCGGGGTGGAGGTTCAACTGTTAACAGTGATGGCAATGCTGATAACAAAAGATGGAGCGGAGCAGCCTATATTTTTAGTCGCACAAGCGGCCAATGGCTCGAGCAGGCGTACTTAAAGGCCAGTAATAGCGAGGAAAGGATATTCTTTGGTTGGAGTGTGGCAATTAATAAAGCGGGTAATGTGGTCGCTATTGGCGCAAAGGACGAATCCAGGGCAGGCCAAGGCGTCAATGATAATCAGGTTTTGGGGGTGAGTAGTTCTGCGGGTGCGGTTTATCTATTCAGACGAAGCGAAACTCAGTGGCAACAGACCGATTATATAAAAGCCAGCAATACAGGTGAAGGCGATAACTTCGGTACATCAGTGAGTCTTAGCGATAGCGGCGATTGGTTAGCTATTAGCAGTTCATTGGAGAAGAGTTCGGCGACGGGTATTAATGGCGATCAACTCAGTGATACGGCAGACAATTCAGGAGCTGTTTATGTTTTTTCCTATAACGGCATTGCTTGGCAGCAACAGGCTTATGTTAAAGCAAGCAACACGGGAGCAAGCGACTTATTTGGTTACACCGTGGCTTTGAGTGGCGATGGGGAATCAATGGCTGTTAATGGTAGATGGGAAGATAGTGCTGCAAAAAGTGTCAATGGCGATCAAACCGATAATAGTGCTGAAAATTCGGGCGCAGTGTATGTCTATTAATTTCTTGTCATCGTGAATGACCTCAATAGTTGATCCAGGCGGCATGACCATCGTATAGCTGAATGTTAATACATTAAATGGGCAATAGCGATGCTTTCTGCTAATAAAAAAATTCTGCTTGTGACGGGTGCCACCGGCTTTGTCGGTAGCCATTTTGTCGAGCGCATGCTCAACGAAAAAGAGTATCAACTGCGCTGCCTTGTTCGTGATAAAGACAATCTGGGCCGACTAGAGGCTTACCGCAACCAGTTGCAGTGGGCAGAGGGTGATATCACCGACAAAGAAAGCCTTAAGGCAGCTTTTAGCGACGTTTGGGGCGTGGTGAATTTAGCCGGCTACCGTGAGTTCTGGAGCCACCATGAAAATCACTATTACCAAATTAATGAGTTCGGCGCAAAAAATGTCTTCATGGCTGGTTTAGAGGCCGGGGTCGAAAAAGCCGTGCAAGTCAGTACCCCTCTCGCATATGGTGTGCCAAAAGAAATACCCTTCAATGAAGACAGCCCAGCAGGCAGACACCCTAATCGTTATGGGCACAGTAAACATCTTGGTGACAACGCCGTTTGGGCGTTACACAAAAAAAACGGATTACCTTTGAGCGTGGTGTATTTGGCCGCCGTGATAGGCGCCGGCGATGATAAAGCTACAATGGAAGTTCGTCGTGCTGTCGAGGGTAATATGCCAGCTTTAGTGGGTGCTGATACGACGTACACGTATGTTTACTTAGGTGACGCTGTGGAGGCTATTGCTCAAGCTGTCATGCGGGAAGAAACGGTTGGCGAACGTTATTTAATTGGGATAGAGCGGGCGACAACGCGTGAGTATTTCCATTTAATCGGTAAGTTGGCAGGCGTCCAAATACCTAACCTTAATATTCCAGAGGCGATATTGAAGCCCGTAGCTGCGGTAATGGAGTTTGTGTCTCGTTTTACGGGTACCCGTCCTTTACTGCCTCTTGATGTATTAAGAACGACGGCTGCTGGCTCGTTATTATTTGACGGCAGTAAAGCGCAAGAGGCTTTAGGCTTAGACTATACGCCTCTATCTATTGCCTTGGCTGAATCAGTAGAAGAGATACAGCGGGCGGCCGCATAGCACCCAAGCGTCGTTACTGGCAAATAATTTCGACTGCAATTATTTGTTATAAAATTCTTGGCAAGCGTAACCAACCCATGCTGCAAGGTGTTAGGTCATTCACCGTTGATCCTTTCAATCGGCTGCCATTCTCTTTCCCTCGAATTAGCATCAATCCGCATTTCTTGATCCGATCTTTTTTACATTCTGGCTTGAATGTAAAACCTGTTTAAATTGTTTTTTTTACGCAATTTTTTTTTGAATATATCTCTTATCCTTGTTGGGCTTTTGATAAAAAGCGAAAAGTAGTATGGGCCGCCATACATTTTTTTAGCGCTTAAAAAAATGGTGATCATAGACGGTGAGTCGGTTAAATAAACCATAATATTAATATTTGAGGAGCATATAATGAACCATTTTATACGAGCAGGATTAACAACTTTAATGGCCACGGCGTCTTTATCCGCAATGGCTGAAAATGCATACTATGCGTCAGTCGACATTGGCCGCAGTGATTGGAAAGGTAGTGTCGATGAAACTGTTACTGAGCCAACGATTGCTGTTGGCTACCAATTTAACGACAACTTTTCGGTTGAGTTAGGCTTCCAAGATTTTGGTGATGTCAGTGACAGCAGCGGTGCTAGTAAGAACCATTTCAATGCCGATGCAATTCAGGTTTCGGTGATTGGCAGCATAATGGCTTCAGAAAGTATTGGCTTATTTGCGCAGGTCGGGTTAGACATGTGGAACATTACAAGTCAGGTAGTGAGCCAATCTGCGTCTGATCAAAACGACATCTTCTTTGGTGTGGGTGCTTATTATGAAGTTGCTGAAGC
>MDSY01132570.1_pt1 | contig 12379 bp, 6 predicted proteins | sample 811131 | NCBI WGS metagenome assembly MDSY01 (sample SAMN05326643, study PRJNA326480) | marine metagenome | isolation source: seawater | place: Atlantic Ocean: South West | collected 2010
GAGGGCGATCCGCTGCTGCTGCTGTCGGTGGAGAACCCGAGCGGCGTCGGCAACGTCGCGGCGACACCCGCCGGAGAGGTCGTCTACCAGCACGACGACGACGGCGGCGGCACGGAGGAGCTCATCGAACTGATCGTGACCGTCGCCGACACGGCGGGGGGCACGGCCGCGAAGTCGCTCATGGTGCGCGTCTCGCCGCAGCCGCTCCTGGCGGCGCAGTCCTTCGCGGTGATCGACTCGATCGACGCCGCGACGAGCGTCGACGTGATCGACCACGTGACCGGCACGGCCGGGGCCATCTCGCTCGAGTCGGTGCGCGTGCTCGACGACGCCGCAGCCACGGCGACCGTCGTCGGCGGGTCCACGACGTTCGACGTGGCCGCCGAGGAGCCCGGCACCTACCGGGTGGATTACACGGTCACCGACGGCGACAGCTCCGCCACCGCCACGGCGCGCATCACCCTGCTCGCCGCCGACGCGCCGGCCGATCTCGCGACCGCTCCGGTCGTCGCGTTCGTCCACCCGCAGGAGGATGCGACCCTCGACGTCTTCGCGGCGGTGTCCAACCCCACGCGCCGGGTGCTGCTGCTCAGCGACGTCGAGGCGCGCCCCGACGAGGGGGCGAGCCTCAGCGTCGACGGCGTCGGACAGAACTATCTGCGCGTCTCCGGAACGACGGCCACGGGCGAAGCGGGCCGGCTGGGCACCGTGACCTATACGGTGAGCGACGGCACCCAGGACGGCGGCGCCTCCGTCAGAGGCGAGGCCACGGTCTACCTGCTCCCGCCCGCGCCGGAACTGGCCCCGATCGCGGTGGATGACGCCGTCGTCGTGCGCACGGGCGCGCAGGTGGACATCCCCGTGCTCGAGAACGACGTCGCCCCCTCGGGCGGGCGTCCGGTGTTGAATCCGGCGTCGGTCGTGTCGTCGACCGGTGACGCCCTGGCCTTCGCCTCCGCCGATCGCCTGCGATACTTGGCGCCGGACGAACCCGGCAGCTACACCGTGGAGTACGCCGCCTATCTCACGGGCGCGCCGAGCCTCGAGGACACCGCGACGGTGCGCATCGAGGTGCTCGACTCCGACGCCAACCGGGCCCCGTCGGCCGACACGCTCGAAGCCCGGGTGCTCAGCGGCGAGAGCACCCGCATCGCCTTCGACGGCTTCGGGATGGATCCGGACGGCGACGTCGTGCGGCTCGATGCGGTCATCGCGCAGCCGGCGTCGGGTGTGGCGACCGTCTCGGCCGACGGCACGGCGCTGGTGTACTCCAGCGTCGCCGGCGACAGCGGGCAGGACGAGTTCCGCTACCGGGTCGTGGACGAGTTCGGCGAGACCGGCGAGGGAACCGTGCGCGTGGGCGTGCTCGACTCGGAGGCCAATCCGAGCCCGATCACATTCACCGACTACGTGCAGGTGCAGGTCGGCGCCCAGAACGTCGTGCGCGTGGATCCCGTCGCGAACGACATCGACCCCACCGGCGGGGAGCTGGAGGTCACCGCCGTGCGCCCGGACCAGCCCACGGCGCTGGCCGACGGATCGGTCAACCCCGAGTACACGCGGCTGGACGCGCTGGTGGAGGTCGCGGGAGAGCGCACGCTCGTCGTCGAGGCGGGCGAGCAGGTCGGCACGATGTCGTTCCTCTACGACGTGGCCTCGTCGTCGGGCAACACCGGTCGGGGCCTGGTCGTGGTCAAGGTCGTGCGCGACGCCGTGCCCGACTACCCGGTCGTCGACGACACGGTGCTCACCGTCGAGACCCGTGACGACTTCGCCGACGGGGTGGATGTGCTCGCGGGGAAGACCGTCTGGTCCGGCGGCGACGTCGGCGAGCTCGAGGTCGGTCTCTGGGGCGAGGTCGATGACGTCGAGGTGGAGGGGCCGTCCCTTCGGGGCGAGCTCCCGGAGCGCACCCGCATCATCCCGTTCTCGGTCACGGGCGAGGGCGCCTCGGGGGAGGTCACCACCTACGCGTTCCTGCGGGTGCCCGGCGACGACGACATCGAGCTGGCGCTGCGCGCCGGAGTGCCGGCGCCGGAGGTGACCGAGCTGGAGTCGGTCACGTTCGATCTCGCCGATCACGTCGCACTCCCGCGCGGCGCCTCGCTCGAGGTGGGCGACGACGTGCGCGCCGCCGGTGCGCGGGCCGAGGCGGCCTGCCGGGCGGCGTCGGGGACCGAGGTGACGTACGACGCGGGTGCCGGTGCCCCCTTCTCCGATGCGTGCCAGGTGCCGGTCCGGATGGTCGGCCAGCAGGAGTGGACCTACCTCTCGGTCCCCATCACCATCGTCGCCCTCGACCCGCAGCCGGAGCTCGCCCCGGCGTCGCTCACGGTCGGCCCCGGCGAGACCGAGGCGTTCGACCTGCGCGAGATGACCTCGTGGCAGCTGCGCGAGGACTGGGCCGGCATCTCGTACGCCGTCTCCAGCGAGGGTCGGGCCTTCGAGATCGCCCTGTCGGGGTCGACGCTGTCGATCACGGGCGCCGACGATGCGGTGCCCGGCGGCCAGGAAGCCGTGGTGGTGTCGGTCACGAGCCACCCGGGCGTGGCGTCGGCGCGCCTGCTGCTGCGGGTCGGGGCGGCGCCTTCCACGCTTCCCCGCGGCGGGTCGGTGACGCAGCAGTGCTCGCAGGCCTCCGGCGGGCAGTGCACGATCGACGTCGTGGGCGCCGGGGGAGAGGTCAACCCCCTGCCGGGCACGCCGCTCGAGGTCGTGGGCGTCGCCCCGACGGGCGCGTGCACGGGCGTCACCTTCGCGGTCGCGGATGCCTCGAGTGTGGTCGCGTCGTGGTCGAGCGACGCTCCCGGCGCCACGTGCTCGGCGTCTTTCGCGGTTCGCGACGCTCAGGGGCGCGTGTCGGCGGGTGAGCGCAACGGCGCGCTGCTGCTGGATCTGCAGGGATACCCTCGGGCGCCGGCGTCGGTGACGCAGACCGCGTATGCGGACGGTCGCATCACCCTGCGCGTCGATCCGGGCGCCGCCCGACAGGCCTACCCCTCGCTCACGGGCTTCGTCATCCGAAGCGGTGGTCAGGTGGTGGCGCGGTGCGGGGCCGATGGCACGTGCCCGGCGATCTCCGCGCCCAACGGCGAGCAGCGGGTCTACGAGGCGCGCGCGGTCAACGGCGTCGGCGAGTCCCGCAGCGCGGTGGGAACGACCGCGTGGGCCTACGACCCGCCGCCGGCGCCCGACGCCGTCTCCGCGGCTCCGGTCGCCACCGCGTCGGGCGAGGGTGGTGTCATCCGGCTGGAGATCACCGGCATCGACACCGCCGAGACCGGCAGTCTGCGCCTCACGAGCCCGTCCGGCGACGAGTCGACCGTGTCCGTGTCGCGATGGGACACGCGCGTCACCGTGCCGGAGTACCGCATCGGCACGAACGCCGCATCCACGGTCACCGTCACCCCGCTGTCGCGCTTCGACGTGCCGCCCGGCCTCGGCGGCAGCGCATCCGGCTCGTCGGTGACGGTCGCCGCGAACGGCGTCGGCGCGCCGCGGAACGCCCAGCTGACGCTGACGGCGACCAACAATGGCGATGGCACGGCCACGATCGTCGCCACCGGCAGCGCGACCGTCAACGGCCAGGGGTCGAGTCTGCGGTACGACATCGTCGAGGCGGGCAGGTTCTGCCGGCCCGACGACGACGGCGCCCGCGCGGAATTCGAGGTGGACGACGGCGAGGAGTACTCCTACGACATGTGCGTGACCTCGACGTACGGCGGGCGGTCCTTCGGCGAGGTCACCGTCACCAAGGCGGTGTACGCCGTGCAGGACGACGACGCGCCGCGGGGGTACACCTTCGTCGTCGACGCCCGCCCCGACGTCACCTCCAATCGCGCCGAGTGGCGCATCCGCGATCTGCCCACCTCCGACGAGGACCCGCCGCGCTTCAACGCGGCCGAGTTCTCCGGCGGTCCGCCGACGAGCGTCTTCGACGGCGACCCGGGCATCCGGGTGCGCTACGTGCACCAATGGCGCGGCCCGACCACAGACTGGGCGGGCGTCACGCCGCGCGCGGGGAGTGCGCCTTACCAGGTGCAGGCGACATGGTCGGTGACCTCTTGTGTCGGCGGCGGCACGCTCCAGCGCACGAGCTCGTCGTCGAACGCCCCGGGCGGCGGCACGGCCGCGATCACCTTCGGCAACGGATCGCTGCGCTACTTCGACGCCGAGAACAATCCGCTGCCGCACGAGGCGGGAACCTGGCAGGTGCCGGTCGGCGCGGCGTACGTCGAAGGCATCTCGGTGACGGTGGACTGGAGCGCGCAGGGATGGGGACTCCGCAACGCCCAGACGACCTTCGCCGCGACCTGTCAGCCCGGCGAAGCGCCGTCGGAGCCCCCGGCCGGCTGAGGCCCGAACGAACGAGGAACGATGACCATCACGCAGGAACAGGCCACCTGGTTCGCCCAGACCTTCGCGCAGATCGCCGACAACGTCGAGCGCGCGGTGCTGGGCAAGCGCCACGTGGTCGAACTGGTGCTCACCGCGATGCTCAGCGACGGACACGTGCTGCTGGAGGATGTGCCCGGTACCGGCAAGACCTCGCTCGCCCGCGCCATCGCGCAGTCGGTGCAGGGCACCAACACGCGCATCCAGTTCACGCCGGACCTGCTTCCCGGCGACATCACCGGCATCAGCGTGTACGACCAGAAGCAGGGCGTGTTCGAGTTCCACGCGGGACCGATCTTCGCCAACATCGTGCTCGCCGACGAGATCAACCGTGCGAGCCCGAAGACGCAGGCGGCGCTCCTGGAGGTCATGGAGGAGGGGCACGTCACCATCGACGGAGTGAGCCGTGCCGTGGGGGTGCCGTTCCTGGTGCTGGCGACCCAGAACCCGGTCGAGCAGGCCGGCACCTACCGGCTTCCGGAAGCCCAGCTGGACCGCTTCCTCATGCGCACCTCGCTCGGCTACCCCGACCACGCTGCCACGGTGCGCATCCTCGACGGCGCGGCCATCGCCACCGAAGAGCTCCACCCGATCATCACCCCCCAGGCGCTGGTCGGCATGGCCGACCTGGCCGCCACCGTGTACGCCGACGCTCTCGTGCTCGACTACATCGCACGCCTCGTGGACGCGACGCGCTCGGCCGACGAGGTGCGCCTGGGCGTGAGCATCCGCGGGGCCCTCGCCCTCACGCGCGCGTCCCGCGCACGCGCCGCCGCGCAGGGGCGCACCTTCGTCACGCCCGACGACGTCAAGGCGCTCGCCGTGCCGGTGCTCGCGCATCGCCTGATCCTGCACGCCGAGGCCGAGTTCGACGGTGTCACCCCGGAAGCCGTGGTCGGCCAGGTGCTGCTGGATGTCGAACCGCCCACGCGACGCGAGGCGGTATGACGCCCACCGACTCCCGACTGACCCGCACATCCACCCGCGGCGACACCGCCGGCGGGTCGACGACGTTCGGCGCGACCGGCACGCACGTGTCGGGCACGCGACGCGATCGGGCGCTCGTCGGTGCGGTCGTGGGGCTCACGCGCGTGACCCGCGTGGTCGTGGCGGCCGTCGCCCAGGCGGCGCGGTGGTCCGCGCGCACCGTGCGTCCGGCGGGCGTGCTCGTGGTCGTCGCCGCGACCGTCGGCCTGGTCTTCGGCCTCGTCTTCGGGTGGGTGGAATGGCTGGTGGCCGCCGTCATCGCGCTCGTGCTGCTCGCGACGGCCGTGCCGTTCCTCTTCGGGGCGCGCTCCTACGCCGTGGATCTCTCCCTCGCGCACGAGCGCGCCGTCGCGGGATCGGCCGTCGCCGGCGCGATCGGCGTGCGCAACACCGGCCCGCGTACGACGCTCCCCGGGCGCCTGGACATCCCCGTGGGGGAGGGCCTGGTCGAGGTGGAGGTGCCGCTGCTGCGGCCCGGTCACGCGGTGGACGACCCGCTGGAGCTTCCCGACCTGCGCCGCGGCATCGTCTCGGTCGGGCCCGCCACGACCGTGCGGGCGGACCCCCTCGGCCTGCTGCGACGCGAACACGCCTTCCCCGACGTGCACGACCTGTACGTGCATCCGCGCACCGTGGCCCTCCCGTCCACGAGCGCCGGGCTCATCCGTGACCTCGAGGGTTCCCCGACGCGGCGGCTCGTGGATGCCGACATGGCCTTCCACGCCATCCGCGAGTACGCGCCGGGCGACAGTCGCCGGCAGGTGCACTGGAAGTCCACCGCCAAGACCGGGCGGCTCATGGTGCGGCAGTACGAGGAGACCCGGCGATCGCGCATGGCCGTCATCCTCGCGATCGCGCAGGACGAATACGCCGATGCCGACGAGTTCGAGCTCGCCGTCTCGTGCGCGGCCTCCATCGGCCTGCGGGCGGTCCGTGACGCGCGGGAGGTCGACATCGTGGCCGGCGGCGACGTGCCGCGGGTGATCCGCGGTCGCCTGCGCGCCGTGCAGCGCGTGCCGGCGGTGTCCCCGCGTGGGATGCTCGACGGCTTCAGCGGGATCGACCTTCTCGAGACGACGATGCCGGTCGGCGAGGTGTGCCGTGTGGCGGGGGAGTCGGGCGAGCGCCTGTCGATCGCGTTCGTGGTGACCGGTTCCCGCGTGCCGCTGTCGCGCCTGCGTCAGGCCGCGCTGCACTTCCCCGCCGATGCGACGGTCGTCGGGGTGCGCTGCGACGAACGGGCGCACCCGCGCATGCAGGCCGTCAGCGGCATGACGGTGCTCACCGTCGGGACGATCGACGACCTCGCCGGCCTCCTCGTCCGCGGGGCGACCGCGTGAGCGGCTCGAGCGCCGCGGCGCGCCCGGCACGGCAGCCGGTCGGCGGTCCGGGCCGATTCCTCGCGGGCGCCGCCTTCACGCTCGCGATCGTCGTGATCGCCGCGATCGCGGCCTGGCCGGTGTACGCGGCACCGGTCTTCCTCGTGGTCGTCGCCGCCGGAGCCGCGATCGGCGCCGCCGTGGCGGTGTGCGCGCAGCGGTTCGGGTGGGGCGGATGGATCGTCGCGGCGATCCTGATCGGTGCCCTGTTCGCGGTCGGCGTCGTCGTCGCCGCTCCGGCGCGGCTGTCCGATATCGCCCAGCTGCCGCTCGCGTTCGGCGATGTCCTCACCGGAGCCGTGTTCGGGTGGAAGGACCTGCTGACCGTCGATCTGCCTGTGGGGTCGTACCGCAACCTGCTGGTGCCGGCGCTGGTGGTCTTCCTCGGCGGAACGTGCGCGATGCTGCTGCTGTCCTGGCGGCGCGATGCACGCGCGTACGCCGCCGTGCCCGTCGGGCTGGCGATGGTCGGCTTCGGCCTGCTCTTCGGTCGCACGACCGTGAGCGAGACCCTCGTGATGGGCCCGGTCGCGCTGCCGGCTCCCGTGGAGACCGCGGTGGGGGCGTCGGCTCTCACGGCCGCGCTGCTGTGGCTCGTCTGGCGCGGGCGCGCCCAGCGTGCCGGCGCCCTCGAGCGTGCCGGTCGAGCGCGCGTGACGCGCCGCGCCGCCAGCGGATCTGCGGCACGGGCCTGGACGGCCGCCGGGATGCTCACCCTCGCCGTGATCGTCGCCGTCGCGGTCGTCCCGCTCGGCGCGCAGGGGCTGAACCGCGACGTGCTGCGCAGCCTCACCGCACCCGAGATCGACCTGTCCGCCGAGATCAGTCCGCTCGCGGCATATCGGGCCTCGTTCGACGACGAGCGCTACGACGACGTGCTCTTCACCGTCGACGTCGAAGAGGGTGAGGTCGACCGCATCCGCATCGCCACCCTCGACGGGTACGACGGTGAGGTCTACCGCACCGAGCCGGAGACGCGCTTCGTGCGCGTTCCGTCCACCCGTGCGGCGGAGCCGGGTGAGAGCGCCGTCCTCGAGGTCGGCATCGCGGATCTCGGAAGTGTGTGGATGCCGACGGCCGGCGATCTCGTCGAGGTCGCCTTCGTCGGCGAGCGTGCGAGCGCCCTCGCCGACGGGTTCTACTACAGCGCCGACGACGCCGCGGGCGTCCAGACCGCCGGCGGCGGGCTTCGCGCCGGTGACGGCTATCGCCTCGTCGCTTCGGTGGCCGAGACCGTCGACCCGGCGGCGATGACCGCACCCGGCACGACGCCCGCGGTTGAGGCGCCGGAGAGCCTGCGCACGTGGGTCGAGGAGCACCGCACCGGATCGGACGGTGCGGCGCTCGTGGGACTGATCGACCTGCTGCGCGACCGCGGATACCTCAGCCACGGGCTCACCGAGCCGGAAGCGGGTTCGCGGTGGGTCGAGGACCTCGTCGACTACCGGTTCCAGCCCGCCGCTGCAGGCCACTCCCTCGCTCGCATCGATCAGATGTTCACGCGCCTGTTGCAGCGCGAGTCCGCCCCCCAGGCCGTCGCCGCCGACAACTTCGTCGCCGCGGTCGGCGACGACGAGCAGTTCGCCGTCGCCGCGGCCCTCATCGCCGAGGAGCTGGGCTTCCCCGCCCGCGTCGTCGTCGGCACACGACTCCAGTCCGAGGACGACTCCGCGTCGGTGTGCGACGACGGTGTGTGCACCGCGGGCGATCTCGCCGCGTGGGTGGAGGTGCAGACCGCCACCGGGGCGTGGGTGCCGATGGACACCACGCCCCAGCACACGCGCTCGCCGAACCTGGACACGACCGAGCAGCGTGACCCCGAGAACGTCACCGACGTGCGCCCCGACGCCGTCGAGGAGGTCGTGCCGCCGGATCCCACCCAGCAGGATGACGCCGCCGCCCGCGACGACGAGGACCGCGCCGGGCTCGATCTGGCGTGGCTGTGGCCGGTCCTCCGGACGACGTCGATCGTGCTCCTGATCGCGCTGCTTCTGCTCGGCCCCTTCGCGGCCGTCATCGCCGCGAAGGCCGCGCGCCGGCGCGGACGCCGCCGCGCCCCCACGCCGGCGGAGCGGATCGCCGGCGGGTGGGACGAGATCGTCGACGCGGCCGCCGATGCCCGCCGCGAGGCGCCCGGTGCCCGGACCCGGGTCGAGGTGGCCGAGCTCTGGGAGCTGCCCGACGGCGGTCGGATCGCGGCGGCCGCCGATGCCGCGACCTTCTCCGGACGCGGCGCGACCCCCGACGAGGCCGAGAGCTTCTGGCGCGACGTCGACGCGCGGCGACGCGCGCTGCGCACCGAGCGGGGTGTGTGGCGCGCGCTCGCGGCATCCGTTTCTCTGAGATCATTCATGCGTCAGGCCGCCCCGGCGGGCGGCCGCCGCCGACGTCTCGCCGAAAGGGGGGAGCGCGGCTCGCCCCGGCGAGCGCGCACCGCACCATGAACACCGACTCCACCGCACTCGTCGCCGTCACGGCGACCTCGCTCGTGGTCAGCGTGCTGCTCTACGTGTGGACGGCCATCGCGCTGTCGGCGCTGTTCCGCAAGTCCGGGGAAGCGGCCTGGAAGGGCTGGGTGCCGGTCTACAACCTCGGCGTCCTCTTCCAGCTCGCCGGCTACCCGTGGTGGAGCGTGCTGCTCATCCTTCTGCCCGTGGCCGGTCCCGTGATCGTGTTCGTGGTGTTCGTGCTCGCCGCTCACCGGGTGGGTCGCGCGTTCGGCTACGGCGGCGGAATGACCGTGCTCGCGGTGCTGCTGCCGCCGGTCTGGGCGACGGTGCTGGGCTTCGGCTCCGCCCGCTGGATCGGGGCCGATGACGCCGGTGCGCCGCGACGCCGTACCCACGGCGATGTGGCCGACCCGGTCTACGCCCGCGGCTTCGACGGGACACCCGCATCGTTCGGCGTCGCCGAGGAGGCGGCCGAGAGTCAGGACGGCGAGCGCCCCGCCGCGGCGGGCCTGGCCGGCTGGGCGCCCACGCGCGCACCGGAGCAGCCACCGGCCGACGCCGCATCGACGCCGGCCGCCGAGACGTCCGAGGCGCGGTCTCCTTTCGCGGACTGGTGGCCGGAAGTGCTCGATGAGGACCCCGACACCGACTCGGCCGTCGACGATCCCGTGCCCGGCGCCCTGCTCGATGAGAAGCCGTCGGGCGATGACGATGACGATGACGGTGGTGCGGCCGCCCCGCCGCCGCCCGCCGTCACGGCCGCGCCCGTCATCGCGCCGCCGCGCCCGGCCGACCTCCCCGGGGTCGATTCCGCGGCGGAGCCGGCGGTCGAGGATCGTGAGGAGGTGCCGCCGCCGCTGCGCCGGTCGACGGCGCGCCCGGCCTGGAACGGCTTCGACCTCAGCGTGCCGGGGGAGTTCACCGGCGAGGTCACCGACGCCGTGCCCGGGGCTCCGGCCCCGATCTCCGCCGTGCCGTCCGCGCCCGTCGTGGACGAGTCCCATCCGCCCGTGCCGCCCGAGCGCCCCGCCCCGCGTGAGTTCGTCGAACCGTCCGTGCCGCCCGAGCCCGCCGAACCGGCGGCGTCGCCCGAGAACGCCGAGCCCGCCGCGCCCGGCGAGCCGACATCCTCGCCCGCCGTCCCCCCGGCACCGCCGGCTGCGCCCACCCCGCCGCCCGTGACCCGTGCTCCCGCCGTCGCGCGCGATGCCGCCGCCCCCTCGTCGTCCGACGACGACGCGTTCCCCGACGACGGTGGGGTCTCCGCCATCGTGGGAGCGCCCGTGGCGGGCTCCCCGCTGTCGGCTCGATCCTCGGTGTCCGCGCGCTTCGCCGACGTCAGCCGTGACGAGGAGCTCGCCGACCACACGATCGTCACGCGACGTCGCCGCACCGGCTGGGTGCTGGTGGCCCCCGACGGGGAGCGCATCCCCCTCAGCGAGGAAGTCGCGATCGTCGGGCGCCGGCCGAGCGTCGATGCGGCCTTCCCGCAGGCGCAGCTGATCACCGTCGGCGACCCGACCCGCACCGTCTCCAAGACGCACGCCCGGCTCGAGCTGCGCGGTGACGTGTGGGCCGTGGTCGACCTCGACTCGACCAACGGCGTCGTGCTCATCGCCGACAACGAGGACGAGACGGACGTGGAGCCGGGTGCGGTCACCCGCCTCACCCCCCGCTTCCTGCTCGGCGACGCCGAGCTCCGCCTCGAGGAGGCCGCCGCCTCGTGACCGGCGATCCGCACGACGACGTCGATCCCGACGAGGCGACTCGGATCTCGCGCCGCGAGCGCGCCGGGTCCGGCGACAGCGCGGAAGACGTGACGGCCCGCTCGCGACGACGGGATCCGGAGCCGCCGACCCAGCTCGCGCGACGACGGATCGACGACGCGCCGACGGCACCTGCGGCCGAGCGGCGGCGTCGCCCCGACGCGACGACCGTCCGCGTGCGCGGCTCCCGCGCCGCAGACCCCGCGATCACGGCCGAACGACCGCTCGTGCGCACCGCAGCCGTACCGGACGGCGCCTTCGACCCGGTCGCGCCGCGAACCGCCGAGCCGTTCGTGGCGCGCCGCAGCCCGGCGTCGGCCCGTCGTCCGCAAGGGCCCGCCCCGGACCGCGCCGCCCGCTCGCGCGAGCGACGCCGCGGTCGGCGCCGGGCGTTCCTGCTCCTCGCCGGGATCGGGGTGGGCGTGGTCCTCGCCGCCGGCGCCCTGGTGCTTCTTCTGCTCTTGTGAGGCCGCGGGCGGATCCGACACTCGTTTGACCCCCCTCGGTGCCAGCGCGTATCATGGATCGGGTGTGCGTCCGCGCGCGCCGTCTGCCGTGTCTCGGCATGCCAGACGGGTCCGCGAGGTCGCCTCATCCCGGGAACGGTCTGCGAACAGGCCACCCCCACGGCATATCCGACAACGCGTGCAGCACGATTGTTCTGCACGTCGGATCTGTGGTGAAACCACGAACGCTGTCACCGTGCAGCACCTGTGCGACGGCTCCGGCCCCGCGCAGCGAAACGAGAGTAGAGAGAACGTGCCAACCATTCAGCAGTTGGTTCGCAAGGGCCGCAGCCCCAAGGTCGCCAAGACCAAGGCTCCGGCGCTGAAGGCGAACCCGCAGCAGGCGGGCGTGTGCACCCGCGTGTACACCACCACCCCGAAGAAGCCGAACTCGGCGATGCGCAAGGTCGCCCGTGTCAAGCTCCGCAACGGCACCGAGGTCACCGCGTACATCCCCGGTGAGGGCCACAACCTGCAGGAGCACTCGCTGGTGCTCGTGCGCGGCGGTCGTGTCAAGGACCTCCCCGGTGTGCGTTACAAGATCGTTCGCGGCGCCCTGGACACCCAGGCCGTCAAGAACCGCAAGCAGGCCCGTAGCCGCTACGGCGCGAAGAAGGGTTGAGTTAGATGCCTCGTAAGGGACCCGCCCCGAAGCGCCCCGTCGTCAACGACCCGGTCTACGGTGCACCGATCGTCAGCCAGCTGGTGAACAAGATCCTCGTCGACGGCAAGAAGTCGCTCGCCGAGTCGATCGTGTACAACGCCCTCCGCGGCGTCGAGGCCAAGAACGGCCAGGACGCGGTCGCCACGCTGAAGAAGGCCCTCGACAACGTGCGTCCGACCCTCGAGGTCAAGAGCCGCCGCGTCGGTGGTTCCACCTACCAGGTTCCCGTTGA
>MDSY01046215.1_pt1 | contig 12377 bp, 7 predicted proteins | sample 811131 | NCBI WGS metagenome assembly MDSY01 (sample SAMN05326643, study PRJNA326480) | marine metagenome | isolation source: seawater | place: Atlantic Ocean: South West | collected 2010
GCTGAAGGTTTATGCATTGCGGCTTTAGGTAGTGATACTGGAGGCTCTATACGTCAACCAGCAGCTTTTTGTGGAGTTGTTGGTTTAAAACCAACATATTCTAGAGTCTCTAGATACGGATTAATTGCTTATGCTTCTTCATTTGATCAAATTGGGCCCCTTACAAATAATGTAGAAGATGCTGCTATAATTTTAGAAGTTATTGCAGGAAAAGATAAAAATGATAGCACTTCTTCTTCTTGCCATGTCCCTTTATATTCTGAATTTAAACAAAAAAATCAGCCTAAGAAAATTGCTTTTATTCAAGAGTGCTTAGATCACGAAGGTTTAGATGAAGAGATAAGAAAATTAATTTTTTCTAAGATAGATGTCTTAAGGAAAAAAGGCCATACTATTGAGCCCGTATCGTTTCCATATTTAGACTATCTTGTTTCTACATATCACGTTTTATCAACAGCAGAGGCTTCGTCTAATTTATCTAGGTTTGATGGAATAAATTATGGATATAGAAGCGAAAACCCTTCTGATTTAAATCAAGCATATGTCGATAGTAGAACAGAGGCATTTGGTAAGGAAGTAAAAAGACGAATTATGCTCGGCACATTTGTTTTAAGCGCAGGATATCATGAAGCTTATTTTACAAAAGCACAAAAAATTAGAAGAATTATTAAGAATAAGGTTGATGAAATATTTAAGACTTATGACTTTGTTTTATCACCTACAACTCCACATGTTGCTTTTAAAATTGGAGAAGATTATAAAGACCCAACACAAATGTATCTTGAAGATATTTTTACAGTATTAGCTAATTTATCTGGCAACCCTGCAATTTCCCTTCCTTTGTTTGATCACTCTAGTAAGCTGCCTTATGGCTTACAATTAATGAGTGAAAATTTTGAAGAAGAAAGCTTATTATGTTTTTCAAAAGAAATTATCTAAAACATTTAAATTTAAATTGTCAATAAATCTGTAGTTCCCACTTTTTATTAAAGGATAAATAATTTAAATTGCACTCATGAAAAATTTCTTAAAAATATTTTTTATATCATCTTTTTTATTTTTTATTATCTATAATATTTTTAATACCGAATCTTCTGTCTTTAGTAGTAAGAAAGCTGAAGTTATTAAAGAGCCTAATATAGAGTATGGGATTATGACAGACTCTTTTAATATTCATAGAGGTTTAATTAAAGAGAATCAAGCTTTAGGAGAAGTTTTCTATTTACACCACATTGATCATAATGAAATAAGTAAAATCGTGCAAAAATCAAAGGGAGTATTTGATTTTAGAAAAGCGTTACCTGGAAAAAAATATATTGTTTTATGTTCACGAGATTCAAATGAAATTGCCCAATACTTAATTTACGAGGAAAGTGTTTCTTCGTATATAGTCTTTGATATTAGAAATCAAATTAATGTTTATAGAGGTAAAAAAAAGATTACTATAGCCAATAGAGTTGCGTCTGGAAAAATTTCAACATCCCTCTGGAATGCATTAATTGATAATGGTATGAGTCCAGCTCTGGTTATGGAATTGGAGGCTATATATGCATGGTCAATTGATTTTTTTAAAATACAAAATGGCGATGAATTCAGGGTTTATTTTGAGGAAAAGTATATAAATGAAGAGAAAATTGGAATAGGTAGAATATTAGCCGCAGAGTTTATACATAAGGGCGTTAGTTTGTATGCTTTTTATTTTGAAGAACAAGATAATTATGGTGATTATTTTGATGAAAATGGCAATACCCTCCGTAAAGCTTTTTTATCTGCTCCTCTAAAATTTAGTAGAATATCATCTAAATTTAGTAATAGACGAAAACACCCTGTTACTGGAAAATGGAAGGGTCATTTTGGAACAGATTACGCTGCTCCAACTGGTACTCCAATTATGTCAACTGCAGATGGAACTATAATAAGAGCATCATATACTAAAAATAATGGTAATTACGTGAAGGTTCGTCATAACAAGACATATACAACTCAATATTTACATATGTCAAAAATTAAAAAAGGAATAAGAAAAGGTGTTTTTGTTAAGCAGGGAAGTACTATAGGCTATGTGGGAAGTACAGGTCTTGCAACTGGACCACATGTATGCTATAGATTTTGGAAAAATAATAAGCAAGTTGATCCCTACAGGCAAAATCTACCCCCAGGTGATCCTATTAGTTCTAAAAACAAGAGAGAGTATATGATTGTAAAGGATAGTTTAATGAATATTATTAATAGTAATTTTTGATTTTTATATGGATAATATAATTTCCATCAAACTATATCTTGCTATATTCTTTATGCTATGCTTTGGACAGCTTTTTTCTCAATCATATTTTGTAGAAAATAAAGGTCAATTTTCAAAAGATGTAATTGCTAAAATGAATATTATAGGTGGTGCTTTTTTTATTGAAAAGGGTAAGTTCACATTTTCTTTTTATGACCAGATACAGCTTGCAAAGCATCATAACGGAAGAGCTTCAAATAAAAAAATTAAGCGCCATTCTTACTCTGTTTCATTTAAAAACAAATCAGATAATATAGAAGGTTATTTTTCGCAAAAGATTAATTATAAAGAAAATTACTATTTAGGAGAAAAGAATTCTTGGGCTGAGAATGTTGGTGTATATAAAAAATATATCCAAAAAAATATTTACCCAGGAGTTAATCTTTTAACATATATTTTTGATGGGAAATTAAAATATGATCTTCACGTATTAAAAGGGTCAAATCATAAGAAGATCAAGTTAAAATATAGTGGTCATGAAGACGTGTATTTACAGAAAGGTAATTTAATAATCACAACATCGGTAAATACGGTAACAGAACTTAAACCAGTATCTTACCAAATTATAAATGGAAATACTGTTAATGTAAAATGTAATTATAAGCTTTTTAATAATGTCGTCTCTTTTGATTTTCCAGATGGATTTAATAAGGAATACGACCTTATCATTGACCCTGTATTAGTTTTCTCAACCTATTCTGGCTCTATATCTGATAATTTTGGATATACAGCGACATACGATAATCTTGGGTTTTTATACTCAGGTAGCACTGCATTTGGAACAGACTACCCTACTACTATCGGTGCATACCAAACTGCATTTAATGGTGGCGTGACAGATATCGCTATTACTAAATACGACACTAGTGGTACTTATCGTGTTTTTTCAACTTATTTAGGAGGTGATGCTGACGAGCTGCCTCACAGTATGGTTGTTAACTCAAACAATGAGCTATTTATTTTAGGCACTACTGGATCTTCTAATTTTCCAACTACTTATAACGCTATTGATACAGTTTTTGATGGAGGCCCTAGTTTTTTTCCTTCTGGTCTTGGAGTAAGCTTCCCAAATGGTTCTGATATGTTTGTAAGTAAGCTTAGTAATAATGGAGGTTCTTTGATTTCCTCTACTTTCTTGGGAGGAACTGATAATGATGGCTTGAATATATCATCTGCTTTAAAGTTCAATTATGCAGATGAAATTAGAGGAGAAATTGATATTGACAACAACAATAATATTTACATAGTTAGTTCGAGTCGCTCTAAAGATTTTCCAATAACCTTAAATGTTTTTCAATCTACTTTAAATGGTGATCAAGACGGGTGTTTAATTAAGCTAGATAATCAACTATCCACAATAGTTTGGAGTTCTTTTTTGGGAGGCTCTAAAGATGATGCTGCATATTCTTTAGCCATAGATCAAGAAAATAATATTTTTGTAACTGGAGGAACTATTTCAGATGATTTCCCAACAACATCATTATCATATAACGAATATTATAACGATTCATTAAATGCAGATGCTTTTATAGCAAAGATTAATAGTGATGGAACTAATATTATTTCATCAACCTATTTTGGGTCTTCAAAATATGACCAATCTTATTTTATCGATTTAAATGATGCTGAGCAGGTTTGTATTTTTGGTCAAACTAAAGATAATTCTAATAGTCTGGTTTTTAATTCTACTTATTTTATTAATAATGGAGGGCAATTTATAGCAGTATTAAAGAATAACCTTAGTAGTATTATCCGATCTACTGTATTTGGAACGGGAAAGGGATCTCCTGATATTTCACCTACTGCATTTTTAGTTGATCGCTGCAACAATATATATATATCAGGTTGGGGTTCTAATTTAGGAGGCCAGTTATCAACCCTAAATTTACCGATAACAAACAATGCATTTCAAACTACTACTGACGGTAATGATTTCTATCTTGCTATTATTAATGAATTCCTTGATAGTTTAGAATATGCTACTTATTTTGGTGGCAGTCAGAGCAATGAACATGTAGATGGTGGAACAAGTCGATTTGATAAACAAGGAATTATATATCAATCTGTTTGTGCTGGTTGTGGTAATAATGATGATTTCCCTATATATCCAAATCCAGGAGCAGTTTCTACAACTAACAACAGTAGTAATTGTAATAATGCAGTTTTTAAGTTTGATTTTAAAATACCTCTTGTAAAGGCTGATTTCTTTGTTCCTACTCTTAATTGTAGTACAAGTGTTAGTTTTCTAAATCACTCATCATACATTGGTAATACCAACTTGTCATTTTTTTGGGATTTTGGAGATGGTAGTTTCTCATCCCAAATAAGCCCCTCTCATCAATATTCTAATTCAGGAATTTATGAGGTTAGTTTAATTGCAACCTCTTTACAATCTTGTAATATTAGTGATACAATAACCAAAATAATTTATATATCTTCTAGCTCTACAGACACTCTTAGTTCTTTAGTTAAATGTGATTTTTCTTATTCTCAGATTGGAATATCTAGTTTAAATGATTCGACAACTACTTATAGTTGGCTGCCTATAGACTTTCTAAGCGATCCAAACGTATCTAATCCTTATACATCTGCCACCAGTAACATTCTTTACGAACTAATTATATCTAACGGTTTGTGTGATGACACTCTAATACAAGAAATATTTATTAGTGATGTTTTTGTAGAAGCCCCACAAGACACATCTTATTGTTCTACTCCTATTTTATTAGACGCATTCTCCAACGTAAATATAAATTCTATTATATGGTCAAGTAATAATCTTTTCTTAGATACACTTTCTAACCAAAATGATCTGCTTGCATTAAGCCCTAACACCTATTATATTAAAGTATCTGACAGTATATGTTTTGCTATTGATAGTGTTAATGTTTTATCAGACCTGATTGACATTGAATTAATTGCTGATACTTTAATTTGTAGAGGTGATACAATCAGTATAAAGCTTGAAAATATCACCGCATTTAACCCAATAATAAGCTTCTCATGGACTCCAAGTAATCTTTTTTTTAATGAGTTAGACTCCTCAGAAGTTAGTGATAATCCTATCAATTCATCAATTTACTCTGTTGAGGTATTTAATAGTGCGGGCTGTTATATTAGTGATTCAATATATATCAAAGTAGTTCAAAAACCAGTAATTGATTCCTTATGGTCAAATAGTAACGATATTATTAGCGGTTCTTCAGCTATACTTTATATTAATACTAATGATTCTATATTATGGTTTAATGAAAGTGTTGATTCCGTATTAAACTTTTTTCCGGATACCTCAGCTTGGTATTCTGTTAAAGTTTACAACAATTATTGCCTTATAAGCGATTCAGTATATTTATTTGTCAGAGATTTAATTTGTAGCGAAGACAGTATTATAATTCCCACTGGATTTACACCTAATAACGATAATGTTAATGATTTTTACGAAATTATAAATAAAGGAGTTGACATAATTTATTTTAGTTTTAAAATATATAATAGATTAGGACAGGTGGTTTTCTCATCTAATAATATTGATAGTAAATGGGATGGAACATTTAATGGAGTTAAATTACATGCTCAAATTTTTGATTTTTTTATTGATATTGAGTGCTCTGGAGGTAAAAAACTATTTAAGAAAGGTAATATTACACTCATAGAATGAAGAGGTTTTTGATTATTTTTTTTTCACTTTCTACTTTTTGTTTAAATGCACAAGATATTCATTTTTCACAATTTCAGATTTCAAAAACCCTTATTAATCCTGCTTTAACAGGTTCTCTTAAAAGTGATTTTCAAGCTATTATTCAAAGAAGATCTCAATGGAGCTCTATCGGATCACCTTTTAAAACAATAGCTTTAGCATTTTACGCAAAAGATTTTCTTTTAAATAAATCTTTTGGAATAAATTTAATTAATGATAATGCAGGAGAATCAAACTTTAAAACTTCTGGCCTTAATATATCCCTCTCACAACAGCTTTTAGAAAATGACAAAACAATTATATCATTTGGAGCTTTAATTGGTGCTTTTCAAAGAACTTTTGAACTTTCATCTTTGGTATTTATTGAAGAAGAAGGTATTATTGATGAAAGTATGTTTTTTCTAGATTTTGCAGTAGGAAGTAGTTTTTTTCAAAATATTAATAACTCTTTTGATATTTTAGGTGGGCTTTCTTTATATCATATTAATAAACCCAATCAATCTTTTTCTTTTGCATCACAACTATCAACTCCAATTAAATATAATTTTCATTTCACTTCTAATTACTATTTTACTAATGAAATTACAGTATCAGGCTCTTTGTTCTCATCCAAACAGTTATCGTATAAAGAGTTTATTTATGGTTTAGACTTGTATTATGACCTTCCAATAGATCTTTATGAAAATAATAAGCTGTGTATTGGTATTTATGGCAGATATGGAGATGCTATTATTCCTAAAATTGGAATAAATCTTAATCAATTCTCAGTAAATATTTTATATGACGTTAATATTTCTGATTTAGCTATAGCAACTAATAATTATGGAGCTTTTGAATTTTCTATTTCATACAATTGGAATACTATAAGCAAAGACTCTAAAAAACACTTTATATGTCCAAAATACTTATAGTTAATCTGATTTATGTTTTTATGTTTTTTGGTGCGTACTCACAAGTAAAAATCAAAAAAATAGTTGGAACTGTAAACAGTAGTTATTCAGATTTTAGTTTTTTAAGAATAAGTGATAGCTTGGCTTTTTTTACAAATTCTGAATTTAACAATAAAGGTTTCAAGTCAAATATATATATGGCAGAAAGATCAGTTGATATATGGACAAAAAAACAACATTTTGAATTTAATGAGGATATTAATTGGGGTAATATAACAACAGATTCTGACAACTCAATTTTTTATTATAGTAGTTGTACTAATGACAATGCAAATTGCGATATTATGTTTTCTAATAATACAGTTATTCAGAACCTTTCACAGAATTATCCTCAAATATTTCAAGGCTCATATAATTCACAACCCCATTTTTTCATTATCAGAAATCAAAAATTCTTGTCTTTTGTTTCTAATCGTTCAGATGGTTTTGGAGGGCTTGATATTTGGTTTTGTTTAATAGACAATGAAGGTTTATTAGGTGTTCCTCTTAACGCAGGACCTAATATTAATTCTAAATATGACGAAATAACACCACACTATAATTTAAATGACTCCTCTCTCTATTTTAGTACAAATTCTATAGAAAACAGTTTTGGTGGCTTTGATGTTTTTTATGCCAAAGGAATTCCAAATAACTGGAGTGATAAGATAAATTTGTCAAAAATAAATACCAGTTATGATGAGATGTATTTGAACTTTTACACAAAAAATAAGGGCTATTTTTCTTCTAATCGAACACTAAGTCCAACTAAAAATATAGATAGTTGTTGTAATAATATTTACGAGTTTACATCAGTTATTAATGAAAAAAAACCTCTTATTTACCCTTCATACTATAACTTCTTACCATTAAATTTATATTTTGATAATAATAAACCTGAACCTTTGTTGCAAAAGTCAGCCAATATTAATAGTTATAAAAAAACTTACGTTAACTATTTTATTAAAAGAGATGAGTATATTTTAAAAAGTCAAGACTCTCTAATTAATTCCTTTTTTGAAGACTCTTTAAAAGGTAATTACAATAAATTAAATGAATTATTTGATAAGCTATCGATTGATTTAAAATCTGGAAATACCATAAATATTAAACTAAAAGGTTTTACAAGTCAATTAGCAGATACAGCTTATAATATTAGCCTATCATCTTTAAGAATAAAAAGTATTATTAGTTACTTCATGTACTATAATGATGGTCAGCTTTATGACTATATAGTAGCTAATAAGCTAAACTTTACCGAGGTTCCTTTAGGTGAAGCAGAGGCTATTTCAAATCCCAACACCTCATTGCAAAAAATATATGGCCTTAGAGCAATTCTTAATAGAAAAGTTTCAATTATTAAAATAGAAAACTATAAATAGACAACAAAGAAAAACATCCAAGAGACCCCAAGTATAAAACCTGCGTATACCTGCTCTAGGCTATGTGCTTTTTTTTGAATTCTTGCATAGCCAACTATTCCAGATAAAAAAAACGCAAGTAATGTAATATGATATAATCCTCCAAATAAAACCTGAAGCGCTATAAAAACACCTGTTGCTCCACCCATTCCAATCATATGAAGGCTAATTTTCCAAATCCTTGTTATAAAGATTATTATAATTAAAATATAAGTAGAACCTAAATATATGGCTTTAACCATTGGGCTATAATTTAGCGCCTCGTGCATTATATAGTAACCTACTACCATAAAGAAAAATGTAATAGCTAAAGGAAGTGGTCTCTCTTCTTTTTTAGACATTTCTAAACTCTCAATTTTTTTTGTAATTAATAAATACAACACACTTGTAAGTGGAAGAAACAAAGTAAAGAACAGAACCCCGACTATTATAAATGGAATTTGGCTAGTTAGTATAAGAGTATTTGTAAATTGACTAATTACAACTAATACAACAAGTGATGGAATAAAAATTGGATGAAAAACACCTGAGACAATTTTAGACAAACTCATTATAGAGTCCTTCTAAGTTTAGCAATGGGAATAGAGAGTTGCTCTCTGTATTTAGCAACTGTTCTTCTTGCAATATGATACTCCTCTTGACCAAGAATTTGACATATTCTTTCATCATTATAAGGATGGACCTTATCTTCACCCTCAACAATTTCAACTAATTTTTTCTTGATATGCTTTGTTGAAATTAGTTCGCCATTATCTTTCCTATAAGCTTCAGAAAAAAAGTCTTTTAATAAATATGTCCCAAAACTAGTCTCAAGATATTTACTGTTTGTTACTCGTGAGATAGTTGAAATATCAAGATTAACCTTCTCAGCAATATCAGCTAATTTCATTGGAATTAAATCGCGTTCTTTACCTGATATAAAATATTTTGTCTGTATCGCCATAATTGCTTGCATTACAACATTTAATGTATTATCTCTTTTGTTTAGAGCATCTACAAACCACTTAGCTTTTTCTATTTTTTCTTGCAAGAATTTTTTCGTCTCTTTGTCTTTTGTCTTGGATAATAAATTTTTATAAAAATTACTTACTTGTAATTTCTTTGTATTTGATTTGTTGAGTATTAATTCAAGACTTCCTTCGTTATTGCTTATTTTAAAGTCAGCCATAATGTAATATTCTAAATCTTTGTTTTTAGAAAAACTAGATCCAGGTATTGGATTAAGCTTCTCAATAACGTCATAGACCAACCTAAGCTCATTTTTTGAAATATTGAGTTCCTTAATAATTTTCTCAAAATTTTTATTTGTAAACTCATGATAATATTTTTCAAGAATCACGATGATTAAAGCCTTATTATCAAGTTTCTTTTTTTTGATTTGTAGTAAAAGACATTCTTGTAGATTTCTAGCTCCTACCCCAATTGGATCAAAATTTTGAATGATCTTTATTGAATCTAGCATTTTTTCTGCACTAATTTCAATCTCATTCGAAATAAAGAAATCACTTATTATAGATTCGACATCTCTTCTTAAAAACCCATCCTCGTCTAAGCTGTCAATTAAATATTCTACAACATTTAATTGTAGTTTATCAAAATCGCTTCCGATTAGTTGTTTGTGTAAAAAACCAGATAATGATTCATTATTGCTTGAAAGATTATTAACTATAAAGTCTGTTTTTATTTTGTCTTTTGAAGAATAATTATTGTTGTCATTATACTCTGGCGTCTCTTCATCTTCTTCTAAAACTGGATTCTCCTCAATTTCTGACTCAATACGCTTATCTAAATCAATTATTGGAATCTGCAATAAGCCCAGAAACTGAATTTGCTGAGGACTTAATTTATGTTTTAAATTTAGATTCTGTGTGAGTTTTTGCATTTTTAAAATTCAGCATTTTGGGGTGTTCTTGGAAATGGAATTACATCTCTTATATTTTTCATTCCTGTAATGAACATCATCAACCTTTCAAAGCCTAACCCAAAACCACTATGTACGCACGTCCCAAACTTCCTTGTTTCCATATACCACCATAGCTCTTTTTTATCAACCCCCATTTCATCCATTCTTGCACTAAGCTTTTCGTAATCCTCTTCTCGTTGTGATCCGCCTACCATCTCTCCTATTAATGGAAAAAGTATATCCATTGCTCTAACAGTTAAATTATCATCGTTCTGCTTCATGTAGAATGCCTTAATTTTCTTTGGATAGTCAGTAATAATCACGGGTTTTTTGAATTTTTTTTCTACCAAATATCTTTCATGTTCTGATTGTAGGTCATCTCCAAATCCGTTGATTATAAATTTAAATCTTTTTTTCTTGTTTGGTTTTGAGTTTCTTAAAATCTCTATTGCTTGGCTGTACGTTATTCTTTCAAAATCATTATCAGTTACAAATTGTAGTCTTTCTATAAGAGACATATCAGATTTCTCTTCTTTTTTTAGACTCTTCTCTTCTTCATCTAGTCTTTTGCTTAAAAAAGTAATATCATCTTTATAGTTGTTTGAGCAATAGTTTATACAGTACTTAAGAAAATCTTCTGCTAGATTCATATTGTCATCTAAGTCTGCAAATGCTGTTTCGGGTTCTATCATCCAGAATTCGGATAGATGTCTTGATGTATTTGAGTTTTCAGCTCTAAATGTTGGTCCAAATGTATATACCTTTCCAAGAGCTAGTGCTGCAAGCTCTGCTTCTAATTGACCAGATACTGTTAGATTTGTTTGTTTCCCAAAAAAGTCTTTTGAATAATCAATTTTATTACTTTTATCTTTAGCGATATTGTTCAGGTCAAGATTAGAAACCTGAAACATTTCACCCGCTCCTTCGGCATCAGCTCCTGTAATTATTGGTGTGTGAATATTAATATATCCTTTATCATTAAAATAATTATGAATTGCAAAGGTAAGTCCGTGTCTTATTCTAAAAACTGCGGAGAAAGTATTTGTTCTAAATCTTAAATGTGCTTTGTCTCTTAGAAATTCTAAGCTATGTTTTTTTGGTTGTAGTGGATATTCATCACTATCTGCGCCACCAAGTATTATAATTTTATTTGCAATCACTTCTAGGCTTTGCCCACTGCCTGATGATTCAACTAATTTTCCATAAACCTTAATGCACGCACCTGTTGTTACTTCTTTTATTAAATCTTCGCTAAAACTATCAGATTCTGCTACAATCTGAAGGTTTTTGATTGTAGAACCATCATTTAGAGCGATAAAAGAAACATTTTTACTTCCTCTCTTGGTTCTTACCCATCCACTAATTTGAATTTCTCCATTTAAATCAGGAGTTTTTATTATGTCAATTATTTGATTTTTACTCATTAGTTATAGATATAGTGATTAAAAACTTTTATCCTGCTTGTGATATGCTGTTTGAGTCCATAACTTCTAACACCTTTTTTACAATTGTATTTTTATCTATTCCACATTCTACCCATAGTTCTTCTTGTGTTCCGTGATGAATAAAATTATCTGGAATACCCAATCTCACTACCTGCTTGTTATAATTATTATCGGACATAAATTCTAGTATTGAACTTCCAAAACCTCCCTTAAGACATCCATCTTCTATTGTAATTATTTTATTATATTTTTTAAATACTTTATGAAGTAATTTCTCATCTAATGGCTTTAAAAATATCATATTGTAGTGACCAATATTTATGCCCTTTTTTTGAAGTATTTCTTCAGCTTCGATTACAAAGTTTCCAGGATGACCAATTGAAAGCACAGCAATTTCATCACCATCTTTTATTTTTTCACCCTTTCCAATTTTTAATTCTTTAAATTTATTCTTCCATGTAATTTGTGTCCCTTTTCCTCTTGGATATCTTATTGAAAATGGTCCATGCTTTTTATTTTGAGCAGTATACATAAGATCTCTAAGATCGTGTTCATTCATAGGCGCGGATACAATCATATTTGGTATGCATCTCAAAAAGGCAAAATCAAATACTCCATGGTGTGTGGCACCATCTGCACCCACTAACCCCCCTCTGTCAAGACAGAAAATAACACTGAGATTTTGTATGGCTACATCATGA
>MDSY01100081.1_pt1 | contig 12377 bp, 7 predicted proteins | sample 811131 | NCBI WGS metagenome assembly MDSY01 (sample SAMN05326643, study PRJNA326480) | marine metagenome | isolation source: seawater | place: Atlantic Ocean: South West | collected 2010
CCACCGGCACCCGTTCGCGCGCCCCCACTACAGTACCTCGAGTTGCCCACCCTTCGCCGCGTACGATCACGTCAACGTGTTCCACGGGCAGCCGTTCGCGCGCAATCACTGCAGCACCTCGAGGTGCCCGCCCCTCGCCGCCGCATAGCACGTCAGTACGTTCCACGGTGTGTCAATCGCGCGCAAAATCTTCAACTCTTCGAGCTGTCCGCTCCTCGCCGCTGCCTGACAAAGGTATTCTTGATACGACAGGTCACCTCGTCGTTGCCGGCGCTTCAACACGCTTAAACATCCGAGGTCCGCGACACGATAATCGGAAAGCTCGTCAAGCTCCTTAAACCGAAGCTCCGTCGCCGCCACCCCGTCGCGGATCGCACGGCTCACCGCTGGGAGCCGTGCGAGATCTGCGGGGTCGTCAAAATGGCGAGATCTGAGTATGTGCGCCACGACGAGGTGGTTTGGAAGGCCGGGGAAGGCTTCTCCCGCGACGGACTGGTGCGCAGGTGTCGAGGTAGAAGTATCGGTAGCATCATGCGCGTTGGAGGACATCGTGGTAGGGGTGGGTTGTGTGATTGGCGTCGTGCGTCTGTGGATGCGTCGTTGTGCGTCGAGTCTTCCGAGAAAAGCGTTACAAACTTGGCTCAAAAAACGAAAAGCAATACCGAAAGTCCCGAAAGGCGGCGTTTGCGTCGTGGGTCCGAGAGGACGTGGATTATGGGAAACGCCGAAATGCGGGGATCGGAATCCGTGAATGTGTCGAGAGGAGCACGAGATGTTTATTTTTGCGGCTCGCGAACACGAAGCCCAGGTCACAACCCCGCGCACGTTTCTCTTCCTCAAATGAAGGTTCACTTCATCTCAATCGCCCTCATGGGTCTGGTGCTCGGCGCGAACGCCGGCGCCGTGGACCTCACCGCTAACACCTTCGACGCCGAAGTGCTGGAATCCGGCAAGTCCGCGTTCGTGAAGTTCTTCGCGCCTTGGTACGTACACAAGAACCGGTCCAGCGCGTTCCGGCAAACACGTCGCCCGCGGCCTCGTTTCCCGAGGCGTTTTCCTCGGACGCTTCAGATTTTTAATTTTGGGCTTTCGCAATGTCCAACGCGTCGCGCGCCGCACCGACCGCATCCGCATTCACCGTTCACATTCGCTGACCCAAACTCGTCTGTTTCCCGTTTATTTCTCCCGTAAGGTGCGGCCACTGCAAGTCAATGGCGTCGGCTTGGAACGAACTCGGAGACGAGTACGCGACTTCCGAGACGGTCGTCATCGCTGACGTGGACTGCACGAAAGATGAATCCAAGGCATTGTGCCAAAAGCTTGGCGTCGGGGGATACCCCACGATCAAGTACTTCACCGGCGCTACCGCGGCGGATGGTGAGAAGTACAGCGGAGGAAGGGACTACGCCTCCTTGTCCACCTGGGCCAAGGACAACCTTGGCCCTTCCTGCGACCCGGAGAACATCGAGTTTTGCGACGACACGCAGAAGGCGGCGATGAAAGCCAAACAAGCTCTTAGCGACTCGCAACTCGATGCTGAGATCGAAGCCATCGAGACGGAAATCAAGGACGCCGACGTTGAACTGGAATTAATTTTGAAGTCCCTGCAGGCCACGTACGAAGAAAGCAAGAAGAAGAAGGACGAGATCATCGCCACCAAGTCGCCCACACTTACCTTGCTTCTCTCCGTGAAGCGCGCCAAGGCTGCTGGCAAAGTTCCGTGTGAATGTGGCCAAGATCCTTGTGAATGTGGCAAAGCCGACGCTAAGACGGAGCTTTAAGCTTTTCGACGGCGTCCCTTGACTTCCCGTGATGATGTTTTCGGTACAGACACCATTTGCGTTGAACAGACTAAGAAAGCTTGTAAGACATACCTCTTCAGGACCAAATAATTTATCTATTTGAACCCATGACCTCCGCATTTCACATTCTCAAATAGTTACCCCATTCTATTGGGATCAAACCCGTGACCTCCATTCACGTTCGCAAATAGTTACGTTGGTCTATTAGGATTGAACACATGACCTCCACATAAGTGATTCACATTCACAAGTGTCTATTAGGATCGAACTGGTGACCTCCATTCACAAATAATTTATCTATTATTTCTGTCGCGGCTCGCTTGTGCAGTGTCCGCTGTGCGCGCACCGCGCACACCCGCTTTCCCCGACACAGTCTAAATCCTCCGAACACGCCGGTCCAAGAACCCCAGGGCAACATTTCAGGCCGTCGCCGCATATATCGGGAGATGGATGCCCGCCGCACCCCGCTTGCTCCGGCGACAAAATCTTAACCTCCGCACAGGCGTGCGCCTCGGCGCATGAGTTGTCGTAGTGACTGTCCCTCACTCCTGTGCACGGACAGTCCGCCCTTTCCCGTGGCCCGACAGTGTTCTCCGCCGTCCCAGACCCCTGAACGTAACAAGTCACCACCTGCACAAGCTCGCACTTCGAGGTGCACCCCAGCGCCACGCGCTTTGACCCTCCGAACAGAGCTTGCAAATCACCAAGCGGAAGTGCGGACCCCGTTGCGTCCACCAAACCCTTCGGCGTCCCTTCGTTACGCGCCAAATCAAAAGTCGCGGCGTAATACGAGGCTTGGTCAAACCCAGGAATAACACCAGTAGTATCTGCCCACGAAGCGCACCTTCCGTGTTTCGGCCACTCGTGCTCGCCCAAACCGTCGCTGTACCACGCGGGGGCTAAATTTTCATTCTCCAAACCAACCGGGAGAAGTTTCGCGTCATACTCCCAACTCGACGCGTCGCTTCCTGTGAGCCAACTCGGCTCGGCGCAATTCTGAGGCCAGAAGCAAGAGGAGGAGCTGACAGTAGCGCCGCTAGTACCTTGAAAGGGCTCCACTCCAGCTCTTCTCGGCCCTAAGGTCCGAACATCTGTTGTGTCGGTCTGAACATCCGCGGCGTCGCTCCCCACGGGTTTCGAAAACGACGGCCACAGCCCGTGCAGCGTCAGCGCAGGAATTATATCCGCAGAGCACTCTTTCTTGACGCACGTTCGTTTGCCTCCCGAGGCGCAGAAACCTGGAGTCCAGCTCCGCGCGAGTTCCCACAAATCGAACGCCGTGCCGTTCGCGATGGGGTCATCGCACCCGCCGTGCGATTCAGAGCCAGCGTCGGGGCACGAAGGGTCATCCGTGTTAAAATCATCTGTGTTTGCATCCAGCTCAGCGGCTTCGGTTCTTCCTTCTTCGGCTCGAAGTGTCGCCAGCGTCCCCATGGAGGACTCGGAATCATGTCGCACGGCGCTCACAGCGGTCTGGAGACGTGAACGGGTGTTGGGAGGGAAGGGAAAGAGTTGGAGAAGCAGTAGACGGAGGAGACACGTGGGGAGGTCGGTCAGTCGCTCGCACAGATCTCGGCGGATAATGACGTTGCGGTTTGAAAAAGAACAAAACCATGGCGAGGCGGATTACGGCGACGGTGTGCGTTTGCCGAGCAGACGGGACAGAGTGACGCACCGCGAGCACCGCGAGCAGTGCGAACGTCGCGACGAGCGACCGAGGGTGTGGGTTCGCCATGGTGTGTGCGGTGCGCGGCGAGTTGTGGGGAAAGGGGGAGATGAAGAAGACTTTGAAACACCACGGCCAATGAAATCCATTCGATTTCGCGCGAGTCGATCTCGCGCCAACACCGTTTGGGAGCCGACATCGCCGACTTCAATTCATTCTCGGGCTCGGGCGTTCGCCGACGCCGAGATCCCGACGTCCGTTGTTTGGGCTCGCACGCGAGTAGAACACTATCGCGACATGGCTTCCACATCTGGAGGCGTGGTTTGTCCCGGCGAGCCCCTGCGGTTCGCCGAGGAGTTCCGCGCCGGGGCCGGAACGTACGTCCGGGATCAGCACGTCGTGGCGGCGGTGGTGGGCACCGCGAGGGTGGTCCCATCCTCCGAGGAGAGTGGGGACAAACGCCCCGTGGTGGAAGTGGTGCAGGGTCGAGTGAGTATTGATGGGTCATCAAACCCAACCACTCGAGCCGGGGGCAGCTTGATCCCAACCGTGGGCGACGAAGTCTTCGCGCGCGTCACAAGAGTCAACCCCAGGTTGTGCAACTGCGAAATCCTCACCGTAAACGGAGTGGCGACGGAGGATTCTTTTTCCGGGGTGATTCGCACGCAAGACATCAGGGTCACGGAGACGGACAAGATAGACATTTACGACTGCTTCGTGCCGGGGGACATCGTGAGGGCGAAGATTTTGAGCCTAGGAGACACCAGAAGTTACTACCTCACCACGGCTGCGAACGAATTAGGCGTCGTAAGGGCGAAGTCGCCGTTCACGGGCGAGCTCATGGTCGCCGCGTCGTGGGAGGAGATGGAGTGCCCCACCACGGGACAGAGGTGTAAGCGGAAAGTCGCCAAGATAGTGTAAGGCAGGGGGTGGATGCATAGGCTTTGTATACTACATATTAGTCAGGAACATGTTTGAGACATCATTGCAAAAGATGGGCCATCATGTTTTTCCGGGCTCCACATTTTCTGTTTTCGTTTCGGTTTCGGGACGATATCCCCAGCAACCGAACATCCCCGGCACACTCGTCCGCGTCGCCTTGGAACATGTCAGTTTCGGTGGTATCGTTCGCGCCTCGAATCCCGTATGTTTCGCTCGCGTCCTCCTCCTCGCGTGGTGTCGGCGCGGTTCCGTGGACAAGCCGCGTGGGTACCGCACGCAGTCGTGGATGTCTAAATTTCGTGAAAGCGGGGAGGTCATCATCTCGTCGCACCCAAGCCACCTCTTTGGTCGCCGAGCCGTTAACCCCCGAAAGTTTCGCCCCCTTCGGCCAGGTTACCTTCCCCGAAGAGGACGGCGTGGAGTTCGGCCCAGGTGACGCGCAGCTCGACTTGTCAAGAGGCACGCCCCGGTTCTACATCATGCGCTTGCGTGAGAAGCGGCTAAAATTCGACACCATCACGTTTCACGAAAAGGTCACACAGTGCTTGGGCGCGCTCGGGAACGACTCATGGTACATGGCTGTTTCAGCGCCCACGAACGACGTAAAAGTACACCCAATCGAGCAAACCCTGAAGGTTTTCGAAATACCACCCGGCGTGTTCGTCAAGATGCACGCTGGAACGTGGCACGCTGGTCCGCTATGGGATGCGGACGCCGGGCCTCCATCGATGGACTTTTACAACCTCGAGCTGAGCGACACCAACCAGGTAGACCACAACTGCCACAACTACGGGGATGGGGGTTTCGAAGTAGTAGTGAAGTGAGAAATAGTAAGTAGAAGTGTGCGTTATACACAGATGATGCAGTGCTGGTAATAGAAGTGTATTAAAAGGTACTTATTATTATCACTCGTCTCTCTTTCGATCGAGTTTGATTTGAAATTGATTCATTCTCCGCATGGGTATACAGTCATGCCCGGATATTAGGATTTCGAGCACAGCACTCATCACACACCCTCAATTACTTGATCGTCACGCTGTTCATCTTGATGGGCGTGTCTGGGTTATCGTTCCTGTCGGTTTTGCACTTGCCGATTTTGTTCACGATGTCCATGCCCGACACGACCTTGCCAAAAACGGGGTGCTTGGAAGGTCCGCCTGAGAAGTGATCCAGGAAGTCGTTGTGCACGGTATTGATGAAGAACTGGGACCCTCCAGTGTTTGGCTGGCCGGTGTTGGCCATTGATAGGGTACCGGGTTCGTTCGAGGTGTTGTCAATCAGCTCATCGGGAATGTTACCGCCGCCGTCGCGCTTAATAGTTTCGCCGTTGCATGTGAACGAAGTACCGACTTCTGGACCTCCGGTGCCGCTTCTTAAACTCTTCGCGTCCTTCGAGTTGGGGCACCCGAACTGAAGCATGAAGTTGTCGATCACTCGGTGAAAGTGTAAACCGTCGTAGAAGCCCGTGTTCGCCAGGTCCACGAAGTTGCTAGCGGTGATTGGTACGCGATCCATGAAAAGCTCAGCTTCGAAAGTGCCCTCTGACGTGTCGAAAACCGCGATTGGGTTGGAAGACGCTGCGGCGGCCATGCGGCGAACCGCGGGGCGGTGCACGGCACGGGACGCGAGGCGCGTGCGGCCCGCGAACGCGGAACGGTGCAGGGTAACCCCGCGGGCGATGGAGGCCATGGAGGAGAGCATGGTGTGTTGTTTGCGTTGGGGGAACTGATGGGTTAATCCGAGATCGGGGGCGTTTTTACGTCACTTTTTCCGGGACGCCTCGTCAGCGAAGTTGACAGTGCCAAATCAGGATGTTTATTCGATTCGCGCGCGCGCTCGCATCCACTGTGCGCCGCAGATGAACGAACTCCAAGCTCGCGCTCGGTTGGCGAACGTTAGGGTTTCGGGTGATGCCCCACCTGCCGTTCCAAACGTGGACCAATCCGCGCTGAAAGCTCGCGACCTCGGTGATGCGTTTGCCCATCCCGATTCCCCCGTCCCCGATCGCAAACCCAGCGGATTAACGCTGATGAGCAACTCCCCTGATGCGTTCAAGGGACGCGAGATCCGTGTGTCGCACGCCGCGGGCGCGCGCTTCGACGATCACACCACAAACCGCGATTCGTTCGTCCCGCACGAGGTATCGCCGGCGCCGTACGGAAACGGAGCGAGGAAGCAATACGCACCGTCGTATGTTAAGTTTGACGGGATGACCACGAATGCGCACGATTTCGTTCCGCATCCAGTTTTGCCTTCGCCCGCAGTGGCGAGAAAGCCGTACAGGATGTACGAAGCGAAGTTCGACGACGAGACCACGAACAAGGCTGAATTCCCAGCGCACGACGTGGTTTCGCCGGCGCCGCACTCGCAAGTACGCAAGCAGTACGCCCCGTCCGGAGTTAAGTTTGACGGGCACACCACGAATAGAGATTCTTACGTTGCGTATCCGGTGTCGCCGAGTCCAGTTGTTCAGCATAAGCCGTACAGGATGTACGAAGCAAAATTTGACGACGAGACCACCAACAGAGCAGAGTTCCCAGCGCACAAGGTGGTATCTCCCTCACCGCACTCTCAAGTAAAGAAGCAGTACGCCCCGTCTGGGGTTAAGTTTGACGGCCGCACGACCGCGGGGGAAAGCTTCACTCCGCATAAAGTTATTCCGAGTCCGGCTGTTCAGCGAAAGCCGTACCGCATGTACGAAGCGAAGTTCGACGACGAGACCACGAACAGAGCCGAGTTTCCGGCGCACGAGGTGGTATCTCCCTCAACGCACTCGCAAGTACGCAAGCAGTACGCCCCGTCAGGAGTCAATTTTGACGGCGTGACGACCAACGCGGCGGATTTCCACGCGCATACAATCGCCGCGAAGCGCCCCCCAGTTGGTCTTTGGGTGGAGAACGACCGCACCGAGATTATGATTCACGCAGGACGTGAGCTCCCCGCGCGCGCGACTAGGGTGTTTTCCACCACGGAGAAGAACCAATCCTCCGTCGCCGTGCGCATCGTGCAGGGCTTCAGCCGCAGGGCGAGCGAAAACGAAGTGCTTGGTGTTTTCGAAATGGCCGGCATCGCACCAGGGCCCCGGGGCTCGGCGCAGATCAAAATCACGTTCAGCATGGACGAAAAAGGAGTGCTCACCGTGGAGGGCACGGACTTGGAAACGAGACAGGTGCAGACCACGCAGACGCAAACCAGAGACAAATGATGATGGAGTTTAATCTTTAATGTATCAAATGGATTATAATAATCAAAATAATTTTCTTCACTCACAGGGCTCCTCCGAACAGTCTGGGGAGCAACGCCGTAGCGACGCCGACTGCGTAGTACGCCCAGGTCGGAATGGAGGCCTTTTGTGCAGCTGCGACGTCCTCGCCAACCTTCTCGAGCTGTTCCCTTTGTTTCTCGTCCTTCGGGTCCAGCCCACTTTGTTGGATCCGCACAGCGGAGGCGTAAGCTTCCTTCAGCGAGTTGATTTCCTCGACCACGGTTTCCTCGCGCTTTCGCAGTTTCAAAAAGTTTGTCAACTCGGCGTTGGTCACTTCCAACTCCACAGAAAGCGCGTTCTTCTCGCCTTCAAGGGATACTTTTTGTTGCTCAAGGGAAGTAATGAGCTCTATGCGTTCAAGATCCGTGGCTTTCAACGCGTTCAAAGCATCAGAATCGCTTTGCGCTTTCTTCGCCGCGTCCTCCAGCGCGGCTTTCGCGCTCGCGGAGGCCGCTTCTGTCGCCGCGCGGTGTTTTTCCATTGTTTCCTCCAGCTTTTGCTCGTACTCGTTTCGAATTTGCTCGACTTGAGATTCGGCGCCGTCCTTCGCCGCGAACGCAGCGGATAACGCCTCCGCGTGTTTCGCGACTAGTTTTTCAATCTCCTCAGCATGTCGCGTGGAAAGGTCGCCGCTTGATTCGGAAAGTCGCTGGTTGTACGCCTTGATCTCGGTCTCAAACGCTTCCCTCGCGCGCTTAGCTTCGTCAGAAAACGCGGTTTCCAGCTCGGCGCGCTCAGCATCTGCGGCTTGAAGCGCATTGCTCAGGGCCTGCGCCGCCTCCGTGCGAGTCGCTTCCAGCGTTGTCATAGCTTTCGCCGCAGCCGCAGCCTGCGCCTCCGCGGACGCCTTTTCCATCGCGGACATGCCCGCCTGAAACTTGGAAGTCTCCGCCGCGAGACGCGCTTCGCTCTCGTCCCGCACCGCGCGCATCGTGGCTTCCGCGTCGGCGCGCGCCTTGTCCAGTGCCTGGACGGCGGCTTTTTTGCCCTCCACGAGGCGGGCGTCTGCTTCATCGGCGTCCGCAACTCGGGCCGCTTCAAACGCGGCGTACTCAGCACGCAGGGCGTTGAGCGCGGCGGTCTCTTCCCCTCCAGCCGCGACCGCGGCGTCAACCTCGGCCACCGCAATCGCGGCGGCGGTGGCGACGGCGTTTTCGCGCTCCTCCCGCGCCGCCTTCGCCGCCGTTTCCGCCTGCGCTTTCAAAACCTCGATCCTCGAGTACAGCTCCTCTTCGCGTTGTTTCAATGCTTGTGCGCCTTTTAAGTCGGCTTCTTCAAGCCGCGCCTTGGACTCAGCCTTCAAAGCTGCAAGCTTGGAATCGGCATCCTTCTCCAGCTCCGTCACACGTTGTTCAAGCGCCGACGTGGTTTCAACCAGCCTTTGCTCCGCCGCCTCCGTCGCCTGCGCAAACGTTTGGCGCATCTCCTCGGCTTCAGCGCGCGCGAGTTTGACTTCCTTCGCGGAAGCGGATTGCGCCTTAACAAGCGCCTCCGCAGCCTTGGTTTCCACCACCTCGATATCCGCAGCCCTGGATTCCTGTAACTTTTCAATCTCAGAGATGAGTTCAGCCTCGCGCGTGGCGTACCGCTTTTCCCACGACGCGATGTTCTTGGCAACCGTCGCATCGCTGGCTTGCGCCGCAGCAGCGGCGGCGTTCGTGGCGTCCGCTTTGATTAGCATCAGCTGGTTTTCAAGGGTCTCAATGCGCTCCGCAAACTTCGATTCCACAGCCGCAATATCCTTCGCTCTCGAAGCTTCGATCTCGGACATCAAATCCGTCGCCGCGCGCATCTCCTCGGCGGCGGCGCGCAGGGACTGGGAAAGCTCTTCCTTGTGTTGGTCCGTCAAGCGCTCGGTTTCAAGTCGGTGCGTGTCCTTGATTCCCGCGAGCTCAGCGGAGAGCTCCTCGACACGTGCAGCAGTTGAGGTAGCGGCTGCGGCAACCGCAGCCGCGAGCTCGCCATCCTTCTTGTCCTTGAGCCGCATAAGCGCCTTGGCGTTTTCAGCCTTGGCGGTCAAAAGCTCGGTTTCGCCGAGTTCCTTCGCCGCCGCCATCTCAGCCATCACCGCGTCGTACGCCTTCTGGTACTCCGCGCTCGCGGCTTGCAGCTGTTCCTCGAGTTCGACAACCTTGGTGTTCGCGCCCTTGAGCTCGGTGACCGCCGCGGCGCGAGCCGCTTTCAGCGCCCCGGCGAATTTCGAATCCTTGTCCTGAATCGCGCGCTCGTGCGTTTGCATGAGTCGCTGTAAGGCGTCCTCCGAGTTTTTCGTCGCGGCAGCGAGGGCATCGTTGGCGACCGTGGCGCTCTTCGCGATCATCGCCTCAGCGGCTTCCCTTGACGACACCAACGCGTTTTTCAACGTCTCAATCTCATCCGTAGCGTCTCCACGCGCGTTTGCGATTTTCGACGCCGATTCAGATTCCGCTTTCTGTAAAGTCTCGCGCCAAAGCGCCTCCACCGCGGACACTTTCTCGTCAATTTCCTTCTCAAGCGTAAACGCATACTCGGATTTCAAATCATCCATTTTCATTTCGAACGAAGCCATCAACGTGTCCTTCTCCGCACCGTGCGCCGCCTCCGTCGCAGCGAGCTCCGCAGCGCCGCGAAGCACGGCATCCTCAGTCGCCGCGAACAAACGCGAACGCGCCTTGGAGGCCTCGGACGCGAGCAACGCGTTGAGGGCTTTGCGTTCGCCGCCGAAAACGCGGAGCTGCGCTTCCAGAGCTGAGTCGAGCTCCGCGGCGGATGCCGCGGCGCGCGCGCGAGCCTTCGCGGCTTCGGACATCATCAGCCCCTGCATCGCCACGCGTTCGCCTGACGTGCCTGACTTCAGGGATGCGAGTTCGTTTTCGTACTTCGCCGTGGTCGCCGCGCGTTCCTCGGTCCATGCCCCGCGCTCGGTTTCAAGTGCGCTTTCGCGCGACGTCTCGAGGTCCTTCTTCAAGTTAGCAACCTCCTTTGTGCGATCGTTCCACAGCTGCGCGTACTTCGCGTCGTGCGTTTGCTGCAGACGCTCGGTTTTACCCTTCCAGAAATCCACGAACCTGGCTTCCGCATCCGCGAGCTCGTTCGCCAGTCGCGCGCGCAGCACGCTTTCGGTTTTTGTCGCCTCGGCGCGGAAGTGTTGGTACAGCGCGCCGCGCTCGGCGCGCGCTTCCCTGAGTTCGGAATGCACTTGTTCCACGGCTTTGTCTCGTTCAAGCTCAAGCTGCGCCTTCAACGCTTGTTGTTCCTGTTGAAGTGCCGTAGTCGCCTCAAGGAGCTCCGCAGCACTGGCTTTTGAGGACTGCTCCAGCTGAGCAAGCGCGCCTCGCTTCGCCGCCGCGAGCGCGTTTTGCGCAAAAAGCTTGGCATCCTCAAGCGCCTTAACGTGCTGCGCATCTGCCACCTCAACGGAGGCTTCGTGGCTAGCCCTGAGGGCGTCGATTTCCGCGATGTTTGACGAGTCCATCGCCTCCCGTTGCCGCTCGAACTCCTTGTTGAACGTCTTGGCGATCTTCGCGTTGACGGACTCGATCTTCTCAACCTTCGCGCGCCACTCGGTGGCGACTCTTGTTTCCGCTTCGGTGACTGCGGCGCGAACCGCGGCGGCGACTTCATTTCCACGCCGTATGTCACTCTTATCAAGCTCATTCTGCATCAACGTCCTCAAAGCAGTGCGTTCGCCAAGTGCCAGCGCCATGGCGACGTCCATCTCCGCGCTTGAAGAGGCTTTCAAATCCGCCAACGACTTTTCCAAACGCCACGCCGCCGTTGAGCGCTCGGACTCAACGGTGCTCACGAGCGACTCGGCGTATTTCTTTTCAAGCAGCTCCCTCTTCTCCGTTTCTTCCTGGTTGATCCTCTGCGACTCAGCTTTCCACCACTCGATGTGTTTGTTCGAAAGAGACAGCGCAGCTCGGTATTTGCGCATCTCACTGTCGTGCAGCTGCTTCGCCGCATTGCGTTCGAACTGGGAGGCGGCGAGCTTCGCGGCCATTACCTTTCTCTCCTCCGCCATCTCTTTTTCCACCTTTTCAATCGTCTTCTCAAGCCCGACGATTTGCGCCTTGAGCGCGGTGATCTCCGCGTCATAGGTCTTCTTCAGGTTCGCAATCTCCGTCTCGGCTCGGAGTTTCAACGCATCATACGACGCAGCCTTCCCCGCGAACACGCTAAGCTCGACGTTTTTGTTTCTCAAAATCGTAATCTCCCTCTGTAACGTCTGCACCCTGGTGTCGTAGATGCTTTGTAACCTGTCCACTTCGTCGCTTTTGTTTTTCTCAGCGTCCGCTAACCTTACCTCTTCCTCCATGAACTCTTCCAAAAGAATGTTTCGGATGCTTTGCAAACGTTTCAACGCTTTCTCAGAGGGCTCGCCTTGCATCAGGGATTCAGCATCCCTGGTGTACAGACCCATGCCGCCCCGCTCGCCCGCCGGCGCCCTTGTGACGGAAATCTCCAAACCGTTTTCAAGCGCCTTGGCGAAGTACGCGCCGGTCGCGACGAGCGCCGCGCCGGCGAGCACCGCCGCGGTGGTCGCTTTTGACGATTTCATCGCCTCCACTACGATCAGCGCCAGGAACGACACCGCGGCGGCGACCGCGGCCGCGGCGACGTTCGCCGCGGTTCGCTGCTCCGCAACGGAGTGCTTCAGGAACGACGCACGCAAGTCGCTGAGGTACACCGCGCCGGTGGCGGCCACGACGCCCGCCGCGCC
>MDSY01146272.1_pt1 | contig 12376 bp, 13 predicted proteins | sample 811131 | NCBI WGS metagenome assembly MDSY01 (sample SAMN05326643, study PRJNA326480) | marine metagenome | isolation source: seawater | place: Atlantic Ocean: South West | collected 2010
ATTGATTTATGTCTAAAGGATGAAAGTCCAATGTCAATATTAAAATTCATTCCATTTTTCGCAAAATATGTTAGCCCTATTGGTAAATAAGCTGCTGATTTACTCTCTCCATCTAGTATTTCGTGATTCCGTGTATTTAAGTCCAATAAATAGGTTTAGTTGTGCCACTTTCACCTTTTTTAAAGGACATATTATTGCACCAATTCCATACCAATTACTCCAATTCCAACTTCAGCACTCACTCTTTCAAATAGCACTCTTTCATACGAAACCCCACATAAAAGCCTGTACCAAGAATATTAGCTGAGATGCTGTTTTTTTCTATTTCAGGAGTATCTTGATTTTGTGCATTGGTAAAGCTAAATGCAACCGTAAACCCAATTAATAATAGTAGTTTAATTTTTTTCATAATTACACAACGTAGTTTATATTAATTAATTATCCTAATTCCTACGGCCCTCCGCTATTTAGTATAACGACATGATATGCACTATTTAGTTTGATACCAATTCAAGGTGACTGTTAGCTATTCTCTTAATTCCTACGCCCACCGCAATTTGGGAGAGCGCGTCGATACTGTACAGTCCCAAAGGGCGGGAGAGCGAAGCACGCGTAGCCATTTGGGTTTTCCTTTAGGTGAATTGTGTATTATTGTTTATACATAAGGATAGTTGCGGTTTTGTGTGCGAGGATGTTCCGCAGCAAAAAAAAATTAATTTAGTCCTTGGGTGTTATTTTTTTGAATTACATCCCAGTGCTCAATAATTTTGCCGTTTTTAAGCCTAAATAAATCTGCGAAAAAATGATCTTCTTCCCCTAGCAACCCTCTAGAATATGTCATGACCATATCTTTACTAGCAAAAGTTGATAATATTTCTTGATATTTGATTTTCGTTCCTTGTGCCTTAATTTGTTGCATGAATTTTAACAACCCGTCTACATTGTTTTCTACGCTTGGGTTGTGCTGAATTATTTTTCCATCTTTTAAAAAACTTTGAATTGCATTTACATCTTCTCCAATCAAAACGTCATTTATTAACTTATGTACAACTAGTTTATTCGCACTTGTTTTAGAGGGAGTCAATAATTTTACTCCGTTAAACATTGTATTCTCTCCAACTTGATTTTCAGGTACTTTTTGAACGGCCGTATACATTTTTCCGTTTTTGTTTGTTTCTAAAAGAGCCATATAAGCATAGGTTTCTGCATCTTTTTCAGATTCAAAGTGAGCAAATATTTGGTTGTCATTAGAAAATAACCTGTGGAATTTAATACTTTTCAAATCATTAAAATGAGTTCTTATTAAATTCAATTTTTCTTGCTCATTGTATACATCTAACAATGCACTCGCTACTTTATGTGGTTGTGAGAAAAATGGAGTATGGCCGCTACTAATTGTATAGGTTTTAAGAACCTTCCCAGCATACATAGCTCTTTGTACTTCTAGTGGGATTGCTCTATCTTCTGTACACTCAATATAGTACTTTGGAATGTTACCAAAGTTTTTATCTGTAATTTCGAGTTCATACATTAAAGGTGCTGCTGGTTCTGGTACGATATAAGGTTTTGCTGCATCAAAAGCTTCTTTTGTAATATCATGAGCAAACGCATTTTGAACTTCATCTTCTTTTATAAACGCATATGTTTTATCTTCTGACAATCTAAAATTGTCTACTGCTGTAGAGCCTTCCACACCATTTACAGCTCCAAAGAACGAACCGCCATTTGGTAGTAAAAACGCTGTTACGTAAACAAGGCTTTTAATTTTTTTTGGTCTTAATTCTGCTACTCTACTTACTGTAATTCCGTTAAAACTATGACCTACTAAAATTACAGCCTCATTTTGTTTGTCAAGAATATCTGTAAGCGTTTTTACATAATTTTCCATGGTAATACTTGCCGGAGATGTCTTATCGTCCCCGTGCCCAGGTAGATCAGGTGTTATTACTGTGTGTCCATTTGCTTTTAGCTCTTTTGTTACATTTTCCCATTGCCACGCACCCAGCCATGCTGAGTGTACTAATACATAAGTTTGCTTATCGTGTTTTACATCTTCTTTTTCTGGTTTTGAGGAGTTTAAGCACCCAATATTGAAAACGGATAGTAATAGGATAGCACTCAGAGATAAAGTTTTTTTAATCATATTTTTTTGTTATTAAACTATAAATTTTATATGGGAATCACAGCTTCGCTAAAAGGGTCCCATTTATAAAACAAAGGGAACACTAAAATTACGTGACTCTTAAGAGACATCTAACAGTTTACTTTTGGTCTATTGGTTTGTGAAGATTACGACTTGGGGTCTAAATCTCACGTAAAGATAAAAAAAAGGTTACGTAATCCCTAAGGTGAACAAAACTTTAACATTATGTTTCACAGTTAATTGTAATTAATTACATTAATTAACCAATACCCATACGTCTTTGGGTATAGCGGGTTCGGCTTGTTTGTATTTGACAGTCTTATTTTTTCCGCTCATCACTTGCTTAATTGTGACACGACCGTTACGTCCAATTTCCCATTATAAATTAAAATAGCAGAAAAACACACACGTTTAAGTTTGCACTCAACTGCTATTTTTTTTAACAACTTCAAAGCTCCTTTTTCCAATTTTTAAAACCAAGTCTTTCATATTTGAATAGGTCATTCTTTTTCAATAGTAGTTTTTTTTATGTGTTGCTAACGCTTGGTGCATGAAGGGTAGCCAGCCCATAGGCGGCTATGATTTAATAAGCTTTGTTATAAGCTTAAATTTATTTTTTTTCCAATACGTGGATTACTTTATTTTTGGTATCCCATATAGTGATATACTGAGATAAGAAAGAATGATCTAGGGTAAATGTATTTTTTTCAGTTATTTCCAGAGATTCATGAGCGGGGCTGTAATCTTCTTTATGCACACCATAAAGATCAACCGTTAAGCGCTCATCAATTTTAATATTATACCAACTATATAGTGGGCTTGGTTTGTCATAAAAACCCTCAATTTCACCTGATTTTTTGAATGTTTTAAAATGTGAATCTTCCATGATAATAGTACCTTTTCCTCCACCAGTATCAAAAGTCACTAAAAATTTGATTCCTTGGTGTTGTACTTTTATCATTGGATGATTCTCTAGTCTTCTTGTAAAATAAGGTAAAGAAGTTATATAATTTTTATGATTTTTAATGTCTTTCCAATTTTCAATATCTTGTTTTTGTTTGTAAAAAGTAAGTTCACTTCTCAAGTAATCTATTTTTATGTCATAGCCTTTAAAAAAATCAAAGCCTATTTGACCAAGAACTGTGGAAGTTATTGGCTCAAGGAAAACATAATCATTACCCCGCACACCTTTTACGGAGTCATATAAAATGTCACCAATTTTTATTTCATCTATTAGAAGATATTCTAACACCTCATATGTTTGACCACTTCCCACAAAACCAGAACCTATTACCTTGGACTCTAATCCTTGTAACTTTCTGGTATGTAGTGAAATGTCGTTTCCATTTCCTGTATCAAACATCCAGCGACCCTTTACTCCATTAATCGTTCCATCGATAAAAGGCCAATCCTCAATTATTGTGATGGGTATTCTTATCCGGTCGCCTTGTAAATGAACACCTTCATTATTAATTAAATCTTCTAACACTTTCGTTTTATTATTGTTAGTTTTCTGAACACAATTAATAAAAGTGGTAAATAAGACTAGAACAAGTAATATTATTTTGGTTTTCATGATTTTATCTTTATTGCTTATAATGTGATTTTGTATGGTTTGTTGCGTGTTTTAAGCACCTAATGTAGCTCGTACAGACTAAATTGAAAACTCGGGAGCTTGCTGCGGCATCAGGGATTTTTGTAAGTAGGCTAGAACAACTAGTAATAAATTATATAAGGAGTTAGCTACTGGCTTTAGTTCATTCAAAGTGCATTTTCATTCCTTTATGGGTAGCTTTAAACCCCAAATCTTCATAGAACTTAATAGCCTTTGGTCTTTTTTTGTCCGTTGTTAGTTGTAATAAATGTGCATTCCGTTCTTTTACTCTATTAATTGCCCATTTAAACATTGTTTTTCCAATTCCAAGTCCTCTTTGGTCTTTTCTGATTCTGACAGCTTCTATTTGAGCTCTAATACCTCCACGATAAGTCAGGTATTGGATAAATGATAATTGAAAAGTTCCAATAATTTCAGAGTTTTCATTTTCGATAACAATAAGTTCTTGATTTTGGTCAGTATTTATATTTTCAAAAGCGTTTAGATATTCAGTCGGTAATGGTATTTGAAAATTTTCTCTTGTGTTTCCAAGTTCATCATCTGCAATCATTTCCACAATTTCAGAAACGTCATTTTTTGTCGCTTTTCTAAATTTCATTATTGAGTTCAGTTTTTTAGCTTGTAGCCAACGTTTGGTATAAGGAAAGTTGTGGATTTATATGCGAGGATTTTCGTAGATAGGCGAGAACTAGCAATGAAAAAAACTCATTGTTAGCACATGTATTTATATTTTACATCTATTTTGATTAATAACAATTCCAATTTTTCGATAAGCACGAATGACAACGTCTGTCCAAACTCCTTTGTCACTTCTTGGTACGTCACCATTTGGATAATCAATTGAGAAGTAGCTTGGGTCATAAACAACTTTTTGTTTTGTCAATTCAAGAGCACTTTCAGATAATTCAATTTGTTTTATTGCTGTTTGTGCTAAACAAAGATTTAGGCTTAAAAATATTATTATAAGTACTTTTTCCATAAGTGCATTATCGTGTTTGTATATGATTTTTTTCGTGGTTAAGCAACCAACTCTGTGAGCTTGCCTAAAGTAGTTAGGGGTTTTTGAAAGTAGGGGAGTACTAGCAATTAATTATACACGTTGTTGGCAAATCGTTATTATATTTTTAAATTTCGACCTAAAATTAATTTAATAGCATTCGATTTTACTGTTCCATTAACGTGTCTTGTGACGCCTCTTTAATATTATTGGAATATTTATATATTCATAAATCTCGCTAAAATATTTTTTCCAGTTTTTTCTGCTTTGTAATTAAAGTATGTCAGTTGCAGTTTCTTAATTTTTATTTCGTAGTTAATATTTGCCTTTAAGGAAAGATTTTCTTTTAGATAATAGTCAATGTAATTCCGAATAAATATCCTACTTTAAAAATAGGACACTTTGCATACACGTGTCCTCTTCTAATAACTGGATAATTTATTCCAGCATTAATTCCAATTTTGAAGTCATTTGAGCACTTGAATTCAACGAAAACAAGAATCCAATTGCGATTAATAATAATTTACTTTTATTCATATATGTTTTACAGGTTTAAGTGAGTTTTTAATGTTTGCTAACAGTTTAAATAACCCCTCGTTTTAATGCCGTTTATACATTCTTAACAGTGTTATAAATCAGTATTATTCATGAGGTATTTTTTGCTTAGTTTCATAAAGAAAAAATCAAACTTCCCATTTGATTTTAATATTTTTTTTTCTTTGAAGTGCTTAAATTCAATCGTGTTCGAAAAGAATCCAGCCAGATACAAATGGTTATCATCCGTAGAGATACTCCATCCTGCATCATTTCCTTTACCTCCATAGCTATTAGCCCATATATAATCTCCATCAGTATTCATTTTAAGCAAAAACATATCAATATTACCTTTTGAGATAAGCTCCGTAGCGTAATTAGGGGATTTTATTTTAAGAGTGTCCGAATAAAATCCAGTAATATATAAATTATCATTCTTATCAATTGTTATCTCTCTACCATTATCCTGCCCTTTACTTCCCAATGATTTAAGCCATTCTATTTTTCCTTGATTATCTATTTTAGATATAAAGAAATCTTGCAAACCTTTGGACTTAATTTTTTTACTGCCTAAATCTTTAATCGTTAAAGAATCGGAAAAATTACCAGAGATATATGCATTTTGTTTTGTGTCTACAACTACAGTAAAGGTCATTTCATTACCAACTCCCCCAAATTTATTTACCCAAACAAAATCGCCGTTATTTGTCAATTTTAGCACATAAACATCTAGCTTATCATTCGTAGAGTTTATATAGTGCTCTTCTTCTGCTGGGTTAAAATCTGCTTTGCCTACGAAAAATCCAGAATTATAGATGTTTCCTTCTTCATCTAAACTAAGACCTATACCTTGTGAGACAATGCTGGTGTTTATGACCTTAGCCCAAATAGTTTGTCCTTTGTTATTTAATTTCTGAATAAAAACATTTGGACTTGTTTTACTAGTACTATTAATTAAATTTATTTTTTCGTTATTTAAACCATTTAGCTGAATGGTATCCATAAATTCTGCTGTATTATATAAATAATCGTCTTTATCCACAATAATAGTATGCGCATTATCAAAGCCAGGACTTGAGTATTGATTAACCCACAATAATTCTCCGAAAGAACTTAATTTAAGTAGATATCCATCAGTACCCGCTCCCGTAATTAATTTACTTTTATCACTAGGATCAAAGTCCACGGTTCCATTAAAATTTCCAGATAAATAAATATTATTTTTTGAATCAGTATAGATATTATTAATATCCAGTTTGGCGTCTTCTGTCTGTCCTAAAAAAAACTTTTGCCAAGTTATATTTCCGTCTCTATCTGTTTTTTGAATAATTGCAGATTTTCCGACACTCTCAGGGAATTTTATTTGAATAGAGTCTTTTATTGTTGTTCCCGACTGACTATAGTAGCCTCCTACATATGAATTTCCAGATTTATCGACATATACAGATAAGCCTTCATCATCATTTTTGCTTCCATATTGAAATATGAAATTTTTACCATTAGTTAATTTATTATCCTGTTTTGGTTGATTACAGCTTATTAGTGCAAAAAAAAATAGTGAGATAAATGTATACCTAGAATAATTCATTTTTTTGATTTAAAGATTAATTCTTCTTGTTTGATACCGTAAACAGTTCGGAGGTGTTCAACCCTTTTTTTCCTGACCAACCACCAAAAATAAGAATTTCACCATTAGAAAATTGCACTCCTGGTGCTTCTTGGGTTGGATTATTTAGAGGGGACAAGTTAGTCCATCTTTCATCTTTCGGGTCATACAACTCAGTACTAGTGGTCGATAAAGGGCCTTGATCCGTCCACTTTGTTCTTCCTCCTGCGATCAACACACTTCCATCTTTAAGTACTAGTGAAAAAGTATATGTTCTGGCAGTATTTAAATTACCTGTTAAATGCCATTTTCCTAAAACAGGATTAAATAGTTCACACGCTTTAGAAGCTCCTTCTCTTCCTGCTCCTCCAATAGCTAATATATTTCCATCGTTTAGCTTAACCAAACTAAAATCAGATCGCCAACTTTTTAATCCGTTTACAGTTTCCCATATTTCTGTAGAAGGATTATAAATGCTTGAAAAATTATACATAACAGCCATAATTCTGCCATCGTCTAGAGTTACAACTGGTCCATTAATAGCATCGGTGTTTGGTAATAGTGTCCATTTTTCTGTAGTGGGATTAAAAATTTCACACCCATTTCTATATCCACCTCTATTTCCTTTCCCTCCTCCTGAGAGCAGAACCCTGCCGTCCTTCATCAGTGTAACATATGCATAGGCTCTTCCAATATTTAAACTTCCAGTTTTTCTCCATTTATTTGACTTATGATTATATATCTCACATGAGCTATGAATAGATTTACCTTCCGTCTCACTTCCTCCACCTATTGCCAATACATTTCCATTTTTTAAAGTTATTAACTTATGTTCTGAACGGGGATGCTTCATGCTTTGGGTTGGCTTCCATTTTCTGTTTTCTAAATCAAAAATATAAGCCTTTGAGGTAACAACATTTTTTTGACTAGTGGCATCGTAAACAGTACCACCTGACAACAATACTTTGTCTTTGGGTAATAAGGCTGCTTTATGCTCTTGAATTCCTGTATTTGGTATTGTATCTACTAATTTCCAAACGCCGTTTCTGATTTCTTGAGCTAATAAACTATTTACAAACAGATTGCTAGTTATAAAAAGTAGTGTTAATAGCGGAGTAATCCTTAAGTTAATCATAATTTTTTTGTTATGGGTTTCTTAACTAATTATTCACAATTTGCTTTTTAAGTACATCACTGTGCAACTTGCATGGGATGCTTCATTAAATCCATAGGGTTTGGCGCTTTGTTCGTGCCCCCAATATTTTCAGGCTCATTAGCAGGAATGGTAAAACCTCTTACTTTTGATTCTGTATAATATTTTTCTTGAATTATTGCTTTTACTAAACTAAGATGAAACTTCATGGCGTTGCTTTTTTAGACGTTGCAATTAAAATTATAAATAAGCAGTCTGAAGTATATAATAGGGTTCATATTTTCAGACTGCTTATTTTGGATTTTATAAAGCCTTTGCAGTTATTCTAACGTTATCAGTAATTGTTCTGTAGTTAGGAGAAAACCGTTGAACATTATCAATTATTTTTGCGTACTGCTCTTCTGTACCATTTCCTTTTACATCAAATGAGAAACTAAGTTCCTCAAATCCAATAGGACTTTCTTTGTTAACATTTAAAAAACCTCTTAAATCCAAGTTTCCGGTGATGTGAAGTTTCAATTCGTCTAGACGAATTCCTTTTTTAGCAGCATTAACGGCAAAGCCTACCATCATACATCCTGCTAAACCTCCCAATAAATAATCTTGCGGGGTAGGTCTTTTATTATCTCCTAAAAGCTCATTAGGCTCTCCTATAAGAAAACTGAATTCTTTTGTTATTTCAGTCGAGCCAACTTTTTGATTGTGAGTCGTAACTTTGGTATTAACTCCACCTTGCCACTCGGCAGTTATTCCATAACTGGAAATCCCTTCTTCTTCTTCTTTAGTGATTAAATCTATATATTCGTTTAACCCTTCTAAATTTATTCCGTTTAACATAATTAAAAATTTTAGTATTATCTAGTTTAATTTCTTCCGTAAATTACACCTCTGTTTAACATTATAATTTTTTTTGTAAAACAAAGGTTGTATTATTTCCAGAATTGATCTTCATCAGCTTGTGAATCAGAAAATAACCAAACTTCTGTAATTTTGTTATTTTCTACTTTAAATAAATCAACCCCTTTCATTTTCATATTTTTAAAACCTTTTTGGGCTGAAAATTCAATTGGTGCAGATATCAAATTTTTATTTATCATTACATTGGAGGTTAGCACAATTTTAAAGCTACCTGCTGTATCTTCCATCATACCTCCTATCATTTGCCCGATTTCATCAATACCATTTTTAGTACCAGAAAATTTATTTTCACCTGGTTGATGCCATTTAACGTTTGGGTCGAATAGTTCAAATAATGCTGGTATATTACCTTCTGCTAATAATTTGAAATAATTGTTTATTATCGTTTTACTCATAATTCGTTTGTTTTTAATATGTTTAATTTCTACCAGCCATAACCCCACCGTCAATATCCCATATTGCGCCAGTTACCCATGAACTTTGACCTGTAAGTAAGAAATGAATCGTTTTAGCAATATCAATTGGTCGTCCAACTCTGCCAATAGGGTGAAAATCATTGAATCCTTGTAATGTTTCTTCAATTTTGTCTTCTTCAATAAACGACCCATAGATTGGAGTAACAACTACCGCTGGCGAAACTGCATTCACTCTGATATTATGTTCGGCTAATTCCATTGCTAAATGTTGTGTCAAACTATGCAATCCTGCTTTTGCCATAGAATAAGCTGATGATGGAGTTGCTTTTATAGCTTGTTTTGCCCACATTGAACCAATATTGACAATAGAACCACCACCATTTTCTATCATTTGTTTAGCAATAGCCTGCGTTAAAAAGAAAAATGCTTTATTGAAATCGTGATAAATATCATAGTCAGAGGTAGCGTGGTCTAAAAATGGTTTTGGGCTAAAATATCCTGCTGCGTTTACGAGGTATTTTACATTAGGAGCAGTATTCTTCAGCTCATTTATAAAACTTTGTATTGCTGTTGAATCGAATAAATCTACCCCTATGGTTTCTACAAAGCCAAGTGCAGATAGTTCTACTTTAGTAGCCTCCAAATTTTTATCAGGACGTCCAAGTATGATTACTTCAATCCCATCTTTTAATAATAATTCTGCTGTGGCTTTTCCCATTCCGGTTGTACCGCCTACAATAATTGCTTGTTCTTTCATAATTTATTTATTTATTAATTATGAAACAAAATTAGAGCTAAACTATCCTTGATTATGGCAATTTAGGTCTTAAGAATGGTAAATTAGAGCAGTTGATCTTGAAATTGTTTTGGAGTTTGTTTAGTTTCTTTTTTGAAAAACTTTGTAAAATAGGTAGGTTGATCAAAACCTATACTATAAGCAACCTCTTTTATAGAAATATCTAAATGGGACAGCATTCTCTTTGCCTCTAATATTTTCATTTCTTTGATAAGAGTTCCTGGAGTTAATGAGGTATATTGCTTTGTAAGGGCCGTTAATTTTTTACTAGAAATAGCTAATCGGCTAGCAAAATAAGCGATACTCATTTGTTGATCGATTTCTTTAATTATCGCTTGTTTAAATTTTACGATTTTATAAAAATCAGAATTTACATCAGTTTTGAATGATTTTTTTTCATTCTTAGTTCTTTCAATTTTGTATAGCAGTCCAAGAAATTGATGCATGATAATGTGCGAATAATTTTCTTTTTTTTCTTCAAGCTCTAGAAGAATGTTTTTGCAAATATTCTCAATAATTTTCGAATCATTATCGGTCAAATTGATATATGGCTCACTAATTTCATTAAAAATTGAAACCGTAAATCTAGAGATTAAATCTAAACTATAATTAGAGACAAATGAGTCGTTAAAATGAAATAGATAACCTTCGTTGCTAGACTCTGAGCAGAAGTAATGAACTTGATTTTTATTAATTAAAAACAATGTATTTGCAGGATGCTTTATAACTTCATAATCTATGTAATGATTTCCACTAGATTTAAACCAAAGCAATTGAAAAAAGCTATGCCTGTGAGGTCTAGATGCTTTTGTTTTATTTCTTAAAAAATAAGGTGCTAAATGTTTTAACTCAAAATGGAGTTTTGAAAAATCTTTTTTATGTAAATCATATTTTTCCATTTAGTTTTTAATTGTGGCTAACGTTCTAGCTAAGAAACGTTGCGTTAATTTTTCTATTACAATATAAATACATAATTAAATTTCTGGCTTTTAGAACCTTATAGACTGCTGTAAAGCCTCTAAGCAATGTTTTTTAGGTTTTGTTAGCAACTTTTTTATAAAGGCATTTATTTTACTGTATCAGAGATAGTCTTGCAGAAAAATCAACTGTTAGATTTTTATTATCCATAATTATTTTTTCAGATAATGACTCAGTAACGTTTATTCTCTTCGTAAAAGCCCAAATAGGAAAGGGTTTTGATGTATTTGCATAAGATTTCGGTCTTATAGAAATTATAACAGAAGGCTTGCTATTCAAAACAGATGATGGTCTTCTAAGGTCTAAAGGAAAGTCTAGATTTGAGAATTTCCCATTAGGGTCATCAATATAATCTTCTCCAACAAAAGGATAGACAGAGTTAGCTCCCTTAAACTCATTATTAAACGAAGTTCCATAAATACTAGTATCCGTTTGAGATATATTTGAAAATTTTCCAATTGGGACAGGTATCCTATTATCTGCTGGGGTATTATCATCTAATATTATCCAAGCACTATATTCCCATCTTTCTCCCAAAGCAGGAAAATCTTCAAACCCTCCCGCAGTGGCTGAAAGATCATCAATAAACCATATTCCATTGTGATTTCCTCCGATTGAACCTATAGAAGGCGCATTAAGAAAAAAACCTGCTTTAGAGTTAAGAAAACTTTGGTTTCCTGACTCAAAAAGTCCACCCTCCAAGGACAATAATATTGAGTTTGATGTGAGATTCCCTAAGCCTTTAGATACAATCCAATTAGATGGTTCTGATGGCATTTCAGAATTCTTTTCAATTGTAATAGTAATATTTATTTCTTCCTCTACCCAGTCTTTTGATATTCCATTAAAAGATATATATCTACTAAATTCCTGCCCATCAACTATTTCATCCTCAGCTAGAATTGAAAAAGCCCCAATCAATTTATCTTCTCCATTTTTTGAAGCCCATAAGAAATACTTATACTCAATAGAAGGCATTGGAGGCAATTTAGTTAGCCCAAGATTAAGAGTGTATGATTTTTCAGATTGATTAACAGTATCATCAGAACTACATGATAAGATTAAAGTTAATAAAAAGATTACTGATATTTTTTTAACTATTTTAATAATAATATATTTTCAAAGTTATTATTGTGGCTAACGCCGCGCTATACGCAGTGACGTTCTGGGTTTTAAATGGATGCATTTTTATGCGATTCATTTAAAAGACAAAAAGAACG